>WNEZ01001288.1_pt1 | contig 21058 bp, 15 predicted proteins | sample 5400521 | NCBI WGS metagenome assembly WNEZ01 (sample SAMN13153339, study PRJNA577476) | soil metagenome | isolation source: 120 cm saprolite under Douglas fir tree site 2 hole 1 replicate 1 | place: USA:California | collected 2015-04-18 | reverse complement strand
GGCAAAAATGGAATACCGAGCACACCCAAACAGCTACCGTCGGATCTCCACGAGCTTCACTAGTGCAAAACATTTTCTTGGAAGGGAACCGGTGAGTCTGATCAGTCCAGGGCGAATCGAAGAATACAAAGCGTGGCGTGTGAATGTCCACGGGGTTCGAGATGTCACCCTGCGTCACGATCTTCATGCGCTTTCGAAATTCTTCGGCTATGCAGCCAAACAGAGGTGGGCCGTAGACAACCCTGTCCGAAATGTGACAATACCTTCAGATGCCGACGCCATTCGCATTCACGTGCTCACATTTGAAGAAGAACGCGAATACTTTCTCCGAGCGGCCAAACACAGAGATCTCAACGATTTTGGGCGTCTCATCATGAATCAGGGCATGCGGCCAGACGAAGTCGCCTGTCTTCGTAAGGCCGATGTCTATCTTGATCGGGGGCAGTTGCAGATAGCAGGCGGCAAGTCACCGGCGGCGCGCCGCACGCTTGACCTGACGACTGAGAGCCGAGGAATTCTCGCCAGGCGGATAGCAGATGATTCCAGGTGGATTTTTCCATCATCTAGAAATCCCGGCCAGCACATCACGAGAGTAAACGGGGCGCATGATCGCGTCTGTGCAGAAGCGTCAAAAGCAGGGATTATATTTGCGTTCGTTCTTTACGACTTCCGCCACACCTTCGCAACGCGCATCGCGCAGGCTGGCATCGACCTTGCCACCCTAGCGGCGCTTCTAGGTCACAGCTCGATTCGCCTGGTGCAGCGCTACGTTCATCCAACGGCTGAGCACAAGCGCAGCGCGATGCTGCAATACGACGAAATTTTGAGATCTGCCGCGGAGGAAACCAAACAGGAAGGGAGACCAAATTGATGGGCAAAAATCGTGTCCGCTTTTTGTCCGCCCCTGAGACCAATTTTGACCTCTTTTGCCCCACTGAGGCTCAACCAGCACGAAACGTCAATTTGGGCCTAACTGCAATGCCGACAAGCAACTGCAGGAAAAGATTGGAGGCGCGGGTCGGAATCGAACCGACGCATAAAGGTTTTGCAGACCTCTCCCTTACCACTTGGGTACCGCGCCCCTGCCACTACGTTAGCGTTCCGGCCGAAAAAAGTCTATCTGCGCCAGGTCTGGAGAGGTGAAAATCTGGAGCGGGAGACGGGATTTGAACCCGCGACTTCGACCTTGGCAAGGTCGCACTCTACCACTGAGTTACTCCCGCTCAGCAAAACCGATTATAAATGAGCCTATGGGACGCAGCAACGCTAAGCTGCAAACGGGGAGACACCGGGCGTTGTATCCTTAGTCCCCAATCCCCATGCCGATCAGGAAGCCAGTTCTACGTGGCACCAAGTGGCTGGGAACCATTCCGGTGGAGGCTGAATGCAGCGCCTGTGCTGACGTAGAGTTCAAAGCAAGCTCTGGATCTCATCGTCCAAACCGCGAAGAATACGCAAGCTCACTGCAGCGGCAGTTCGAGGCTCATGTGAAACAGGTCCACACGAGCAGCGACGCAGGTTCATCAATCGAGGGCAAGTCCTGAACGCCGGCTGGTATGTCGAGGCGAGCCCTAATGCGCCACCCATTGCGGATCATCTTCCGGCCTCACGATCTCGCCATCACGCATGTGGATGATCCGGTCACCATACTTCGCCGCCTCCGGATTATGCGTAATCATGAGAACCGTCTGGCCTAATTCCTGGTTCGACTGCCGCAACATGCGCAACACGACGTCGGAGTTCTTGGAGTCGAGATTGCCGGTAGGCTCGTCGGCAAGAACGATCGCTGGCTTGTTGATCAGCGCCCGCGCCAGGGCCACCCGCTGCTGCTCTCCGCCAGACAGTTCCGCGGGACGATGCCCAAGCCGCTTGCTCAGCCCAAGCAAGCCAGTGATGCGGTCGAAATGCGCCGGATCGCCCTGGCCGTTGCCGGAGATTTCCTGCGCAATCAGGATGTTGGATCGAGCGTCCAAGGTCGGCAGCAGGTTGAACTTTTGGAATACAAACCCAATCTTCCGCTTCCGCTTGCGGGTCCGCTCTGCGTCGGACAGCATGGCAAAATCATCACCGTCAAGCACCACGCTGCCCGAGTCGGCGCGAGTCAGTCCCCCCAGCAGATAGAAGAGCGTCGACTTCCCGCTGCCCGACGGCCCCACCACGCTGACAAACTCGCCCTTCTGTACGCTGAACGAGATTCCGCGCAGCGCCTGTACTTCGATCTTTCCTACGTGGTAGGTCTTGCGCAGGTCTCGTGCTTCGATAAACGCTTCGGCCATGCCTGATGACGATCTTACACGAACTCAATTATCGAAGATGGCCGCCGCGGATCACGGAGTATCCTCCGCGACCTCTGCGGCATTTCTCAGCGTTCTCTGCGATAGAGATTTTTGTGGCGGTCTTTTTCTGGCGGTCTTGTTGAGGCGATCTATTGCTGCGATCTAAGCGACACCGATCTGAGAGGGAAAGCTTGAATGCCGGTGTTGCATGCGTTTCGGACCACGCTTGCGCACCAGCAGCAGCCGGATGCGTTCCAACAGATCCGCCGGCGCATACATGCCCTTGGCCAGAAAAACGTCGGCTTGCGATTCGTGGTCGTACAAACGCACTTTGCTAGAGATGAGGATGGCGGGGGTGTGCGGCGACAGGTTCTTGATGGCAGCGATCAGTTGCGGACCGTCGAGCCCCGGCATGGCCATGTCGGTCAAGACCAGATCAATCCCACCCTGTTTGAAACGTTCCAGCGCCTCTTCGCCGCGGGAAAGGCTAACCACGCGGTATCCGCGCGTCTCCAGCATGATCTTACGATGGGAAAGCGATTGCTCGTTGTCATCGACGCAGAGGATTGTCCGTTTCGGTTTCATTTCCTAGCTGCATTCCGTTGGCGGGCCGGATAAACGCAACGCAAGACCAACAGAACCTTTTCTCAATATGAAGAATGTCAGAGCGAGATGGATGCTAACGGAAGCACGGGCCACTGTAAAGTGCCGCCGACGTTAATGGGACTTTATGGCCATTGATCTTTCCCCGGGCACGTGAGCAACAGGATTTTCGCCGATTACGCGATGCGGTCTAAAGCAAAAATTCACCACGCATTACTTCAACTGCGTTGCCGCCGACGCGAACGTTAACTACACGGTTATCGTTGCGCGACGCCCACACAAAAATTCGGCTCGGACGCTTCATCTCGACGCCTTGCTCGATGAGCACCCGCTCGTCGGGTTTCGCCACACCATGTGCCACCATCCAAGCCGCAGTACACCCCGCAGCCGAGCCCGTAGCCGGGTCTTCACCGTTATAAAAAAGCATGCGCGCATGCAAGCGAGCCTCGCGGTCGACAGTCTCGCGGGTCACAAAGTAGAAAAACTTTCCCTCGGATTTGGCCGTATATTCCGCCGCGCGGTTCAGATCGATGCGCAACTTCTGGATCACACTCAAAGACCGCAGTGGCGTAACTACGAACGCCACGCCCGTTGAAACGGTTTGAATCGGCAGCGAGGGATCGAAATCTTCCAACTTCAAACCCAGTGCATGCGCCACCGCCTCACGGTTATGTTCCGTCGTGAACACCGGATCAACCTGCGTCATCTCCCCAAACGCCGCCTGACCCGCCGTCTCTTCAAAGCGCACTGGAACCTTGCCCACGTTCAGCTCGAGGACGATCTCGTTCCCGCCATTCAACGCCCGCAACGCGAAAGCAGTCCCCAACGTGGGATGCCCGGCAAAAGGCAGTTCCTCCTGCACCGTAAATATCCGGACCCGCACACCGCGTTCGCGCTCCGTGGCCGCATCCCGCGGAAAAATGAACGTAGTCTCAGAGAGATTCATCTCCTTGGCAATCGACTGCATCTCGCCGTCAGCGAGCCCGGTCGCGTCCAGAAACACAGCGAGAGAGTTGCCTTCAAGCGCCCGTGACGAGAAGACATCCCACTGAGTCATCGCCAGCCGGCGCGTGTCTCCGCCCATTGAACCCTCCTCCATCGCAGACCTGCAACGAAGAGACAGATGCCGCCGAGACCCATCGCGATGCAGAAAACCGGCGACTGAACGATGCCTGGCGGCGCTAGGCTGCGCCCTCGGTACCCTGTCATCCCGATCCCAAGCGAAGCGCCGGGGAGGGACCCTACGATAGATTGAATGACCACTGGAGCAAACAGGACAGGACGCCCCGAGCAACAGAAAGCGCCACGACGTGCGACCCAATCCCACCGTTTGACACCAGCCAACGGCGCTCTTATCCTAAATATCGTGATTGCCCCCCTAGCCGCCCCGATGTGTTGTTGTACCCGGGCACCGGCGCGTGGGTAGGGGCAAGAGATTTTCCCAGACCCACCCGTCGAAAAGGGTGGGTTTCGCTTTTTCGGCAGTGTTTGTCATCTTGAGCAAGCGTTCTTGGCGCAGCGCAGGATCCGAGCGAGCCGCGCGCAGGGGCGCGTTACGCGGAACCGCTTGGAGCGGGCCGTTTGGCAAGGGCCTTCAGTTTTGAAAGGGCGCGGCTTTAAGCCGTGCCGTAAAGTGCCCCAAAATTAAACCGGCTTTAGCCGCTGAGGTCACATCCAGCCTGCGAAATACGTTGTTCGCAGCCGATTAGAACATCGAGATTGAATTCACGAGGAGAGTAACCATGAGCACCGCAACAGCAACCGAAACAACGCACATTCCCCGCATCAACGAGACCGCACCCGATTTCACCGCCGAGACCACGCAGGGCACCATCCGCTTTCACGAATGGATCGGCGACGGATGGGCCATCCTGTTCTCCCATCCCAAGGACTTCACACCCGTCTGCACCACCGAACTGGGCTACATGGCCGGACTGCAGCCCGAGTTCGCCAAACGGAACGCCAAGATTATCGGCCTCAGTGTCGATCCCGTCACCAACCACAGCAAGTGGGCGGCCGACATCGAGGAAACGCAGGGACACAAGGTGAACTATCCGATGATCGGCGACCCGAAGCTAGAAATCGCCAAACTCTACGGCATGCTCCCCGCCGAAGCCGGCGACAGCTGCGAGGGACGCACCGCCGCCGACAACGCAACCGTGCGCACCGTGTTCGTCGTCGGTCCCGACAAGAAGATCAAGCTGCAGCTTAGCTATCCCATGAGCACCGGCCGCAACTTCGACGAAATCCTGCGGGTCCTCGATTCCATGCAACTCACCGCCAAACACAAAGTAGCCACACCGGTGAACTGGAAGCCGGGCGACGATGTCATCATCCTGCCCGCAGTTTCAAACGAGGAAGCGCAGCAGAAATACCCCGGCGGCTGGAAAGCCCCAAAGCCCTATCTGCGCATAGTGCCGCAACCGAAGTAGCAGAGAAGCGGAAATGTGGCGCGGACCTGCCCTGAGCGGTAGCCGAAGGGGCGCCTGCCCGCGACTGCGTGAAGCTGGGTGCCCCACTTCTCGCGTCTTTTGCGAGAAGTGGGGACTCTTCATTACTCCCTGCCCCTGAACAATTTGTCCCGGCTGCGTTGCCCGCCCTGCTCGACCTTCATTCCTGATACTCACAATTTTCTTCATACTCACGATCAGTGGTAATCCGTTCTCCACATCCACGGCATCCCATCCACCAGTCGAAGTACCCATGAAACTGGTCATCGATAGTAATGGTGTACTGGCCCTTCGTCATCACGTTAGGCGTGGTGGTCCGAGCTAGAATCTCAGTTGTTCGTAAAATCCCTCCATTGCCTTACGAATTTTTACGGACTCTTTATGCCCGTCTATGGGCGCCGTCATCCAATCAAGAGCAGCCCGTTACTTCCTCAGTTTCTGCTGGAAGTGCGCCGCCTGAGGAGATCTCCTGGATAGCTATGATTTGGGCTCATTCATCACCCATCCTTCAGCAAGTGCGCGCAACCCTGGGAAGATTAGCAAGCGTTTGCGCCGGCACGCTTTTACGCTCTCTGTTTGCTGTGGTGGTGCCACTCGCCGTGTCCAGCTACCTCGTTGCACAGGGGACAAATATCAATGAAGTGCACGTTCTGGCGCGCGGCATGCCCAGCGCCACTGATCCCCGGCGGCAAACCGTGCGAGCCAACGTCGACCTGGTGCTGGTAAATGTCACCGTCTTGGACAAGGCAGGCCAGGCGGTCACTGGATTGCAACCGGCACAGTTTGCCGTGCTGGACAACAAGAATCCTCAAACTGTCAGGTATCTGTCCAATGTCGACGAGCCCATATCTCTGGTTGTGGTTCTTGACGCCAGTGCGAGCATGGCCGCGAGAATCGATGAAGTACGGCAGGCTTCCAGCGAACTCGTCAACACCTCGAACCCGCACGATGATGTCGCTGTGATTGTCGTTCGTGATGAGCCTTTCGTTGCCCTCTCATTCAAGGACTCCACAAGCGAACTTCAGGGGACATTGGATGCACTTCGCCCGGACGGCGCCACATCGTTGTGGGACGCCGTATATCTCGGCATTAACGAACTAAAGAACTCGCATTTTCAAAGGAAGGCGATGGTCGTAATCTCCGATGGCGGTGATAACCATAGCCGCTACACGGAAGTCCAACTAAAGTCTCTCTTACAGGAAGCAGGCGCGGAGGTATACGCGATCGGAATGTTTGACAGATATGCGACCAGAATCGAAGAGAGAAAGGGTCCACTTCAGCTGGACGAAGTCACATCGGTCACTGGGGGCCGAGTGCTCTCTGTACATGATCCGGTCGAGCTTTCACGCGCGGTAGCCCAGATCAGCCACGAATTACGCAATCAGTACATCCTTGGATATTATCCCAGCATTCGCAGCCGGGACGGTAAGTGGCGTAGGCTCAAGGTAAAACTTGCAAGATCGGCATCCGCAGGCAAATTCCGCCTGTACGCCAGGAAGGGCTACTACGCGGCCACGGAATAGTAACATCCTAATCTATCCTTTCTGAAACCAAGGTCCCCATTGTTTCAAAGACATGACAATCAGCCTAGGGCCATAGGGCCCAAACCGCGCTAGGGGCGCGGAGATGCGCCTGGGGCCATCCAGGAATCACTCCAAAAATAATGTTGCGGTTTGGCGGATTGGAGGTATGATTACGCGCGCCTTTTCTCCCCCCTGCTAGGCTGCCTTCCTACCCTGTCAGACTCTGACCTGGTTGCGAAGAAAATCCAAAATCGAGGAAACAGCATGACGTCGTTGCGCTCAATCGCCCTACGGTCTCTGATGGGTATCTTAATGTTTGTGTCGGCGGTCATGGCCGCTGGCCAGAATCGCCACGCGGTCGTCACCTCACACCCGCCGGGAGTTACACCTCCCCCCGTGCGGATCACGCATTCTGCTGTTCCGGGGGAAATCCCACCTGCGGGCGCGACTTGGACGAAAGCTGTCAATACCCCGCCCGTTTCCGTCGGCTCGATGCTCTTGCTCACCGACGGCCGAGTCCTGGCGCATTCCGAGCCCAACTGTAGTGGTTGCACCGGGGACTACGCTACTTGGTACACTCTGACTCCCGACAACACAGGCAGCTATATCAATGGCACCTGGTTGAAGGTGGCTACGTTGCCGACTGGCTACTCCCCGCTTTTCTTCGGCTCCGCCGTGCTGCCGGACGGTAAAGTCGTAGTCCAGGGCGGAGAATACAATTGTCCGGGTTCAAACTGCTCTGCGGTCTGGCAATCGAAGGGCGCATTATACGATCCCGTCGCCAATGCCTGGACCGCCACGACGGCGCCGGCTTCCAGTAACATCGGCGATGCCCAAGGTGTAGTGTTGCCCGACGGAACCTGGATGCTGGCACAATGCTGCGCCATCGCATTCGGCCACAGCACCTTCCCGGTCTACTACTATTTCGACGAAAGTACCCTGACCTTCGCCACCAAATCCAACTCCACCGATGGCAAGCTCACCGACTTCGACGAAGAAGGTTGGACCCTGCTTCCGAGCGGACTGGTACTAACGGTAGATGCCTACACCAGCAACACCATTCTCACCGGAACGAATTCCGAAACGTACAATTCCGCAAGCAATTCCTGGTCCACTGCCGGCAGCACCGTCAAACAGCTCTGGGATTCGAACTGCAATCACGGCGGCGGCAGCTTCGAGGTTGGGCCAGCGGTGTTGCGTCCAGACGGCACAGTATTCGCTACCGGCGCCAGCGACTGCGCGGCCGGTCACACGGCGGTCTACAATTCGCTAACCGGAACCTGGACGGCAGGACCGGATATCCCCGACAGCAATGCCGCCAACGATGCGCCTGCCGCACTTGAAGTTAGCGGCAATGTCGTGCTGGAAGCCAGTCCTTTCAGCGGCACATTCACTGCGCCCGCGAAGTTTTACGAGTGGGACGGCACTAGCTTGACCGCTTTTCCGGCCCCGCCAAACGCCGTCAATACCCCTTCGTTTGTCGGGCACCTGCTGGTTCTGCCCAACGGGCAGATCATGTACACCGACTTCACCAAGGATGTCGAGTTTCTTACGTCGGTGGGAACCTTCAATCCGTCCTGGCAGCCGACGGTCACCTCCGTCGACAGCACTCTCGTAGCCGGGACAACCAATGCAATTTCGGGAACCCAGTTCAACGGCTTGTCAGAGGCCAGTGCCTATGGCGATGACTTCCAGAATGCGACCAACTACCCGCTGGTGCGTATTGTAAACAACACGACTGGACACGTGACCTACTGCAAGACCCATGGTCACAGCACGATGGGTGTCGCAACGGGCGGCACCATCGTCTCCACGAACTTCGACGTTCCCGCGGGAATTGAGACCGGGGCAAGTCAATTGTTTGTGGTTGCCAACGGCATTCCGTCGGCTGCCGTCGCCGTCACCATCACGGGAGCAGGCGGTGGTTTCAGTCTCTCCGCCAACCCCACCGCAGTCACAGTAGCGCAGGGCGGCTCCGGAACGTCCACCATCACCAGCACGACAACCGGCGGCTTTAACGATCCCGTTACTTTGTCGGCCAGCGGCCAGCCCAGCGGCGTGACCGTTAGCTTCAATCCAACCTCAATTACCGGGACTGGAACCTCGACCATGACTATGGACGTAGGCTCAACCACAGTGCCCGGGACCTACACGATCACAGTAACTGGAACTTCCGGCAGCACGACCGCAACCACTACGGTCAGCCTGACCGTCACTGGTCCGACTGGCAGCTTTACGCTCCTCGCAAGTCCCAAGACAATTACCATTACCCGGGGCGGCCTCGGTCGCGTCAATGTAGCGACAACTGCTACGGGTGGTTTTAACTCGTCGATCGCTTTGACTGCATCGGGACAGGGCGCCAACGTCTTGGTTCTCTTCAAACCCTCAACCATTCCGGCTCCGGGGACAGGGCACGCAGCCATGCAAATCAAGGTGGCCGCGAACGCTACGACTGGAACACGCACCATCACCATAACCGGCACGGGCGGAGGCGTGACCAAGACAACTACGATCACTCTGACCATTAACTAAGGGAAGAGTGATTGTCATTGTCATGTTCGGGGACGGCTTTACAGTTGCTGAAAAACTCGATTGCGGTTCTGTTTTGAAAGGGCACGGCTTCTAGCCGCGCCGTAAGTACCGCAAAATCAACAGTGGCTTTAAGCCACTGAGGTCACCGGCTGCGAAGTAAGTTTTTCAGCAACTGTTTAGCCGGTCCCGCTACTCGAGCTGAAGTTACCCGTTTTCGTCTCTGTCTCCACGTCTGTGGGACAGAGACTGGGCGGGATTCTTGAGAGGCCGCCTTGCAGGCGGCCTCTCGCTGCTTAGGACTGCACCTTCTGATGAGCATAGGTTGATATGCATCAGAGTATCCCCGCTCGCGGGTGCGGAAACACCCATCGGCTCTAGCAATTCTTCCAGCAGAATCTCTCGTGTCCGAAGCACTGCCGCACGCCATCTCAGCCCCCCTACCATGCAATTTCGTTCATCTTGACTCGTGAGCGTCAGCGGAGGAAACTGCTTGCGCCATTTGGCGTCAAGCCATTGGATTAGCCTCCCCCCCAATGTTGTAACCACTCGAACTGCCCAGAAGGATTAAGGATAAAGGATAAGGATAAAGAGTATGAACATGAGAGCGCCCACCCGTGTTTCTAGCAACTGCCACCCTCCACAAACTTCCAGACTCTCTTGGCTCGCAACAATAGTGCTCTGCTGCGTAGGACCGCTGGCCGCGCAATCTCCCAGGTTCGTTTTCTTTGATGCCCCGAATGCTGGAACCGGCAGCAATCAGGGAACACTTCCCGTGGCCATCAACCAGAATGGGGTTATCGCCGGAGACTATGTCGACAAGGCAAATCAGTTGCACGGTTTCGTCCGAGGTACCAACGGCAAGATCACGCAGTTCGATCCTCCTAATTTGGCTGGCACTTTCGTATACGCGATCAACCAGGCTGGCCAAATCGTAGGTTCTGGAGTCGGCCAATTCTCCATCACGCATGGCTACCTGCGGCAGACCAACGGCAGTTTTACCCCCATCGATCTCGCCGGTTCCGCCGGCACAGGCACATTCCCCTACAGCATCAATGATGGCGGACAAGTTGCCGGAGCTTACGCTGACTCCGCAGGTGTGTGGCACGGCTTCCTGCGCGATGCCGCCGGAAACTACACCATCCTCGACGCCCCCAATGCGGGCACCGGCATCAACCAGGGCACCTTTGCCAGGGTCATCAATGCGAATGGGCAGATTGCAGGCTACTACGCGGATGCAAATACGGTGTACCACGGATTCATCCGGGACCAGTTTGGCAACTACACGTCATTCGACGCTCCTGGCAGCGGTACTCAGGCCTTCCTGGGAACTCAGACGGACGGCTTGAATGCCGCGGGAGAAATCGCCGGATATTACTTTGACAACAGCTTCAACACCCACGCGTTTGTCCGTGATACCTCGGGTAACCTCACGTCCTTTGACGTTCCGACTTCCACCATAACCTCATCGGTCAGCATCAACGACAGCGGCAGGATTCTCGGACAATGGGCGGGCACGGGGCAGACCAATGGCTTCCTGCGCGATTCAGCCGGCCACCTGACCACATTTTCCGTCCCGATTACAAACACCGGCACCTTCCCCTCCAGCATCAATAACCACGGTCACGTTACCGGGGTGTATTCGGACAGCCAGGGCGTCGCACACGGCTTTGTGTTCTAGTCAGGCATCGCGGGAGCGAGTTGTTTGCTCCCGCCGTGTTTTCTGCCGAAACTACTTAACTGGTGTTGCCGGGTGCCCCATTTCTCGCCTCTTTTGCGAGAAGTGGGGACTTCCTCGCTCCTGCGATACTGCCTTCCACCCTTTCATCACTCCCCGCATCGCCCGATTGACACGCTTCTGATATCCCGATTGATTTGTTTCTCCTCTCTCATCATCTTCCGCGGTGCGTGAAGATCCGATAGCCGCGCGCCCCGAGCATTCAGCAGTTCCGCTCGGGCGATGCGGATACCGGCTTTAGGGCTTTACGAAGATCGTGAGTCAATCGGCCTGCTTACAACCGGTGGTCAATTTCCATACTCCCCGGTTTGCTTCGAGTTCGCTTTCGGGAAACTGGCGGAGGAACCAACCGTTTCAACAGTGGAAGTGAGCAATTTTGTACAGTAAAGTACATAAAGTTTGCTACTATTCCGAATAATGGTGAAAAGCACGAGAAGGCCTCTAAGGGCGGAGGAAGAAGTGGGCGTATGCCTAGAATCTTGCTGGCCGAAGACGATGATGCTGTCCGCGATATGTTACAGTCCGCACTGGAACGCGACGGCTTCGAGGTAGTCGCCGTAAGCAACGTGCGCGACGCGCTCGCCTACATCGCGACACAGAACTTTGACGCATTGCTCTCCGATCTGCACATGCCACACGCCGGTGATGGTTTTATCGTCGTTAGCGCCATGCGTCATACCCACCCGCAAGCAGTCACCCTGGTGCTCAGCGGCTACCCAGCGATAGACGAGGCTTTGTCTGCCATCCGCTTACAGGCTGACGAAGTCCTTATGAAACCAATCCAAATCGCCTCCCTTCGGGAAGCTATCCGCAACAAGCTCGCAAACCCGGCACCTCGCAGGCCGCTGCCTACAGAGAGCGTGGCCACCATACTGGAGCATGACCTGAGTGCTACGATTCAGAACTGGATGGTACTGGTGCAGCACGACGAAGAGTTGACCTGTATCCCACTGAGCTTTGAGGCCCGCACCGGCCATCTACCCAATCTCATCTCTGACCTGATCTTCCGCTTGCGCCTCCCTCCAACAGCAAAGGCCGACGCCTCCAGCGCCGCACGCCAACACGGGAATCTGCGACGTAAACAAGGCTACACCGCCGCAATGGTAGTAGAGGAGTCGCGGATTCTACAGGTCAGTATCTTCAAGACCTTACAAAATAATCTCGATAAGGTAGATTTCAGCAAAGTGCTGCTTGACGTAATCACCATTGCGGACGAAGTGGATTCGCAATTGAAGCAGGCCATGCTTAGTTACACGCTCCCGGCTCCCGACTCCGCGTGGTCGGCGGCATGAAGCGCTGATATCATGGCCTCCCGTGACCTCGATGAGGGAATCCGCCCCGGCTTCGCGCCGGGTGCCGGGTGCCCCATTTCTCGTCGGGTGCCCCATTTCTCGCATCTTTTGCGAGAAGTGGGAGACTCATGCTCATTCCTCCAGTTCCGCCTTCTCTTCCCGCATCACCTGCCGCAGCGCCCGATTAATGCGGGTCTGATAGCCGCGCCCCGCTTTCTTGAACCACTCGAGCACATCCGCATCCAGACGCAGCGTGATCGCTTTCTTGCGCGGCTTGTACAGCCCAAGGATCTCCTCGATCGTCGGATGCCCCCGCTTCGGCTCCTCCCCCGAAGCGCTCAGGCTGATATTCCGCCGCGCAGGTTTTCTTCGTCCCGTCCGGGACACCGTAACCTTTGTTCTGCGTTTCACTTGCATATATGTATAATCCAGTACATACTTTTCCGCCAGTACAAAATGTTCCTTTCGGAACACTTCTTCAATTCACACCGCGGCTAGAAGTCATGCCCGACTAGGCAGCCGGCGACCGCTCCAGCTAACATGGGTCGTGCAACGGAAGCGCATGCGGTCCGGTGATCGTCCCGGTCTTCAAAACCGGCGGGCGGCGGGTCACCCCGTCGCCGGTGGGTTCGACCCCCACTCGCTTCCGCCATTCCAGACTGTCACGACGCTGATGCAGGAATGAACAGCCAGGCGACAGCGCTGCTCGCTGCGGCCAGGCCCACGCAGAGGAGCATGATCAGCCGGAATCCAGAGACAAATGCTTGATCAATTAACGTTCGAATCGCGGCCGAGGTACCTGCATCCAGATTGGAAGGTGCCTCGAGGCCGGCTAGCTTGATCACCTGAGACTGAATTTCGTGGAGAACGTCGGACGAGAGACCAAGCTTAGCAAGCTCATGTTTCAAGGCGAACCCGAAAGCAGTCACCATCACTATTCCAAAGATTGCGATGGCCAGCACGCCAGCAACACGCGCCACTGCGTTGTTGATGCCGGAGGCAGCCCCGGCGTGATCCTGGTCGACTGAACTCATGACCACCGTGGTCAGGGGAGCGACTGTGACCGCCATGCCAAAACCAAGCACGACCACGGCAGGAAAGAACGCTTTCCAGTAGCTGGTGCCGGTTGAAGGGACGGCGAACAGAGCAAAACCTGCCGCGGCTATGAGCGGGCCGATCACCAACGGAACGCGGGGACCGTAGCGCGCCACCAGAACTCCGGACCAGCGGGAAAGAACGAACATCAACAGAATCAGCGGAAGCACGGCTGCGCCGGTTGCGGTAGCAGAGTATCCCTGCACTTGAATCAGGTTCATAGGAAACAGGAAGAAGAAAATTCCAATGGCCGCATAGAGGAACAATGTGAGTAGATTGGCGCCGCTGAAGCTGCGCGATCGAAACAGCGTCAACGGTACCATCGGCGAAGTTACGGTGGCCTCAACGAAGACAAACACGACAAGAGCGGCGAGCCCAGCACTCAAGCTTCCGTAGACCAGTGGGTTGCTCCAACCCAAGTTCGTCGATTCGACGAGTCCAAACACCAAGCCGCCTAACCCGAGAGTAACTATGAGGGCACCCAGCCAGTCGATTCGGCGGGCAGCGATGCTACGACTTTCAGGAATATGCCAGAGCGAAAGACCGATCACAGCCGCCGCAAGCGGAAGATTGATGAAGAAGATCCAGCGCCACGAAGCATGCTGGACCAGCCAGCCGCCGACAACTGGTCCGACGGAGGTCGTGATCGCCGTGAAGCCGGACCAAGTGCCAATCGCCTGCCCGCGAGTCTTCTCGTCGAATGAAGCACTGATGATGGCAAGACTGCCGGGAACTAAACATGCAGCTCCCACGCCTTGAATACTTCTGGCTATGATCAGCTGGTGAATGTTCGAAGCGATGCCACAAGCCGCGGAAGCCACCGCGAAAATTGCCACGCCCAACACGAACATCAGACGGCGGCCAAACATGTCACCGAACGATCCTCCAACCAGGATCAACGCTCCCAAGAAAAGTCCGTAAGACTCGACGACCCACTGCACGTCGACGATGGTGGCATGCAAACTTGCTTGAAGGGCAGGTAGGGCAACATTGACGACCGTGCCATCGATGAATGCCAAGCTGGAGCCGAGAATGGTGGCTGCAAGGATCCAGGGTCCAGCTCCCGTTTTGCACGGAGACCCAGCTCTTCCCGACCGGACTACCGCTTCGTCACATGGCGCTTTCATGCAGGCTCAGGCAAAAATCCAAACCGACTGCGTCGATGTAGCACCAGCCCCAAGGTTCCCGGGCTCGATTGATCGTACAATAAGGTGCTTCGTCGCATGGAAGTGGACTTCCCATCGGCCGTGTCTCGGTGAACCCGCCCAAACTTTTCCCGGACGGCCTGTAATAAACGGCCCTTCCCGGCGTCTTTACCTATGAAGGAACATCACAGGAGGCGTACCCTGCTGAGCGTAATAGAGGAACCGGCGATCGCGATTCCCGACGAACTCGAGCGAGCCTTTCGGGTCCATCACAGCCTTGTGTTCCGGACGGCGTACCGGATCACAGGCAACGCAGGAGACGCGGAAGATGTATTGCAAACCGTCTTCCTGCGCCTGCTGCGCCGGAGCAGGAATGCGGATCCGCTTGAAAACATCGAGAGCTATCTGCGCCGGTCGGCCATCAACGCCGCTTTGGATGTGATCCGATCGAGGCAGTCCGACCAGACCGTTCCGCTTCCGGAAGAACCTTCTGGCCTGATGCCCACCGCGCTGGCGCAAGCCGACGTCTCTGGGCTTCGGCAGGCCTTGAGCCGTGCCATGGCTCACTTGAAGCCGCGGCCGGCGGAGATTTTTGTGCTGCGCTTCATCGAAGGGCTCAGCAACCGCGAGATTTCGCAAGCGCTGGGCATTTCACAAGTGCGGGTGGCGGTTATCGTCCATCGCACTCGACTACAGCTCCGCAAAGAGCTTCGTCCGTACCTAGGAGACAGATCATGAGCGACAAGAAATTCGACCGGCTACTTTCTGAGATTCGAAACGAGCACGTCGACGACCAGGTGATTTCTGGCGCTGGTAAGCGCGTGTGGAGTTCGATTACCGCGTCTCCAACTGCCGACCTCAGCATGCACACGCTGCGGAGCTGTGAGGACTTTCAGACGCTCATCCCATCTTATCTGGAGAAGACTCTGCCGGAGGCTCGCCGCTTCCTGTTCGAGGACCACGTGCACCAGTGTGTCGCGTGCCGTCATGCCGTCGAGCAGGCGCGCAACGGCGAGCTGCAACCGGTCTGGCAAATAAAAATAAAGAAGACAGCGCCTCGCAATTTTCCAGCGTGGCGATGGGCCATGGGCGCGTCTGCGGTCATCGTCGTCGCAATTGCGTCGCTCGTGCTGGTCAACGGTCTTTTCCCGGGCCAGCACGTCGTCCGCGGGGCAGTCCAGAATGTGGAGGGATCACTGTATGCCGTCTCTGACGAGCAAGTGCGCCTGATCCCGGCGGGCTATCAGATCCGGAATGGAGACGAGATCCGCACGGCGAAGGGTTCGAATGCTGTGGTTCGTCTGCTCGATGGGTCACTGGTGGAGATGGATGAGCGTTCTGACCTTTCAGTGTCTCGTGGATGGAAGGGCACCACAATCCGTCTCGACGGTGGCCACATCATTGTGCAGGCCGCGAAGCAGCGGACTGGCCGCCTCTATGTCGCGACCGACGACTGCCTGGTGTCGGTGAAGGGGACAATCTTTTCCGTCAACCACGGGACCAAGGGTTCTCGCGTGGCGGTGATCGAAGGCGTAGTTCGAGTGGCCTCCGGCGACCGTACCACCGAGCTGCGTGCCGGCGATGAGGAGACTTCCAGTTTCAACCTCTCCAAAGTACCGATCAAGAACGAGATTGCGTGGAGCCGCGATTCCGCGAAATACCTCGCCTTGCTGGGAGACTTTGCGATCCTGCAGAAGCAGTTTGAGGCGATTCCGGGACCGGGGTTGCGTTACAGCTCCGACCTTCTGGCCTACGTTCCAGATCACACGGCAGTCTATGCCGCGATTCCCAATCTGGCGCCCACTCTCGGCGAAGCCAGCCAGCTTTTCAAGGACCGGTTGCAGCAAAGTCCGGCGCTGCGCAGCTGGTGGAAAGAACAGCAGCACGGGAAGGGACCGAAGCTCGAGGAAGTTATTGACCAGTTGAAAACCTTCAGCAGCTATCTGGGAGACGAGATCGTATTCGCAGTGGACAGAGACGGCTCGACCTACAGTGCTCCGGTCGTGCTCGCCAGAGTTCGGCAGCCCGGTCTGGAGGCTTTCCTGCAACGTGAGATGAAGCGCCTCAATACGGATCGTACCCAGGCTGCGCTTCGGGTTGTGCGGGATCCCTGGGCTGTCTCACCTTCGCCGGGGCGGCCGTTCCTGGTTTACGTGAACAACGATATGCTGGTCGCGAGTCCGGATGTCGCAGAACTGCAGCGCGCAGCCACGCGAATCCAACAGTCCAGCCCCAGCCATTTTGCCGAGACGCCGCTCTATCAGCAGGTGGTCCGTTCCTACCAGCAGGGTGCGGGCTGGCTCTTCTGCGCGGATATGGAACAAATTGTCGCGCACAACGTACAAGAGGGAAGCAACAACCAGCTCCCGCCGGGCATAGGAGACGTCCGCTACCTGATGATGGAACGCCGCGAAGTCGGAGGTAAGACGGAGAATCGCGCGGCGCTGACGTTCGCTTCCGAGCGGCGCGGTGTAGCGTCATGGCTGGCGGCGCCTGCGTCCATGGGTGCGCTGGATTTCATTTCGCCCGACGCGAGCTTGGTGAATGCGGTAGTGATCAAGAATCCGAGGAGCATCATGGAAGAGATGTTCCAGATTATCGGCAGCAGCGAGCCGAAGTTCCCCCAGGAGCTGTCAGAGTTTGAAGCGAAGACCGGCGTGAGCGTGCTCGATGACATTACCGCGCCTCTGGGCGGTGAGGTAACGTTTGCGTTCGATGGCCCGATGCTCCCCACGCCGGGGTGGAAGGCAGTTTTCGAAGTGTATGATCCGGCAACCTTGCAGTCGACCATCGCCAAACTGGTAGACAGCTTCAATCGAGAGGCAAACCACCCCGATGGCACGCTCCAGCTTGCGAAGCAGCACGTTGGTTCCCAAACGTACTACACGCTTCGCAACCAGAAGGAGGCGAACTTCGAAGTGGATTACACCTATGTTGACAGTTATCTGATTGCTGCGCCGGACATCGCCACGCTCTCGCGAGCCATTCGAGACCGCCAGGCCGGAAACACTCTGACGCATTCGCCAACGTTTCAGGCGCTTCTGCCCAGCGATGGATACACGAATTTCTCCGCGATCTTCTATCACAATATAGGACCCGTCGTAGGCCCGCTGGTGGAGCAGATCAAGGCAGTCGGAACTCTTAGCGCGCAGCAGCAACAGTCCATTGCTGCGCTGCAGGCAAACACCGCGCCTGGTTTGATCTATGTATATGGCGAGCCCCAGCGGATTGTGGTTGCAAGTAACACTGGCTTCATGGGCTTCGACCTCGGTACTCTTATGACCATGGGCAACGGCGGCCCATTTCTACCACAGATGTTTCTCGGGGGAGCGCTGAGGCATCCGGGCCCAACCCAGTAATCTGCATGAGTATGAGTACGGCAATCCAAAGCGGAGCAGCGGCTGTCACGAATGAGCAAGCGGCTGCTGCTCCGCAAACTCCCGTTATTGATCTGCAGGGCCTCTCGGTCCGATTCGGCAGCCGCGAAATCCTGAAGAACCTGGTGTGCTCACTGCGCGGGCGCGCGATTGGCTTGCTTGGTCCGAACGGGGCGGGCAAGTCCACCCTGATCAATACTCTTCTGGGCTTCTACAAGCCTTGTTCCGGATCTGCCCGGGTACTCGGACACGACATCCGAACCGAGACGAGGAGAATCCGCAGCCTGGTCGGCTACATGCCGGAGAATGATGCGTTCATCTCGAAGATGAGCGCGGTGTCGTTTGTACAAATGATGGCGGAGCTCTCCGGATTGGCCACGGAGGCGGCACTGGAACGCGCGCATGAGGCTTTGTTCTGTGTCGGACTGGCCGAGGCGCGATATCGTGAGCTGGGAACTTATTCCCTCGGTATGAAACAGCTGGCGAAACTAGCCCAGGCGATTGCCCACGGACCGAAGCTGTTGATTCTCGACGAGCCCACCAACGGTCTCGATCCATCGGCACGGCAACGTATGATCCGCATGATTGGCGACATCCGCGACAGCAAGCAACTGCAGATCGTGTTGTGCTCGCATCTTCTGCGCGACGTCGAAGATACCTGCGAAGAAGTGTTGATCCTGAACCAGGGCCGGATTGCGCACTACTCGAACCTGGAGGAGGAGCGCAAGGCAAACAAAAGATTCCTCGAGCTGGAACTCTACGGTGCCAACGGCGACTTCACCGAGGCCGTCGAAAAGCTTGGCTGCGAGTGCGCTACGACCGCGAATCGGCTGAAGATGATTCTTGCCGACGGTGTCGAGGTCCGGGACATTTACCGCATCGCCGCCGAGCGCGATGTGAGGATCCGGCGACTCAATTTCCGTCGCGACACGCTCGAGGACATTTTCCTGAAAGCGATGGAAAGTTGATATGCACGCTGACATGCAAGTCGACATGCCCGATCTGAAGTCGAGCGCTTTGGAGAACCATCGTGGCCGTCTATAGACGCAGTTACACGTCGTACTCCGGCCCGCTCACTCCGGCGTGGTCACGCAGCCTGGTCCTGTTTCGCTATTCGAGGAAAAAACTGTTCCGCTCGAAGCTGCAGACGGCACTCTTCGTACTCTGCTTTTTCTATCCGCTGGTTTGTCTCATCGGAATCTACCTCGCTCATAACCTGAGTTTTCTCGAGCGATTCGAAGCCGGCAATGAAGTCATCCGGATCGACAACAAGTTCTTTTTCTTTTTCATCAACGTGCAGGGCGTGCTGGCGTTTGTGCTCACTGCCTTCACCGGACCGGGCCTGATCTCGCCCGACATCGCCAACGGCGCGCTACCCTTGTACTTCTGCCGCCCCTTCTCGCGTGCGGAATATGTGCTGGGCAAGGCCTCGGTTTTGGTGATCCTGCTCTCGCAGATCACATGGATTCCCGGGCTGGTTCTATTCGCCGTGCAATCGAGTCTCGCGGGACCTCAGTGGACGTGGAATCACCTTTGGATCGCCGGCAGCATCATTCTTTCTTCGTTGATATGGATCGCAATCCTGTCTCTTCTCGCCATGGCCCTCTCGGCATGGGTGAAATGGAGAATCGTCGCCGGCGCACTCTTGCTAGCGGTCCTGTTCTTCGGAGCGGGCTTCGCGGAGGCCATCAATGCGGTGATGCGCACGCAGTCCGGTCACTTCATCAATCTCGTCTTTCTGATGAAAACGATTTGGACGTACCTATTTCGAATTGACACCGGACAATCGATGACGTCTGCGGAGGCGTGGACCGCTTTGCTCGTCTACTGTGGAATCTGCCTCGCGCTCCTGGTGCGAAAGGTACGAGCCTACGAGGTGGTCAAATGAACGACCGCATCGTCTTCGAAGACGTCTCGAAGTTCTACGGCGAGATTCTCGGAGTGAACCGGGTCAATCTTTCGATCCCGCCGGGTGTGACCAGCCTGGTCGGTCCCAACGGATCGGGAAAAACGACGTTGATGAACCTGATGACCGGTTTAGTACGCCCTACACGCGGACGAATTCAAGTGCTGGATTACGATCCCGGCGAACCGGAGAAACTTTTCAGAATCCTGGGCTACAGCACGCAGTTCGACTCCTTTCCCAAGGGCCTGACCGGATTTCAGTTTGTCTATTCCTACCTTCGACTTGCAGGCCGCGACTCGCAGGAGGCTGAACAGCTGGCGTGGAGTGCGATAGAGCGCGTCAATCTCACCGATGCGGCAACCCGCAACGTCGCAGCTTACAGCAAGGGGATGCGCCAGCGAATCAGGCTTGCGCAGGCCTTATGTCACAACCCGAGAGTGCTGGTTCTGGACGAGCCTTTGAACGGTCTCGATCCGCTGGCTCGCGCCGAGATGATTGCACTGTTCCGCGCGGTCGCGGCGGATGGTTGTTATGTGATTATTTCGAGCCACATTCTTCACGAAGTCGATGCCATCTCCGATCAGGTCATCCTGTTGAGCAATGGGTATGTGGTGGCAGAGGGTCAAATCCACAGCGTACGCGACGAAATTCGCGAGCATCCCGCGCAGATTCTCATTCGCTGCGATCGGCCGCGCGATCTTGCCGCCAAGATGATGGAGTCCGAGCACACCATCGAAGTCCGCATCCACAACGACGGGCGCGGCCTGTTGATCAAGACACGGGATGCGGACCGGTTCTATCTGATGCTGAATCACATTGCTTTGAACGGGATTGAAATCGAATCGGTCGCGCCTGCCGACGACGATGTGAACTCCGTCTACGAATATCTGATCGGAAACGAAGAGGTGGTGCGATGACAAGGCTGTGGTGGGCACAGATCAAGGCCGTCATCCGCCTGGAAATGAAGAAGACGTTTTTTGCGCGTCGCGGCCTTTGGATCTACATTCTGGCGCTGTTGCCCCTCCTGCTCTTCACAGCCCACACGGTGTTCACCTCCCGCGACAGGGAGAAAAGTCGTCAAATTGCCAGGCAGAGTGAGAAGGCTTTGACTCGTCAAGACCTGC
>WNEZ01001903.1_pt1 | contig 21078 bp, 16 predicted proteins | sample 5400521 | NCBI WGS metagenome assembly WNEZ01 (sample SAMN13153339, study PRJNA577476) | soil metagenome | isolation source: 120 cm saprolite under Douglas fir tree site 2 hole 1 replicate 1 | place: USA:California | collected 2015-04-18 | reverse complement strand
CGAGCGCAATTGCGATTCCAGACGCGTTCCATAGCTATCGGTCGCGCGCCACTTGGGAAACAAGATATTGAAATGGGAAGGTGTCCCCAGGACATTCTGTGGGCGCGACGTCACTATGCCGAAGGATGTGCTGCACGGGGATGTGGTATTGGTGGCGTAACTTCCGGCAGAGTTCGATCACGGATTTGATCTGCATGGCGGTCGGCCTGGAGAGTCCCTTTGCCCCGCGCTGGTTATCCGCACTGCTGAAGTCACCCGCCACCGAAATTCCGAGGTATGAGTTGTATCCGAGAGCATGCGCACCTTCACAGCGCTCGGGGCGGCCCTGCTGGATCTTGCCGTCGGGCAGTACGAGATAGTGATACGCGACATGATATTCCTTACCAAAGCAGAGCACGTTGAAGCCGCGCGCCTGGTGATAGTGATCGACTTCGCGTTCGCTGGCTGGAACTTTACCATCCGTTGGTATAGTCGCGGTGTGATGGATGATGATGCCAGTCGGCACAATCGTATTGAAAAAGGACACCAGCGCTGCTGAGTACTGTCTGGCTTGCTGCTCCGACCACTGCTGACCCGGCTCCGCTCGGATATTGCCGCCTAGCGCGATACCTCTTAACTGCGCCCCAACGCGGACGTAAGCCACAGCGTCTGATCGAAGTTCAACGGGTGCAACAACGGAGGTAATCCGCACCAAAGGCCCCGGCGCGGCGGACGGCAACTTGAAATTTCCCGTTTGCAGCGCCTTGGGTGCGGAGCGGCTTAGCAGAAAAATGAGGAAATCGGTTCCTTTCGCCGGCCGGCTGCCTACCAGTGTCACCGCGCCAGGCCTGTTCCACTCCTGGGCAGCTTGGCGGCAACTGGCGACGCCGTGGAGGCCAGCGTGCTTCGCGTCCTCACTCCGTGGAAACACCAGCAAACATTGCGTGTGGTTCAAAACTGCGTCGGGGATTGCATCTGCAGGGGTGCGAGCAAGATCATAGAGAACTGCTTCTGCACGCCGGAGCGGCGGCGTGCTGGTCGTGGCTCGGTTCGTGTTGCGCTGGTTGCAGGCGCTTCCAAGAACCAGGAGCACAGGGAGCGCGATGAGAATACGAGAGCGAATACAGGTCAGGATTGTTCCCCCTCGTCTTCTGACCATCTTCGCTCACTGCGGGTTGCCTTCTCTGAACCGTGGGGAGCGGTGACACTGGCGCAACAGCAGAGCAGCTGCTTGTGAGTAGCCGGAAGATTCGATGCACCGCCGACGATCGCAAATCGCTGCGGTATACTACTTGATAACGTCAGAGTAGCAAGCCGCAGCCCAGCACGCCTTCTGCGGCGAACCGGCTCAACCCAGCGGCCTTACGAGGGAATCGCCCATGCCAGAAAATCTTCAGGACATCGCACTTGCGCCAGCCAAAGCAACTTCACCCGACACCTATTTCAAGCTGCAAGTAAGGGCTTGGACCCGATTTGATCCCAGCAAAGCAGAGCTGATCGACATTGCCCGCGCGGTGGAAGCGGGTACCGCGTTCGTTTCCGCCATCGAAGTCTCGCAGATAGCAGCGGGAATCAACGACGTGGATGATCCGGACGTGCGCGAGCAGTTCGAAACTCTGGCAGCGGCTGAACGTATCCTGCGAAGCTTCGAGCAGTTGCCGGCAGCTGTACGCGACAAGCTCCGTAGCGCACTCACAAACAGTGAGACCAGAGAGCGCGTCGCCAGCTAGCTTTAAGGTGCTCTATGGCTTTCGACGCTGCAAGGTTGATTTTTTCAAACGCTTTCGAGCCTCGCCGGCCCACCGCCACCAGGTTCGCCAGCGACACGGGAAATTCTGAGTGGTTGTATCTTGGCGGTAGATACGCCGAGATCCTGGATTTCCTATGCTCCCCGTTGACTGGCTTGGCCAACGTCAAAGTGCTGGTTTCCGAACCAGGACTTGGCAAGACAGTACTGCTGCATTCCGCAATCGAGCGAATGAAGGGAGAGGCGCGAACCGCGTTCGTGTTCTGGACGCTATTCAACCCCAAAGAGTTCGTCGAACACTTGTTGCTTGAAATGGGATCAACTGAACCGCCTCCTTTGGACCTGAATGCAGCGCAAGACCAGTTTGAAGACCTGCTACGACGTGCAAAGGCAGACGGAAAGAGATTGGTGCTCGCAATTGACGAGGCGCACAACCTCAGTCCCGCCACCCTCCAAAGCCTTTCCGCTCTCCTCGACCGCGACACCGCCCGTCCGCCACAACTCACTCTCTTGCTTGCCGGGCTGCCTGGCCTGCATGATCAACTGGCCGACTCAGACGCGAGCGGGATACGCGAGCGAATAGCGGAAGTGAGGACCATTGCGCCATTGAACGCCGAGCAAACGGCCGAGTACATCCGCGCCCGCATGACCGCACTTGGTGTTGGCCACGTTTCCCCGGAGCAGTCAGCAAATATCGCGGCCAGCAGCGGCGGAGTGTTGCGGACCATTGACAAACTCTGCCACGAACTTCCGCCGCAAAAGGAGAGCTGGCAGCAGCGCATCAAGAATGCACTTCGCGTTGATACACCCGATGCGCTTCGCGCAGATACACCTGATGCACTTCGAGTAGATACACCCGATGCACTTCGAGCAGATACACCTGATGCGCTTCGAGCAGATACAGCTGATGTACGTCGCGTAGATACACCTGATGCACTTCGAGAAGATACACCGGCAAATGAGAGGTCCATCACGACGCAGGCCCACGTGGCGCGGATTGCCTCCTGGGCAACAGATCGTCCGGGAATGTGGTCCGGCACCATGGGCGAGCTCGCGGCCGCTACTGGCATTTCGGTGGAAGAAATTTCTGACGCCGTCGAAAATCGCACACAAGAGTTACGCAGAAGTGGCATCGCCGCTGCTGTCCAGCGCTCTCCCGGCAGGCCGCGAATGATTACACTCTCCAAGGTCAAGGTTGAGCGCGAGCCAGCGCCTGAATCGCATAGGCCAATTCCCCAGCGCGTCGAGCCAAATCCGCCCACGCTCGCTGGGCTCGCTTTCCCAATTGGAAGGACGGATTCGTCTCCGCACGAAGAGGATGCCAATCCCTGGCCGAAGCACGAAGTCCAAAAGCACCAAGTCCAGGCACTGGAAACTGAAGCAAGGCTCCATCAAGAAGCAGGGCTCCATCAAGAAGCAGGGCTCCATCAGGAAGCAGGGCTCCATCAGGAAGCAGGGCTCAATGAAGAACCTGCCAGTGAGACAGGCCTGCATTGGACACACGCAGTTGAAGAGCCGATTTCTGGTTGGGCATTCACACCCGCAGTCATCTTCGCCGTGATATTCGCCTTGATAGTACTGGTGGCAGCGGGGCTCTTTTACCTCGGGTCTCCCAGTTCCGCGCACCAGGTTTCGTCCACCAGGCAGCGCGAGAGCGAGGGGAGCCGGCAGGTTGAAAAGGCTGGCACCGCCTTATACGCCTTATACCAACAGGCAGCTAACAAAGGTGATTCTGTCGCACAGCACCGGCTGGGGCTCGCACTCGCTTCGGGAAGCGGCGGGGTGGCGCCCGACCGTGTCGCCGCGTACACATGGCTGCTGATGGCCCGAAATGGCGGCCAGGCAGTGGATAAGGCAAAGCTGGATTCGCTCACTCGCAGCTTTACGCCCAGTGAAATACGAGATGTCCGGCACAGGCTCGGACAGATGTACGAGCACGGAATCGGCTGCGTCCCCAATTTAGTCTCCGCTGACGAATGGTTTTTATTGGGAGCGGCCGTCAATGACGCTCGTAGTCGCGCCGAAAGTGCCGCACTGGAACAACGTATGTCGCCAGGACAGATCTCGCAAGCGCACACCCTATCGAATGACTGGCTGCGCCGACACACCAATAAGACCGCAAGCAATGCTGCCGCTCGATGAATCGCACCAGTGCTTTGTTCCGATCAGTGTTATCCGTGTTGATCAGTGGTGAGTCTTCCCTTCGTGACCTTTGTGGTTTCTGATCCGCCGTCCCGGCCGTCCTATAGAAATCGCCCCAAGAATATTATCGCTAATAACGGAATGTCCAACGCAGTTTCACCGCAAGCAGATCACTTTGGGGAACCAGACTCAGGTCAGGTCGCGTTACCAGGCGCTGCCAACTTCGGTTCCAAACTACGAAAAGATCATTACCAGGTTTAATGGTCCAGCGCAGCCGGGTGTTGGTGCCTACGTTCTGCGAGTCTGTGTCATATTGGATGAAACTCGTTAGGATGAAGTTTGGACTCCACGCGTACGCGGCCTGCACCTGCCAGAGCCGCTGGACGAAGTTGCCTTCCGGCATGTGAGCAAAGTCATTCTCGGTGTTGAGTTCTATCTGAATTTTCCCTTTTGGTGAAGTCCACTTCAGATAGTTCTCCTGCTGGGTGAGGTGACCGTTGTAGAACTGTCCAAACCAGGTTGTCGTCCCAAACTGAAGTGGACGGTGGCCGCTCGTCTGGGCTTCGGCTCGCCAGCGTGTGAACGTGTAGTCGCCGACCGGAATGATGATGCCGGGCGCGACTTCAAAGGGTGCGAGCACGGTTTCGCCGCGAGGGTCCCAGTTCAATTCGAAACGATCGCCAGATTCCAGCCGCACGTTGATAGGCGCCATGAAATATTCCCATGATTCAAGAATGCCTCTTGGATCAGTAACTCGGGTGTACTCATTCTCAAAGAATTCCTGGCGAATCCAGCTAAACGGACCGTCTTTGGATGGTCGAGGTTGGTAGGCGCAACCCACATCCGTCTGGCGTGTTCCAGGTCGCGGCAGGAATCCCAGCAGTGCCTGGAAGCCATCGCCGTATTGATTCATGTTGATCTGGCAGGCCAGCAGATCATTTGGATAGTCAACCCTGAACCCCCAGCCGAGTTTGTCGCCGGGAGACACTTCGCCCTGAGTAGTGGCAGTCCAGCCGCCGACCAGGAGATTCTTGTCTCCGCGAAACTTGGAAGTACGCCAAACCGCGTCAAAGCCACCGAGAGTGTTCTGCCGGAGTGCCTCGGGGTCGCCGTGTGTGACGATGCTTCCAACGCGAAGGTTGTCATTCACGTCGTAAGAAACACGGCTTGCCAGTAAATTGGTTCCGGGAACTCTGTTCGAAGCCAAACCGAGGTCCCGCACAACCTGGAGCGGAACTGCGGTTTCGCGCGTCTGCACATCGAGGAAGGCGAGGTTCCATTTGCCGGCGCGACCGTTAAGCTTTACTCCGCCATCGAGCGGGATCTGTGCACCATCCAGCAATCCGATGTTGCGGCTGAAGAAGGGAATGAACTGCGATCCAAGACTTAGGCCGAAGGTGTATTGATTGGCGCCTTCAAGAAAAAAAGAGCGCTTCTCCGGGAAAAACAGTGGGAAGCGCGTCAGGTTGATTTGACGCGCATCGACCTCAGTCTCCGCAAAGTCGGTGTTCGCCGTAAACACGGAGACTAGCTGCGGCGTGATCTTCCAGGTCAAGTCGCCGCCTTCACTCGCTTGCCAAGATCTCGGACTCACTCCGTAGAATCGAGTCGTTTTCCCAGTGGCATACGGAATCAGCTCGATGCCCTTGCCCTGCTCAAGCGCTCCTACACCGTTGAGCACGCCGGCACGGCTCAGGTCGTAGAGAAAGGAATCCAGTGTGGGTGAAGACCAGCGCAGCCACGTACGCCCGCCACGCGCAATGAATCGCTGGACGTTCAGTCCCCATTTGTCCAGGCCACGGGCGAAGCTCAAGGTGCGCGACGGAATCACGATCTCGGCGGACCAGCCATCCGCTGTCTTCGCGGTACGCGCGTCCCAGATTCCATCCCAGTCCAGGGAGATGTTCTGCGGATCGTCGATCAACCCGTCGACGCGGGCGCCAGCTGCGTTGATCTGGAAAAAATAGCCGGTGCGATGGTCGCCGTAGGTGTCAAGCACGATGGAGACGGTGTCGTCGCCCGACTGGTCGCCGTCCCGGCGCATGCTGTGGATCGCGATAGCATCGGGTTTGGGATCATGACAGATAAAGCCGAAGTAAATGGCATCCGATGCGACGAGGACTCGCACCTCGGTCTTATATGGTGTGGGTTGGTCCGGGTTTGGCGCTTGCTGCGTGAGGGTAAAGCTCTGGGCGTCGCGCCAGGCGGGTTCATCGAGTTTGCCGTCGAGCGTTATGGAACTTGAAACGCGCGTCGCGATCGCCGACGGAACCGGTGCGGCAAGAGCCGTGGCAGCAAGCGTGACACAAGACAGAAGCAGGATTGAGTGTCGAAAATCGAGCAGGAATTTGGACCAGCATGCACAAAACGACGTCATGGGCGAATTTGCGTCTACGAGTTGCACTATACCCGATTGATTTCTAAAGTCCGAGGCGAATAATGATTCCCAACAAGCCTGCAACACCAATGATGAACGGCTCGGGAATCTTCCATTTCATCAGAATCAGGAAAGTCGCTAGCGCAATCCCGACTGTCCAGTAGTCCTGGATTGAATGCTTCCCGAGCACGACAACCGCTCCGGCGATGGCTCCCGTTGCTGCCGCAGTGACGCCCTGGACGAAAGCACGGACTTGCGTATTTCCGGAGAAGCGCTTGTAGAAGGGGCCGACGATTACCACGAAAAGATATACCGGCAGGAAAACACCCAGCGCAGCAGCGCACGCGCCGGTGATTCCAGAGACGAGGTAACCGATGAAAGCAACGGTTATCACGACAGGACCAGGTGTAATCATGGCCACCGCTACGGCATCAAGAAACTGAGTTTCGGTCAGCCAATGATGTTCCTGGACTACTCCTCCATGAAGAAATGGAAGAATCGCGAGACCGCTGCCAAACACAAACAAACTCGACTTCAGAAAGAATATGAATAGTGGACCTGTTGTACCGAGAATCCCTGTGAGAGAAGGTATGAAGAAACACATGGATGTTTGCCGTTTCCATGCCGAGAAATCGGTCCTGGCAATCATCACCAGGAGGCCGCCGGCCAGAAACAGCCAAACTATCTCCTTTTCCGTGACGGCAGTTGCGACCCCCAGGACGAGGAAAATCGCCCAAAGCAGCTTGTCTTTTTTCACCGATGTTTTGACCAGCTTGATTGACGACCGCGCAATAATTGCAATGACGGCAGCTCCTATCCCATAAAAGAGGGCCGAAATGATGCGGGTTCCGCCGAAAGAGACGTAGGCTTTGCCGATGGCGAGGACCATCAAGAAGGAGGGCAAAATGAATGTCGCCCCAACGATGGTTGCGCCGACAAATCCTGCGCGGACAAAGCCCAGATACATGGCCATCTGTGCCGCCAGTGGCCCAGGAGCGAGCTGTGAAAAAGCCAGGCCATTCAGATAGTCTTCCTGGCTGATCCATTTCCGCTCGTCGACCAGGTCCTTCTGCATGTAACCCACAAGCGCGATGGGACCGCCGAATCCGATGCACCCCAGCTTCAGAAAATAGAGTGCAAATTCGGTCAGAGTTGCCTGCCGTTGTGCTTGAATCTGAGTTGCCACCATTTTCTCCCTAGGAGGACGGTACAGCTTCGAAGACTACGATTTGTGCGGCGGGCGCCCCGTTCTCTTCCTGTTCGGGCACATATACCTTAAGCGTCTCCAGGTCGACCGCCAAGCTGTGGACCTTCTTTTGTACGGGCACGTCCCCCAGCTTTCTAAAGTGGGTTGGATCATCTTCCTGAAAGACAGAGATTGCGCCGTCATAACAGGCGACATAGATGCGCTTCAGGCCCGGATCGTACGCGATCACATCCCCGCCTTTCGCCTGAGGGAAATATGCAATCGGCTCATGCGTGTCCAGTCGGAAGACGGTCATGAGATCGTTTTCTTCGCATGAGAGAAACGCAAGACGGTGCTCTGGATCAAGCGCCATGCCATGGTTGCCCCGGCACTTGCCGACCGGGTACTCAGCGACTTCTTTGTCGGTTGCTGGGTCAATTTCGGCGATCACGTTCTTATCCTGAAGATTTAGAAAAACGTGCTTGGAAACCGGATCGTAACGGGGATTCCCGGTCTCGCTGCCGAAATGAAGAGTTGTAATGATCTCATCCTTGGTTACGTCCACCACGGCTTCGGCCTTGGCACGTTCGTCTGATACGTAAATCTTGTGGAAAGGCGCCGCGTAGGCAATTCCATCGGGCTTTGATTCCGTAGGGATTTTCTTGATGACCTTCATCTGTTCAAGGTCGATCACGCCGACCTTGTCTTCTTTCCAATTTGATGTGTAGGCCTTGTTAACATCGGGAGCGAGTTCGACGCCTTCGATCCCAGGCAGATCCTCGAATGTCTTCACCAGCTTGTTCGTTCGCAGGTCGATCGCATACAGCAGCCCTGCACCCAGGTGAGTGGAAAGAAGCAGATGCCGGGATGGATCAATCGTTAAATAATCAAAGCGCTTGCCTTTGGGGCCAGGCAGGTCAATCGCGGAGATTTGCTTGAGGAGTGAACCATGAGTCCCATCTGCACCGGCCGCGCTACCGCTTGTCCAGCGCTGCCACAAACTGGGACCTTCATCATTGTCTGTGACCAACAGGAAAGTTGCACCTCCGAACAGAAGGACCAGAAAACCCGCCACTTTCAAACGACTTCTTATCTTTTCTTTGTTCCAGGGCATCTTTAAACCTCGCAAGTTGTGGGTGGGTGCAATTCGCAAGGGATTGCCCCCACCAACGATCAGCTATTTCCCTTTTTGTGAATTCGTTTTATCCAAGGCGGCGCGCAACCCTTTAGCCAGTTTGACCGCATCGTCATTGGCCCAGAAGTGCATGAAGAAGAGTCTCGGTTCTTCGTCCAGCATGTGGCTGTGCACGGCCGTCACTTCGATACCATTGCTGCGCAGTGCCTGGATCACGGGATTGACCTCCGTGCCAATAAGCACAAAGTCACCCGTGATAGCCGCTTTGCCACCACCTGTAGGCTGGAAATTGAGAGCTGTGGCCAGTCCCATGGAATTTGGAACCTTCATTCCGGCTTCGGTGATCGATTCGGCCCTAGGAACTCCTACCTGAAAAACGCCTCCGTTAATCTTTCCTTTGGCCCCCAGCGCTTGTTCAATTCCGGCTGTATCGATTCCAATATCCTGCTGCGCGGTTGCGGGCGCCTTTGCAGCCGGAAGTTTTGTCAGCGCGAAGGCCTCTTTCACGGCGGTTGCCAGTTTGACGGCATCGCCGTGCCCACCGATATGCATATACATGACGCGGGGAGACTCGTGTAGTACGTGGTTGTGGAGGGCAGTCACCTGCACGCCATTGCGTTCAAGTGAGGACATGACCGGAGTTACCTCATCCTCGGCCAACACCAAATCACCCATGATCATGGAATCTGCACCGGGTTTGCTAAAAGCAACCCATCCGCCCAGAGCCAAGGCCGGTTTTAGTTCTACACCATTGACAGTCACCTTCAAATCGCTGCGGGGGAAACTTAGTTTGTAAGCGCCATCTGGCTGAACCTGGCCCGAGCGTCCAATTGCCTGCTCAACCGCCTGCCATTCTCCGGACTTTTCATTGCTGGGGGCTTGCGCAACAAGTTGCGAAACGCAACCGATAATAAAGGTAACAAAAGACAACGCCAACATTCTTTTCGTTCTGTTCATGTGCTTTCTCCTAAGAAATTTGAAGACCCTTCAATGGTGTGGGGGGCGTGTCACTGGCAGGTTCGGTCCTCGCTGCTGCTTCATTGGACAATCGCGGAATTTCAAATCGGAATGTGCTGCCCCGCCCCTCCGCACTCTCCACGCTCACCTGCCCGCCGTGAGCTGCGCCAATCGATTTCACGATCGAGAGGCCCAGGCCCGTCCCACCCAACTGGCGGGACCTGGCTTTGTCGGTTCGGTAAAATCGTTCGAAGATCTGGGTCTGGGCTTCCTCCGAGATCCCGATACCGGTATCTGTGATCGTCAAGACAGCTTTCTCCGCCTGGGCGCGCACGCTGACCATGAGCGATCCGTCTTCTGGCGTGTACTTGATGGCATTATCAAGCAGATTTACAACCACCTGCTGCAATCGCGATGGATCACCTTCCACATGGACCGGATCCGCAGCATCAACCTTTAAGACTAGTTTCTTCTCGTCAACAAGAAGTCGCATGTGTTCAACAGTTGTTCTTACCATTTCCGAGAAATCAAAACGGCTGATCTCCAGAAACGCCTCGCCTGCATCCAGCCGGGACATGGTAAGTAGCTGATCGACGATCTTGGATAGTCTTACGGTTTCCTCTAGCACGGCTCCGAGTGCCTCGCGCGCTTCAGGCTCGATCTTAGAGTTCTGAACAGCGGCTTCAAGTTCACCGCGCATGATCGTCAACGGAGTGCGAAGTTCATGCGACGCATCCGCCGAAAAACGGCTGATGTGATGAAACGCCTCTTCAAGCCTTTCGATCATGCGGTTCAAAGATATGGATAATTGCTGCAGTTCATCCCCGGTGTTGGAAATTGGCATTCGCTCATGCAGACTGCGGGAGGTAATCTTCTGGGCGCGAACCGCCATATTATCAAGCGGCTTTAGCGACGACCGAATCAGAAAGAACCCGCCGGTGATTGCAATAACTGTTGCCAGAAGCAGAGCAAGAGCCAGAACGCCCAACAGGTCCCTGAGGATTTCGTTGGTAGGTGCAAGGGAAGCTGCTACCTGCACGTAATATTTCTTGCCCGAATCGGCGAGGACCCCTTGAGTTCGGATGAGGACCTCTGATCCGCCCGCGGGACGATAGGTCACGTCAGAAGCTTGGTTCCGGACGGGTGAGCCATTCCAGGAGGGAAGCATTTGCTCTGGGCCAGATAAGTAGATTTGGCTGCCGTCCGGACCCAATACCCGGATAGCCCGATCATTGCTTTCAGCCGAATAGTGTTCGCCAACTTCTCGTCCGATGGCGCTTTCGTCCGCTTCATTCGCGTTCTCGCGAACAATTGAACCAACTTCCTGGGCATCTTTCGCGACAGACTCGTGCAGATTACGCCTAAGAAAGTGATTCAACCCGGCATAAACCGCGACGGAAAATAAAACCAAAATCCCCGCAAGTACGCCGGCATACCAGAGGGTCAAGCGAAACCGGATTGAGCCCGAGTTCATCATTGTCTCTCATCGCTGATAGCGTAGCCTACGCCGCGGACAGTGCGGATCAGGTTGCCTTCGCTCCCGTCGTCCACCTTGTCGCGCAGGTGACGCACATATACGTCCACTATGTTGGTTGCGCCATCAAAGCTCTGATCCCAGACATGCTCAATAATCATGGTCCGCGAAAGAACGCGCCCGGCATTTGCCATCAGGTATTCTAAAAGGCTGTATTCTTTGCTCGTCAGTTCGATTCGTTTACTACCGCGTCGGACCTGCTGGGACAGGCGGTCGAGTTCAAGATCGCCAACCCGCAAAACGGTCTCTTGTCGGGTAGCGCCTCGGCGGAGCAGCGCTTTGATCCGGACCAGGAGCTCGGCAAACGCAAACGGCTTCGTTAGATAGTCGTCTGCGCCGGCTTCAAAGTGAATAACTTTATCCTGTACAGCATCGCGAGCCGTAAGCACCAAAATTGGAATCTGTGAATTAGTCCGCCGTATCTTTCGGAGCACTTCGGTTCCGTCGAGCCTGGGGAGAAGTAGGTCCAGGATCACCAGGTCGTAGTCGTAGCTTTGGGCCAGTTCGAGCCCGGCCGCGCCGTCTCGCGCGACATCTACGGCGTAACGTTCCGCCGTGAGTCCACGCTGGACGAAATTGACGACCTTCTCTTCGTCTTCAATTAGAAGCAGGCGCATTTACCATCCTCTGAAATCGTAAGCCTAACTCATTAAGCGCAACTGAACCGTTCATGAAAATCTGTTCAGAATGTTTCTGAATGCATTTTCATTCTGCGTTCAGGGCCGCTTCATCGTGCAATGGTATCTTTTTGACGATTGAAAGGAGAATCCCCTACATGCTCTTAACCATGAAACGAAATATCATTCTCATAATGGCCGTCTGCCTGGCTTTTGCGCTCTGTGCATTTGCGTTAGCCGCGAACGCACAGAAAGGCGAAAAGAAAGGCAGCACCAAGACCGTGACCGGCTGCCTGCAAAAGGGAGACGAAGGTGATGAATTCAGTCTTACTGGAGACGACGGACAACTCTACGACCTTCGCAGTTCTTCAGTAAAGCTGTCCGAACATGTCGGCCACAAAGTGACTGTCAGCGGAAGCTTCAAGCCGGAAGGCGGCGAAAAAGACGAAGACGAAGCCAAAGAAAGTAAGGAGGGTGGAAAAAAGGAAGCCGGCGATATTAGTGTCACGAAATTAAAAATGGTCAGCGAATCCTGCAAGTAGACTTTGGCGATTCGTCCGCTTATAAACCCCCATATGCAGCAGAAACCGTGCCAGCAAAACACAGTCTTTTCCCACGGATAACTCCCCTGAGGGGCTGGGTAGAGGGACAAACAATTCAGGAGAGCTCAAAGCGTGGTTGGAACATTCGAGCCAACCAGGCGCGCAGCCGACAGGATGATCCCAACGGATGCTAGCAATTTACTCACTTGTTTACATTGATTGAAGTTGGCGCGCATATACATAGAGCGCGTCGTAAACAGGAAACTGCCGTGCCAGGCGATCTTCATCGGATATACCCATCGCCGCGAATCCTTCAGCAATGGACCGTAACCCGATGCCTTCGGCAGCCACGCTCTCCTGCCCTTTGATGTCTGCGGCTCGCACGATCAACGCCAGCCTATGGAGAGCCGGATCAGAGATCTTGTAATCTTCGATGATGGCCTCGAATGTGCATCTCTCGCCCCGGTGGTTTAACCTGATCTCTGGAATTCGAGGAGCATCGTAGGGGATCGCTTTCATGCTTTCAGCTAGGCTCACGAGTTTGTCTTCGTCGACAAAGATGAACTCAGCATCTTTGTCGACAAAACGCACGATCAGCCATGGGCACGCGACTCGATCCACTTTCACATTTTTTCTGGTTATCCATTTCATTGATTTTGCTCCAGGAGAGCTCTTATTTCGCGATTACGTGGAAATCATCAAACGAGGTTACTGAATCCGCCTTGGTCCATACACCGATTTTGCCTGCATCCTTGAATGTGTCATCCGTGGTCTCAATCTTCTTCTGGCCATCGTAGTAGCACGTGATCCGGGTGCCTATCATTTCCACCCGAATCTCATGCCACTCACCAGATGTCACTCTTACATGTGATCCGGTGATTTCACGTCGGCTTCCCCCGACCACATGATAGAGGTTGTAATTGTCTTCCAGCGCGTTGGCGCGAACCAGATAATAATTGTTTGCATCCTTCAGCCGAAATACCAGCCCGGCGGCACGGTCGATTTTGCCGGATACTGCTTTGAACTTGACGCTCAAGTCCAGGTCGCCGAACGAGCCATCATCCAGGACCGCCAGAGGGAACCGATAATCTGTCCGGTCGCTGGAAGTTTGCGTCAACACGTTAGGCTTCGACGGAGCCGATGAGTCCGCCTGTACGACCCATTCAGGCTTTGGTCCGCTGCCTGTGAGCGCGCTGTGAAAGTCAGGCGGGATCTCTCCCACCTTATCCTGATCGAAGTTGTATGTGAACTCTTTTCCTGCCGCCTGGATTGGGGCTGTTGGTTCCGCAGTATTGGTGGCCGCAACCGGTCTGCGTTCATCATCATCGTCATCTCTTTCTCCACGCTCTCTGAGCACAAAGAATGCGATGATTCCGGTAAACGCTGCCAACAGTAAGATCAGCTTGCTTCTACTCATACCACCTCCCGGCATCATTGCCGAACACAGCTATCTCTCAGCCATTATGGAGATCTGGGGTTAAGTCAGCCTGAACCCAGGATTAATTTTCATTCAGAGTAATGGAACGTTCAGTTGGGAACCTAATACGAAGAGCGGTGTGCACACGCCAAAATCTCGGCTGGCAAGCGAAACCCGGGGACAGGAACATGTGAAAAAATTGATTCTGGAAATCTCGGGATAGGCAAGTGTAAAAAATCTGTCGTTTAAACGCCCTATAAACCGCTGCGACACTATTCCTATACATTTCCGGTCACTTAGAAAGACGCGCTAATTCAGAGAATTTCGATTTTTTCACGGCTTCCAGACGGGACGTTTTCTGCAAGAGGCAGTAATCAGCAATCAGCATTCAGTCACGACAGTTGAAAGTGCGCTCGGACGCATTTTGAGTACAGTCTTCTTTATGATTGCTTAGGCCCTGATTGTCTATAGTGGACTTCTCGAATGCTGGATTCGCCCATGACTTCGGTTGCCATGCTGGTTCAAATTCCTGCTGCGGCGGCATCAAAGGCCCTAATGGAGATCAATACCTTCATCCATGCCCGGTTGGACGCAGAGTCCATCTACTGGATACTACGTAGAGAATCGGCTTGAATTGAAAGCGCTCCCGGAAATCCGGCAGGTTTGTTTGTGAATCGTAAGAGCCAGGAGGTTGAATTATGATTCGCACATCAACTTGCATTCTGGCAGGAGCTCTCACTGTATTGCTTCTGCCCATGGCTGCCACGGCCTCTGAGAAAGACAGCAACGCCCCGGAAGATAAGCGGCGAGAAACCGAAACTACGGCTGCACCACCAGCCGCACCAACGGCAGGAACCGCGAACGTCGCCGATCCTCTGTTGCGCTTGCTGATGACCAAGGGCGTCCTCAACATGAATGAAGTCAGCAGTCTGGCATCTGGACCGGCCGGTCAGTTGCGTGAGCGCCTGGTTCTTATGCTCAAACAAAAAGGCATCCTCTCTGACAAGGATGTGAACGCGTTGAACACAGCGATAGTCTCCACAAGCAACACTACAACCTTATCCAATTCTGAATATGCATCTGCACCGAAGACCGAGAACACTTCTGGCGCGCCGCAGACTCCTCCGCCATCCGGGCCGATTCCGGCGATCGCGCCCATCCGTCCATTCCCGGTTGATCCACCTAAGCACGAAGGTGTCATCCCCGTAATTAAGATCGGCAAAAACGTCAACATTCAGCCTTACGGATTTATCAAAGCGAGCGCCGTCTATGACACCTCGTCGCCCTACGGCAATGACTTCCCGCTGCCTGGATTCATCAGCGACATCAATGGCCCGGACGCGTTCCCTGAGTTCCATGTCAAAGCTCGCTTCATCCGCTTCGGCTCCAACTTTGAGTGGCTGGATACACCCAATGTAGTGGTCACCGGAAAAGTGGAAGCTGACTTTGAAGGCAATTTCGGCCGCTCCAATAACCGCAACATCAGCACCATTCGTTCCAACATGTTCCAGTTTCGTTTAGGCTATGGCCGCGTTGACTGGAAGCGTTCAGACAACAACAGCTTCTTCTTCCTGGCCGGCCAGGACTGGACCCCATTCGGTTCTTCCACTTTGCCCAACCTGTTTGAAACTACCGGCCTGGGGATAGGTTTTGGAACGTTGTACGAACGAGCAGCCCAGTTGCGCGTGGGCTTCGAACATAAACTTGGCGGCAGGCGTAAGTTCGCCGTCTCACCAGAATTCGCGATTGTGCTGCCGTCATTCGGCAACCTGCCTTTGGACATCGTAACAGCAGGTGCAGTTTCTCCTAACAACGAAGGGATAAGCAATCAGCTCGGCTTCGGTGAGCGCCAGGGTGCCGATTCTGGCCGACCGGAAATTCAGGCTCGCTTTGTGACCCAATTCCAGCTTGACGATGCTCCCGGCGTTGCCCCTGCTCAAATCATCGTGAGCGGCGTGCATGGCACTCGCAGTGCGAAGGTGCTGGCAGCTTCCGTTCCAGAAGCATTTAGGACGGCGTTCCCCTCTGGCGCGCAGGTTGAATCTGACCGTAATGCCTGGAGCGGCGAGGTACAGCTTCCCACCCGCTTCGCTACTGTCATTGCCAAGTACTGGAACGGCAGTGACCTGCGCTTCTACTTTCTCAACGAACTGTTCTCCAACTTCAATGACACCACGGGTCTGACAGGAACCGCTACTGCACAGTCGATAGATGGTTCGTCCACAGTAGCGTTCGGCCTGTTGCGTGGCGTCCCAACGGTTGCCCCCCAGCGCCCGGTTCGAGGCCAGGGTGGCTTCGTCAACGTAGGGTTTCCGCTCTCGCGCTTGGCGCATGCAGACCCCGAAGGACGCAATGCTGGCTGGCAATTATTCCTTCACTACTCACTGGACAATGCACTCACCCGTGATGTCCGCCGTTCCGGCGGTGGGCGGCAGAAGAGCGATCTTGCCGCAGGCACGCTCTACTACAAACTCAACAACCTGGTGTCCTTGGTCCTGGAAGAGTCATACTATCGCACCCGTGCCATCCCTCTGACCGCGACCGGTGTCTTGCCCTCATTTGAGGGTCGGCCCAATCGTGAGTGGAAAGACTTCCGCACGGAGTTCGGACCGATATTTAGCTTCTAGAGCTTCTAGCTGCTTTAAGCAGATATGCTTTAAACAGATAGAAGATGAATGGGCCGGGACCATCCCGGCCCGCAGTTGACGGAATTGCAATCGAATTCGAACATATGTTTTCTCCGGACAAAGACTGTCGGGGGATGCAAGTCATTGTTCGGCTTTCCACCCGCCCGGCTGAGCCGTTTGATTTGTCACAATGCGAGCATTATCCTCCGAAGATGCCCATCAGCGCATGGTTCCACTGCGCATCCTCCTGACGGATCTGTTGTTGCTCTTCCTGATTTGCCTTTTGCTGCTCCTGTTGGTTTGCGCTGTCGGCGGACTTTAGCTGTTCTACTTCCGTCTGCAGCTGTTCTAACTCAAGAGAGGCATTGGATTCCGCCGGATCGGTTGCCTCCTGGCTGGGAGCATTGGGCTGTGTGTTACTGCGTGTGGTGACTGGATCGTTGCTCTTTGTGTTGGTAGCCTGGCCAAAAGCCGGAATTGAACTTGCGAGAACAACAATAGCCATAGTGCGTATCAAATTGGTTTTCATGATTGTTCCTTTCAATTAATTAATAAGCACCTGGCGTGCCAAACTTGGCCGCCTGGCTGGCTGCGAAGCAAGAACGAATTTCTCTCAGGTCGTGCAGGCTACTTACCCAATAGCTGTCGAATTACGGACATATGTCAAAAATTCGACTTCGCAGTTGACAGTGCCGAGGGGGCAAGATTGCGACCAGGGTTGCAGTCACCACTTAGCACTCAGCAGTCAGCCATGACAAAGTTCGAAAGCAGCACCTTACCGCTGATTAACGCATATAAAGGCTGATGAAAAAGCAAAACGGCGCAGAAAATCGCTTGATGTGCCAGCGATCCCTGCGCCCTTTAGAACATGGTTTCTCGAATTGGCTGTTACAGCTTATTAATCGTTGTCAGCTTCCCGCTCATTTTCACTTCCCGGGATGGCGCCTTCTTGAAACAGATCAGAAAGATCTGCGCTGTTGGCGGCATCGCCCAGGAATGGACCAGAGAGGTGGAAGATTTCCTGCATCGTGCGCAGGTCAGATGAATGCGTCAGATTGACCGTGCTTGCATAGGGAACGCCATTCACGTTCTTGCGGGCGTGTTTGGAAATAACGATTTCACCAACCGTGTGGTTGAAGTCGTCCGGATTGTCACCTGCCACGCCGTCCTGTTCTGACTCATCAAACCAGATGATGATCACGCCATTTTCTTTGTAGAACTGCTGCAATGGCGCGTACTGCTGGGACAACGGATTTGCAGTGGTCGTGTCATTGCCGCCATTGCTGTCAGTGAAGAACACTTGAGGATTGTGTTTAGCGGCGTAGTTAAACTGGTTGGAACCGTTGAACTGATTGAAATTGCCAGCAGCAAAAACGCCCGACGCGCTCTTCAGCGGAACGGTCCACTGGTTCCGCGGCAAGGGAACGTTGGTGAGCTGGCCGTTGACCGTCGTAAGGTCGGTATCTTCCTGATAAGACCGCCAGGTCCTTCCAGCCTTGGTCAACAAGGTTACCAGGTGCTGAGTCGTGTTCTGGTTCGACGGGTTAACCGCGGAGAACGGATCATTGTCATTCAGGATGCCAAAATTGGTACCGGCTTCTGACCAGAGGTAGTTCGGTTCTGAAGGATGGATGTGTGGATTGTTTCCGTTGGCCGTGGCCAGAACGTTGTGATAATTCGTGGCGAATGAGACCTGCTCACTGATGCGGACATCGCGGCCATCCACTTTGGCAACGGCGGTCCCGTTTACCAGGCTGTTGATGAACGGCGCGGCGGGATTCTGGAAAATCTGTTGGATACCACCATTGAACTGGTTCGCGGGCTGGGTCCAGTTGTGGTTTTCCATCGCGATCACAAAAACGGTTTTAACTTCTTCCGCGCTGGCAATTGAATTCCCCAGCGTAATCAACAGCGCAAATACAGACAGCATGAGGAGACGTCTTACGTGCGACATTAAAAGCTCCGTATATAGAAGATGTGAGGCGTACGCTTGAACCTGCTTCAGGCCACCTGCGCGGTTCTGACGATTACTGCGCCCCCGATATACGGATAACAGTTATGTCTAACGGAACGGTGAATGCCATGTTACTTTTTGATGAATGCAACTTTACGTTCCAACAGCCATCTTTGCTTTGGAAAGGCTGTGGGAATCTAGGCAGGCTTATAGCGTGACGCCAGGAGACCCGTCGCCGCGGTTAAGTCAATATCCGCGATCAGCAGCCCGGATTTACCGTATGGCTGGTAGTTGTGACCGTGGCGAAATAACAGGTATTCTCCGCGGCGCGACACAATGCGGCTTTCTCGTGGAAGGTGTTTGCCGGATCAGCGAAATTGGAAGGCACATAGCTGCCAGGCTCAGCCTCATGGAAATGCGGGTGAAACACAATGTGTGCTCCTCGCTGGACCGGCCAGCGGACTGTTTCCGGGTAACGCCAACCCTCATGACAGATCGCGATGCCAAATTTCAATTGATCGCACTGGAAGAGCTGCCTTCCCTGGCCGGGTGAATAAGTTCCGTCTTCAGAGGGATCGATCTGGACTTTGTCCTGGAAGCCGGCAATCGTGCCATCGCGATTGACGACGAGCGCGGTTGCGAGCAGCGCGCCATCCATCACGCGTTCCGTGCCTAGTATCACCGCCACTTTTGCCTTTGCCGCCGCGGCCGCAATGGCGGACCATGCACGTTCCAGAAACGCCGGGTCGGGTGGAGGCACTGATTTTCCGGCTGCTCTGTAGCCGGGAACAAAGCATTCGGGAAAGCAGATGATACGTGCGCCTTCGTCGGACGCTTGCGCAATGGCGTGTTCCGCCAACCTGACTGATTCTTCAGGTGTCTTTGGAAAGCTGAGATTGGCGAGTGCGATACGAATCGTGCTCATTCGGTAATCGCGATTTTAGCTCAACTCTGGGATCAGACTGCGAGCGTTTACGTTTTACGGGATGGAGGCAATCACACAAATCCGGGTAGCCGATTTCCATGAAGAAATTGCGTCGAAATGCCATGTCGGATTATTTCCGGCGAAGGGAACTAGCGCCCATGAAGCGCCAATAAACGCCAACTGGTTGTCGCGGTTAAAGGGTACAAACATTTATGGTGCACATACTTAGGAACCCATGGCACGTGGGGGTTACTTAGAACTAAGCACAAAAGGGGTGAGTTACGCCTCAATCCAGCGCGTATGATCCTGCCCAGCAGTTTTCCGGGTTGTACCCAGGCCAGAACGTTCAAATCTTTCGACGAAGAATAACCCTTATCTGCTCTGCGACCCAACGTCAGAGCCTTAGTCGTACGCACGTCGCTGGAAGTGAGAAAGAACTGTCTGCGCAATGACCCGAGACCTACCCTCAGGAGATTTTTCCTCCATGAATCAAAATGCAACCCCACGCTTGATTCCATTCCTCGCCACTTTAATTGCTCTAGCCGTATTTACCTTTAGCTCTGCTCATGCGCAGACGCCGGGACCTGTTGTCAGGCAGATCCCATCCACTGGACAGGGAACGTTTCAACCCCAACCTGCCGGTACGGATGGTATCCAGGCCCTCGAAATCGACGATCTCGGTCAGGATGCCGATAACAATGACCCAGTCAGCGGTTTTATAAATCGCACGCTGCCCAGCGCGAAGCCCGGCAACGGGAGTTCCGCCAATTCCGGCAAGAAAGCGAAGTCCAACCCGGAGATCAATGCAGCTTTTGATGGACTGAACTTCCGGCAACAGAGACTGGCCAACCACGGTAACCAGTTCTCGGTCGAGCCTCCTGATCAGGGCTTGTGCGCCGGCAATGGCTTTGTGATGGAATCCGTGAACGACGTGGTGAACGTTTATGACGCAACAGGAAGCCAACTCCTGGGCGTGACCGATCTCAACACCTTCTATGGTGACGCACCCGCCATCGTGCGTGGCTCGCCCAATAAATTCGGGCCATCCATTACCGATCCGAGCTGTATTTTCGATGCCCAGTCGCAACGCTGGTTTCAGCTGGTATTGACACTGGATCGCATCAACGTTGACGCCCATGGCCAATCCACCTCTCAGTCGCTTTCCGGGCGGAACCACCTCGACTTGGCGGTAAGCAATACGTCGAGCCCACTCGGCACCTGGACCATTTACACCATTCCTGTTCAGGATGATGGGACAGAAGGAACACCCAACCATCATTGCACTCCAGGGAGCACGACGCCGGCAGGGCGCACTCATCCCAACGCTTGCCTGGGTGACTATCCACACATCGGTGCGGATGCTAACGGAATCTATCTCACCACCAATGAGTTTGATTTGTTTGGGCCTAACTTCAACGCGTCGCAAATATATGCGATTTCAAAAAATACTCTTGTCAGCGGCGCTCCCAGCCTGACCGTCTTCCAGTACGACACGAACAACACGCCCACGATTACACCCGATTTTGGCCCTCTGCCTGGCTTTACGGTCTGGCCGGCGCAATCACCCGGAATCTCGAGCTTTGCCACCGCCAACGACGGCACTGAATACTTCCTGAGCTCGTTTGCGGTGTTCACACGACGCGACAGCCGCATTGCCCTGTGGGAACTCAGCAACACGCAGGCTCTCAACTCTGGGACTGCGCCCGCTCTGACGAACACACTCGTCAACACGGTCGCATTCACCAACCCGCCACGGTCGAACCAGCCGGGATCGCAAACCAATGATCAGACAAAGCAGTGGCCGCTGGGGCAGTGCATTGAAAATGCTACATGTGATCTCTTCCTGAACGGGATTCCATTTGGAGTTGCGGAGAAGATTGGCCAGCTTAACTCTAACGATTCCCGCCTGCAGCAGGTGATGTTCGCGAACGGCAAGCTG
>WNEZ01001286.1_pt1 | contig 21088 bp, 23 predicted proteins | sample 5400521 | NCBI WGS metagenome assembly WNEZ01 (sample SAMN13153339, study PRJNA577476) | soil metagenome | isolation source: 120 cm saprolite under Douglas fir tree site 2 hole 1 replicate 1 | place: USA:California | collected 2015-04-18 | reverse complement strand
GGAGACTACTAGAGTTCCATGTATCTGATGGTTTTTCCACCGAGGTTCGGGTCATCACGCACGGGCTTGAGGGCTGCTTTGCTTTTTTTGATTGCGATCATGCTGCTCTGCGGAGGTGTACAGCTGCTGGCCCAGGACCAGCCCGCACCGACTCCGAGCGTAAATGCCCCAGAACCGCCCCCAGCCGCGGGCGGACCGAAAGCCAATGTGGGGCCCTATGCTATTCCAAAAAAGAAAGATCAGCCTCCGCCCGCTCCACCGGCGGAAAAGCCCGAGAAGATCGAGGGCCTGCCCGACTACTCGATCCGCGTGAGTGTGCCTCTCGTGGAGATCCCCGTCAGCGTCACAACCAAGGAGGGACAGTTTATCTCCTCCTTGCAAAAAGATAACTTTCGCGTGTACGAGGACGGTGTTCCGCAGACAATCAGCAATTTCGCTGTCTCACAGGCGCCAATCACTGCCGTACTCCTGGTGGAGTTTGCATCTACTAATTATGCCTTCGTGATCGATGCCCTGCGCGCCTCTTACAGCTTCGCCAATACGCTCAAGAAAGACGACTGGGTGGCAGTTGTCTCCTATGATATTAAGCCGCAGACGCTACTGGATTTCACGCAGGATAAGGGAGCGATTTTCGGCGCCCTGAACGAGTTGCGCATACCTGGCTTTGCGGAGACCAACTTGTTCGATGCTCTTTATGACACGATCGACCGAGTGGATCGGGTCGAGGGGCACAAGTATATTATTCTGGTCAGTACCGGTTTCGACAGCTTCAGCAAGATTAACCTGGAACAGATCACGAAGAAGATTAAGTCCACACATGACGTAACCATCTTCCCCATCAGCATCGGGTGGCTTGCACGGGAAAGGTACGAGGCGGCGGGCCGAGCGGCGCCTCATGGATTAGGCATTCCGATTTCGCGGATCGACTATCTGCAGGCCGACAACGAACTGCAAACCTTTGCCCGGCTGACCGGCGGCCGCTTTTACCAGCCACGCTTTGAGGCTGAATACTCGGAGGTCTTTCATAATATCGTCGGCGACATCCGCAATCAGTACGAAATTGCCTTTCGCCCCACCAACCCTAAGCTGGATGGCAGTTACCGCAAGTTGAAAGTTGATGTAGTTGCGCCGGATGGGAGTGCACTAAAAGTGCGCGACCAGAAGGGTAAGAACGTAAAGTATCAGGTCATCGCCCGGGAGGGCTACGCCGCGAAGCAGACGGTGGAATAGGGCTAGTGCCCAGTGGCTAACGGCGTGCGTCCACGCCTCGTAGAGGGCGCCTCACTTGAGAATCTGCCAGCGCTGTAGCTCGGTTGTGGAGGGGATCGGATGTGGTCCGGCTAATGAGCGACCTAAGGGCTTTGCCGCTTCCTGCGGGTTTCAGCCAGCGACTGAGGCAAAGGCTGCGCAGTTATGTGTCAATGCCCAAAGCAGGGCACGTCCTGCGAGAGCCAACTCGACGGAAATAGATAGGAGTCTGTCCGGGAGACTTTACAACCCGGGCTTGTAACTTTCCTCCTCCTGGGACATCCCACTCGTAGGCCTAAGTACGTTCTTCCCAATCCATACAGTAAAAGGAGACCGATCGTGAAGAAAATGTTCTGCAGGATGATGATGTTGTGTCTGTTGGCAGCCCCGCTCGCAACCTTCGCTCAGTCCAGCGACAACATGAAGCAGGACCAATCGCAGGATCAAATGAAGCAGGACCAGATGAAGCACGACGACATGAAGAAAGATGAGATGAAGAAAGACAAGAAGGCGAGCAAGAAGAAAGATAAGATGAAGAAAGACAACATGAAGAAAGACGACAATATGAAGCACGACGACAACATGAAGCACGATGACAGCATGAAACAAAACTAGCCGGTCTGCTGCGGTCGAGTTTCGGGTAGCCGTGGACTCCTCGGGATAATCGCGGCTACCCAAGAAGGGCTCTGCCGCTTTCTGGAATGAAGCTTGAATGGTGCAGGAAGCAGCTTTTGCTGCAACCCGCGACCCAGCTTGCTGAGGCTGTCCTTCCAGGTGTTCCTGCTCGCCAGTTTAGGCGCAAGGGCGTTCGCTCGGGACTGTACTTCAAAAGCAGTCGGATTTTGCGTCCTCCGCTTTGGCGGCAGAGAAATCGCGACATAGTATCCGACGACCGCAAAGCCGAGCTAATAGGCGTAACAGCCTCATGTTTGGCTCATCGAGCCGAAGCAAGACTTATCAACGAGTACGGCATTGCTTTCTTCGATCGCTATCTCAACGAGCTGCCACAACCCCTTCTTGACAGGAAAAACTCGGAACTCGCGGCCTGTGAGTTCAGGCCAACAGAATAGCGAGTTGCTCTCAGCTGGGATCGAAGCTTTCACGGACTATTCGGACTTCTGATCCGGTTCTGCGGATCCTGCGACATTCTCGCTCACCGGTACGAACTTGCGTGGCGTGACGTGCTTCGGCGAGAAGGCTGCGGTTTCGGAGCCAGCGCTACTCAGCAGGCCAACTAACAAGCTTCGAAATCACAAGAATCAGAATCGGTACGAAAGCTCCGAATTGCAGGAATCTTAGCGCACCTTCTACAGCCATGCTGCTCACAGTAGTGTCTGCTGCCTCAACTGTAACCTTTCGGAGCGACCGGAATCTTAACAACAAAGGAGATATCGCATGAATAGGGTTGGAATTCTGGCTACGCTGCAGGCTCGGCCTGGCAGGGAAATCAAGGTTGAGGAATTCCTGGAGTCGGCCACGCCTCTGGTTGCGGCAGAAGTGGGTACGACTGCTTGGTTCGCTTTCAAGGTTGGCCCCGGGACCTTTGGTATCTTCGATACCTTCAACGACGAACAGGGAAGAAGCACCCACGTCAATGGGGAAGTGGCCAAGGCACTCTTCGCTCGGGCCGAGGAGCTGTTCGTTACCGCTCCGCAGATTCAGATGATAGATATCGTGGCGGAAAAGCTCTAGGCTCGGCCCCTAGTCAATGCAAATGAGCATCGTTTCGCGGTACAACAGCGCTGACCAAACTAGGATGCCGATTGGACTGTGACGGTCGTCTGGCTGCAACCTCCTGATTGGCTCGGTTGCTCTATCAGCGGAATCCTTGCGGGCCGTTCGCCTCCGCCGGTTGGTGAAGGTTGTTCGTGTCGAAAAACGTTCTGTGTCTGGGGACTCAGATCGCAACTCAGGATTCCGCTACTAAAGAAATAAGAACAGGACCGATGCAATGTATGACATCAAGAATCTTGCCAAGCTGAAGCGCTAGACGAGAAGAATCCGGAAACGATGGGCGTCGCCTCCCAGGAACTCAGAGCCGCCAAAGATTCCGCGTTTTCGAGTTTTAGTATAGTCAACAGATGCAAGACGGCCCTGGCTCTGGCACCGACAAAGCTGATGGGTACAAGATGCCGCGCGGAATAACTGCCGTCGGCGTTTTCTTGTTCTTCGGTGCCGCGCCATGGCTTCGCTTGCTGAGACAACATTGGCTTGGCCCGGTACATTCCTCGATTGGCTGTGGGTTCTCAATCCCACAGCTCATAAGCAGCTCGCGACTTTTGCCAAACCAGCGGGAATTCTCTTTCTGCTACTTGCCGCAGTGCTGGCGATGGCAGGGACCGGTTGATTCAAGCACCGCCTCTTGGGGGAGACTGGCCGTGGCAGTAATCGCGACCCAGGTCTTGGGTGATCTGATCAACTTCTTGAGGGGCGATTATCTGAGAGACAGTGTCGGCTTCAGCGTTGCGACCGCGCTGTTGTTCTATCTCTTACGTCCAGTGGTGAGGGCAGTATTCAATGGGGCCATTCTGCCATGACGGCGATTTCCGGCGTGGAATTCCTGATCTGGCTTCTGATCGCGGCCTCGACCATTGCGGTGTTGGCGAAGTATCTGCGGATTCCCTACACAGTGGCTCTTGTTCTTGGAGGATTACTCCTGAGCCTGCTTCGTTTGCCGTTCTTGTCGCCGCTTCAACCGGACCAGCGTCCGCATTGGCTAACCCCCGACGTAATTCTGATTCTGTTTCTGCCTGCCCTTGTCTTTGAAGGAAGCGTCAAACTTCAGGTGCGAGACCTTTTGCGTGACTGGGCGCCGCTTCTAGTTTTAGCAAATGTCGGGGTTCTGCTGGCTACTCTTGTGACTGGTTACCTAGTTCACTGGGCGATTGGCGTTCCGATTTTGATAGCACTGATGTTCGGGGCGATCATCTCTGCTACGGATCCTATTTCCGTCCTAGCCATCTTCAAAGACCTCAGAATGAATAAGCGGCTTTCGGTCATTATTGAGGGCGAGAGTCTCTTGAATGATGGGACGGCGGTGGTCGTTTTCCAGATTCTGTTTGCTGGCGTGGTTGCCGGCGGACTCGGTGGAGGAAAGGGAATCGGGCAGTTTCTCTGGGCAGTCGTAGGGGGAGCGGCTCTCGGGTTTGGAGTGGGGTATATGGGAAGCAAGATCACGCAAACGATCGACGATCCTCAAATTGAGATCACTCTGACCACCATCATTGCCTACGGCAGTTACCTACTCGCTAATCATCTGCATTTATCGGGTGTCATTGCAACCGCATCGGCGGGACTGATGGTTGGCAATTTTGGCGCCAAGAAAGGCATGAGTGCCCAGACTAGAACTGCGTTGGAATCGTTCTGGGAATACCTCGCCTTCGTGATGAACTCCTTAGTATTCTTGCTCATCGGTCTGGAGGTCCACCTCGATGCCCTGGCTCGCGCTTGGCGTCCCGTTCTTTTCGCAATCGCCGCCGTGCTGATCGGCCGGTCGCTATCTGTCTATCTTCTGGTTCCGGCAAGCAACATGTTTGCCGAAAACATTCCCATTCGTTGGCAGCATGTGATGGTCTGGGGTGGTTTGCGTGGTGCTCTGGCTCTGGCTTTAGCACTCAGCCTCGACAACACCTTCCCCTACCGAGATCGGATGCTAGACTTGACCTTTGGGGTGGTCGTCTTTTCCATCCTGCTACAAGGCCTCACAGTGAAGCCATTGCTTAGGGTCCTGGGCCTTGCCGACGGTCGAGCCTAAGCGAAACACTCAGTCCCGCTCAAGACTCTGGTCGATGCTCCGTGCCCGCAGAATCGCTGTAGCGACACGTTTGAATCGGCGCTGAATCCTCCGATATAATCACAACCACACTTCAATGATTCCTGACCGCATTGGATGCGAACTAGCAGTACTGACCATCCTTTGCGTCCTGATGATTTTCTTCTTTCCCTTGATGCAGGGGCCGTATTCCGTGGTACACGGACCTGCCACTGCCCTTCAGGCGGCGCGAGCCGCGGCTCGATTGCGGATCATCATCGTGCAGGGTGCCCTGAACTCCCTGGGAGACTTCCTGATTTCGCCCCTCGTCATCCTCTCTTGGATGTTGCTCTCACAGGCTGAATTGCGCTCGGTTAGCTTGCCAGAGTACAACACCATCCTCCGTTGCTGATTCCCACGGATTGTCGTTCTAGAACCAATCAATCTCTCAAGCCGACCACAGCGCCGAAGCAGCGACGTGCGACTTGATGGATCGGGTTCAAGTTAGGTTGGCTCAGGGCCAACTCTCGTTTCACCGACAATCCTGGAATCCGAGAGGTATGCTCTTGATGGGACATTCCGCAGAGATGAATGAAGGCGGCCATACGAGCGGGAGTTCGTGGAGAACCCCTCTTTTACATCGGGTCGCAAGACTGCGGGAACGTGAGGATCAAGTGTTCCTCATCCTGGCGCTGGTGATCGGCGCTCTGACCGGCCTCGCGGTCGTAGCCTTCATTCTGCTCACGGAACGTATGGGGATGCGCCTGTATCCGGTCGGCGGCGCTCCATGGCGACGTCTGTTGTTCCCGGTCGCGGGCTCGCTAGGGATCGGCTACCTGCTATTTCGCTATTTTCCCTACGCGCGAGGCAGCGGAGTACCGCAGACCAAGGCTGCGCTGTTTGCGCGCGAAGGCCGCATCACTCTGCGCACTGTGCTCGGAAAGTTCTTTTGCACATCGGCAACTCTCGCCAGCGGAATCCCGCTTGGGCGCGAAGGGCCTTCCGTTCAAGTCGGTGCGGGCATTGCTTCAGTGCTCGGCCGCTTCTTGGGATTGCGTCCCGAAAAAGTAAAGGCACTTCTGCCGGTCGGGGCGGCGGCAGCAATTGCGGCCGCTTTCAACACGCCCCTTGCTGCAGTATTGTTTGCGCTCGAAGAGATCGTCGGGGACCTTCATGCGCGAGTGCTGGGTTCGGTAGTACTGGCCTCGGCCACTTCTTGGTGCGTACTCCGCCTCTTGCTCGGCAATAGCCCTTTGTTCAAGGTTCCGCAATACCAACTGGTCCATCCCGCCGAGTTTGCCGTTTATGCCGTGCTCGGTGTGGCCGGAGGCCTAGTGTCGGTGGCCTTTACCAAACTTCTGCTGAGTATGCGGGCACGTTTTCTACGCCTCCCGCAAAAGACAGTCTGGTTTCAACCTTTGGTAGGCGGATTGTTAGTCGGTTTGGTGGGATGGTTTGTGCCACAGGTCATGGGCGTAGGTTATGAATACGTCGGCTATGCCCTAAATGGAAACATAGTGCTAAAACTGATGGTTCTACTCGTCATTCTGAAACTCATTACAGTTACTATGAGTTACGCTTCCGGCAATGCGGGCGGCATCTTCGGCCCCGCTCTGTTCATCGGCGCTATGTTGGGTGGTTCTGTTGGGACGGTGGCGCATCGTTTGTTTCCCGCCTACACCGCAACGCCAGGCGCATACGCGCTAGTAGGGATGGGAGCGGTCTTCGCGGGCATAGTGCGCGCTCCTATGACCTCAGTTCTGATGATCTTCGAGATGACACAGGATTATGCCGTTATCGTCCCACTGATGATTGCAAATCTGGTGAGCCTGTTCATTTCATCACGGTTGCAGCGACAGCCCATCTACGAAGCCCTGGCAGTACAGGATGGCATCCACTTGCCGACGGCGGAAGCGCGGCAGCAACATGGCCAGCGTCGAGTGGTTCGCGTGCTGCGCCCGGCGACCGAGTCATTGCCGGCCGATATTACGGTTCAGGAGGCGCTGCAGCGCGTCCGCGCGAGCAAATTTCGAACGTGGCTGATCACGAATCAGCGAGGAGTAGTCGGACTGATTAGCCTGTCGACACTCGAACGAGCAGCGGGAGAGGATGACACCAAGAAATTGAATGCGATGGTCGATCCGCTCATTTTCCCCCACGTCCATGCCGATCAGGGACTGGATCTCGCGCTCGACCGTATGGGATCAAACCATGTGGAAATTTTGCCGGTCGTGAGCCGTGCCGATGTGCACAAATTGGAAGGCATCGTGACCCTGCACGATGTCTTAGATTCCTACGGTGTCAACGTAACTGATCCGGCCTAGGCGCAGCGACCTTATAACCTGCGTCCTTTTGTGTCACCTGAAGAACACCTTCAGGTTGCGTGCCGCGACGGCTACATCGACTCGTTATTAGATTCTTTTGAATTTCGCCCGTCCGTTGCTGTCCGATAACCATTCCCTAATGGTCTTTACAGGGCTTTTCGAGGGCCATCCGCGCCCTGTAAGTTGTTCAGGGCACGCCAAGGGCAAGAAGGCCGTTTACCTCGAAAGCGCCAAACTGCACCCCATACCGTGAACCCTGTACATCCGACCGTCACGCGAGGTGGTACTGTTGAGTGCTTCTCTTCTTGCCGTCCGTTGCAACTGCTACCTGCGTCAAGCAGAAAAAGTAGTGTAAGGAGGCAGGTTGCAGGCATCCATTCTACGAGTGCTCGTCGTGGACGACAGCGAGCTCGTTCGGCGCGGTATCTGCCAAATCCTCCATTCACAAGCTGACATTGAGGTAGTCTGCGAAGCTTCGGACGGAGCGGAAGCCATCCGCAAGGTGCGGGAGCACCGTCCCGATATTCGCCGTTGACGCCGAACAGGATAGTTGCGATTACCAATGAAATGAGTGAGTGGCGGAGAGATTGAGATTCGAACCTTCGTTACCTTTTGTGTCGGCCCGCGCAACATGCAACGGATTCTGCAACATACACCTCTCATCCGGAGAATTGCTTCAGCACTCGAATTAGAGAAAACAGTCCCCTTTCCTTATTCGGCCGAATGGCGAACGCCTAGCTATTGCCGACTGAAGGTCGCAAGTTTTGAGGCCCTTTCTGCGGCCAAATTCTTCCTGCCGGTCAGCGCGCCGACCTGGAGATGACGGTGGGGCGAATCGTCTCAACCACGCCCCCGCTCTGACTTTCCGTCATATTCCGAATTGATGACCCCGATTCCCAACTGCGGGAGTGTGCGTTTGGGCGCCGTCGCTCCGTGACAACGCGCGTACGCAAAAAAGGGCCCCCATCCGGGCAAGAAAACAGAGGGGATAGCTTTGAGGATTGCTGGAGGTGCAACAGGAACCTCTTACAGCTCAATGCTTTACTGGTAGATTGGTATATTGGTTCCCTGGTATGCTGGTACCAAACCTCAAACGCTGGCGAGATAGTAAACAAGGGACACGTCGATGATAAGTAACAGGGCCGCGATAATGCGCTGTGCAGGGTCGGAGGACTGAGCGCATAGCGGGCCAGCCCATGCACCGTGTAGTCCTCGCCCAAGGGAACCCCAACTTGGGCGACGGCAGCGACGAAGATCAAGTCGAAGAAAAGCTCCAGCCAAGAGACGCGCCTGGAGTGAATCGGGTCGGCCGACCAAAGCCGAACCGGTCGGACGAGGTGGATGGGCGTTTCCCAGCTCGTGGACAACCCCAGGAAGTCATAGCGTTAGAGATCCGTAAGGAGAGAAAGTTTCAGTTCTCAGAGGCTCGATTTCAATTCAGTTGCAAATTCTTGGCATTGGGAGGAGATAACTTCAGAAGGCGCGGACTTTCTCGGGCGCTCGTCCTCGACTCCATGCTCCGTCAATACCAGGAGCCAGCGCGTCGCGCATCTGCAGTCGAGCGCGGCACAGTCTTGTTTTCACGTTCGCTTCTGAGAGGCCGAGGGCTTGTGCGGTCTCCTTGATGCTGAGGTGCTGCACGTCGCGCAAGAACAGCACGGCGCGGTATTTCTCGGGAAGAGAATCCATGGCCAGGGTGAGTGCCTCACGAAGCTCGCTTTGCTCCAAGGCCTCCGACGGTATTTCCCGCCAGTCGGCGAAGTCTTTCGGGATGTAGTCACCCTCGTCGTTTTGCTTTCCCTCGTCCAGAGACTCATACAGATAGCGCCGGTCTTTGCGCAACTTCATTTTCGCTTCATTGATGCTGATCTGGATCAGCCACGTGCTGAACTTGGCTTCCTGGCGAAAACGGGAAAGGTTCTTGAATGCCTTCAGAACCGCTTCTTGCGACACTTCTTCTGCATCCGCGTCATTCTTAACCAGCGACAATGCAGCTAGAAACACAGCGCGCTCGTAAGGACGGACCAATTCGTAGAACGCCTCGACATCTCCCACCCTGACCCGCCTGATGAGTTCAGTTTCGCTTTTGTCCGGTCCCTTCCCACCAGGGGCTGCCGGCCTTGAGATCGTCACAAGGGAAACTTTTGCATGAAATGCAGGTGATTCCTTAGCGTCGTTCAAACTCGGCAGGCTACTCATAGCGTCCCTTCTGTCCGACCGAAGGTTTCTTGGCATTCATCACGTAAGACGGGATCCTGACGGACAAGATGCAAGAAATCTGGCTTTGATCGGCTGGTCCATCCGGTGTCGCCCCTAGAAGCAAAACGGCCCCGGGTTTAGCCCACTACCCTCGGACTTGGGCCGGCGCCCAGAGAAGAGCGGAAATCGGGGCCAGTTGAACATAAGGTGAGTCTCCTGAAGGACATGCAGGAGATTGCAACTTACTTGCGTGGAGGTCTCCTTCAGCGTTTCTTGTCGCGAATACGCGCCATAACGTCTCTGACGATGGTCTCTACCTTGTCGGCTGGCACGCTGAACGAATCGCTGTCCGTAACAATTCGGATCGTCTTGCGGGTACTGTCCACGATCACCTGGCAGGTCTTGCATTCGCGCAGATGCTCTTCGAGGCGGGTTCGAAGTTCAGGATCGGCTACATCGTCTAGGTAGTCTCCGAACTCGGCCAGAAAGTCAGCGCAACTGAACACCGGGGCTCCTCTTCTCAGTCCGAATGAAATAGGGCGCGAGGCTCTCTCGCAACATCAATCGTCCGCGCAACAACCGGGCTTTTAGAGCGGGAACGCTCAGCCCCAATGCGGCCGCCGCTTCTTCCGTCGAAAGCTGGTTGATATCACGCAAGAGCACGGCAACACGGTATTTCTCTGGGAGGTGCAGTACCCCCTCCCTGACCAGGTCACTTCTCTGGGATCCGGCACAGAGCTGCTCAGGGTTGTCTGCCCAGCTCTGAATTTGCCGCGGACGAAACCCTTCCTCCTCGTCGACTTCCTCCAGAGGCTCCGAGGGCTTGCGCTGCCGGAGAAGCTCAGTTCCCGTGTTGATGGCGATACTGAGAAGCCAAGTCGAAAACTTGGATCGTCCCTGAAAGCTGTCGATATGCTCGAAGGCCTTCAAGAACACATCCTGTGTCGCATCCCGAACGTCGTCCATGTTTCCCACGATCCCTGCTAGCACCCCGAAGACACGCCGAGAGTGTCGGCGAACCAGTTCCTCGAACACATCGATGTCCCCGTTCTGGACCCGCAGCACGAGTCCAGCATCGGGATCTTCAGAAGGAGCAGCATCGGAGATGGGACGGGAATGGCGGGAAAAAGGATACAAATTTTTTGGCGCGAATACACGCTTTGGGGTGAAATCCGGTGTCGTCCCGAGGCCCATTTGGAGTGTATTCAGGAAGGTGGTGAGGGCTGTCATCACAACTCCCTCCAGTATCCGCTCTTCGCTAAGCCCCTGACGGCGGAGGAGGTCAAGATCTTCGAGCCGGAATTCGGCGGGCCGGACGGCGAGCTTGATTGCAAAATCCAGTAAGGCTTTGTCCGTTTCGGAAAGGTCGGTTTGGTGGTGGTCCATCGCGATCTGGTCGGAGTCCTCTACGGAGACTCCCAACGCGCGGAGCATCTCGCAGTGGACCGCCACGCAGTACGTATTCAGATTCGCGGCCGAGATGACCAGGAGAATGCACTCCTTCTGCACGCGGGAGAGCAGGTCTTCGGTCAGGAGCACAGCGCGGATTACGCCTGCCTCGGCTTCGAGCACGTCCGGCCTCAGCGTCTGGGCGCGGAAGATGTTAGGAACAAAGCCAAACTCCTTTTGAAAAAAGGCAAAAGCCGGGAAACTCGCGGCGCTGTACTCCACAGCGCGGAGGTAGGGACCGGAAGTTTCACCGTGGCGCAAGCTCTGATTGTCCAGCTGCTGGGTCGTCTCGCCAGAGGAAATCTTCTTCGGTTCGAAATCCGGAGCGGGTCCAAGACCTACGGACAGCGTGCACAGGAAGTTGGTCAGACCGGTCACCAAAACGGCCTCCAGAACGGATTCGTCGGTGAATCCATGGTTCCGGAGCCTCACGATGTCTTCCCGTGAGATCCAAGGAGCGTGCTTGCCCAGCTTGAGGGCGAAGTCCAACAAAGCCACGTCGGCCGCAGAAATGTTTGCCCGGCGGTGGTCGATCATGATCTGGTTCAGCTGGCCCTCCGGGACGGCCAGCGAACGCAGCATATGGTGGTGGGCAGTAACGCAATAGGTATTCTGATGTGCGGCCGCAACCTTCAGAAGGATGTACTCCTTTTGGGTTCGCGAGAGCGCCTCCTGTTTCAGGAGAACGCTAGCAGCGATGCCGGCCTCTGCCTCGATGGCACGGGGTAGGAGAGTCTGAGCATGAAAGAGGTTAGGAACGAAGCCGAAGTGTTCCCGAAAGGAAGCGAAGGGAGCGAAGTCCGCCCCGAGTTCCGTCTCTGGTAGGTAACTCATATTCGCACGAGCGGCTCGCCGAAAGGTTACTCTTGTCAGACCCCCAATTTCAATGCGGGTACCAAATGCCCTCGGCGCCGGGTACGGCATGCCAGCAGAAGCCATGAAGGTGCCTTTCCTTCTCGCGCCGCTTCAGCGCGTTTTCGCGAACCGCAACGGCATTGATCAATCGCTCCGCCGCTGCAATGACCTGCTCCAGTTCACTCTGCGAGCGAACCAGGTTGGGAACAGAACGGTGTGCCGCGACAAGCTCGCGGTGTGGCCCCAGTGGTTCGTCCCGCTTGCAAGGGACACGCTCACAAGAGTGGTGGCGAGTCAGTTATCGCGAGACTCTGGTGGTCCTGCTCCGCCGTATCACCGTGGACGTGAGCAGAACGGCGTGCGACGCGTCTTGACCGTCGGTGGTCAGGGATTGTGTTGTTCCTTGATTCCGTGGTGTAGACTAGTGCCGCTACTTGGGGTTGAGGCTATGACCCACCTGCGCAACCAGCCGTTTGACGAGAAGGACTTCCCTGTATTCGCCGCAATTCGGGAACAGTTTGGATTTTTGCCCAATTTCTTTCCCGCGCAAACCTTGCGGCCCGATCTGATCGATGCTGAGATTAATTTGATGGCCGCGATCTTGCTTAAGGAAGGAGCGCTGGCGAGAAGGCAGAAGGAATACATCTTCCTCGTGTGTTCGGCGGCGAACCTGAGCACATATTGCGTCACCGCTCACTGCGAAATCGTGAGAATGCTGCACCTCGAAGGACCGGAGCCGGAGCAGATCGCGATTGACCATGTTCATGCGAAGATTCCGATCGCCGACAAGGCTCTGCTGAACTTCTGCGCCAAGCTGAATGCTCAGTCCTCAAAGATCGGGACGAGCGATATCGAGGCGCTGCGCACTTACGGCTTCAGCGAGCAACAAATCCTCGAGGCCATCGTGACCGTGGGCTTCGCTAGGTTCGCCAACACCGTCGCATTTGGACTTGGAACCGTGCCGGACTTTCACAACCGAAGAATCGCGGAAGAATTAGGGAAGGCTCGAGCCGCTAACCAGGAGACCCAGGTACCTGCGGTCGGCTAGTGATGGAGCGCCCAGCCTGTCCATCCCGCAAGCATATGGCTGCCAATCGGTGCCGATGCTTTGGGAGATCTTAGCAACGGTCTCAGCTCAAAGAAAACGAACCGCGTGCTTCCGCGGCGGTCCACACTGCGCACCCGAGAAGCGCCAGATCCTTGATCAAGAATCCTCCCAGGTCCCCCAGCAGCGGAACGGCGTGACTGTGATCAAGCACTCCTGGTGTTGTAAACAGAAAGCTGACCGTAGTCAGAAATGTGAGAATGGCTCCCACGCTTCCGAAAAAGGACGCCTTCGGCGAGATCGGCCTCAACGCCATTAGCAGCGCCACTGATATTTCAACCACACCGATCACACTGGAGGCCGCCCGTACACTCAGGAATGAGTACATCCAGAACATCAGCGGACTATGCATGATGAGCGGCTTGATGCCCTCAGCTTCGGCTACCGTGAACTTCTGAATGCCGATCCAGAACAGGATCAGCACCAGCGAATATCTTGAGATGTACGTGCCCAACGAAGTAAGCCAGCGTGCATCGCCTGGCGGAAGACTCGGTCTGGACACAGCCATGGGTGATTGCGATTGAATCGATGTATTCATTGCCTCTCACTCAACTTGAAGTTTAGAGAACGTGACTACAATTCCTGGCAATAGTTTGGCAGTATGGCCGCTCAAAAATGCAGAACGATACCGCCGGACAGCACAACGTTGTGCTGAAATCCTCCGCCGGTGCTGACGTTGTAATTGGGCTTTGCCGTATAGAGATCTCGCACCTCAGCTCTCAGACCGATCGGGAACAGCACCTTGATAGGCGTTCGAATGTCGACACCCCCGCCGAACTGTACAGCGCCTCCGCTCGTTCCTCGCGTAGTGTTATGCGTTCCGTCGATGCGGTTGGCGCTCTCATCGAAAAGAGCATAGCCTCCGCCCGCGGAAAACCATGGCGATACACGGGCAGACGGGGCCACCTTCACCCGTAGTCCTGGTGTCACGAAAAAGGAGTCGTAGTTGGCCGGAACAGCGCCATTTGAAGCTGTGATGTTCTGAAGCGGAATCGCTAGAGCAGGTACCTCAAAATACAGAGCCACGGACCGAGCCGTAGCCAACTGTCGCGCGTAGGTCAATTGAAACGTGATGCCTGACCCGATTCTTAGGCCGCTGCTGCTCGACCCCGCGATCTCAAGACCGGGGGTGACCGTGGCACCCAAAAGTAGTCCTATCTCATTCTTCCGATTGGCCTGCGCGTGCGCCTGGAAAAGAGCCAGCACAACGCACGCAATAGTCACCATTGTCTTGCGTGGCAAACCAGTTTCCTCGGTCCCTTTGATATCCATCTGATTCGAGACCGGGAAGAAAGTTACGCATGGCATCAGCAATGACGTGTGCGGAGGATGGACTGTCGTGAGGCTACCGGTGGACCGGCGGAGTTGTGGGATTCATCCGGATGTGAGTACCACTAACGCCTCTTGGGTTGGGGAGTCGCGAGGTGATCATTCAGCTTCTGGTAGAACTTCTCACTAGCACTCGCGGGAATCTCGAAGGCTCTGCCGTCGCCCACGAGCTGCACCACGTTCCGCGTGCCATCCAAGATGGCACTGCAATGAGCGCAATCCTTGAAGTGCGAGGCCATAATGGCACGGAGTTCGGGGTCTACTTCATCGTCAAGATAATTGGAGATCTGCCGCCATACTTCTTCACAGTCGATTTCGATCGGTTTTCTCGTCACGTCCCTTGCTCCCCTTCCAGATCTAATATTGACGTCTGCTCTTCGTTCTCGTCACCAGGGTCGGATCTTCTCGTATTCCCGCCCTTTCTTCCAAGCTCCGTCAAAACCAGGTGCAAGCGCATCACGCATCCTCAACCGGGCGCGCAGCAGGCGAGTTTTGACTGCGGCCTCGCTGATTCCAATCAGCTCCGCAGTTTCGGCAATATTCAAATGTTCAATGTCACGCAGAATCAGCACCTGCCGGTACTTCGCAGGCAAAGAGGCCAGTCCCTTCTTAAGGCCCTCGCGAAGGCGTGCATTCTCGAGTGCTTCAGACGGTATTTCTCGCCAGTCCGCAAAGTCTCGGGGAACGTAGTCACCCTCATCTTCTCCCTTTCTGGGCTGGTCGAGCGATTCGTAGAGGTGGCGCCGGTCCTTTCGAAGCTTCATTCGCGCTTCGTTCATCGCAATCTGAATAATCCAAGTACTGAATTTCGCTTCTGCGCGAAAGCTGCCGAGTGCTTTGAAGGCCTTCAGGATGGCTTCTTGCACGACCTCTTCAGCGTCAGCGTCGTTGTTGACGATGGACAGCGCCACCAGGTAGATGCCACGCTCATGCGGCCGGACCAATTCGTAAAAAGCCTCACGTTCGCCGCCACGCACACGTGCAACGAGATCTGCTTCTGATTCGGATTGAAGTCTCGCGGTTGCCATCAGGAATCGATTGTCCTTCCGTGTGACACGGCAAGCCCAAAAAGGTGACACTTCCGCTTGGACCTTGTTCGGCAATTCGATCCTTAGAATAGTCAGGAACTTAAGCGGACTGTCTAATCTTCGCCCGTCTCCTGCCCACGGATTGACGAACCCCAACCGCGCGCCCAATTCCCATCTCTGCCAGGACTTCTTTAGGTGGCATCTGCGGCGGAACATCCAAATTATCAAGGAAAATCGCGATTTTCCAGCTTCCGTCCGCGTCCTTCTGCCAGATCTCCAAGTACCTGGTGCGGGTGGTCATCGACCTTCCAGCTTTTTTTGGTGTCAGAGTGAGCTTGTGCCAACCCCAGTCAAAAGCAAGTGGGCCCTGGACTCGAATCGAGATGATCGTCACCGTAAGTTCGGCACGATACCGTGCAAAGAGTTTCTTCAAACGGTACTTAAGGACAGCCTGTGCTTCTGTGCCGTAGAAGGATGCGAGCCCGGCTGACATGTCACTGTACGCGTCTGCAAAAACCGCCAAGACGCGATTCGCATCACCTTTGTTGTACGCATCACGTAACTCTGTCTTTGCTAGGCGAATCGCGTAGACGTCATCCATCGGTGTTTCCCTGAGCTCATGACTCATTGCTGCTAGAGGGTCTTCAATTCAGATTTGCGGGTCTGGTACAGCGCAAGCAACAGCGCTCCTGCGGATGCAGAAAATACCGAGTAGTCCAGCGGGGCCTTGATCCCGAAGGAAATAGTCATCGCTGTGCCGAACAGCGCCAACAGCAGCGCGCTGCCGACGGCCACCCAGCGTGGCCAGATACCGAGAATCAGCGCGATGCCAAGGGACAGTTCGGCAGCGGTGGCCGTCCAGGCAAGGAATGGGATGGTGAACGCCGGCATGAAGGAATTTACGGCGGCCGCGTAGCGCGTGAAATTGCCGAAGTTTCCCCAGCCGACGTTGGGCTGGCCGTACTTGCCCCAGAGGCCGAAGCGGTCGGCGACAGCGGACAGGAAGGCGGCGCCGAGCGCGACGCGGGCGTAGAGAGTTCCGAGCCGCTCCAAAGTCAAAGTGCGCGCGCTTGTCGCTGCGTGATATGGCATAGCTTCCGATGCGGTCAACGGTGCATGGTCCATGGTTACTTCTCTCCGGCAAACTTTTTCGCCACGAAGGCGCTCGAAACGCAATGTGACCTCATCCTCACTTACCTTCTTCCTGGACGGCCTTCGCGGTCACAGCTGCGCCTGCCAGCGCGATTTCCTCGTCTTCCTGCGGAGTATTTCCGCTCGCGCTGATTGCCCCTATTACTTTGCCGTCCACCGTGATGGGAATTCCACCCTGCAGAGGTGTGGCTCCCGGAAGTGCGAGGGCGGCTATTCGCCCATTCTTGACTTGTTCTTCGAACAATTTGCTGGGCCGACGGAAGATGGCGGCCGTCCGCGCTTTGCCAATGGCGACCTCCACACTCGCCACCTGAGTATCATCCAGGCGCTCCAGCAGAATCAATTGCCCGCCGTCATCAACTACGGCAATTACGACTGTGGCGCCTCGCTTCTTGGCCTCGGCCTCTGCGGCCGCGACCAACTTTCTTGCCAACCCAAGCGTCAACACTTTCTTGCTTGGCAGCTCGGCCTGCAAAGCCGGCACCCCTGACAAAATCAGCGCCACAACCAAGCTCCAAAAGGCTTTCATGATTGATCTCCTGTAGTGAACCTGGCGTCCGTTTTCTTGGCCGCAGCCCCGGGGTCGCGTTACGGACGAATCCCGGGAATATTCAGCCGTATACGGTACAGGCCGGTACGAGCACACAAATACAATGTTCTTCCATCATCGTCGCCCCAAGCGAAGTTGTGAGGATGTTCGGGTCCGACGATGGTGCCGAGGTGTTTGCCCTCCGGAGAGACTATCCACAACCCGCCTGGGCCTGACGCGTAGATGTTTCCCTTCTGGTCGACCTTCAATCCGTCGAGCGCGTCTTCTCCTTCGGCTGGCGTCATATCGAAGAAGACTCTCCCGTTCGATAATGTGCCATCGGACTTGACTTCGTAACGCATGATGACCTTCTTCGCCGTGTCCCAGTCGTCCACGTAGAAGTACTTCTCGTCGGGCGAGAAGGCCAGGCCGTTTGGGCCCTTCAGATCGGTGGTCAAAAGCTGAACTTCTTTGCCATCGGGCGAGACTCGGAACACACCGCTGTAGGGCAATTCTTTCCGTGGATCGTCGAAAGACTTCGGCAGTCCAAACGGCGGATCGGTGAAATACAGGGCTCCATCCGACTTGTAGACGAGATCGTTCGGGCTATTGAGCCGCTTTCCGTCATAGTGATCAGCCAATACGGTGAGCTGCCCGTTCTTCTCCATGCGGACCACGCGGCGGTTGCCGTGCTGGTTGATGGTGAGGCGGCCCTGCTTGTCGAGCGTGAGTCCGTTGGAACCGGGCTGGCCGTATTCGCCGATGTCCATGCCGCGGTAGCCGCTCTTAGTCATGAAGATCGAAAGCTGCCCGTCTTGTGTCCAGCGGTAGATCACGTTGTTGTTGGGATCGCTGAAAAGGAGATAGCCGTCGGTGTCGTCTGTGCGCGGCACCCAAATCGGGCCTTCGGTGAACAAGAATCCGCCGGCAAGTTTCTCGATCTTCGCATTCGCGGGAACGATCTCGTCGAGCCCGGGATCCTTCCTGATGATCAGCGCAGGAGTCTCGCTCATCGCAACCTTCGGCGACTTGTAGAAATCCAGGGTTGCCGACTTGATCCAGATGAAATTTTGGGGGCTGAAGGAAATTGGTCCGTTGATCCCAAAGACAGCAAGCTGAATCTGCTGGCCTGGCTTAACATTTCTCGCGATGATCATCCGATTGGGAGCATTGAATCCCTTGATGACCGGCCCGCCAAGTTGGCCGAGAACCCGCGGCATCTTGCCGTTGACCCAGACTTCGGCATAGTCGTCGATCACAATTTCAAAAGCGACGGTCGAGCCCGCGGTGCTGAAGTTTCCGACCTTTTCGGGTACGGTGACGTTGATGCGATACCAGTTGAAGCACACTTTAGCCGTCGAGCGGCGTTGGTCGAGCGAGTTCGCATCGATGGCCTCCCACTGGGAATCATCGAAGTCTGCCGTCCCGGCGTGGGGAGTGTAGTCGTAGGTCTTGATGGGTTGGCTCCCGCTGGGCCTTAGGTCGGGGCCCACGGAGCGAGATTCTGCGTCCACGATTTGCACATCGTGGTAGCGCCATTGGCCCTTCGCCAGCTGCACTCCCTCGCGCGACGCCAAATCGACTACCGCATCAGGGCGGCCCACAGGGGGGTCTTGGATCGTTTGTGCCCCCGCCCTCATCAAGGACAACGACAAAGCCAATGTTAGCGTTGTCGAAACACTCCACACATGCCGTCGTTTCTTCATGTTCATGTCTCGCTTAGCGAACCTTCACAACGTAGTATAGGAACGGATTGGTGACCTCGAGGAACTGGTGCGGCACCCCGTGAGGCACCACGATGACGTCGCCCTTGGCGATCTTGCGCGTCTCCCCGTTGCGGATGCTGGATCCCCTGAGTTCGTCGGGTGCTGTTGTTTTGGCGTCAACGGCCTCGCCACCCGTGACAAGAGTTGCCGAACCCTCCAACACATAGATCACGTCAGCGTCTTTCGTGTGTATCTCCGCCTGTCCTGGTTTTTCCCGGCGGCTGGCGTGGACCATATAGTTGCGCCCATTGCTGCCATCTAGCAGCACAGAACCCTGCGCGAAGGCAGCGTCAACCTTGCTCTTGTCGAAGTACGAGACTTCTCCGGAAGGACTCGCACTCATGGCACCCGCCTCAGGTGTGAGTGCGTTCGAGCCGGCAATGGCCAGCTTTTCGTCCTGGTCGGCACTGGCCGCGCCACTCACGCCTACGCCGCCGACGATCTGGCCGTCCACTGTGATAGGAATGCCGCCGATCAAAGGTGTGAAGTTTTCGAGCGCGGTCATCACGGTTCGCCCTTTGCCGCTGGAATTGATTAGCTCCTCAAAAAAGCGCGTAGGCTTCTTGAACATGACGGCAGTTCTAGCCTTACCGATGGAGATGTTGGCACCCGCGGAGAACGTGCCATCGAGCCGTTCCAGAGCCATTAGGTTGCCGCCGTCATCCACGACGGCGATGACGCCGCCCGGAGCCTGCACCTTTTGTGCTTCGGCCTTCGCCGCGGCGATGACTCGCTCGGCGCCTTGCAACGTGAGAGTCTTCTTCTCCGCAGTTTGGGCGCCAACGAGATTCGTGATGCACAAAACCCCCGCCAATCCGGCATAACGAATTGAGTTCATCCGAGTATTCATGACTCTCCTGCTTTCTCTATGTTTGAAGGGGCGCGCCGTCCAGGTTCGAACAGGCTTACGCCCCTTTGGTTGAGGGTTGCTTACTTAACCGGGGAGCTGAAGCTGGCCTCGCCCAGGTTGGCCTCGGCCCAAGCGCACCAAATTTGCACCTTGGCAACGTTCTTCACGTAGCTGGGCACGACGATTTCTTTCTGGTACTTGTCGCCGAGCAGAGCCTTCTTCTTGAGCTTGTCGACCAAATAGACGTTGCCGTCAGAGTCCACCAGTTGCCAGTGCGGGTCGGGAGTGTCAGGCACGACGAAGTCATCCGACAGCGTGAGCACGCTTTTGCCGTCCTTGGTGCTGTGCGTGACTGTGCCCTTATTCGCCTTGGGACCCTGGAACTGGCTGGAGGTGTGCATATCTTGAGCAAATGCCGAGACGGCGAACAGCGTCGTCATCATCAACAGAGCCCGGAACAAAAACTGGATTGTCTTATTCATGTTCATTCCTTTGCCTCGTGCTTGGAGATTTATTCGTGAGTTTGTCTCTAGCAATCCGCGTTGAATCGTTAACGATTCGCGAACCCGCTTAACTGCCGGGCCCCATGTGCTGTGCTGAGGTACTCACGTGGCAGTGGGATTCGGAACTGTGAGGAAGGTTTCACAGGTCAGTTGGAAACAAAAAGGGATCGGCCAGCGTCACTTTCATGGCCTTACGGCATCCAATCGATCGGTGCTATTTGTGTCGCGCAAACCAAGAGTCTTGGAAATCGATTGCTATGCGGTTCGTAGGGAGCTGTCTAATTACCTGGAGGGCGATCTCACGCCTGAGCTGCGAGTCCAAATTGAGGACCACCTTGGGACCTGCAGTCACTGCACCGCTGTCTACGACGGTATGCGGAATGTTGTGCAGCTGCTAGGCGACGAAAAGGCAATCGAGCTACCAAAGGGCTTCAGCCAGCGTTTGTACAGACGACTGTTTCGCGTCCAGTGAGCGCCTTCCACTCCGAGTGGACCGTTCCCTCTGAGCACCAAGTCCGGTATTTCGCAGCCCCTATCGAGACCAGCAGCATACAGAGACTTCTTCCTGTCACTTTCGCCAGACATCGGAATCACACGGCCCAGATTCCATGAATGGCACCGCGCACAACCTGGTGGCAAACGCGCAAACCCTGGCGACTATGCCCACGCCGCCTCTCGCGGCATCTTTCGAGCAACCGCCCAAACTGGGCGCATTGGCATCTCTGCGTGTTCACTGGCCCGAGTACCTGATGGAAGCGGGACTGCTCGGTGCGTTCATGGTGTCGGCTTGCGTGTTCGGCGTGCTCTATGGATTCCCACAGTCTCCTGTGAGACAGGCGGTCTCTTCTGACTTTCTCCGGAACCTGCTCGGTGGACTGTCCATGGGACTGACAGCGCTCGCTATCTTCTATTCGCCCTGGGGGAAGCAGTCCGGCGCACACATCAATCCCTCGGTGACACTGACGTTCTTCCGGCTCGGCAAAATCAAGTTCTGGGACGC
>WNEZ01001324.1_pt1 | contig 21097 bp, 18 predicted proteins | sample 5400521 | NCBI WGS metagenome assembly WNEZ01 (sample SAMN13153339, study PRJNA577476) | soil metagenome | isolation source: 120 cm saprolite under Douglas fir tree site 2 hole 1 replicate 1 | place: USA:California | collected 2015-04-18 | reverse complement strand
AGACCAGTTCACGCCAGCGACTTATAACAATCCCGAATTGACTAAGCGGCTCGTTGGGGTTTGGAAGCGCGTGCTCGGTTCGGAAAACGTCGAGATTGTTGATCCAACAATGGGCGGCGAAGATTTCTCGGAATACAGTTTGCCGGATCACTCAATTCCGGCAGTTGATTTCCACATCGGCGCGGTCGATCCAGTGAAAATCGCCGACAGTAAAAAGAATGGGACGCCCCTGCCGAGTTTGCATTCGAGCAAGTTCGCACCCGTTCCAGAGCCAACAATCAGAGTCGGAATTATCGGAATGACGAGCGCGGTGCTTGAATTGATGAAGAAATAAACAGGTAGGGACGCACCTCCGGGGGCGTCCGATTTATTTCTTTTTGATTTGTCTTGGACGAGAACGATTGAACTCGTCGGACATCTCGGAGAGATGTCCACACCTATTTCACTTTGATGTTTTTCCGCAGGTAGGTCGGAATGTCGAGATCTTCGCCTTCGACGATAGTCGGCTCGCTTTTTTCAAACCGACCGCGCGTGACAGGCTCGAATTGCAAGACTTCCTGTTTCGCCTGTGCAGATTTTTCAGCCGATGGTTTTTCTTCCTTTATTGGCGCTGGCTTCTTGTGCGGTGTACTTACAATCGGTTCAGGCTTGTTAAGGACGGATATTGGTTCCACCGGTGGCGGCGATGCAGTTTCACTCGGCGCCGATTCCTTAAAGGGAGTCATCTCCGCAGGCTGGAAAACTTCCATCGGCATTGGTTCCGGTTCGATGTCGATCTCAGGCGAAATCTCATGGGGTTGCTCCCAGACTGGCGGCATCGCGGGCGCGCTGCTCTGAGCAGGCTGACTCTGCTGTGGGATAAAATCTTCATCCGCCGTGAGCGAACTAATGATGGTGACACTCAGGCGATCTCCCAATCGTCCGTCCACGACAGCGCCGAACAGAATCTGTGTTTGCTCGCTAACCTGACGGCCAAGTTCCTGCATCAGGATTTCGACCTCGGACAACGTCATGCCGGGTCCACCTGCCACCTGCACGAGCACGCGCGCCGCGTCCGCCAACATACGGCCACGGTCCATCAACGGATTTTTGAGCGCCTGCGCGAGCGCCTCGTGCGCGCGATTGCCCGAATCGGATTCACCGAAGCCAAACAGGCAACGCCCGTTGGGGCTGCGCAACGCGGCAAGTAAATCATCGAAGCCAATGCGGATGAGTCCCGGCCGCTGAATCAGGTTCACAATCGAACGAACGCTTTGACTTATGGTGATATCGGCCGTGGCAAAGGCCTGATGAATCCCTGCTTGCGGCGCGACGATGTCGCCCATCTGATCGTTCTCGAAACAGATTACCCCATTGGCAACCTCGTTCAGCCGGGCGAGCGCCTCGCGCGCCTGCGCGTTGCGGCGTTTGCCCTCGAATGAAAAGGGAAGAGTGGCGAACGCGACCACAAGCGCACCGGCCTCATGGGCAAGTTGCGCCACGTATGGTGCCGCCCCCGAGCCGGTGCCGCCCCCGAGTCCCGCGCAAATAAAAATCATACGGGCGTCGGCTAGCGCCTCACGGATTTCATCAGCCGATTCCACAGCCGCGTGATAGCCGAGTTCCGGATCGCCGCCCGCGCCCAAGCCACGCGTCACAGTGCGACCGAGTTGCACTTTATGCGCCGCAACGGAACCGGCCAGGGACTGTACATCGGTGTTGGTCGCAACCACCTCGGCTCTCTCCAAGCCATCGAGCACGATCCGATCGAGCGCATTTAAGCCGGCACCCCCAACGCTCACAATCTTGATCGGAATAAATTCCGCTGCACGTTCGGGAAGACTGTAATTCTTGCTGAGTTGAATCATACTAGTAGGAACAGACCGCCGGGCTGTCCGAGATCGAGCATTTGTGGCGCGCCCGGCGGTCGCACCCTATCAAGAAATGTAATTATTTTCATCGTCTGCCAGCGAAAATTTTACCGAAAATACCTCGGATTCCCCGCCGCGGCCGATCCGATTGCACAGCTTGCGCGTATTTGATCAACCCGATTGCAGTCGAAAATTGCGGGTTCTCCACCGCAGACGTCACACCAGAGGCCGTTTGTGCGTGCGCCACGTGAGCAGGCATTTCGAAAATTTCCCCGGCGAGGTGATCGATGCCGTTGAGAAGGCTGCATCCGCCGGTAATGAAAATGCCGGCGCCGAGGTAATTAATGAATGATTCTTCCTCGAGCCTGCATTTGAGGAGCTCAAATGTTTCTTGCAGGCGCAAGTGAATGATCGTGTTTAGCGTCTCGCGCTCGATCTCCTTCCCTGCAAAACCGGAATCGTCCTTTAGTAAAATCATTTCGCCGGGAAGACAATTACCAAGGATGCAACTGCCCTCCTCGGTTTTTAATTTCTCCGCGCGCGCCATCGGGATGCGCAAGCCCATCGAAATATCATTGGTGATATGGTCACCGCCAATTGCCAGCGAACCGCTTTGCTTGACCGCGCCGTCAGCGTATAAAATATAATCAGTCGTCCCGCCGCCGATATCGATCACCAGCGCCCCGAGATCTTTCTCGTGCTGGGTGAGGATCACCTGCGCGGAAGCAAGCCCACCAAAGACGACGTCCTCGACGTCAAGCGGCAGCTCTTTGACGCATCGGATGGTGTTCTGAATGCGCGTCCGCACGCCGTGGACAATATGAAAATCGGCTTCCAATTTTTGCCCAAGCATCCCGACCGGATTCAGCACGCCGTTCTGACCGTCGACATGATAATGCTGGATGATGGAATGCAGGAAGGCGTTTTGCGCAGGAATGCTCACCTCGCGTGCGTTGATTTTTACGTCCTCGACGTCCTGCTCATCAATCTCATCGCGATCTTCCGGTAGCATCACACACCCGCGATTATTGAAACTTTGAAGGTGCGACCCAGCGATGGCGACGTAAACGCTTCGGATCATGATGTCGCTTTTCTGTTCCGCATCGACCACTGCTTCGTGCACGCATTTCATCGCTGTCTCAAAATCAACGATTTCGCCTTTGCGCACACCGCGCGATGGCGTCTGACCAACACCGAGGATCCTGACTGTGCCATCAGGCCGGCTTTCCCCAACGACGACGCAAATTTTGGACGTGCCAATCTCGAGCCCGATCATCAAATTATTGCTTGCCATCGTCGCTAGTCCTTTCTCAGCAGTTGGATCGGAATTGGTTTCGCGATGGGCGTCGAACTGGCGCGCGCTTTCGACGGCGGCGCTGCAGTCTTTGCCGGCGAATGCACCGGGATTGCCTTCAAAATCCGCGGTTCCACAGGGGGCTCGATCGTGTCGTTGATCACTGCTGCCGGAGTTGTGGCGAAGGTGACCGGGATATTTCGTTGCACAAGCAAATTAACAGTCTCCAGTTCCTGCTTTGAGTCATCACAATAGACGAGAAATTGTTCCAGGCGCTGTAGTTGCGTTTCGAGATCATTTAACCCGAATGTGACGCGCGTACGATTTTTGTCCGTCACGAGCAGGCAATAACTTTTGGAAAGATCGATCTCACGGATCTGAAAGTGCATTTGCATGAAACTGCGCGTGCCTAAGCGCAGCAGCTCCAGCGCCGTTTTGGCTTCGAGCGATTCGACGACTTTCCCAGCCTCGAGCGATTCGCTCGAGCATCCCAAAATGAGCGGCAATCCCAGGTATTCTGGCAACAACTTCTTTTCTCTCATCAAAACGCCTCGCGCGTCCACTAGAAAAGCAGCATCCGACACAAAAGGATCCGAAATTTCTTTGTCACTTGTGATCCACGCGACCGGCTTGCGTTCCACAACACGGATGTCGATTTCAGTCGGCAACTTTCGCACCACCTGCACCTCGTCGACTTGGGGGAGCTGCTGTATCCGGTCATGAACGCGGCCCAGGTTCACGCTGAAAATGTTTTCACCCTCACGCAGATCAGCTACTTTCAGAACCTGCTCGCGCTGCAACGTGCCGTCCGTCTGCAGTTCAATTGTCTTCAACTGATAGTCCCGATTCTCGAAGAAGAGACGCTTCGCAGCTTCGCGTGCCCCGACATAAACCGCACTGCATAGCCCGGCCACCAAAACCACTCTGGAGAGAACAACCAGAGCCCTTCTGATGCGATGCTGCGTCACTCTGCGGGAGCGGACTTTCACGTCAAGCAGGTGCTGTTGGCGCCGGCGGCGCACATTGGACACGCGTCGATTTTGCGACCGGGAGCTTTTTTGGACGAGCTTCATTTCCGGTTCCCTTCTGTTCTGGCGCGGGACAGCGCGATGATGCGTGCGCAAAGATCGACATAGCTGATGCCGGCGGCCGCGGCGGCTTCAGGCAGCAGACTCGCCTCTGTCATTCCTGGAATCGTGTTGATCTCCAGCACAAACGGCTGCCCAGTCTCCGATAAAATCGCATCGACGCGCGAATACACCTGCAAGCCCAGAGCGCGATACGCGCCCAATGCCAGGTCTTGAATCTCTTTTGTTTTGTGCGGGTCGATCTTCGCCGGGCAAACATGTTGCGCCCCGCCGCCGGCCTGGGGATTCAAGAATGGATACTTATTCGTGAAATCGTAAAAGCCGCCCTTCGGAATTATCTCGAGAATCGGCAAGACCTGGTCACCGAGAATACCAATCGTCAATTCCCGGCCCGGCACAAATTTTTCTATCAACAATTCGCGGTCATACTTCGCAGCATTGGCAATTGCCGATTCAAGTTCCTCCGCCTTTTTTACAATATAAACGCCGACCGTGGACCCTTGTCGCGGCGCCTTAACCACAATAGGCGGTTGCATGCGAGGACGCTGATGCGCTGCGATGAGTTCCCATTCCGGGGTACTTACGCCGTGCTCGCGGAATTTCCCCTTCGATCGGATTTTATCGAAGGCCAGCCTGCTCTCTTCAACTCCGTCACCGGTGTAAACAACACCGCGCTCTTCCAGAATTTGCTGCACCTGGCCGTCTTCGCCAAAAGTTCCGTGTAGCGCGATGAACGCAAGGTCGACATCCTCCGGCAGGTCAAACTTCGCGTCTCGCACATCGACCTCGATGACATCAGCGTAAAGTGAGCGCAACGCTTTTGAGATTCCCTGTCCGGTCGCCAACGAGACGTCACGTTCGCTACTCGGCCCGCCCATGAGCACCGCAATCTTCTTTGGTAAATCTCGTTTCGTCATGAATTCATCCTCGCCTTTTCATCGCGTCGCGTCGTTTTCATCACGCGGACTCCCCCACGATTTGCACTTCCGTTTCCAATTCGATCCCGCGTTTCGCACGCGCCACGCTTTTGATCTTTTCTATTAACTCGAGCATGTCCGCGGCAGTCGCGCCGCCATCATTGACGATGAAATTGCCGTGCACTTCCGAGACGCGTGCTTTTCCAACGCGCGAATTTTTTAGTCCCAATTCATCAACCAGTCTTCCCGCCGGGCACGAATCGGGATTTTTGAAAATGCAGCCTGCGCTCTTGGCCGCCGGCTGTGAAGTACGGCGTTTTTCCTGCGACGCCTCCAACTTGCGGACGATCTCTTCAGTTGGCGTTCGTTGTGCGCGAAAGACCGCCGAGACCGCAAAATTATTCTCCAGCAATGGGAAATTTCGGTAATGCACTTCCAGCTCGTCGCATGCTTTTGTGTGTGCCTCGCCATTTGCATCGAGATAACGAACGCGCACGAGGTTTTCAAACGTTTGCGCGCCCATCGCTCCAGCGTTCATGCGCAGGCCACCGCCGACTGCCCCCGGAATTCCTTCCATCCACTCCAGTCCGCCGAGGCCGGCCGCCTTACCCGCATAGGCAACCTCTTTTAATTTCGCGCCGACGCCCGCGGTAATTTCGCTGCCATTGATTTCGATCCTGTCGAAATCACCACCGCACGGATGGACCACGACACCACGAATGCCACCATCGCGGACGAGCAAATTTGAGCCACGCCCGATGACGAAAAGCGGAAGACTTTCGCGTCGGCAAAACCGAATCAATTCCGCAAACGCGTTCTCGTTGCGCGGCTCTACCCAAAATTGCGCTGGACCTCCCACGCGCAGAGTCGTGTGTTTCGAGAGCGGCTCGAAGAGCCGAACGTCGCCTTCCTCACCAACTATCGCTTTTAATTTCTCGGCAATCACAAGATCGGCGGCCAGAACTGATAATTGTTCGTGAATGTTGCCCGCGCCCAGACTCAAAACGAGATCGCCGGAGTCCAGCATGTTGCCGACATCGCGATGCACCCATTCCAAACGCGGCTGATAACTGACGCCGCGATGACCATGCGTCGCGATTTCGTCCGCAATCGTTTCACCGCTGATTCCAGGAATCGGCGCTTCGCTGGCTGGATAAACGTCCGTCACCACCACGCGATCGGCGTCATCGAAGGCGCAGCCAAATTCTTTGCGCAGCGCTTTCGTGCGCGAATAACGATGCGGTTGAAACATGGTCAGCACCCGTCTGCGACCAGTCGATCTCGCGGTTTTCAGTGTCGTGCAAATCTCGGTGGGGTGATGGGCGTAGTCGTCAACAAGCAAAAAACGATCGCTCTCATACTTGATTTCGAAGCGGCGACGCGCGTGTTCGAACTTTCGCAGCGAAGCCGCAATTTTCTCAAATGGAATTCCAAGCTCGGTGGCGAGGGCGATCACACCAACCGCATTCTGGACGTTGTGCTGCCCGGGAACATTCAAAACCGCTTCGCCAAGTGGCTCGCCGCGCCGATGAACGCAAAAGACCGAAGCGAAATCCCGCAGCTCGACATCGGCGCTGCGATAATCGGCCCCTTCAAAGAAGCCGAATGAGATCGCGCCCCTCCGTTTTGCACATAATCGCGCCGTGTTCGCGTCATCTACGTTGTAAAAAACCGTTCCGCTGGTTTGCTGAATGAGCTGCGCAAAGACCTTTTCGATCGCGACAAGGTCGACATAAAAATCGAGATGCTCTTCCTCAATATTTAGTATGAGGCAGTGCTCGGGATGAAAACAGCGCAGGGTCCCATCGCTTTCGTCGCCTTCCGCCACGAAATATTCGCCGCGTGGATCCCAGTGCGCGTTCGTCCCAAGAATCGGAATCTCGGCCCCGACGTAATGCGATGGATGCAACCCGCCTTCGCGCAAAACGTGCGCCGTCATCGCTGAGGTTGTTGTTTTGCCGTGCATCCCGGCGATGACAACGCCGCGCTTGCCGCGCATGACCGCTGCGAGGGCTTCAGCGCGGCGCACGACTGGCTTGCTCGAATCTCGTGCGCTCATCAGAATCGGATTATCGATCTTGATCGCAGAGGAAAACACGATCAGATCGGCGTCGCTGGCATCCTCCGCGCGATGCTGTGGAAAGAAACGCAGACCTAAGCGTTGCAATCGATCCGTCTCGAGCGTGCTTACTTTGTCTGAGCCGCTGACATTGTGCCCAAGCTCGAGCAAAAGCGCAGCGATCCCGCTCATGCCGCTCCCGGCCACGCCGATGAGATGAATCCTATGTCGCTCACCCGTCAGCAATTTTGGCAGATCGACCTCAGAGACGAACTTCATGAGTCGTATATTTTTCCATGGTCGTGACCACACGTCCGGCCGCATCTGTCGGTGCCAGCCGCGAACAATTCGCAGCCATTCGTTGAATTTGCTCGGGATTCTCGATTAACTCTCGAATCTTACGTGCGAGCAATTCACCGGAGAGCTCCGATTCCTTGAAGAGAATCGCTGCCTGAGCGCGCGCATAAATTTCTGCGTTGCGTGTTTGATGATCGTCGGTGGCATAGGGAAACGGAATCAAAATGCTCGGCAATGAAAACGCGGCGAATTCGGCGAGGCTCGCCGCGCCGGACCGTGCAACGAGGAGATCGGCAGCGCTATAAACTTCCTCCATTCGATGATAAAAGGCGGCAACATAAGCAGGGACATTTTCGCGGCGATAATTATCGGCAACGAGACGCTCATCCCGCGCGCCGGAAAGATGAATCACCTGCAGCGAGGCGCCTCGCAAAAATGGCAACGATTTGATCATGGCTTGATTAATCCCGCTCGCGCCCTGGCTACCTCCCATCACCAGCAACGTGCTGAGATCGTGACGCAGTCCAAACTTTTGACGTACAGCCTGTCGATCCAAAGGTTTTAGTTCGGTTCGGATCGGCGTGCCGGTAAATTCCGTGAGCGCTTTTGGAAAGAAGGGCGCGCATTCCTTGAACCCGAGCATGACGGCGCGCACCATGCGTGCGGTCAATCGATTCGCTTTTCCCGGGACGGCGTTCGATTCGTGAATAAAGGTGGTAACGCCGCGCATCCGTCCGGCCAACACCGGCGCCGTGGAAGTGAAGCCGCCCATACCCAGGACCACTTGGGGTTTGAATTTGCGGTAGATAGATCGACAAAGCGACAGGCTTTCGTAGAAACGGCGAACGAATCCGAGAATCGCCGGCGAAAATGGCGAAGGCAGTCCTACGGTCGGCAATTTTTCGAACCGAAAACTTGCGCGGCCGGAAAGTGCGAGTGCGTCAATGTCCTTTTCGGAGACCAGCAACATGACTTCGTGCCCGCGATCGCGCAGCACTTCCGCCACGGCGATGCCGGGAAAAAGATGTCCCCCGGTCCCTCCGCATGCAATCACTGCATTCACAAGAGTTGGTTTTCGATCTTCGGCTGACCCATAAGTCTTATAGAACTCATCAGTCACATCTAAATTCGCGGCGTCATCCGCACATGCATGGTCGAGCGTTTCTTATGCGCTGGTTCAAGAATGCCCTGCCGATAAATATTCAGCAACAAACCGATCCCGAACATACAAGCGACGAGATTCGAGCCTCCATAACTAATAAAAGGCAGTGGCAGTCCTTTGTTCGGCAAGAGCGATGTAGTCACGCCGATGTTCACGCCGGCTTGCAGAGCCAGGAGCGAAACAACGCCGCAGCCGAGGAGCAAGCCGAAGCGGTCTTTGGCGTGGAGCGCGATCATGATCCCGCAAGCAATGATGACCACGAACAAAAAGACCACGAGCAGACTGACCCGCAGACCGAGCTCTTCGCCGATGATCGGAAAAATGAAATCGGTGTGCGCGTATGGCAAATAAAGCATCTTCTGGCGACCATTGCCCAGGCCAAGGCCTTCCATTCCGCCGCTGCCCCACGCGATCAAGGCCTGCATCTGCTGCAAGCCAGCATCTTCCTTGAAATCTTGCGGATGAAGAAAGGCCGAGAGCCGTCCCATCCGTTCCGAGATTTGGGTAGCAACGAGGAGTATAGCGCCGAGGCCAGCCAATGATACAATGCCAAGCCATAGGGGGTTTGCTCCAGCGACGAACATTAGGACAAACGCCGTTGTTCCGAGCAAGGCCGTCGTCCCAAGATCGACTTCAGCTAGAACAAGTCCAGCCAGCAAACTGATGATTGCAAGAGGAAGGACCAATCCGAAGAGCACATTGCCATTCGCTTTTTCGTACCGCGTAAACCAGGCGGCGAGGAAAAAGATGGCGGCGAGCTTTCCCAGCTCGGAGGGCTGAAACGTAACTGGTCCGAGTCCGACCCAACGGCGCGAACCGTTGATGCGCATCCCTATGTGCGGGAAATAGCAAAGCGACAAAGCGACAAGCGCGAGCGCAAACCAAAGCCACCATGTCCGTTGCCAGAAGTGATAGTCGATCAGCGCAGCAAAGGTGCAAACGACAAGTCCGATCCCGAACCAAACCGCCTGTCGTTTTATAAAAAAATAAACATCGCCATGACTGTCGCGGGCAAATGCGCTCGTACTGAAAAGCATGACAATGCCGATGACGAGCAGTCCCAGCACCGCAAGGAAAAGAATATAGGCGCTTTTACGATGCATGATTATTATGCGGCAGCGTGCTCGTTGTTCTGGGTAGTGCACGCGTCCCGCGTGCTGGCCATGGAGTCCCGCCATCGCGAACTTTTCTCAAAACCCCACGCGGAATGCATAGCGCAGCACAGCGAAAGATTCTTGCGGCGAGACACCGAAACTAACACGCCAGACTTGTGCGCTCCCCAGAATTTCGCGTCAGACCTCATTCGTGAGATTTTTTCTTTTTCGTTGATTTCGTTGATTTCGGGATCAAAAGCTTTTGGCCGATCTGCAATTTGCGCGGGTCCTCGATGTGGTTGAGCGCGATCAGATCGTCGTAAGGGACCTTTAGTTTTTTTGCGATCATCACTGGGTTATCGCCTTTGACTACCGTGTAAACTTTCCCCGAAGGTGCGGGCAAGTTCCCGTTGTCGGTTGATTTCAGGTGCTCGTCTTTCGCAAGCGGTTTCGAAACCGAACGGAACGTTTTCGCCTCATCACGCGGCACGTTTTCCTTTTGCGCGAACCCCGTTCGCGGATTCGAAGCATCGGAGCTAATTACCGATCCAACGGTGGTGGTGGGATTAATTTCCGCATTTTCGAGGGCTGCCGGTACAAACGAGCTCTGTCGCGCCTTAATCGCGTTGAAAGCGATGATTCCGGAGACAGCAACCACGTGAAGGAGTAAAACAATCAGCAATGCCCGAGACAACTTCATGTTCGGCTCCGACATCTCCTCGTAATTCATTTCGGCAGATGCGCCGACGGAACGGCGCGCAGTTGCAGCCCGAAGTTTTTTGCGTCTAAGAAGCTTGGGGATTTTCACTTTCATTTGGGGAGAGCTCGCACCAGCGCGCGAAATTGATCGCCGCGATCGGCGTAGCTCTTAAACATGTCGAAAGACGATGTGCCCGGGGAAAAAAGGACGACCTCGCCTGGTTTGGCGATGGCATGCGCGCGCTCGATTGCATCCGCGAGCGAGTTCGCGATTTCCGATGTGACCATGCCGTTCCAGGAGCGCCTGATGCTCTCGGCCATTTCGCCGATTAAAATTGTCGATCTGACTTTCTCTTTCACGAGGACTCGAAGCGGATCGAAAGTGAAACCCTTGTCCTTGCCACCCGCGATGAGGACGACCGGTTTGCTCTGCGCGCGCAACGCCTTCTCCATTGCGTCGAGATTGGTCGCCTTGGAATCGTTCACGTAGCCGACGCCACCGACTTCGCACACGAATTCGCACCGATGCGGACGCGGCTCATAAGCGCAAAGCGGCGGCACCATTTCCCGAAATGACAACCCTCGCGCCATCCCTGCGGCGAGCGTTGCCATCAAGTTCTCGATGTTATGCAAGCCACGCAGTTTCGTGTCGGACAACCGCAGAACGGCCTCGTTTCGATAAACGATCGCTCCTTCGGAGAGGCGAAAGTCCGCTTGGTCAACATAAGCACTAAACGTGATCGTGCGGGCGCGAATCCCGGGCACTTTTTCAATCGCATTAACAACTGCAACATCGGCGGCGGTTTGATTTTCAAAAATGCGCAGCTTAGCCGCGCGATAATCGGCCACGGAGCGATAACGATCGAGATGATCGGGCGCGAAGTTAAGCCAGAGACTGATCGATGGGCGAAAGCTCCGGATAGCTTCCAGTTGAAACGAGCTGACCTCGAGCGTCAGCACATCGAATGGTCTCGTTTCCCGTGCCACTTCGGAGAGCGGTTTGCCGATATTGCCGCAAGCGATTGTTCGCTGGCCGCAGACGTTCAACATCTGAGCAAGCAATTCGGTTGTCGTCGTTTTGCCGTTCGTGCCAGTAACAGCGAGGACTGGAGTTTCACAAGACTGCCAACCAAGTTCGAGTTCGCCGATCATGTCGATCTGGCGCGAGGAAAAATTGCGCGCGAGCTGAGAGGCGGGATCGACGCCCGGACTTAAAACAGCCATTTGGTAAGCAGACGAATCGTCATCAGCCGCCGACCCACAGATCACGCGAACCGCTTGTGCCCGGAGATTGTCGATGGTTGATTTGAGTAGATTTTTTTCCTCAGCACTATCGAGCACCGTGACGTGTGCACCCTCCGACTTAAGCAAGAGTGCCGCAGAAGTCCCGCTCAGGCCCGCACCAAGAACGGCGATATTCCGATTTTTGTAGCGCACCGTTACCTCAATTTCAGTGTCGCCAAGCCAAGCAAGGCGAAGATTATCGAGAGAATCCAAAACCGAACGATGACGGTGTTTTCTTTCCAACCAGTCAGTTCGAAATGGTGATGAAGGGGGGACATGACGAAAATCCGCCTGCCCGTCGTTTTGAAACTGATCACCTGCAAAATCACCGAGACCGCTTCAATGACGAAAACGCCGCCCACGACGATTAAGAGCACCTCCTGTTTACAGCAGATTGCGACGACGCCGATCACGCCGCCGATGGCGAGCGAGCCAGTGTCCCCCATGAAAACTTTGGCCGGGTGACAGTTAAACCAGAGAAAGCCGAGACCCGCGCCGACCAGTGCAGAGCAGACGACGGTCAGCTCTCCAGCAAACGGGTAAAATGGGACTTGCAAATATTCCGCGATCCGGAAATTTCCTGCCGCATAAGAAAGTAGCGCATATGCAAACGCGACGGTGATCGTGCAGCCAATCGCGAGGCCATCGAGGCCGTCGGTGAGGTTGACCGCGTTCGATGAGCCTACAATGACGAGCGCAAAAAAAACGAAAGTAAACCAGCTCATGTTAGCGATGAGAGGCGCTTTGATAAACGGCACGTAGAGCGAACGCGCCTGCACCTCGAGCAACGGACTGCTGAGGAAAACGCTCGTGACAATAGCCGCCAGGGCGATTTGAAAAACGAGTTTGAGCCGGCCGCTAATGCCGTCGGACTTCTTCTTCGTGACCTTGAGGTAATCATCGCAGAATCCGAGCGCGCCGAGATAAATCATGCTAAACAAGGCGAGCCAAACGAACCGATTGCCCGGACGAGCCCAGATGAAGCTCGACACAAAGACCGCTCCGATGAGGAGCACACCCCCCATGGTTGGCGTGCCTTGTTTACCGCCATGCAGTTCGGCAAGACGGTGAACTTCTGCGGCTGCGCGAATGGGTTGTCCCAGCTTCAGCGCGGTCAGTTTTCGAATGATGAAATTTCCAAAAACCAACGTGATTAGGAAAGCCGTCACCGCGGCAGCAATGGCGCGGAACGTGACATAAAAGAAAACGTTGAAGCCGATGAAGTGATCGCTCAGGCGATGGAGGTAGTACATCATGGCGAAGTCCCTACGCGGAAATGATTCCTCTTCTCGCGTTCGTTTGAAAAAGCTGCCGATCGGCGATTCCCGAATTCCTCCATCACGCGTTCCGTTCGCGCGGCGCGGCTTCCTTTAATGAGCACAAGGTCACCCGGTTCTGCGATCTCAGCCAAAATTTCCGCGGCTTCAGTTGGCGAATTAACCGTTCTGCTGTTTCGCAATCCGGCGTGTTCTGCCGCGCTTGCAATTGCGGCTGCCACGCTTCCGATTGCTATCAAGTGATCGACCCCGAGGGCGGCCGCAGTTTCACCGACTTCTCGATGGCCGTGTTCCGATTCGGAACCAAGTTCTCTCATTTCTCCGAGCACGGCGACGCGTTTCCCATCGGCGCCCAGTTCCACCAACGTGTGCAATGCCGCTTTCACAGAATCGGGATTTGCGTTGTAGCTGTCGTCGATAAACTGCACGCCGTGAATTTCCTTGATCTGCAAACGCGCCTTTGTGAGCGGTGCGGCGATCAGACCGGCGGCGCAATCCTCAAGGGAAAGACCAAAGACGCGACCGGCGGCAACTGCGAGCAGCGCGTTTTGGACCATGTGCAGACCAGGCACAGGCAACTGCGCCCGGCAGCGATGAGCGCCCTCCAGGATTGTAAAATCTGTTTCGCTCCCGGTCTGACTAATTTCGCTGGCGCGGATCGTCCCTGCAGTCGTGCCGGCTAAAATCACTTTGGCGCGTGCGCGCAACATGATGCTCTTCGTAAATGGATCATCCGCATTCAAAATGACCGTTCCATGAGGGCCAACGGCTTCCACAAGTGCGCCTTTCTCCGCTGCAATCGTCTCGAGAGATCCCATGAACTCGATATGCGCGACACCAATGTTTGTAATGATGGCGACGTCCGGTGCGGCCAACCTCGCCAATGCGGCAACTTCGCCGGGATGATTCATGCCGACCTCCCAAACAGCGACTTCATCCTGCGACGTCGCCTCCAAAATTGTTCGAGGAAGGCCAACATGATTGTTGAAATTTCCCTCTGTTCTTGCGACTCGAAAGCAGCGCGCTAGTACGGCCGCGGCAAAATCTTTCGTGCTTGTCTTGCCATTGCTTCCAGTAATCGCGACTACCTTAAGCGCCAGCGACTTCCTGTAGTTGCCAGCGAGCTTTTGGTACGCCTGCAAGGTATCTTTGACGCGAATTAGCGCGAAGTTCTCTGGAACTTTCCCTTTCCAACTGGAATCCACGACGGCCCCGGCTGCACCGGCTTTGGCGGCGGATTCAATGAAATTGTGTCCATCGAAATTTTCACCATGCAGGGCAACAAATAATTCGCCGCGTTTCAGCGTGCGCGAATCGGTGCTGATCTTGTCGATCGAAAGTTTGCGGTCTCCGGAAAAAATTGCCGCCCCCGCAAATTCAGCAATTTGAAAGATCGACAATCGATTCATTAAAACTCCACTGGATGGTCCTCGATCGCGCGCCGCGCGACTTGAATATCATCGAACGGAACGGTGTAATCCGCGAACTCCTGATAATTTTCGTGGCCCTTACCCGCGATCAACACAATGTCGCGCGGCTGTGCGAGCGTGATTGCGCGACCAATCGCTTGCGTTCGATCGGCAATTTTCACATAACGACTCGATCGAAAGCCTTTTTCGATCTCCGCGATGATCGCGTTCGCGTCTTCTTTGCGCGGATTATCGGAGGTGACTATAGCGTAGTCAGCATGTCGATCCACGATTTCGCCCATCAACGGACGCTTTTGCCGATCGCGATTGCCGCCGCAGCCAAAAACGACAATCAAGCGATGCGGTTCGAGTTCCCTCAAAGTTTTAAGAACATTCCGGAGCGCATCCGGTGTGTGCGCGTAATCGACGAAAACTTGAAATTGTCGCTTCGCCGGAACTAACTCCAAGCGTCCCGGCACTTGCGGCGATTTGCCGAGGCCGAGAACCGCGTCGCGTAGACTGATTCCCAAAGCGTTGGCCGCTGCCAGCGCCGCCACGGAGTTTGCGACGTTAAACCGGCCGATCAACGGAACACGAACCAAATAACTCTTGCCTTGCGCATCGAGCTGATAAGAAGTGCCGCTGAACTCCACGCGATAATTTGAAGCGCGAAAATCCGCGCGCGCACTCATGCCATAAGTGACGACCGCGACGCGTTTGTCGATCTTGTTGAGCAGTTGTTCGCCATGGCGGTCATCGATATTCACAATTGCGACCGGCTTCGGCTTTTCCCGCTGGCTGCCAAGGTGTGCGAAAAGCTTCGCCTTGGAATCGAAGTAGCTCTCCATCGTCCCGTGAAAATCGAGATGGTCCTGCGTGAGATTGGTAAAGACAGCCACGTTCCATTCGAGACCGCGTGTGCGATCCTGCGCGAGCGCATGCGACGAAACTTCGATCGCGGCAGCTCTACAACCCGCGTTGACGATCTGTGTCAGCAGTTCCTGTAAATCGAGCGATTCCGGCGTTGTGCGAATGGCAGGCAGAATGCGTTCACCGATTTCGTAGCGCACCGTTCCAATCAATCCGCAGCGCAAGCCGGCCTTTTCACAGATGTGCTTGATAAGAAATGTCGTCGTGGTTTTTCCGTTCGTTCCAGTAACTGCCGCCAGTGTTAATTTCCGCGCGGGATGTCCGTAAAAATTCGCCGAAAGATCAGCGAGCGCATTGCGCGTGTTTTCGACAAGAAGACAGGTAACGCGCGAATGTTGTTCGTCGCGTTCCGTAACGATCACCGATGCGCCTTTGTCGACAGCCTGGCCGATGAATTCGTGGCCATCGCTGGTTTCGCCCCGCAGTGCCACGAACAAGCCATTCCTTTGCACGCGCCGCGAGTCATACACGATGCTTTCCACCGTGCGATCAAGTGTCCCGATGACGTGGCGAATTGGAATCGCGGCGATGAGAGTTTTGAGCTGCATGAGGTTTCAACATTCCGGGGCAAGGCGTTCAATGGTGTGAAGCATTGGTTAAGGCGACTCGTTCCGCTGGCACAGCCTTGCGAACTCGCTCCGCCGGCATGGGTTTTTCGACCCGCTCTACGGGAATCGCTTTGCGAATCTCCTCATGCGGCTCAAGATCGAGATACTGGGCAGCCTTCTCGGCGACCCGGGAAAAGATCGGTCCCGCAATGAGTCCGCCGTAATTCAACTCCGGTTTGCTCGTGTGCGCATCGTCGAGCACCACAAGACCGACAAACTCGGGACGCTCGGCCGGCAGATAGCCGACGAAAGAAACAACGTACTTTCCCTGTTCATATCCGCCTCTGGGATCAACCTTCTGCGCGGTTCCGGTTTTGCCAGCAATTGTAAAACCCGGAACGGCAGCGGCGGCCGCCGTGCCGCGATCACTCACGACGCCACGCAGCGCATCACCAATTTCCCTGGCTGTCTCAGGGGAAATCACCTGACGCAACACGACCGGGGAAGGCGAGCTGATGGTTTTGCCCTCCGAAGTGGTAATCAATTTCACAATGCGCGGTGTAATCAATTTGCCGCCGTTGGCAATCGCCGCCATTGCCACCGTCATTTGTAATGGCGTGACCCCGATTTCGTGCCCCATCGGGATGCGCGTGATCGAAATTTTGCTCCACGATTGCGGAGGACGAATGAGCCCGTTGATCTCACCCGGAAGCTCAACTCCCGTGCGCTCGCCAAATCCGAAGCGGCGAATGTATTCATAAAACTTTTGTTCTCCGACGCTGAGCGCGAGTTTGGCTGCCCCGATGTTGCTCGACTTAATGAGAATGTCGCGCACGCTTAGATACGAAAACGCGCGATGATCGTGCAGGGCGGAGCCGCCGAAATTCCAGAGACCATTTTCGCAGAAGATCGTCGAATCGGGGCGGAGCTTGCGTTCATTGAGCGCGGCGGCCGCTGCCACGATCTTGAAAGTAGAACCCGGTTCCATCATATCGATGATGGCGCGGTTTTTCATTTCCTCGGGCTTCGCTTCGGAGCGACGATTCAAATCGAAATTCGGGCGATTAGCTATCGCGAGGATTTCGCCCGTCTGCGGCCGCATCAGAATAATCGTAGCTTTTTGAGGAGTGTACTCCTTCATCGCGGCGTCGATTTCGTTCTCCACAATGTTCTGTAAACTAAGATCGACAGTAAGATGTACCTGGTAGCCGTCGCGCGGCGCGCGCTCCTGTCCTCGATAAGGCACGATCTCCTGGCCAACGCGGTTGTGTTCGATAAAGCGATAACCGTCCTGTCCATGAAGGTATTCTTCCATCGAAGCTTCCACGCCCTGAATACCGTGATGTTCGAAGTCGGTGAATCCGATGACGTGGCAAAGCATCAAGCCATTCGGGTAAATACGCGCGGCGTCATGCTCGAAATAAATTCCACGCAAACTTCTGACGCGGAGTTTTTGGCCCAGCGCGGTCGCTAGTGCTTCGGGCACTTCACGCTTTATCACGATGTATCGACGCTCGCTGTTTAATTTTTCCACGAGCTGCTCAACCGGAATGCCGAGTTCATTGCTGAGAAGATCCACAACCGCTTGCCGATTATTAAGATGTGTGGCGTCAGCCACTACCGTTTCGACTGGGATGTTGTGCGCGAGAACTTCATTGTTCGCGTCAAGGATCGTGCCGCGCTCTGCATAGATAACCTGCTTGTAAACGTGTTTTTCAGCAGCCAGACCGGCGTATTCGTCGTGCTTTACTACCTGCAGGTAAATCAGACGAAACGAGAAGGCGCTGAAGAGCGCGATAAAAGCAGCGCAAACCAAGGCACAGCGGCTTCGGCTATTCGCGTTCATCTTGTGCCAGACGGATTTGCCACAGGTTGAATTGCGTCTTCGTCCGCTGCTCGGGCCGGAATTGTAAGCCGTACGATGTTGTTCTCGGAAATCGGGACCATTTTCAAGTAGCCTTCCTTCAATCGGCGCTGCAACGCCGAGCGTGAGGTCAAGGCAGCGATTTGCACGTCGGCAACATCATTTTGCGTGCGGAGACTGACGAGTTCATTCTCGATCGCCTTCCTGCGGTCACCGAGATGATAGAGTTGCAGCGTCAAATAGACATAGCTCAATCCTACAAGTGCGAGAAACACAGTTACAACAATCCAGCGCGCGAGCGAGGCCGCGTTTACTGCATTCCAGTTTCTTCGGCGCGAACGATTCATTTAAATTTTCTCAGCCACGCGCAACTTTGCGCTGCGCGAGCGGGGATTGGCATGTTGCTCATCTTCACTCGGCTCGACCGGTTTCGGTGTAACCAACTTGAGGTCGTAATCGGGGTTGCGCTGCGGCGCAGGCCACTCCGGTTTGTCGAGCCATCCCCGGCTGTGATCGCGAAAGAAGTTTTTCACGATCCGATCTTCCAATGAATGAAAAGCGATGACGGCAATGCGCGCACCGGGCTGGAGTCGCGCAGTCAAAACACGCAGGCCCTCTTCGAGCGCACCAAGCTCGTCATTCACTTCCATGCGCAGCGCTTGAAAGACCTGGGTAGCCGGATGACGCCGACCGTGCCGGCCAACAAGTTTTTCGATCGCACGCGCCAGTGGGAGAGTTTCGCGGAGCGGGCATGTCTTGCGCATCTTTACGATCAAGCTTGCGACCCGGCGTGCAGCCGGTTCCTCTCCCAGTTCGCGAAACAATCCGGTCAGTTGTTCTCCGCCGTACTCATTTACAATAGTCGCTGCAGTAAGCTCGTTCCGCGGATCCATGCGCATGTCGAGTGGACCGCTGCGGACCAGGCTAAAGCCGCGCTCCGCGTTTTCGAGCTGCCGGGACGAGACACCAAGATCAAGAAGCGCGCCACCGATGGCGCGAATTCCAAGCTCCTCGAGAACCTTCGCCGCGTGCCGAAAATTCACGTTGCGTACCGTGACGCGCCGGCCGAAGCGTGCCAGTTGCTCGCTCACATGTTGGACTGCATCGGGGTCCTGATCCAAGGCCAGAACATCGGCACCGCTTCCCAAAAGCGCTTCAGTGTGGCCACCACCGCCACAGGTTGCATCGACGATGAGAGAACCTGGCTTCGGCTCGAGCAACTCCACCACTTCCCTCTCGAGCACTGGACGATGATAAATAAAATCCTCCATTTCGTGGGCCTCCTCTGCGGCCATGAGCGGATCAGTGGCAAACCAGATAGGCCGCTCAAACAACAATGTATTCATAACGTTTGATCGAATCATCCGCTTACAAACCAATTACATTCGCGACGTGCTCATAAGTAGGCGTTTCCTCCTCGTGCGCCCGTTTCCAGCGTTGCAAATTCCAGATCTCAAAACGCCCGCGGCCGCCCACGAGAGCGACCTCACCTTTCAGTCCAACCTTCCTGCAAAGCTCTTCCGGCAAGACAAGACGCCCTTGTCGATCCGCAACGGCGTGCTGCGCGCGGGAGTGCAACTGGCGCAGGAAAACCCGACGATCGCGCGCGGAAACACCTTCATTCGATTCCACCGCTGAGCTCATCCGGGCAAAATCCTCCGGCGAGATCACGAGCAAAAATTGGTGATTTGCCTGGGGCAAAAGGATGAACTCCTCCGCCTGGTCCCGCCGCCAGCGGGACGGAATCGTGACGCGATTCTTCTCGTCAAGGGAATGGCGGAACTCTCCGGCGTAAAAACGTTCAGGTAGAGGAAGGAAATCCATACGTCGTGGAGGATTAATCCATTTTGCCCCACTTATCCCCACCTTTAACCACTTCCCGACCCGGCGGTCAATAAAAAAATTATGCTCATTTGCAGCCCCTGCCCTTAACCGTAAGCTCCTCAAGCCATGAAGCTTTTCCAGGTGGGGACGATAATCGTCTGTGCTGTTTTTGTGTGGGGCGCTAATATCGGATTTGGCCAGGCTCCCGAGACGGCTGAGAACGACGCCGTTCGAGTAACCGTTTCGATTAGCGCGGACGGCTGACGCACCGTCTACAAATTCGATGACGCGCAGCACAAGGCTGTTGCAACGATCACCGATCAAGATGGCAAACTCCGTCAGACAATTCGTTATGAACTGGATGATGCGGGACGTTTTACCAGCGGACAAATTTTCGGACCCGATGGCCGCCTTTGGTTCAAGAGCCGGTACAATTACGACAGCGCTGGCCGTCTGCAGGAAGAAACCCAAAGCGCAGAAGACGGCAGCCTTCTGCATAAGATCGTTTACAGCTACGATCAAAACGGCAAACGAACAGGCTATTCCATTTTCGATGCGTCCGGCAAATTGTTGGGCCGGACGACTCCGCTAATCACCGGCCCGTCGGCTTCACCAAAATCGCGCGAGAAAAGTCCACGGTAGCGGACCCCGACCTGAATGCTCCCAGTGTTGTTGGCTTGCTACAGTCGCCAAAGCGAGCTAGAAAAACTGGCGTGATTGATTACATCCAGAAAGGCGGATTGTTGATGTGGCCAATTCTGGCCTGCAGCATCATCTCGATTGCCGTCTTTGCCGAGCGGCTCCTCTACTTACACCGTGCGACGATCCACGTGGGCGAATTCTTGAAAGGACTTTCGAACCTTATTCGGCGCCGCAACTTCGCTGAGGCGTTGCATGAATCGGCCGGGACACCGGGTCCAGTCGCGCGCGTGATTCATGCCGCGATTATCCGACACGATGCACCGCGGGCGGAATTGCGTGACATCGTCCAGGAGGCCGCCCAACTCGAAGTACCGAAGCTGGAACGATTTCTCGGAGTGCTGGCGATTGCTTGGGACCGTCGCCGGAATGATCGACGCCTTTAGCACGATCGCCTCAAGCGGAGGCTATGCGACGGTAACTGAGCTTTCCAGCGGCGTGTACAAGAGCTTACTGACGACTGCGGCGGGCTTGGTCGTGGCCACGCCAGCCTTTGTCGCTTATAATTATCTCTCTTCGCGCGTGAACACCATGCTCCACGATATGGAGCGCGCGGGTATTGAGGTCGTCCATATGTTGACGGAGAGCCGGCCGCTCAGCGGTATCATCAGCTTCCAACCAGCTGACCAGGTCGAATCCGAGGCGCGAATTGATTCTTAAACCGACGATTCGGTAAACCGACAATTACTGCAGCGCTTCATGAAGCTCAGCCGGACGAAGGAATACAACTTTGGCTGGCTCGTCCTCTTGGCGCTGGTGGACGTCGTTTTTCTCCTCGTTTTTTTCCTGTTGCTCAGTTCGA
>WNEZ01002227.1_pt1 | contig 21109 bp, 25 predicted proteins | sample 5400521 | NCBI WGS metagenome assembly WNEZ01 (sample SAMN13153339, study PRJNA577476) | soil metagenome | isolation source: 120 cm saprolite under Douglas fir tree site 2 hole 1 replicate 1 | place: USA:California | collected 2015-04-18 | reverse complement strand
TGAGGACGAAGCAGCCCGGGATGGGCGGAGCGCCCGCAGACGCACTCCGGTACTCGGTCGGCGACATCCCCACGAGGGCGCGAAAGCGCGAGCTGAAGGAGCCGACGCTCTCGAACCCGACCAGGAAACAGATCTCGGTTATGGTCAGGTTGGCCGCACGCAGCAGGTCCTTGGCGCGCTCGATCCGGCGCCGGGTCAGATACGTCCTCGGAGTCTCACCGTAGGCCTTGGTGAACGCCCGCGCGAAGTGGAACTTGGACAGGTGCGCCGCCCGCGCCATCGAGTCGAGGGTGAGGGGCTGGGCGAAGTCGCGATCGGTGAGGTCGCGCGCCCGCCGCAACGCGATCAGAACCTCCGGATGGCTCAAGGCCAGACGCTCTCCAGCAAAGCCGCGACGGCGGCAACCCGCTCCTGAGGAGGAAGCGCCCGGGCCTCCGCGTTGAAGGGTTCGACGAGAGTGGGGCCGTCGAAGCCGATCTCGTCCAGGACGGTGAGGAATGCCCGCGCGTCGATCACACCCGACGCACCCGGCAGCAGTCGCTCGGTGTCGATCAGCTCGTCCCGCGCGACGCCCGCGGGTCCGTCGTTGACGTGCGCGTAGAGAACCCGCCCGCGCGAACGCCGCCGGCGTCCAGGTCCAGCGGCGACCTGCCGGCGCTCCCCGGCCGGCGCGTCGAGGACGCACGTCGTCAGCTCGACGCCCTGGAACCCGTGGCGGGCGGCGAGGTCGTGAACCTCCGGCCAGGGCAGCTGGAGGCCGAGGTGCGCGGGGTCGTGGCACTTGAACATGGCCCCAATCTTGCCGTGTACGGCCAGGGCCGCGCCCATTGCACGTCCCGCATGACCATTCAGACACTCTCTCAGGTACGACGACGGGCGGCTCGGTGTTCGCATATCCCGTCATCGCGGTCCGTCGCCCAACGACGAGGCCCGGGGGGTCGCGCCATCCTGGGCGCGACCCGCTGATCTCAGCTCGATGCTGACCTGGTCTGACTCGGACCTGCTTACCTGCGTCCCGCTTCGCTGCGTACGCGGTCCAGCTGAGTGATCTGGATCAGGTTGCCGCAGGTGTCATCCGCCTGGGCGATGGTCGAGCCGGTCACCTTTGTGGGCGGCATCTTGAATTCGGCGGCGTCTTTCATCCTTTCGTAGTCGCGCTTGACGTCATCCGTGTAGAACATGGCCGCGGGCTGGCCCTGCTCGAAGAGCGCCTGCTGGTAGGCCTTGGCTGCGGGGTTGTCGTTGCGCTCGAGATGCAGCTCGGTGCCATCCGGCTCTTCAGGCGACGCCACAGTGAGCCAGCGATACCCCCCTTGCGAAACGTCCGCCTTCTTCACGAAGCCGGCCACTTGTGTGTAGAAGCGCAACGCCTTGTCGAGGTCGTCCACGTAAATGGTCGCCAGCTTGATCCTCATTGGTTTCCTCCTGTGACATTCGCGGCGTTGGCCGCTTCAATAGTTTTCAGCCTAGGCCCGCCGGCCTGCGATTGCTTCTTCATTTCTGACGGGTCTGAGCCTCGCCGTTTCGCGAGATCGCTGCGAGAGTTCAAATAGTGTCCCGTCCCCCGACCAAACATCTTCAGCTCACCGCTTTCTTCACGAGCGCGCTGATCCTTGGCTCTTCGGCGACAGTCAACGCCTTCAGCGCGAAGGCGACCGGCCATATCGTGCCTTCGTCCAGGTTCGCCGCGTCGTTGAAGCCGAACGTCGCGTACCTCGTCTTGAACTTCTGCGCGCTTTGGAAGAAGCAGACGATCTTGCCGTCCTTGGCGTATGCGGGCATCCCGTACCAGAGTTTCGACGAGAGGGCTGGCGCGCTGGCTTTGATGATCGCATGGAGTCGCTTGGCCATCGCGCGCTCTGGTCCCGGCATCTCGGCGATCTTCCCGAGCACGGCGCTTTCCTCGTCAGCCTTGCCCGCGGCCGCCTTCAGCTCTTTGACGCGCTCCTTCATCGCGCCTAGTTCTTCGTCCGTGAATTTCGCGGTGGCGCTCTTGGCGGCCTTCTGTGTGTCCTTCATTGCAGGTTTCCTCTTAGCCATAGTTCGGCTCTCCTCTGTGAATTTGATGGGGCTGACCCCTCATGCTAGGGAGCCGCCCCCCACGGCGGCTTCTCGAAAACTGCTCGATCGTGTCCAGATTGCTAGGAAAAATTCCTGGCGGTGATGCCGAGCGCATTGAGCGAACCGAAGTCCGGCTTTGGGTCCTGGTAAACGAGGCTGATGACACTGTCACTTCGGTACGGCACCGGCAGATGCGCCATCTCCGCCAGCCGCAGCCCCGCCCACACCGGCTGCCACGGTACGGACAGGAACCTTGGGTGCCGGCCCTGACGCCGAGCGAGCTCGACCAGCAGGTCGCGCATCGGCCACGCTCGCGGCGCGGCGGCGACGACAGGCCGTCCAGGGTTCTGAAGCTCGCCGTCACAGAAACCTCTCAACAACTCCCATAGGTCCTGTTCGTGGATGAGGTACTGCGGATGCACACCGGCGTCAAGCAGCGGAACCACCCCGGCACCAGCGCTCCTGGCAAGGCTGCCGAACATCCCTCCTCCCGTTGGTGGCCCGTCCGCCCACACCATGCCCGCGCGAACCACAAAGGCGCCGGCCGCCGCAGCCGCGGCTTCGATCTCGAGCTTGGCCCGACCATAAACGGAGCGGCAGCCCTCAAACGCGCTGATTGTGGACAGAACCGCGATCCGCTCCACGCCTCCGGCCGACGCTGCAGCAAGCAGCTTGCGCGAACCTTCGATGTTGACCCGGCGGATCTCGGCACGCGTGAGGGGTGTGAAGTCATATGCGCAGTGCACCAACGCCGTGATGGTCCGGCTCCGGAAAACATCCGGCTCCAGCTCCTCGCCAAGCGAAAACGGCACCGTGTCTCCCTTGCCCCGATCCGGCGAATGCGAAAGCCGAACCACGGTCCAGCCCGCGTCCTCGAAGCGGCGCGCCAGCATCGAGCCGACAAACCCACGCGCACCCGTGATTGCGACGCTCGTCATCCCGCGATCGCCGCGCTTCCGATCCGGTGGGCGTTGGCCATGACGCTCAGGGTTATGGTCGTGGCTGGTAGCGATGGAAACACGCTCGAGTCGACGATGTGGACGCGCGTGAAGCCGTGCAGCCTGCCCAGCACATCGGTTTGCAATCGAACCGGCTTTGCTTTCATCGGAAAGGTCCCGCCGGTGTGAAACCCACGTCCGGGCAGCCCGATTCGCATCATCTGTGAGACCGGAACGGCTCGCATCGAGGCGCGCTCAGACCACAAGCGCCGTCGTATGGCGGCCAGCGCTGGCCGGGTTCGTGGATTCGGCTCGCCGGCAAGGTCCAGGCTAGGGTGCTCTTCGCCAAACTCACGCCTCAGCACCAGCCGGATCCCGGCTGACAGGTCAGAGTGCAGGTAGCCCTGGATGAGGAGCAGGCGGCCGACCATGCCGCGCTTGACCATAGGGAGCACGCGGTGAAGCGGTCCGAGCACCCGCTCGACCTCTTCTTGAAACAGCTCGTTGTACGTGTACACCTGGAGATGCGCGCGATGCCGCCCAACCGCCGGATCCACCATCTCGATGAACACCTGGGCGAGGGTGTGGAGCCTCTCGCCCAAAACCTCAGGACGGCCTTGGTACCGAACCAGCGGCATCAGGAAGTAGCAGTTGTCGAGAGCATGGATGGGCTCGCCGAAAGCGTCCACTGAAGCGAGCACGATCCGCGCAGTGTTGAGCACGCCGCCAGCCACGAAGACCTTGTCGGCGCGCATTCGCAGGGTCGATCCACGATGGACGTGGCGAGCCATCACCTCGACTTGCGAATCCACCTCGGCCAGGCGCTCGACCAGGACACCGGGGCGGTAGTTGAAAGCGGAATTCTCTTGCAGCCTTTCCAGCGTGTGGGCGGAGTTGTAGATGAACTCGTAAGGGCACCCGTAGATGCACTTTCCGCAGTGGACGCAGCCCGGTTTCCCACCGGCGCCTTCTGCCTGGACCGCCAGGCGCGAGGATCCGAAGCGAACACCGTGCGCGGCCAGCCTCGAGGCGTTCAGCTCGAGGTCGCGCAGAAAAGACTCCGCCTGGTTGCTGCCTCCAAGCAGACCCGGATTTTCGTGATACAGGGGGAACTCTTCCTCGAGACCGTCATGCCGGGCCGAGAACGGCATCATCGCGAGTACCGCCCGATAGTGCGGTGCGAGGTCTTCGGCGGTGATGGGCCAGTCGCTCATGTCCTCGGTGCAATAGGGGAGCACGCTCGCGCCCCACACGTTGCTGAGCCCACCGCGCGCAAAGGACGGTTTGGAGTACGCGCCTTCCAAGCTAGCCGGATGACCGATCGGGTCGCGATAGGGAAAGTCCGAGCCATACGCCAGCTTCAAAGGAATTCCGTCGCGCGTCACCTCTACGCCGTCGCGCAGGAAGCCGAGCGACTCTTCATCCCACGTGGTCGATGGACGCGACTGGAGGCTCGCCCGCTGGTGGCGCCGGCCACGCTCCAACTCGAGGCCGGCGTCGAGCATGCTGACTTTCTCGCCAGCGTCCAGAAGCGCGCTCGCGCATGCAACGCCCGCAGGGCCGGAATGCAGGTCGAGGCCCGTTGGAAAAGGGCCGACCGTTGAGTACGAGCTGATCCCGTGCTCGGGCGAATCTGCTGTCACCAGGCCCCCCGACTACTCGGCGCCGGCGATCCTCGTTTGCTCGACCCACGGCCGGCGCCACTCCGGAGCGTCGAAGTCCTACGCGAACTACTCCGTCGAGCGTGCAATGCGGCCGTCACGCAACTCGTACACGCGCACCCACCACCAGCTGGACCCGTCCGGATAACGAATTCGCACCGCGGCACTGCCCGTGTTTCCTCCTCCCTGGACGCGGACGAGGGTGAACAGACGAGCCACCACCCTCATCTCATCGACGCCATGAGCACGCACCGTGGTCGGGTCGAGCGCAGGGCCAACTGGATAGTGCGCGATCATCTCACGCATATTTTGAAATCCGCGAATCACCTCGCCGGACTGCGGATACTCAATTACGACATCCTCGGTGAAGAACTCATCAAGATGTTCAGGGTCGCGCCGATTTAGCGCCGGGACCAAGCGCTCGAAAAGAGCTCGATGGTCGGTCGTCATCTACTTGACCGGACCTTAGTGCGATGCCCCTCATTCGTGATCGGGGACTCGTTGGAGTTTCCGATATGCCGCTGCTCGAGCTGACGAGCTTGCTTCGGTGAGAAGACTTGTGCTCGCAGCAGATCCAGTGCCCTCTCTTGAGACTCCAATATGCCCGTCAAGGCTTGTTGACGGAGTTCGGGCGGAAACTCCGTGTCCGACGGACCCGAACACGCGCGGTCTCTGCTCGAGGCCTTGTCAGCTCTTGAAGACTGGGAGGCGCTGGAGGAGTTCCTGCCGCGGGCTCGGAACCAGGTGCCCGGTCTGGCTCTGTTGGGCCGATGCTGCGAACGTGCCGAGGGTCAGCTGGCGCGCGCCCGCGGCGACCACGCGGGGGCGGTCGCGGCCTTCGAGCGCGCGCTCGCCGGTTTCGAGGCGCTCAACGCCGCCGCAGCTGCTGCCACGCGCGAGACCCTGTCTGCCGTGCGCGCCACCTCCACATAAGAGGACGAGGAGCAGACGAGCTCGAGTCAGAAGCGCCAGCGGTTCGCGTCAGGTTGCCTCAGACTGGGTCAAATCCCCGCTCCCCGACCAATTCTTGATCTCATATCCATCCGGTGCGATGAATTCCTGGCACCCGGGGAGTCTTTACCTTCGGAACCTGACTTCTCGTTCACGCAAGGAGCATGACCATGACCAGCGATTCGACCACACGCGCGAAAGGCACCGGCGAGTACGCCGAGGTCAACGGCATCAACCTCTACTACGAGACTCATGGGAGCGGGCGGCCGCTCATCCTGCTGCATGGCGGTCTCGGGTCGGGCGAGATGTTCGGGCCTGTCCTACCTCTGCTTGCGGGGCGGCACCAGGTCATCGCCGTCGACCTGCAAGGGCACGGCCGTACCGCTGACATCGATCGACCCATGGACATCCGGCTGATGGCCGGCGACATCGCCGCGCTCATCGATCACCTCGGGCTGGACAAGCCCGACGTGGTGGGCTTCTCGCTAGGCGGTGGGGTGGCGCTCCAGACGGCGGTGAAGTACCCGGACAAGGTCCGCCGGCTGGTCGTGGTCTCAGCGAACATCCGGCGCGATGCGATCCCGGCGGAGATGCTGGCGCAGCAGGGCCAGGTGAGCGGGGCGGCCGCCGACTTCATGAAGGACACGCCGATGTACCAGGTCTACCAACGCGTCGCGCCACGCCCCGAGGACTTCCCTCGGCTGCTGGACAAAATAGGCGAGTCAATGTCGAAGGACTTCGACTTCAGCGAGGAGGTCCGCGGTCTCCAGATGCCGACGCTCATAGTCGCCGCCGACGCTGACATGGCCCCGCCGAGCCACTACATCGAAGTGTTCAAACTGCTCGACGGCGGCCTCCGCGATGGCGGCTGGATGGGCGAGGGGCGGCCAAAGGGCGGTCACGCGCTCGCGATCCTTCCGGGCCTAACCCACTACAACATCGTCAACTCGCCACTGTTCGCCGCGGCCACGCTCGCCTTCCTCGATGACTAACCGCTCTTAGAGCGCGGTAACGTGGTGTCATGAGCCGAGGATTCCGCGACGCCGATGAAACGCAAGCGTTGAGTGACCAGGCAGTCGCCAACGAGATCGAACGCATACTGGAGCGTGGTCGGGCCGCCTCGACCGGTGCGGTCGCCGACGGCGTATGCCACGACTGCGGAGAAACGATCGGCGAGGAGCGCTTGGCGGCGCTGCCGTCCGCCGTGCGCTGCGTGAGCTGTCAGGTCGAGTGGGAGCAGGTCCAGACGAGGCTTTGATGGCTCAGCGCGACGGATCCCGGCCGAAGCCCGGCTCTAGGCGCCTTGGGTTTGCGCTGCGTCGCCAGCGTCGTGCTGGGGACCTACCCTCGCCGGGGATCCTCGACCCCGGGCGCGCCGGCCCGTGCATCTGCAATTCATGTACTCATTTCAAAGCATTTTTGGCCGACACTGCGCAGCCATCCCGCGGCGCCAAAGCTGGCCTGCGCGTGGGTAGGCGCAATACCGATGAGTTTGCCTACGCTCGGCCATCTGTCTGAATGACATGGCAAAGGAGGAGTAATGAGTCAGACGAAAAGTAAGACGAGCAAGTCTGAGCCCAAAGATGTCGACGCCTATATCGCGGCAGCGCCCGAGGCGGTGCAACCATTGCTGAACCAACTTCGCCAGGTGATCAAGACAGCTGCACCGCAGGCCACGGAGAAGATCAGCTACGGCATGCCCTCTTACGAGCACCATGGACACCTGGCCTATTTCGCGGGCTACGAAAGGCACGTCGGTCTATATGGCGTCGCCCATGTCGCGAGTGCGAATGACGATGACGTCAGCAAATACCTGGAACACCGCAGCACCCTCCGGTTTCCGGTCGGTCAAGAGTTGCCTATCGCGCGAATCCGAAGGCTCATCAAGGCGCGTGTGAAAGAGAACGACATAAAGGAGTAGGACGAGGCAACGGCCAGTATCAAGCGAGGCCCTCGTCCATCTTTTCACCCTAACGCAGATCCGGTCAGAACCTTTGCAGCACCTGCACGGATCGACCCGCCGTCCTCACCACCTCGCTAACGGCTCTCGTCTCGTGTTCAGGTTGCAGTCTCTCGGTGTCGAAGAGCAGGCGCCATGGTCCGCCGTACTGCTTCGGCAGAGTCCACTTGACCAGCCGGGAATGCCCGTTGAACAAAAGGAGAAACGAGTCGTCGGTGAAAGGGAGGCCGCGATCGTCGTGGCCGGGGATTCTGCTTCCGTTCAGAAACACGCCGAGCGATCGTTCGTGCCCGGCTATCCAGTCACGGTTGCTCATCGCCTTGCCGGTCGGCTTGAACCAACCGATGTCGACTGTGCCGCGGATCGGACGGCCCTGGAACCAGCGCCGGCGACGGAATACGGGGTGATCACGCCGTAGCGCGATCAGCCAACGGGCGACCTCCAGGAGGTCGCCGTCGACCTCGGTCCAGCTCACCCACGAGAGCTCGTTGTCCTGGCAGTAAGCGTTGTTGTTGCCATGCTGCGTCTTGCCGAGCTCGTCACCCATCACCAGCATGGGCACGCCCTGGGCGAGAAAGAGCGTGGCCAGGAAGTTGCGCTGTTGCTGCGCACGTAATTTGAGGACTATTGGATCCGCGGTGTCTCCTTCCACGCCGCAGTTCCACGAGCGGTTGTGCGATTCGCCATCGGCATTCCCCTCCCCGTTCGCCTCGTTGTGCTTCTCGTTGTAGGACACGAGGTCGCGCAGCGTAAAGCCGTCGTGCGCCGTGACGAAGTTGATGCTGGCCACTGGCCGGCGTGTGTCGTTCTGATAGAGGTCGGAGCTGCCGGTGAGCCGCAATGCAAGCTCCGCGACGGTGGAGGGTTCACCGCGCCAGAAATCACGGACCGCGTCTCTGAACTTGCCGTTCCATTCCGACCACAGGGCAGGGAAATTGCCGACCTGGTAGCCACCCTCGCCGATGTCCCATGGCTCGGCGATGAGCTTCACGCGGTTTACCACGGGGTCCTGGTGAATGAGATCGAAAAAAGTCGACAGCCTGTCGACCTCGTGAAACTCCCGAGCCAGCGCGGCGGCAAGATCGAAACGGAAGCCGTCGACGTGCATCTCGGTGACCCAGTATCGGAGCGAATCCATGATGAGCTGAAGCGTGTGGGGATGCTGCACGTTGAGGCTGTTACCGGTGCCTGTGGTGTCGTAGTAGAAGTAGGGGTCCTTCGCGACCAGCCGGTAATACGCGGCGTTGTCGATTCCGCGGAAGCACAAGGTGGGTCCGAGGTGATTGCCCTCCGCGGTGTGGTTGTAGACGACGTCGAGGATCACCTCGATGCCGGCCTCGTGCAGCGTGCGGACCATGGCTTTGAACTCATTGACCTGCTGCCCGCCCTGACCGCCGCTCGAGTATTCGTTATGCGGCGCGAAGAAACCGATTGTGTTGTAGCCCCAGTAATTTCGCAACGAGTGCTCGAGCAATCGCTGGTCCTGCACGAACTGATGGATGGGCATCAGCTCGATCGCAGTTACGCCCAGTGTCTGGAGGTGCTCGATCACGGCCGGGTGCGCCAACCCGGCATACGTGCCGCGCAGCGATTCGGGCACATCAGGGTGACTGCGAGTCATTCCCTTGACATGCGCCTCGTAGATGACCGTTTCATGCAATGGGATGTCCAAGTGGCGGTCGTTGGCCCAGTCGAAGTACGGGTTTTGCACCACGGATCGGAAGACATACGGGGCGCTGTCGGTGTTGTTGATCGAGGTCTCGTCGCCTAGTTCATACGCATAACACGCGGGATTCCACTGGACCTGGCCCTCGATCGCGCGGGCGTATGGATCCAGCAAGAGCTTGCTGGGGTTGCACCGCACGCCCTGTTTTGGCAAATACGGTCCATGGACGCGATATCCGTACCGCTGTCCCGGCCCGACGTTGGGCAGATAGGCGTGCCACGAGAACGCGTCGACCTCGTCGAGTGGCACCTTGCGTTCCTGTCCGTCATCGTCGAAGAGACACAGCTCGACAGCCTCCGCAACCTCGGTGAAGAGCGCAAAGTTCGTCCCGGTGCCGTCGAAGCTGGCCCCGAGCGGATAGGCGCGGCCGGGCCAAACCTCCAGGTCAGCCATCTGCGACCCAGCCTAGCCGCTTCCATCACTAAGGTTGAGTCATGACATCACTGAATGATTTCTCGGCGCCTGACATCGCCGACCGAGACCATATCCGTGGCACACCTGGCGCACCAATGCGATTGCTGATCTACGGCGACTACGAATGCCCCTATACCCGCAGAGCAGTGAGCAGCGTGGCCCAGGTTCGCACCGAGCTAGGCGACGCCCTCGTCTACGCCTTTCGCAACTTTCCGCTAATCGAGATTCACCCTCACGCCTTCAATGCGGCTTTGGCTGCGGAGGCGGCCGACCTTCAAGGAAAGTTCTGGGAGATGCATGACCTGCTGTTTGGCCGCCAGGGTGAACTGACGGATCACGATCTGGTGACGCGCGCCGCGTACATCGGTCTAGATGAGGACAAGTTTCGTACCGATTTCGTGGACCGGAAGGGCTTGCCGCGCATTGAAGCGGATATCGAAAGCGGAATCCAAAGTGGTGTCGAGGGGACTCCCAGCATCTTCATCAATGGAAAGCCGCACCGCGACGCTTACGACGCGACAACCCTGATCGATGCGTTGCGCTCCGCAATCGTCTCGAATTGAGGAGTTCAGGCTGTCGGGATTATCGCGCTCCGCGCCGCGGGCGCCGGCAAAGCGCGGACGTTCCGGAATAGCAAGGTCCAGTACACGGACGAGTACGCCGAGTAGGCGCCGGTTGCAACAAATAGGATGCCAAGGAAGAAGACCGCCGCGAAGGACCCCGCCGCGATCGCACCGGTCATTCCGCCGATCGCCCAGCCTCCGAAGCCGAGCGCGACTGCCGCGATTGCAACGATAAGGGCGAGGACCGCGAAGGCGACCCCGACTCCAATAGACAGGCCGATCAAGATCAGCCACGCAAGGGCGACTTCCTTGAATCGCCAGCGAATCATCTTGAAGGCCGTGATCAGGCTCTCAGCCACATGGCCATCTTCGAGCACGACTAGCCGCTGGGCCAGCTGAAACGCTACGCCGAGCGCGAGCCAGAACGCCATTGATACGAGGAAGGCCACGGCTGCCACGAGCCCGAAACTCACTGCGGCGGCGGCGGCTGAGTTCATGGCTCCGGCGACGGTCGCCAGGACCAGTGCGCCAACGAGGAGCCCAGGCAGGATTGCCAGAAGGAAGGTCAACAGCCGCAGACCGGCGATCCGCCAGGCGGTCGCGTAGCCGGCGCGCCAGGCAGTCCCGAGCCGAAACTCGTGGTCCGCATCGTGCTCGACGGCGGCGTGAATGATCCCTCCCGTGGCGATACAGCCGAGGACGAACATCACGATGCCTAGAACGACGAGGAAGGCCATGATGCCAACGATCCATTCCCAGTTGGCGTTCCAAATGTTGTGAAGGACGGCGGGGCTGGGTCCGATGTAGGTGCTGGATCTGGCAGGCCGGCCGTAGTTGGTCCCACTGCTCGGGTAGGTGAGCGCTGTCGCCCCGCCGGCTAGGAAGCCCAGCAGCCATAGATACGGCCGCCGGGCCACGATGTCGAATGATCGTTTGATCAGGTGGCCGTAGCTCATTTTTCGGCGTCCATGACGATTGCGTGAATTGGCACGAGCCAGAGGCTAGCCCCCGCCTGTGTCGAAAATGTGTCGACCGACCGAGATTGATCTGGTGCTGATGCTGTCGACCTACAAGAGGCTCTTCATCGCAAGCTGGGTCTCGACAGGGACCATGCCTAACTGCAACATCGACCCTAAGAAACCAACTCCGGTTGTGTTGTGATGGCCCTGCCTGAATCGTCCAACCGCCCGCGGATTACAGCCTCTTGGGAAGGCGACACGGGCGGTGTAGCGTTTGTAAAGCTGACCGCACACGACCTACAGGCAAATGAGCGGATAGCGATTCGCGCAGTGGTCAACAGTGGATCCGCGGAGGTGTACGCGTCGTCCGTTGGTGCTGACATAAATGGTGAGGTAGACCAGACGGTTCGGATTCCAGTTAGTGCAAAAACGGCCGACCTGTGCATCACAGCGAAGACCACCAAGCTGGCGGTCAAAGAAGACCTGGTTTGCCCGCTCTTCGACGATACCACTGTCTGGGTGCGTCTAACCTCGCCAGCTCACGGATGAGGAAAGCACTATCCGAAACAAAGGCTCGGTGACAACTCCGCAATCTGGCGGTTGCCAAAGGCCGCTTAAGTATCAGCCGATCGAGATGCTCCTACGGTTGATCTCGACTCCAAGATGTACCGCCAATAACCAGCCACACCGACAAGAAGTAAAAGCATCAACTCCGAACCCAAAAGACTATCGATCAATGTTGCGCTTCCAATCTCAGCCGGTACCAATACCGCTCGCAGCGGGAGAATTGTCAAAACTGCGCCAAAGAGTAAGCCCAGCATCGTGTCGATTTTCGTCGCGCGTAGCCAAACGAGATGCGCAAGTACCAAGGCTACAAAGAGAGGTACCAACGCCATGCCGTATATGAACGCTCGTGACCAATCCGACCGCGTTATGCGGATCTGTAGACTCGGAGACGACGAAGGCGACCAATTGCCGTAGATGTAGTAGGTAATGTCGTAGTCGCCTAGACTGGCGTCCTCCGTGGCGACGAGACGGACGGGGATGAAGCGCAGGTCTTGACCCCCTGTTCTGTAGACGATCGGATCAGGTAGACCTACGGCAGCGATGACGCTTGTCGTGTATCGGTCCTGTGGAAACGACGTGACAGCACCGGAAACAGGGAAACTGATGGCCCCCACGATCCCGCCCAGTCCGGCCAGATTTGAGGCGGGATAGTACACAAGCTGGGCGATTGATTGGCCAACCTGGTGAGGAACCTCACCTGAAGCAAACATGATCGCGACGAGCTGTTTGTCTCGATATTCGGGGGACTGATTCAACTCGGCAGGTGGAATCTGGCTCCCGGTGCGCCGGTCAACAAAGCCGGCAAGCACCTGGGGTGGAATATGAACGACAACATTCCCGTAGACCTTCCGATCGGTCAGTGAGACACGGTCGACGTGGAATGTCAGTAGTGCTTCGCTCAGCGTTGGCGACGGGGTGAGCTCCAGTTCGGCGAGCTCCATCCGCCGGGCGGCCACGAGGGACTGCGTCGCCAGAAACCTTTCGACCAGGGGACGATTGAAGGTGGCCAACAACGAAACCCCGGCTGCTTGCCAGACAGTGATTGACAGGGCCACTGCGGCAACGGCGACTACGGTCGCCGGAACGAGATGGCGATAGGTCCGATGTCTGCGCCTTCCCACCCCGTTCGGCCGCGCCGCGATCTGACCGTGGTCAACCGCAGTTGGCGATCCGTGAGAGCTGGCCCCAGCCGATTCATCGCTCGGTTTCTCGCCTTTCATTTGCTAGAAAGGCTTGAACACCATGAGGTAGAGGAGCACCAGGAGTCCGATGCTTCCAATCCAGACCGCGGCCATCGGTCGCGTTTGGCCCAGCCGCTCACCGAGCACCTCGTCAGATTCCTTGGCCGCGTCACGAGCGGCACGGTAGCCGTTCGCGATAAAGCCCATCGCTGCGACAACGGCTACAAATACAACGATCGATGCCCAGATCCAGCCCCTGCCCCATAAGTGGCCGGCGAAGGCCATCCAGACCCCGGTCACGATCAGGAGCACGAGTGCAGGGAAAGCTACAGCCCCCGACCACAGGGACAGCCGCAGCAGCCCGCGACTTGCTTGCGTGACATGCCCGCGCAGCGCGAGAGAAACGCCCGCTGTCACGCCGTGCGAGATCAGAAAAGCCGCCAGACCGACCAGGTGAAGGAACCTCAGCCAGGCATAGAGACTCGTCATTGGGCCTAGGCGTGTAGGTCCATATCGACGCCAGGCGGCACCCCGGCGTAGAACTCGAGAGGCAGGATCTCTTTGAATCCCAGGTTGGCGCACACCGGCGCCGAGGTTCCGCGCACTGCCTGGATCACAGCTGCGTCCGCGCCGGCCTTCCGCGCGTCGGCGAGTCGTCGGGCGACAAGCGAGGTGTAGATCCCGCGCCCGCGCAGGTCCGTTACGGTCGCCGCCCCGCCCAAGAGGACGATCGATGTCTCGGGGACGAAGACGAGATTGCCGAACGCGACGGGGCCACTGTGGTCAGGCAGAAATGCGTGGTACATCGTAGATTTGAGGCGGTCAGCCGCCCCGATCATGGCCTCAATAAACCACTCGGCAACGTCGAGCGGTAAGCCGTAGGCAGTTGCCGTCATAGGTATCGCCCGCCGCTGTTCCTCGATGGTCGCCGCCCGCACCTCGACCTCCGAATTCGCACGAATCGCCAAATTGAGATCGGTCAGCGCCATGCCGGCGAGCTCGTCAGCCTTGACGAGCCCGGCTTCCTCGAGACGCCGTGGAAAGTCTCGTGGCCGTGTTGACGGGCTCGTGATCCAGCCGAACGATTTCTTGTTCAGGGCAAACCTGTCGCGGACTGCGCCGATGGTTGCATCGGCGATCGTGTTGTCGAGGACGGCACAACCCACCAGGTTGGCGATGGGATGGGACACCGGCGTTTCCCGGCCTTGCACACCCGGGACGCGGATGTCGCTCACAAGCCCGGGGACCTCGGGGTAGACGAAAAGGGTCCGCTCGACTGCGTCCAGCAGCTGGTCGGTAGACGCGGGCATGCCTGGCCTCGCTGACTTCCGAATGGCGGTGTCTCGGCGATACTAGTCGATGTGATGGCAAGCGGCCGCCAACTTCGCGTGACGATCTGGAACGAGCACGTCCAGGAGCGCAGAGACGAATCGGTGATGCGCGTCTATCCGAATGGCATGCACGAAGAGATCGCATCCGGCCTGCGCCGCGAGCTGGGCGCAAGCGCGAGCATCCGCTACGCGACCCTTGACCAGCCCGAGCACGGCCTGACCGAGGAGGTGCTGTCACAAACCGATGTCCTCACCTGGTGGGGACATGTCGCCCATGATCAGGTAGCTGACGAGGTCGTGAGCCGCGTGCATGCTCGCATCCTCGACGGAATGGGAATCGTCGTGCTGCACTCGGCCCATTACTCGAAGATCTTTCGGCGCCTGATGGGTACCACCTGCGCCCTCAGGTGGCGTGGGGCTGGCGAGCGTGAGCTGGTCTGGACCGTGAATCCTGGCCACCCGATCGCCGAGGGTGTGCCGCAGCCGATCGTCATCCCCAAGCAAGAGATGTACGGCGAGTTTTTCGACGTTCCTCCGCCGGATGAGCTCGTTTTCATCAGCTCATTCGAGGGCGGCGAGGTCTTTCGCAGCGGCTGTTGCTACTACCGCGGGCTGGGACGCGTCGTGTACTTCAGCCCTGGCGACCAGGAATTCCCGGTGTACAAGCAGCCTGAGATTCAGCGCGTGATCGCCAACAGCGTGAGTTGGTGCGGGAGCGCTGTTGCGCCGAACGATGCGCCGTCGACGCGGAAAGGCGGCGTCACGCGGAATTGGTTCGTCTCGGGATCCTGACCTACAGATCCTTCATTTCGACGATCTCTCCTCGCTGTGCGGAAGCGTACGCCGCGAGGATGACCTTGAGGACGTTGACGCCCTCGACCTCGGTATTTAGCGGCCGCCGGCCTTCTCTGAGGCAGGTTATGAAGTCGGCGATCTCCAAAGCAAAGGTGTCTGGTTCAGCCTCCGATTCCTGGACCACGATCTCGCCCCCACCACGCGGCTTGTAGTGCAGGGAACGCTTATCGCTCCACAGGCTTCCGGCCTCGCCGACGACCGAGAACTTCTCGGTACTGCCGGCCGGTTCGTAGGCCCAGCTCGTGACGATGTTCCCCACCGTGCCGTCTGCAAACTTAACCAGCACCTGGGCAGAGTCCTCGGCTTCCATGAACGCAAGCCGGTGCTGGCTGAGCATCGCAGCCACTTTCACCGGCTGGCTGTCGACCAGGTAAAGCAGCAGGTAAGTGGGGTGGTATCCGGTGTCGATGAGCTCACCACCGCCGCTGGTCGCCCGACGCGCACGCCAGCCGAACGCGTTCGCGTCGGCCGCGGAAGAGAAGAAGCTGTCAGTGGTGCGGGCGGCGTAAACCTTGCCGAGCTTTCCCTGCCGGATCATCTCGCGTGCTGTGGCAACCGGGGGCAGGAAGAGCTGATTGTGCGCGCACATCAGCGTGATGCCCGCCTTGGCGACTGCATCCGTTACCGCGTCCGCCTCCTCGACGGTCAGGCAGAGCGGCTTCTCGCACAGGATGTGTTTCCCAGCACCAGCCGCCGCGATGATCGCATCCCGGTGGAGGTGGTGGGGTAAGCAGATGTCGACCGCGTCTACCAGCGACGACGCCAACATGTCCCGGTAATCGCGGAAAACCTGCGCGTTGCCCGCCCGCCCGGCCAGGCGCTGGGCGCCCTCGGCGTCAATGTCCGCTACTGCAGTCACCTGAGCGACCTCCGCAGCTTGCAAGTAGCCACGAACGTGCGCTCCGGCGATGTTGCCCGCTCCGATCATTCCAACCCTGAGACGTGTGTCGTGGATCATTAGCTTCTGACTAATTGTCTCCGGTCGCCAACAGAGACGTTTGTACGGCTGAGGAGCGCCACGTGATTGCGGCGGTCTATCACGGAAGGCACGACATTCGCGTGCAGGAGTGGCCCGCTCCGCCCAGTCCCCCACCCGGTTGGGTCACGGTTGCCGTTACGTATTGCGGCATCTGCGGCACCGACATCGACGAGTACCTGCATGGGCCGGTCGTCATACCGACCTCACCTCACCCCTTGACCGGCGCGCAAGCGCCGCTGGTGCTTGGCCATGAGGGTGCCGGCGTGGTCCTCGCGGCGGGAGCTGGATCCGGCATCGATGCCGGCACTCGAGTCGGCCTCGAAAACAGCGTCGGCTGCGGCCACTGCGCGGCGTGCCTCTCGGGGAACCGGCAGCTCTGCCCGCAGCTGGCGGTGATGGGATTGATGATGGACGGCGCCCTCGCGGAGTCGGTGAACGTTCCGGCGTCGATGTGTGCCGCACTGCCGGCGGGCCTCTCCGACGAAGCAGGAGCCCTGGCGGAATCGCTCGCCGTCGCCGTTCGGGCCGTGCGGCGTGCGGGCAGCGTCGCCGGCATCGATGTTCATGTGTTCGGGGCGGGCACGATAGGTTTGATGGCAGCCCAGGTCGCACGCGCCGCCGGCGCGCGGTCCGTCACCCTTCGCGACCCGGCGGCGCCGAGGTTGGTCCGCGCCGAAGCGCTGGGCTTCGAGGTCGCACCGCCAGGCGCAGATGGCGGACGGGCCCCGGTGGTGTTCGAATGCACGGGCACCGCGGCGGGATTGAGGGATTCACTGTCCGCGACGGCCAAGAGCGGGACCACTGTCGTGGTGGGCGTGCACGATCGGCCACGCGAGATCGATCTTGTTTCGATGCTCATGGACGAGCGCGTGATGCTCGCTTCGCTATCGCACTCGATGAATAGCGACTACATCCCCGCGATCGAGCTCTTGCACCAGGGCAAGGTCGACCTCGAGCAGCTGATCACCGACCGTGTTCCCCTGGCAGGCGCTGTGGATCGCGGCTTCGACGCCCTGGTCGCGAACCCCGAGAGCCACCTCAAGGTGCTGATCGACTGCCGCCGCTGACGTGGGCTAGCGGGACTTCACCGCCTCGCGCTTTCCGGACTTCGCCGACCTCAGGATCGCATCGCACACCTCTGACGTGCGATAGCCGTCCTCAAACGTCGCTCCGTGGGGGCCCACACGCTTGTTCTTCGCTATGCACTCGATGAGGTGATGCAGCTCGTGGACCATCGTGTGCTCCCAACCGATCATGTGGCCGTGCGGCCACCACCACTGCCAGAACGGGTGGTTCGCCTCTGACACGAGCACGGTTCGGAAGCCCTGAGCGTCAGCTCCCGGCCGCGATCCTGGGAGATGCACCTGCAGCTCGTTCAAACGCTCCAGGTCGAATCCAATCGAACCCTTGGAGCCATTGATCTCGAACGTCATCCCGTTCTTGCGGCCCAAGCAAAAGCGTGAGGCCTCGATGGTGCCCACAGCCGCCCCGCCCTTGAACTCAACCACGGCCTCGACTGCGTCATCGACGTCGACGGTTCCGCCCAGCCGGTTCTTGATGAAAGTCCTCGTGGCGCCGCTCACCGCCGAGATGTCACCGACCAGGTAGCGCGCGAGGTCGATCACGTGGGCCCCCAGGTCGCCGAGGGCGCCAGAGCCGGCGACCTTGCGGTCCAGCCTCCATACCTTCTGGAAGTGAGGATCGGTGATCCATTCCTGCAAGTAGCGGCCGCGGAAGTGGTAGATCTCGCCCAGCTCGCCTGCCTCGAGCATCTCGCGAGCGAGCCGAACCGCCGGCACGAACCGATAGTTGAACGCGCACATGTGCTTGACGCCGGTCTTCGCCACGCGTTGCCAGATTTCGTAGCTCTCATCCGCGTTGCGGCCAAGCGGTTTCTCGCACACGACGTGCTTGCCCGCCTCTGCAGCCGCGATGGTCGGCGCCGCATGCAAGTTGTTCGGCGCTCCGTTGTCGAAAAGGTGGATGCGGTCATCTCGGACGAGCCGCTTCCAATCCGTGGTGTAGCTTTCGTAGCCGAAGCGCCGAGCTGCCTCGGCAACCGCAGGTTCGTTGCGGCCACAAATCGCCACCAGCTTGGGCATCAGCGGCGGCGGCCACGTCATGTACTGGATCTTCCGGTAGGCGTTCGAGTGAGCCTTGCCCATGAAGGCATAGCCCAGCATGCCGACGCCGATCTCCTTGATCTTCTTGCCGCCCACGACAGCGCCCATGGTCACAAAGCCGACCTGCTTTTGCTTGCTCATCGCCACTACCCCTTCTTGAATGCGGCGTCAAACGCCACGCTGGAAGGAGCGAAATCGGTCCGCCGCACCAAAGCCAGCGCGTCCGGCGCACCCCAATCGCGTTCCATGCCCGAGTCTTCCCATTCGATGGAGAGCGGACCTTCATAGCCGATTCGGTTGAGGGCGCGGAAAACCGACTCGAAGTCGACATCGCCGTGACCGGGCGAGACGAAGGTCCAACCCCGCTCAGGCTCGCCGAAGTCGATGTGAGAGCCCAGGATCGATCGGCGTCCGTCGAGCAGCTTCTTCGAATCCTTCACGTGAACGTGATAGATGCGATCGCCGAACTCCTGCACAAACGCGGCAGAGTCGAGGAATTGATGAGCGAAATGGCTGGGATCGAAGTTGATCCCGAATCCAGGCCGGCGCCCGATCGCATCCAGCGTCTTCCGGGTGGTCACGAAGTCGTACGCGATCTCGGTTGGATGGACCTCTAGGCCGAAGCGGACACCGACTTTGTCGAAGGCGTCGATGATCGGGCTCCACCGCTTGGCGAAGTCGGCATAGCCTTTCTCGACTTCAGCCCAGTCGTTGGGCGGGAACGAGTAGAGCATGTGCCAGATCGCCGAGCCGGTGAAGCCGTTGACCTGCTTGACGCCAAACTTTGCCGCCGCCCGTCCGGTGTCGATCATTCGTTTCGCGGCCCGCTTCCGGACGCCCTCTGGGTCGCCATCGCCCCAGACCTCTGGTGGAAGGATTGCCTTGTGGCGTTTGTCGATGCGGTCGCACACTGCCTGCCCCACGAGGTGGTTCGAGATGGCCCAGCAGTTGAGACCATGCCGCTTGAGGATCTCCCATCGCCCCTTGACGTAGCCCGGTGAGGCAAGCGCCTTGTCGACCTCGAAGTGGTCGCCCCAGCACGCCAGCTCGAGCCCGTCGAAGCCCCATTTGGCAGCTTTTTCAGCGACCTTGTCGAGGGTCAGGTCGGCCCACTGGCCGGTGAACAGAGTCACAGGACGTGCCATGCGCGCATCTCCTTGGGTGCTGTTACCTGACGGGGACAGGGTTCGGCTGCGCCACGACTATGTTGACGCCGGCGCCGCGGTATTCGGCGACGACCGTGGGGATCACGCCATCATCCGTGATGATCTCCTCAGGCTCCTGCGCCGTGAAAATCGTGAGCAGGGAATCCCTGCCCACCTTGGTGGAGTCGATGAGGGCCACCGTCCGCTGAGAGACGGCGCGCGCTGCCCTCAAAGTGCCGGCCAGGGACTGCCGCGTCGTCGTCAACCCGCGTTCGAGGCTCAACCCCGCAGCCGAAACGAACGCCACCTGAAAATGGAGACGACTCAAGAAGTCCTCGGTCCAGCCGCCGCTGAGCTGGCGCCGCTCGCCATGCGACAGCTCGAAGTCGGCATGGCGCAGGCCTCGTCGCCAAAACTCATGATGCTCGACGAGCCGGCAGCCGGTCTCTCGCCGGGCGAGCGGAATAAATTGACGGAGCAGTTGCTGGCTCTGGATCCAGGAATGACCCTGATCCTGATCGAGCACGACATGGATGTCGCCTTGCACGTTGCCCAATGGGTAACGATGATGAACGAGGGACGCATAGTCGTGGAAGGAAGCCCGGCGGAGATCCGCAAGAATCAGACGGTGCACGATCTGTACACCGGCAGCAGGTACAAACAATGAGCATCCCGGTACTCGAGGTCAGCGGCCTCAACGCGTTTTATGGACGCGCACACGTCTTGCAGGATGTAGCTTTCACGGTCGATGAGAGACCGGTTGCGATCATCGGGCGCAACGGCATGGGCAAGTCCACGCTCTGCCAGGCAATCATGGGTATGCTCGCGTCCACGACAGGCTCGGTCCGGTTCGGTGGACAGGAGCTCGTGGGCAAGCCCCCCTACCGCATTGCGCGGCTCGGCCTTGGCTTCGTCCCGCAGGGTCGCCGTCTGTTTCCTTCCCTATCGACCGACGAGCATCTGCAGATCATTCCCCGCAAAGGCAATGGCAGCTGGACACCCAAACGGGTCTACGAGACCTTCCCGAAGCTTGCGGAGCGCAAGGGCACCGGAGCCGGTCAGCTCTCGGGAGGTGAGCAGCAGATGCTGGCAATCGGGCGGGCCCTGTTGACCAACCCGAAGCTGCTGATCATGGACGAGCCCTCGGAAGGCCTGGCGCCCAACATCGTCGAGAGCGTGATCGACACCATCCGCAAGCTGGCCGGGCAGGGCGTGGGCCTGCTCGTGGTCGAGCAGAACCTCGGCGTTGCGACCGCGCTCGCCGATCGGCTGCTTGTCATGGTCGCCGGGCGCATCGCCACCGAGACGACAGCACAGGAGCTAACTGGCAACCTCGATACCCAGCGACGCTTCCTCGGTGTTGAGCCGCCCACCGTGCGGCAGTCGAAATGAGCGGCATCTCATGAGGCTGCGCAGCCTGCAGCATGTGTCGTCGCCGTACCCCGAGGGTGAGGGCACTTCCGTGCGCCGGTTCTACGGCGAGGTGCTCGGTCTTCGCGAGCTCCCCACCCCATCCACTCTCGCCGGCATAGGGCTGTTGTGGTTCTCCGTGGGCCAAGGCCTCGAGCTGCACTTCTTCCCGGGCCCGACCCATCCGGACTCGCTGCGCCACTTCTGTCTCGACATCGATGACCTCGAGGAGACGCGTCGCCGCCTGGAGGAGGCCGGCCTAGCGCCATATGACGACACGCCCAT
>WNEZ01005708.1_pt1 | contig 21118 bp, 17 predicted proteins | sample 5400521 | NCBI WGS metagenome assembly WNEZ01 (sample SAMN13153339, study PRJNA577476) | soil metagenome | isolation source: 120 cm saprolite under Douglas fir tree site 2 hole 1 replicate 1 | place: USA:California | collected 2015-04-18 | reverse complement strand
ACAGGGTGAGGGACCTTAAGTTTGTTTTGTATTAGCGAAGATCGAAGCACAAGGTCCTTCCGTCCTACTCGCGCGCTGAAGAAGGCGTGCGTTCGCTCACTCAAAATCAGGGTCGATGCCCATGTCAGCCAGATGCAACCTTTGTTCCTTTGTGAGGCCGCTTCCAAGCGTGGCTATGTACTCCTTAAATTTGTCATGACCTTCCATCAGCACATACCACAAGGCAATGCCCGCGTGTTTCAGCGCGAGATATTCCTTTGAGTTCTCATCGTGCAGTTTTGATAGTTCTCCAAGTACCGTGGAGTCCTCTTCAAACAGATCCATTCTTGCTTTCAAGTTCATATGATACGAATCTTAGTACATATCTCCTTCGACTTCGCATGAAAGGGTCCCCTATGCATCGTCGGCCACTCACAGAATGGCCAATGGCAACGGAACACGTAAAAATCGCGGGGATTCGGCAAATTTCAAATTTCAATTCTGAAATTGGCGCGGTTCCCGGCGATTTCTTGACATTGCTCCTGTTGACATCCTACCCAAGTCCGGCGCATACTCATGTCGAATGCCGACCCGAGACGACAAACTCAACGACAAAGAACGCATCGCCCTGCTGCAAGGCACACTCGACCTGCTCATCCTGCGCACACTGCTGCACGGTCCGCAACATGGTCAGGGCATTGCCCGCACCATTCAACTGCAATCAGAAGATGAGCTCCTGGTGGACCACGGTTCGCTTTATCCGGCGTTGCAGCGTCTTGAGACGCAGGGCTGGATCGCGGCTGAATGGGGCGTGAGCAATAACAATCGCAAGGCGAGGTTTTACAAATTGACCCGCCAGGGGCGGCAGCAACTTACACGTGAGACCAATCAGTGGCACCGGCTGGCAGCGGCCATTGGCCGCATTCTGGGGCCACAGAAATCTGAGGTTTAGATATGTTCTGGCGACGCCGCCGCAAAGACGCTGATTTTCAGGCTGAAGTGGAAGCACACATCGCGCTGGAAGCGGACCAGCTTCGCGCTGACGGCACTGCTACCAGCACTTCTGACGTCGATTCGTCAGCCCGTCGCGAGTTCGGCAACGTTCTCCGGGCGCAGGAACAGTTCTATGAATCCAGCCGCTGGCTATGGCTTGATCATCTTCGTCGCGACGCTGCCTACTCTCTCCGTGTTCTCAGGAGAAATCCTGGATTCACTCTCGTAGCCATCATCTCTCTGGCGCTGGGCATCGGCGTAAATGCGCTGGTGTTCAGCGTGGTGAATGCGTTGGTCCTGCGTCCGCTGCCCGTTGATCATTCCGAACAGTTGCGCGTCCTGGAGAACAACCAGTTCCATCTGGGGCAGTCATTCCCGACCTATCGCGACCTGCGTGACCAGAACCAGGTCTTCTCCGGACTGTTTGGCACGCGTGTGGTGCAGCTTGAGCTGGATTCGCGCGACGGAGCAGCACGCACGTGGGGATACCTGGCCACCGGCAATTACTTTGATGTTCTGGGCGTTCAGCCTGCGCTGGGACACTTCTTTCATCAGGAAGATGACCAGGTCCCCGGAGCCAGCCCTTATGCGGTGTTGAGTTACGCCACGTGGCAATCACGCTTTGCCGGCCACCGCGACGTTCTGGGCAAGACCATCCGTATCAATCGCCAGCCATACAGCATCATTGGCGTGGCTCCGCGTGATTTTCACGGCACGGAAGTTTTCTACTGGCCTGAAGTCTGGGTACCTATGATGATGCAGGCTCAGATTGAGCCCGGCAACGGCTGGCTGGACAATGCTGGCAGTTTCAACACCTGGGTGATCGGACGGCTGAAGCCCGGAGTCACCGCGGCGCAAGCAACGGCCAACCTCAACACCATCGCGCACAGCCTGGCTTTGAAGAATCCGGCAGTCAATGAAGGGATGCGATTCAATCTCTCGCAGCCCGGACTGATGGGCAATGTGATCGGCGGGCCGGTGCGGGCTTTCTCTTTCGGCGTGCTCCTTCTTGCCGGACTGGTTCTTCTAACCGCCTGTGCCAACCTCGCCAGCATGCTCACGGCGCGCGGTGCAGACCGTCAGCGTGAGGTCGCCATCAGGCTTTCCGTGGGTGCCACTCGCTGGCGTGTGCAACGGCAGGCGTTGACCGAAACTCTGGTTCTCGCGTTGCTGGGCGGAATTGCCGGTCTCGGCCTGGCAGCTCTGCTTGCGCGTTTGCTCAGCACATGGCGGGCGCCGCTTGATTTTCCTGTACAGTTTGATGTGACGCCGGACTGGCGCGTCTTTCTTTTTGCCGCCGCGATCTCTGTGGTCACCGGAATTCTTTTTGGTCTCGCTCCGGCGCACAATGCGGCAAAAACTGACGCCAACGCCGTTTTGAAAGGTGAACAAGATGGATGGCGCGGCCGCCGCATCGCCTTCCGAGACGTGCTGGTGGTCTTGCAGGTCGCCATCTGTTTCGTGCTGGTTTCCGCGTGCCTGCTTTCTCTGCGTGGATTGCAACGCACCCTTACCGTGCCGCTTGGATTTGAGCCGCATGGAGTCACCGTTGCCGGTTTTGACCTTGGGCTCGCCGGCTACTCTGCCGAGCGCGGACGCGATTTTCAGCGCCGCGCGCTGGCCGCCGTGGAGAACCTTCCCGGCGTGAAATCCGCCGCTTATTCCAACTCCATTCCACTCAGCATTGATGAGAACACCTCCACGGTCTATGCCGAGAACCATCCCAGGCCTCGCGCTGGTGAGTCCAGGGTAGCCACCACGTATGAAGTCTCGCCCAACTTTTTTGCGACCATGGGAATTCAACTGCTCGCCGGGCGCGACTTCAACCTGCATGACGATTCCAAATCTCCCCGGGTTGTGATTGTGAACCATGCTTTTGGCCGGAAGGTCTTTGGCGTGGACAATCCTTTAGGTAAGCGAATTCATATTGGGTCAGGCGACACGCTCTTTGAACTGGTGGGCGTAACCGAAGATGGAAAATATTCGACCCTGGCGGAATCACAGAAGCTCGCCATCTTCCTGCCTGCACTGCAGCAGTACAACACCACCACCACTTTGATTGTGCGCTCCGCGCTGCCACAGGAAGAATTGATCAGCAGAATGCGCCAGGCCATCGCCCAGCTCGATCCTGATCTGCCGCTGTTCGGTGTTGGCTCGCTGGGAAATCTGCTCAGCTTTGCTTTTCTCCCGGCACATGCTTCGGCCATAGCGCTCAGCGCCTTCGGGATTCTTGCCATCATGCTGGCCATCACTGGAATTTACGGCCTCGTCTCCTATGCCGTCGCGCAGAGAACGCATGAGATTGGCATTCGCGTGGCCATCGGCGCCGGACCAGCACACGTGATCAAGCTGGTACTCGGCCGCACCTTCAAGCTTCTGGCCGCGGGATCGGCCATCGGCCTGGTCCTGGCGATTGCCGGTGCACGATTCACGACCAGCATCATCTTTGGCGCGTCCGCTGACGCGCTGGCGTTTGTCGCCGTGTTGCTGACCATCGGCGTGCTTGGCGCGATTTCCACGTGGGCGCCAACGCGACATGCTCTGCGTATTGACCCAACCAGCGCGCTACGGCACGAATAAAGCACGAATAAAGAGGATCGCGACGGATTGTTTCATCCCGCAGAGAACGGCTGAAGAACTCGCCTGTATCGGCAGAGACTGCCGCGATCTGTCGCCCTAGCGAAGTCGGAAGCGCATGCGACCGGCGTTTTAGAGCACAAACAATCCGCTTGCTGAAGTGGTCAAGAGGTCGCTAACGCTGTAGCATGGTCATCGTCCCATAGCTGTGGCGCACGTTGCCCACCGGAAACAGCGACAATCAGGAGCAGCCATGAGTTCTACCGCGCCCGTGAGGCAAGAGTCCGTTCATGAGAAACCCGTCAACGTGAAACAACCATCGCCTTCAGACCATGTTCTCCAGATCAGCACCGGGTTCATGGCTTCCATTTCTCTCTTCATCGCTGCCAAACTGAGGATTGCCGATCATCTGGCTGATGGACCTAAGTCCGTCCACGATCTGGCGTTGGCGACGAAAACGCATGAAGACAGGCTCTACCGTGTGCTGCGCGGCCTGGCCATGGTGGGAATCTTCTCTGAAGCTGCGGACAGAAAGTTCGCGCTCACGCCGCCGGCGGCCACGCTACGCACAGACGTTCCTGAATCCGTCCACTCACTCGTGCTGTTTCTCTCCGATCCTTTACATCTCAAACTATTTTCTGAACTGCCGCACACGGTGGAAACCGGCGACATCACCATCGAACACGTTTACGGCAAGCCGGTGTTTGAATATTTTCCTCAGGACCCGGTGGAAGAGGAACGCTTCAACAATGCCATGACCTGCCTGAGTGAAATGGTGGTCCCGGCGGTGCTGGAAGCGTATGACTTCTCCGGTATCGGCACGCTGCTGGACGTGGCCGGTGGACACGGCGCCTTGCTGTGCGCCATTCTCGCGCGCTATCCGAATATGAAAGGCATGCTGGTGGACTTGCCGTCCGTGTTGGAAGGAACGCGCAAAGCCGTATCGGCCAAGGGTCTCAAGGAGCGTTGCCATGTGGCTCACGCTGATTTCTTCGCATCTGTTCCCAGCGGCGCGGATGCCATCATCATGAAACACATTATCCATGACTGGGATGATGACAAGGCCATTTCCATTCTGGTGAATTGCCGCCAGGCTTTGGCCGGAAAGCCGAATGCGCGCATTCTTCTGGTGGAAAGCGTGCTGCCTTTGGGCAATGAGCCGCATATGGGAAAGATGATTGATCTGGAAATGATGGTCTTCCCCGGCGGACGCGAACGCACCGAGCAGGAATTTCGCACCCTGTTTGAAAAGGCCGGATTGAAACTTACCCGGGTGATACCGACGAATGCTCCTCTGTGGGTGGTGGAAGGCGTAGTGGTTTAGGGGGCGAGCCAGCAGCGATCTGCTCAGGCGATATTGAAATTCTCCTAACCCCGCCGTTTCTGCGCCGTCTTCGCACGTTTCACAACTTTCGCCGGCTTGGCCGGCATCATCCTGGCAACTTTGCTTTTCTTCGCAACCCTGCGTGACGGCAGGGCCGGACTCTCCGCCTCTTTCTCTTCTCCCAACGTTTCCAATTCCGGCAGCTTCTGTTTGAGCTTGAGCACGGGCTCAAAAAGGTCGCCCATTTTCTCCACGCGTTTCAGCGCCTGGTCCGGGGTCAACACCAGCAGCTCAGGGTCGCCCTGCTTCAGGCACGCTTCCACTTCCTTCCAGCTTACCGGCGTGGACACGGTCGGCTGGTCCTTCGCGCGCAACGAATAAACGTTCACCGTGGTTTTGTAACTGTCGTTCTGGCTCCAGTCCACGAACACTTTATTGGTCCGCAGGGCCTTCTTCATATCCGAAACAACCAGGTCAGGATGGCGCTGCTCCAGCAATCGCGCCACTGTCTTGGCAAACATCTTGGTCTGGTCATAGGTGACCGGGCTGTTGAGCGGGACATAGACTTGCAGTCCCTTGGAGCCAGACGTCTTGGGAAAGGCTTCCAGTCCCAAGCCGGCAAACAGATCGCGCACCCACAGGCCAACCCGGCAACATTGCACAATGTCGGCTGGCGGGCCGGGGTCAAGGTCGAAGGCAATCACCGTGGGCTGGTCCAGCTTCTCTGCCCGTGAAAGCGAGGTATGCAGCTCCAGGTCAGCCAGATTAGCCAGCCACACCAGTGACGGCAAGTCCGCCACGGAGCAGTAATACATGAATTTGTTGTTGCCCTCGCTCCACACCTTAACGGTTTTCATCCATTCCGGACGGTACGCGGGGCAATTCTTCTCGTAAAAATGCATGCCTTCCACGCCGTTGGGATAGCGCTTGAGCGTGAGCGCGCGGTCGGCCAGATGCGGCAATAGCACAGGCGCAATGCGTGTGTAATAGTCAATCACCTGGCCTTTGGTAAATCCGGCTTTGGGATACAGGACCTTTTCCAGGTTTGATAGCTTTATCTCCCGGCCTTCAACTTGAATGGTGGATTCCGTTTTTGCCACGTGTGAACTCCAGCTGCTTTGCATGTTGACGTCGCCATATAAATGAACGCCGCCCGCCCGTCTGCTCCGCCTTGACCCCATTTTAGATGCCGGATATCGGCGCCGACGAACAGGAAGATCGAATCCGGACCTGTTTACCCTTTTAGCGATCGGGCTTCACCAATGATTGGCATCTTTTCCGCTAACATTCCAACAACATACAACGGCTGTACGCATCTAATGCATGATGCCTCTGGAGCAGAACAAGCCGCTGCCGGTGAGTTCGTCTCAACCACCATGCTTTCCAGCAGTTCAGGAAGCTCTGTTTCGTGAAGTGCTGGAGCTGATGGAGCGCGAACGTGTGCCCGTGGTTGTCTCCGGGGCATTCGCACTGCATGAGCACACCGGAATATGGCGTGACACCAAGGACCTTGACCTGTTCATGCCCGCGCAGGAAGTGGAACGCGCGCTGCAAGTGCTCAGCCGTGACGGCTTTGAGACCGAGGTGCTGGATCCCATATGGCTGGCCAAAGCCCGCCGCGGCGAATACTTTGTGGACCTGATCACCGGCATGAGCAATGCCGTGGTTCGCGTGGACTATTCATGGATCCGGCGCGCCAACCGTTCCCAGGTGTTTGGGATTTCTGCTCGCGTTCTTGCTCCGGCAGAGTTGATCGCTTCAAAAGTGTTTGTGACGCGACGTGAACGTTTTGACGGCGCGGACATCTGCCACGTCATCTACGGTACACGCGGTCAGTTTGACTGGCAGCGCCTGATGTCCCTCTTGGGCGAGCACTGGCAGATGCTGCTCTGGTGCCTGGTGCTTTATCAATATATTTATCCCGGATACTGCCACTTTGTGCCGGCCAACATATGGGAAGAGCTGCTCTCGCGCTTCAAGATGGAGTTGAAGCATCCTAATAAGGCCATTGATTTCCGCGGCAGCCTGATTGACGAAAAGATGTTCGCCATTGACATTTCTGAGTGGGGCAAGCGCAATGTCTTGGAGGAATACCGGCTGCGGGCTGATTCTATCTACTCCAACGGCGCAGGCCCGAAGGTAAACCTGGATGATTGCGATAAAGATACCAACGAAGCCGCATGATTCCTGGCTGCTAGCTGCTGGCTAGTAGCTAGAGACTAGTAGCCAGTAGCTTTGAACCTATGAGAATTGCCGCCACCGCCGACCTGCACTTTTCCCCGCAGAGCTATGATCGCATCCGCGAGCCGCTGGCCCAGGTACGTGACGAAGCCGATGTTCTGGTCATCGCCGGCGACCTCACCAATTACGGCAAGCCGGAAGAAATGCATTCTCTGCTCAATGCGCTGGTGCGCCTGCGTATTCCCATCGTCGCCGTGCTGGGTAACCATGATTATGAAAGTTCCTGCGAACAGGAGCTGATGAAGATGATGACGGAAGAAGGAATTAAAGTGCTGGATGGCAGCAGCTATGAGCGCGATGGAGTCGGCTTTGCTGGCGCCAAGGGATTCATTGGTGGGTTTGGACGCGGCCTGCTGACGGCCTTCGGTGAAAAGGAAACCAAGGCGTTTGTGCAGGCTTCCTTGGATGAGACACTGAAGCTGGAGCGAGCACTGTCAATGATCCGGACGGAAAGGATCGTGATCGTCACCCACTACGCTCCCATTTGCGACACCGTGATCGGCGAACCGCAGGAAATCTGGCCGTATCTGGGGAGCTCTCGACTGGCCGAGGTCATTGATCGTCACGGCGCCAAACTCGCGCTCCACGGTCACGCCCATCACGGCAAACTCAGCGGCAAAACCACCGGCGGCGTTCCCGTACACAACGTGGCGCTAAGTCTGCTCATGCAGCATAACGGCGGAAAACCGTATTGTGTGTTTGATGTGTAGATCGGTAATTGGTAATTGGTTTTTGGGCTCTTGGTTTTTTGGCCCTGGTCAATCGCAGGAACTCGTTTTCGGGGCAAACCCCGCGAGAAAACTCCCTGAATCGTCATGGCGCAGCGGACGTCTTCGGGATGTTTCGACTGCGAGCCGCGACTGCCCGCGCGGCTCTACGCTCAACATGACAAGGAGGCAAGGACTCGCGAATTTCGGCGCTCTTGGACAATGCTGGCGTTTTGACATCGTTCTGCGCTCCGACTCCGCTTCAGGATGACAGTGGGGCGAAGCATTTCAAATTTGAAATTACAAATCTCCTCAATCCCGACGACTGAGCAATTTTGGCACTATTGGCAATTTTGGCAATCATGGCAATGCGACAGCTCTGCTACTATTATTTCCAGTGCACTCCATTGGTTCTAACGTCGTTCGCATTGAAGCCGAAGCTCTGCGTGAACTGGCTGAACGCATCGCCGGGCCCATGGCCGCGGACTTTAAAAACGCCGTGGAATGCCTGCATTCATGCAGTGGACGCGTCGTGGTCACCGGCATGGGCAAGAGCGGAATCATCGCCCGCAAAATCGCCGCCACGCTCAGCTCCACCGGAACGCCCGCGCTCTACCTCCATCCAGCGGAAGCCATTCACGGCGATCTCGGTATGGTCGTGAAAGGTGACGTGGTGCTGGCGCTTTCCTACAGCGGCGAGACGGAAGAAATTCTGCAACTGCTGGCCACCATCCGCCGCACCGGCGTGAAGCTGGTCACCATAACCGGTGACAAGCTCTACCCGCCAATTCCAGGCAAGCGGTCCACTCTGGCCCAGGCCGCGGAGATTGCCCTCGACTGCTCCATTGACAAGGAAGCATGCTCCATGGGGCTTGCCCCCACGGCGTCCACCACGGCCATGCTCGCCCTGGGCGACGCGCTGGCTCTCGCGCTGGCTGACAAGCGCGGATTCAAGGAAGAAGACTTCGCCAACCTTCATCCTGGCGGCAAGCTGGGCAAGAAGCTGGCACGCGTCTCTCAACTCATGCACTCCGGTGACGCCATCCCGCGCGTTGAGCGCGCTACCAAGATGCATGACGTGATCTATGAAATGTCACGCAAAGGCCTGGGCATCACCACGGTTGTGGACGATGGCAAACTCGCCGGCGTGATCAGTGACGGCGATCTGCGCCGCCTTCTACAATATCGCCAGGACATTCTCAGCCTCACTGCCGGCGATTGCATGGTGACCAAACCCAAGACCATCGCGCCCGACGAATTTGCCATGACCGCCCTGCACATCATGGAAGAGAAAAAGATAACCTCGCTAGTAGTAACACTGGCCGACGGCCAGGTGGAAGGCATCATCCATCTGCATGATCTGTGGGGAACGCAAATGGTTTAAAGGCGGCTGCGAGCTTAGGTGCCGCTGGCTGCTGGCTTGTATGGATTGGCACCCGGTCTCCGGGGCTGAGGTAATTGGTTCTTGGTAGTTGGTCATTAGTAAGTGCCTTAAACCCGAAAAACCAATCACAAACCACCAATCACCATTGACCATTACCAACAGCCAAATACCAATAACCAAATACCTTTTTCAAGGACCGCGAATGTCTGATCCACTCGAGAATGCCCGCAAGATTAAATTGATTCTATTTGACGTTGACGGCGTCCTCACGGACGGCAGCATATGGTTCTTCCCTGCTCCCGCATCCGGCCCGCGGACCACGGACACGCATCGCCAGCAACACGGAGACGCGCCGGGATTCGGCATTGTCAGCCATGAGATGGTTGAGGCCAAGGGCTTCAATGCCCATGACGGCACAGCCATCTCTCTGGCTCGGCTGGGCGGAATTAAAACGGGAATGGTGACCAAGCGCATTTCTGAAACCGTGGCACTGCGCGCCCGTGATCTGAAGATCGATTTCCTTTTTCAAGGCGCCGACAACAAGTCAGAGGTCCTGGACAACATCCTTGCCCAGAGCGGCCTGAAAGAAGAGCAGGTCGCCTACGTGGGCGACGACGTGATTGACCTTCCCATCATGCGCCGTTGCGGGCTGGCGATTGCCGTGGCCAACGCGCGTCCGCAGGTAAAGGCCATGGCGCATTGGGAGACGCCGTCGCGTGGCGGCCAGGGCGCTGCCCGCGATGCGGTGGAATATGTGCTTCACGCCCAGGGATCGTTGGACAAAGTGATCGAAGCCTACATTCACGCGCGGACTTCGATCAAATAGCTGCGAAACAAAACTAGTCACGTCATCCCGAGGGTCGCTGCGAAGCGAGCGTTTTTTTCAGCTCGCTAGCCGACCTGAGGGACCTTGTGTTTGTTTTTCTCACGGCCAAGCACAAGGTCCCTCCGTCCTACTCACGCGCTGAAGACTGCGCGCGTTTCGTTTAACGGACGTCGGCGATTGCCCTATTTACCGCTCCACCAACTCTTTCCTTGCCGGCAGCAATGGCGGATTCGCTTCCAAAAACTGCACCATGGCCGCAGAAACCCTCGGGCTGCACTCCACCGGAGCCATATGTCCGCAGCCATGAACCACCTGTAACACGGATTGCGGCATCGCGGCGTGCATCTGCTCACCAATGGTGAGCGGCGTGAGCACATCCTGGTCGCCCCACACGATCAGCACCGGCATCTTCACAGTATCCATCTTCCTATCCATCAGATCTTTTCCGGTGCGCATTGATTTAAGTGCCCGGTCGGTAATCCAATCTTCGTCGGCAAATTTACGCAGCAGGTCCCTGGCATAAAAACTGGGAATCGGCCGCGGATGCGGCGAGAGCACCTCCATCAGATGCGCGAGCTCGACCTCGTTCTTTGGACGCAAGGCCCCGGCATTCACCGCGTCAAATGTCAGGCCTGCCGAATCAATCAACACCAGCCGGTGCACGCGATCGGGATTCTCGGCGGCAAACTTCAAGCCGATCCATCCACCCATGGACCATCCGGCAACATCTGGCTGCTGAAGTTTCTGGCTGTCCACAAACTGGCGCACAATACTGGTTTCCAGCGCCACGGAGTAATCAACGTCAGGCTTGGCTGATCGCCCAAACCCGAGCAGATCCAGCGCATAGACTTTGTAGCCTTTATGCGTAAGTTCAGGGGTGATCGGCAGCCAGTCTTCAGCATGACCGGCCAGCCCATGAATCAGGACAATCGGCTTGCCTTCGCCTGCAACCAGATAGTGAATGGGATATCCGTTCAGCATCACCGACTGGCTCTGCAATCCCATGCGCCACGTGCGATAGCGTTGTATCTGGGTAAAGTAAAAGCCAGGGAAAAGATAAAACGATCCGGCGAACAGCACAATCGCGCTAAGCAGCAGCAGGGCCGCAATGGCCAGTTTGCTTCTGAATCTCGGTGTAACGGGGTGAGTGGTGGTCGCCAAGGTTTCTCCAATCAAGCTACCAATCAAACTAAAGATCAGTGCACACCAGACAGGGCCGCCCGGCAGTGATATTCTCTCACTCATCATGCCATCTCCTGCAAGCACTTCTCATCAGCAGCTTCCGTACCCTGATCTGGCCCAGGCTAGCCAGGCTGTGCAGACCAAAGAGGCGTCGCCCGTGGACCTGACGCAGGCATGCCTTGACCGCATTGAGCGCCTCAATCCGCAGGTGAATGCTTTTATCACCGTCACGCCGGACGCGGCGCTGGAAGAGGCGCGCAAAGCTGAAGCCGAGATCAAGCGCGGCGAATGGAAGGGTCCCCTGCATGGCATGCCGCTGGCAGTGAAAGATCTGGTCGAAACCGCCGGCGTAAAAACCACGGCAGCCAGCAAAGTGCTCGCGAATAATGTAACTAAGGAAGACGCGGAAGTGGTGCGCCGCTTGCGCTCTGCCGGGGCCGTGCTGCTGGGCAAGCTGAACCTGCATGAATTTGCGTATGGCGGCAGCGGCGTAATCGGCCATTTTGGTCCCGCAAAAAATCCGTGGAACCTTGAGCACATCACCGGAGGCTCGTCATCCGGATCAGCAGCCGCCGTGGCTGCTGGACTCTGTTACGGCGCCATCGGCACAGACACCGCTGGATCCATCCGGCTGCCCGCCGCCTATTGTGGAATCACCGGTCTCAAACCATCTTTCGGACTGGTCAGCGCGCGCGGCGTGATTCCCCTTTCATGGTCGCTGGATCATGTTGGCCCGATGGCCCGCACCGTGGCCGATTGCGCGTTGATGCTGCAGGCCATCGCACATTACGATGCAAAAGATATTAACTGTCAGAAATTTCCGCCCGTCTATTATCCTTCCGCGATGCGCGAGCCCACCACCAGCCTGCGCATCGGCCTGGCCAAAGAATTCTTTCAGGATGTTGATGCTGAAATTGTGAATGCCATCGAATCGGCCGTTGCGTTGATCAAGAAGCTGGTGACCTCGGTGAGCGACATCAGCCTCTCCACTGACGTTGACCGCACAGTCCTGCGCTGCGAACCTTTTGCCTATCACCAGGCCTACATGGCTGAACACGAAAAAGACTACGATCCGGAAACGCTGAAGCGCATCCGCAGCGGCTCTGACGTAAGCGCCGCCGACTACATACACCGCTATCGCGAACTGCTCACCCAGCGCCGCGAGATTGCCAAACTGTTTAACCGCGTGGACCTGATCATCACGCCTACAACGCCCCTGCCTCCGCCTACGTTTGCCGAGCTGGCCAAGTCACCGAACGAGCTTCGACCCAAAGAACTCATCATGCTGCGCAATACGCGTCCTTTTAATATTTACGGATTGCCCAGCATTTCCGTGCCTTGCGGATTTACCAAATCAGGCCTGCCGATCGGCCTGCAGATCAGCGGCGCCAGCGGCACAGAAGGCTCGGTGTTGTCACTGGCCGGTGCTTATCAGAAAGAAACCGACTGGCATGTGAAGAGACCGGCGATGGCGTAAGGGCGGGGGCGAGTACGCGACGTTTCGGCTTGCCGGTCTTGAGAGCGCCGAAGGCGCGGCAACGACTGCATACCCCGACGCGACCGAAAAAAGGCACCCCAAGCCAAATGACTTCGATGAGGCGTGGATGAGGGCGGTCAAGAAGCTGAAGTAAATTATGAATTTAAGATTTCACGCCAACGTCTTCTCAATAAATTTCAGCGTCTCAGCTTGCAGAAAATAATTTGTATGGTGGACGGTCTGGCTGTCACGGAATCGCCACACGCGCTCCGGCTGATCAGGAATGATCACGCTGCCCGCCAGCCGGAACATGGATTCCGTATCCACCACCAGGTCACTATCGGCGTGGAAGATCAGGCGGTCCGTCGCGATATGCGAGAGTTGGTCCTTACATTTGGCAAAGTTACGCCAGAATCGCCAGCCCTGCCCGGTGGGCGCAAAGTTACTGGCAATCGCAAAATACTCAGGGTCGGCTGTTCCCGGAATTGTGGTATTTAATCTCTGTAGCTCAAAGTTGTTGCCGATTCGTGACATGGCGGCGAGGCCCGGAACGGCAGCCACGGCCGCATCCACCGCCGGAGTATGTGCCATGAGTGATCCGAATGAAGACACGATCTTCAGCAGACCGCCGGCCACAGTGAGAAATGGGATCAAAGACATGCCTTCTCCCAGCAGATGCCCAAGGTTCGTCAGCAGGTCAATGCCGTGTCTAAGCTTATCCGGAGCGGCCAGGCTGGTCCCATCGAGCGGCGCACCAACCAGAACGGCGCGACGCCTGCCATGCGTGCCGGAATCAAACGTCTCCAGCCACCAGCGAGTTACCAGACCCCCGCGACTATGGCAGATAACATCAATTGGCTTGGGATAGTTTCCCAGAATGCGTCCCAGATCCAGCGCGTTGATCATGGGACTTACCGAAAGTGTGGGATGATCAAACGCGAGGATTTCGTATTTCCGTTCCATCCTGCGCAGAAAATCTCTGCCATGCTGTTCTTTCAAAAGCTGTTCAAAGATTGCTTCCGTCTTGCTGAATGTTCCGTGGATGAACAACAGAATGGGACGCTCGCCGGAAGGCCTTTCCGTCTCTTGCAATGTTGTTCCGTTCCAGCGACGCAATCCCCAATACGGTGTGAGCTTGTGGTCAAACGTTTCCAGAAACCTTGCCACTTCTGAGAAGCCAAGCTTCTGCACCTTCACTTGCTTCACCACTTTTTTGTTCGCGCCCCAGATGCCTCTTCTGCCTTTCACCCGGACAGGTAATATTCCGGCTGCTTCCTCCCAATGCAGAAATCCATCTTCGTCCACCAGCGTGAGCAGGCCGATGTCATCACGGATAATGCCACCGCGCTTGCGTCTGAGTTCAGAGATGGATTTTTCCCGTGGCAGGTCTTGCTGGAGCGGCGCCATTTCCAGCCCGGAAAAAGCCTCATCAATAGCCGCGGAAAACTCTACGTGGGATGAATAGGCCGGTAGCTGATCTGGTATCGAATCGAGCATGAAAAGTTTAACTCCTCAGAGCGGAAGCGGCGTCACGTTGGATTCACGCGCCGACTTAATGTCCACCATGTATTGAAATGAGGTTTTGCTGCGCAGGTTCAGCGCTCCCTGTTCCACCGCCTCCCAGAAGCCGGTTTTTTCTGTAAGGCAAACCGTCTCTAGCGGTACCAGATCGCCTTCCTGTACCAACTGCACCAGGCGTTCAAAAAACTCTGTGCCGAACAGCCATTGCTCGTCAGGCGAGGTTGAATCCTCAATTGCCCAATCCCTGACCTTTTCGTATGCCTCGGCTGATCTGTAATAGCCGGCAAAAGCGTGGCCCTCCAGAAGGAAAATGACTGGATACAAATCCACGTATTCCAGGCATGAAGCCAGCAGCAGGGCGAGGTCAATGCAAGTGGCCCGATGGCCTGTCAGAATCTCAGAAGGCGAGCGCAAACGCTGCGCTGAGTTTTCAAACGTCGGCGGCGGCGCAATGTAGCCGATGGAAAGATCGTGGCTCAGCGCCCACCAGATTCCGCGGACACGGTCATCCACGTCTTCTGGCTTGCTCAGATAGCCATCAAACCCGGCGCTGTAATCGTCCCCCAGCAATCCCAGATATTTCTGCGCGCTGTCAATGATGGGACCAATGCACGGGTCGCGTGAAAGCACGAATGAGGGCAGCCACTGCCGGTTCGTATTATCATCCTGCCAATGATCAACGGGCAGGAGCTTTATCCGGTGCGTTTTCTCGTATAGGCATTTGCGGTCGTGCGTGACGCGTACGAACATGGTGGTGTACATGCTTTCGCGTACGGAACGGGCCAGCACGGAAGTAAGAGCGAACCGGACATCCTCATGGACCAGCCAGAAGGTATAGTCCATGGATTCTACGGCCTTGTAGGTCATCGCCTCCTGGCCACCGTGAAGTGTCACTTCAATGGAAATATCATTCACCTTGCCCAGCAGATCTTCTTTCCTGATGACGAACATTTCAAACGGGCTGCGGTCATTATGAAGAAGCGAATAATTGAGCGCGTTCGCCGGATAGACGACCACCTTCAGGGGCTTTGCGTTCTTCGTGGCTTTAAAAGCCTGCCCGATGCAGCGGTCGAATTCATTCTCAAGCTCTTTGGGTGATTGGCTGATCGGCGAGCGCAGATTCAACTTTTCCCGCCGCAATCTTTCCTGGTCAAGCAGCGAGTGAGCGCTCCACAGAATGATTCCTGTTCCCTGCAGTTGGGTACGCTGCTTTGCCGCCAGCTTTTGCCAGGCCAGACGGAAGGCGTCCAGGATGTAAGAGTGTCTGGCAAGTCGCCAGGCGAGATAGAAATTGCAGAAGAAGATCTCCGCAATCAGGTCATCCATATCGCCCTGAAAACATAAGGCCGCTTCAGCCCCATGCTCGACCGCCGCCGCTCCCAGGCTCGCCGAATAGAGAAAGTTAAATGAGACCAGTACAGGCTTGGTCCTGGCTGCACAAAGCGCTCCAGCCAGGGCCTGCGGCTGCACAGGGACATAATTGCCATCTTCACTTTTGAGCATCATGCCCGGCGGCTCAATCTCCAGCGGGCTGCATGCCGGTTCCAGAAATCTTTTGGCTTGTGTGGGATCGATGCCGGCAAGATGGATGATCTGGGGCTGGAACTTTGAGACCATCTTTTCAAGTTGTGCGAGCGTGGGATTGTGTTCCGGTGTAGATGCCAATGCAAGGCTTGCTTCTATGTTGGCCTGCTCCAGCCGCAGGCTTTCATCGTCGTAATAGTCGTTCAGGACATCCGGCATACTTCTTACGAGCAAAAAATTCTTTGCTTTCTTCGCCGCGGCAGGCTTGCCCGCACTCTTACCCGGCACCCGGAGATGCCGAATGACAATGGCCGATTCCGACCGGTAGGCCTCAGTGGCAGACGCCAGCAGAAACTCCCAGGGAAATTGCTGCGCCACTGCGGCGGCCTCTGAAGTGGCGTCGATAGAGACCTCAATCATTCCGGCACGGCTTAGCTGCTCCATGCTCGCCTGATCAGACTCCGCCAAACCCAGCAGCTGCCTGAGAGCGTCGCCTGTTTTTTGGCTGACGGACTCACGTAGCGTCTCAACCTTGATCCAGTTCTTTCTCCGCTCCAGCATTCGTTGCAGGCGCGGAGCAATCTTCTCAAGTTGCTCATGTTTCACTGGAAATTCGCGATCAACAATACGCAAGCTTACAGGCTGGCTTTGAGACGGGTCAGGCGAGTGCGCGAGCTTTGTGCCGAGCTTAGACTTCGAGTTGGACTTGGGCTGAGAACTGGACTTCGAGCTGGGCTTGGGTTCCGAGTTGGGAAGAGATTTCGAACTAGACTTGCGCGTCGAACTGGGCACAATACAAAAGGCCTTTCAGAGTTCCTGGAAGGCCTTCAACAATATGCTTTCGCTTCTCGCAAAGCAAGTGCCGCGATGGAGGTTGGCTCAGATCAGTAAGCTTTTGGGCTTCTTCGGCATCTTTCTCTTATGCATGACTTCCCTTCCGCTGTGCTTTGGATGCAATCCCTGACTCGATTATATCCCTTGTTGCCAATACCGTTACCACTTTATAAGAACGCAGGACTCTACCAAAAGTTGTCTTTTGTTTTCAACGGTTTATTGCTCACGTTCGTTCACTCGAGCATTCCCTGCATGCTCGATCAGAGACAAATATATGGTATCCGCAAAAAACCGGGAAATCAACACATTCCAGGAAAGGCATGGAGTCACGCCGGCCCGCCGCGACCACCAGATTTCAATTTCCAACTTTCAAAACTCAAAATGCTACTGCTTGGCTTCCTGACGGACGCCTGCCTGTGTATATCCTTCTGGGATTTGAAAGCGGGCAGGATCTGGTTCTGCGCGCGTCACTCCCGTCACCATCATGGTGACTCCTCCCGTACGTGGATCATTGTGTTTGATCACCAAGTTGATACGCAGATCTTCGGAGTACCAGTATTCGTCGGTGATAACAACGCCTTTCCCGCCATTCTCGGCAGGTATGGTTTGGCTCTGCCGCACTCCATGCACCATCAGTCCTTCTATCACCTTGTTGCCCAGGTCTTCTTCTCTGGTGAACTGGTTCTGCGGCAGCGTATTCAGCCCCGAAGACGCCGAGAGAAACGACGGCGGTACCATCTCAGGCGGGCGATTGACTGTGTTTGTCGAGAAGGTACGCAGGCGATCATCCACCATGGTGGAGACCCGGGTCTGCGGATCATAGACATGTACGCCGATCACCTCGGGCGAGTCATTACTTGCGGACGACACCAGCGTTCGCATCTCGTTGAAGATGCGGCCGCGGCTGTCCCGGCCAATCTCACGGACCGTCTTCAACTTGATGGTTGCGCCAGCACGCTGGACATTCACTCGTTCCACGCTGACCTGCCGGTAAAGGGATTATTGGGGATAGGTGTGACGAAGATGTCTGGGCCTTGGGCGACTGCGGAAGAAACAGCGGTGATGGCACACAACAGAACGGTAAGAGAAATAAGCCAACGCATCTTGCCTCCAGCAACTCTCGTAATCGAAACCAGACTACTCCGATAGTTTAGGGCTGGCAAGAACCTCAACTATCCATCATGTAAAAGAAACTTTAAGAAGTGGCCCGGTTTTCGGCTCGTATCAGGGCACGGGCTTTAACCTTGCCGAAAGGTGACAACGGACAAAACCGGCTGGCCGATATCACGAGCAACCAGTCCCGATGCATGGACGTGGTAAATATCGAACGCACGCAGAAGGGGCCACAATCCAATCCCCGCAGGGGATGGGACAAACTGTAGCCGGGCACGGAAGTGCCCGGAACACTCGAAGAGAATTCGAGTCCCGAAAAGGGACGGCACATACCCGGATTCGCCCCTTCACCTACTCACCGCAGGCTGAGGATTACACCTGCGCACCACGCTGACCAACAAAACCGCAACAGCTTGCGTTGCTGATGTTAACCGGCGCCAAATCACCACTAGATGTTCTATCGGTTGGAGCCGCAAGCAGAGGGTCGCTGGCCATTTTGTGTCTTCCCTTTCTGTTCACTCCACCGTACTCTCGTGAAAGTTCATGGGCGCTAGCCGCAAATGAAACTTTAATCAGCCTCATCGCCCTATGAACTATCGGGAAGTATTAGTTCGCTACTGGGAACAAGTGGTTCGCTAGATAAAGACCAGGGTTATGAGATCGCAGAGAACCAAAGTTTTGTTGATTGCTATCGAATTTTAGCAGATTATCGCCAGGGATGGACAAAAGTTGGGTGCCATAACGGAACGGCATCAGCGTGGCGAAACCATACACAGATAACCACCAACTATGACGTCAATGCCGCCAATCATGTCTATGCCGAATCAATATCGTAATCAGCTACAAGGAGTTGGTTTTGAAAACGATCTTCACAATCGGCCTGCTTTTACTTGCTACTCTGGCATTCACTATCACAGTATCTTCAAAGCGCGCGTCAAGCCCGCAGGGTATTTATTGCTGCGGCGACCCCGTACCCGTATGTCCGCCGATGGGATGTCCGGTAAATTAACCACCGTGGTAGTTACTGCGGGTAGTAGAATCTCGGCTGACAACTCTCCCAAGAGGTCATCCTCGATGATTCACTACCTTTCCCCCTCAGAGATTGTCCTGTGGGCTTGCGCGGCTGCCGGACAGGCAATCCTCTCATTTCTGTTGTTCAAAAGCGCGTCCGGGCAGCGCTACCCGGCCTTCTCTCACTATGTTTACTATGTGACGGCCAAGAGCATTGTGCTCTTCTACATAGCTTGCAGCTATAAATACGCCATCTATTTCTGGGCGTACTATCCCGCTTCCTTCCTGGCCTGCCTGTTGATGGTTCCTGTGATCATGGAGATATTCCTGCGCGTTTATGGGCCTGCGCGGGCCTTGCCGGCCGGCACCATCCGTGCGCTGCAGACGTGGATTCTTCCCTCGTGCGCTATGGTGCTCATTGGCGCCGCAACCTTCCAGATCGGTCACAATGCGACTTATATAGTCCGCATCATGGCTACCGCGGAACGAATGCTAATTTCCGCCATACTGGTATTTCTACTGGTACTTCTGGGTTATTCGACCAGACTGGGCCTGAGCTGGCGATCAAGGATTGCAGGAGTTGCCATCGGTTTCGTTCTGTTTCTGAGCTTTAATGTAGTTTCAGCCTTCTTCCGGGGCAATGCTCCGCCATGGCTGGCGCGTATAACTGGTAGTTTTAGGCAATTGTCTTACCTATTGGTGTTTATCTATTGGTGCTGGCGCTTCCGGAATTCTGAGCCAGTCGTCCAATTGTCAAGCCAACAGACGCAGTTAATCAAGGATGAGCTGATGAAGGTCAGGCAGGAAGGCCCGTGCGGCATAAGGACATAAGGTAATCCAGTCGGTACAAAGGTAGATAGCAATGACCCACCCCGCAGATCCGTTCGACAAGAGGATCATCAAAAACCAGAACGTCACCGCCAAACCCGGTAGCCAGTGCACCCATGGCCGTGGCAAGCATTGATCCGCGCGCAGAGTTTTCATATTGCGTTTTCTGGTTCTGATCTTTGGAGAAGCGGACTGTGTGTCCCCAGCGCTCCTGATACCAGGGGTGGCGCATGATGTTGCGACGATAAACAGAATGCTGCGTGCTGAGCTTTTCAGCGTATGAGGCGAACATCCATCGCCGCGCGGGATCGGATGTCCAGAGCCACGCGGGAAACATTACGGTGATAAGCAGGCTCTTCATGGTCCGTGGCGGCACGTTGAAGATGATGCCTTCACAATCCGCGCCGAACATTTCCTTGAGCCGTTGCTCTTTGACAAGCGAGAGATATTCACAGATGAGATCAAGATGCCAGTTCCACAACAGCGGCGTAACCGGTTCAAGTATCGGCCAGGCGGCTTTGACGAATGCCGGCAAGTCACGCTTGAGACGCTCTGCCTGAATCCGCAACGACGTGGGCAGAGGCGTGTCGTTAATTGTTGACATAGTTTTTTATTTAGTGGAGCAACGGAGACATACTCCCGGCCCTGTCATTACGGCACGCTAAAGCCGTGCCCCTTTAAAGCAATCCGCTTTCATCCGCGTTTATCAGCATGAATCAGCGTTCATCAGCGGTAAGATTTTTGACTCTAGCTGAAGCTCTGTATTCTTTCCGGCTCGGCGCCGATCTTGTCGAGATCACTGGCCTTCACCTTGCGTATCAGTCGCCACTCGGTACGCGTGTTGCGGGTGCCCATGTGCGACGACCGCATCCAGCTATCGCCCAGGCCATCAATGATTTCCCTTTCACGCTTTCCTCCGGCGGCGTAGCGCATGAGAAAGTCTTCGTCCACCTTCAGGCTGCGATCGCGCAGCTGAGCAATTTTGCTGAACGTCAAGCACAACGCGGTGGAATGATTCACAAATCGCGCCAGCCCGTTATGAATGAGTGCGAGAGCGTCACGCATGTTGACGCGGAAGGCCGGCTCAGCTGGCACCGCAAGCGGACATTCTGTTTTGCCCCGGCTACAACTTTTACACCGGCAAGGCGTGCCGTCATGAGCGGGCGCATGTTGACGGCACACCTCACACGGATTAGCGAGCATACACGGCGACGTGAGAAATGGCTGGAATTGCCGGTAAACAGGTATGACCTTGGCAGCGCCCTTGCTCTGGCTCATGGAGACACAGTTATCCTTTTAAGGTGATGACTGCAGGCCGTTGGAGGGTTACGCTCGCGCCGCTACCGAGCTTACTTCTCTTGCCGACATCGCGTGAGCTGAGCGCTCAGTGATGCCATGACCATTTGTACTTCGCATCGCAACAGAATGCAAATGATCTTAAGTACTGTCGCCGCGCCCCAAAACCGGATGACGGTAATCTTGGCAATGACGGCGACTCTTCTTACATCCGGATCTCGCCAAGGGCTTGTTTCACGCGATCAATGATCGGCAAGAGTTCGCGCGTACGCGTGATGCCGAAATAGCCGAGCACGTCACG
>WNEZ01001282.1_pt1 | contig 21123 bp, 18 predicted proteins | sample 5400521 | NCBI WGS metagenome assembly WNEZ01 (sample SAMN13153339, study PRJNA577476) | soil metagenome | isolation source: 120 cm saprolite under Douglas fir tree site 2 hole 1 replicate 1 | place: USA:California | collected 2015-04-18 | reverse complement strand
GAAGCGCGGCCGGATGGCAGCATAAATCCACAGCACGGCCCAGCCCTTAAGCAAATCGTAGGGAAGGTAATACGCCGGGCTGTGCATGGTCTGCTGTGTATTGGCTCCGAGTATTGCCGCCCACAGCTGCTTCAACAGCAACCCGTGCACCAGGCCATCGCCGAGAAAGTACACGATGCCTGCGATCAGACCGCCAAGGAAAACTCTCTTTACGTTCATGTGTCGATCCTCTTTGCCTGAGTTCAGTGAGCCGCGAGATACACAACCACATTGGACACCAATGATCACTGCATGACTACTGCTCCGGGGGTATGTTCGCGAAATTCTAGTGTTTGCGGCATCTGCGTGCAAATACTACCCCTTGGGGAACGGCGACGCAGTGCCCCTCCACTCCCATGCTATGCTGAATTTCCGAGCCACAGCCTTGCCCGAGAGCAGACCGCCAAACGATCCCCGGCAGCCGCTTGATCTGCCCGCGGCGCTGGTTAACATACCTTTCCGGGATCCCGAGGGCGCCAAACGGAACTTTTCCCGAGTCATGGAACGCCTTTCTCCCACGCTCGCCGGCGCACTCCCAGGACTACTGGCCGAATCGCCCGATCCTGATTCTGCACTCATTCTCTTTGAGCGTATGGTGGGCGAGTCCACGGGCGAGATGGTGCGGCAGCTCAACCGCAACAACTTCCTGGCGCACTACGCAATCGTGGTCTTCGGCCACAGCCGCTTTCTGGGCGAGACACTGATCCAAAATACCGACCTGTTGCAATCGTTTCTGCGAGAAAGAAATCTCGATCGCAGCTTCTCGCGAGAGGAATTTCACGAGAGCCTCGCCCGTTTCCGATCGCGCTCGTTCGAGAGTGACGTGTCTCTGCTTCTGGCGCGCTTCAAGCGGCGGGAGTACGTGCGCATTATGTTGCGTGACGTGCTGAAAATCGCTCCCCTGGCCGAGACCACGGCGGAGATTTCGGCGTTGGCTGATGTGCTGATCGAGGAGGCGCTGCGCGAGGCGGAAAATCGTTTGCAGCGACGCTATGAAGCCCCGCAGCACCTCGATGGGGAAGGCAGATCGGTGGATACGCCGTTCGCGATTCTATCGCTCGGCAAACTCGGCGGCAACGAGCTGAACTACAGCTCCGACGTGGACCTGATGTATATCTTCGGCGATGGCAACGAGCCACCCGGCGCGACCATCTCCAACCGCGAATACTTCATCCGTCTTGCCCAGCAGGTGACGGAAATCTTGTCCCGTGTTACTCGCGATGGCACGGTGTTCAGAATTGATATGCGCTTGCGGCCGCAGGGTGGAGAGGGAGAACTTGCGATCAGCCTCGGCCACGCACTGCGGTACTACGCTGAGACTGCGCATGACTGGGAACGCCAGGCCCTGATCAAGGTGCGCCATTCGGCCGGCAATGCCGCACTGGCGCGTGAGTTCATCCGCGGCGTGCAACCGTTCGTATACGGTGGCAGCATACAGGAACGAGATCCTTCGCCCGGCTCAGGATTCGGCCTGCCGGCGCAGATTCCGGCAACACGGCTCAATTTTCCTGCCATCGAGACGGCGCTCCAAGCGCGCGAGAAGATGCACACACGGCGTCGGCGTCTGACGGTAAATGAGCCCAACCAGACGATCGACGTAAAAGTCGACCGGGGCGGCATCCGCGATATCGAGTTTCTGGTGCAGTGCCTGCAACGCGTGTATGGCGGCGCCGAGCCCTGGCTGCGCTCCCGCGGCACGCTTTTTTCGCTGCAGAAGCTGCATGACAAACGCCATATCAGCGGCAAGGAATTTCACGAGTTGACCAGCGCCTACGAGTTTCTGCGCCATTTGGAACACCGGCTGCAATTACGCCAGGGGCGGCAAACGCATGAATTGCCCTCCGCTAAGGTTGACCTGCATACGCTACAAAGGTCCATGGAAGGCTATGCCGGCGGGGAAGACCGGGTAACCGACGTGAGAGATGTGGTGCGGCGTCGGATGGCAGCGGTGGCGGAGATTTACAACCGCATCGTCCATCACCAGCAGATCCGCCGGCACCACGCGCCCGACACCGAATTCGAACTGCGCAGCGCACCAGAACCGAGTACAGCCGACCAGTCCAACGACCAAATCCTGGAGCGGTTAGCTGAGGATTCACCCACACTGTATGAAATTGCCAGCCGGCATGACCTGAGCACGCAGGCGCGGCGCAATCTGTCTCGCTTCCTCAGTTCGGCGTTCACCAGCTCGGAGCGTTATGCCGCGGTGGTGCGGTATCCGCAGGGTTTGGAGAAGGCCCTGGAGCTGTTTGAGACAAGTGATTACGTGACAGACATTCTGGTCCGGCATCCCGAAGAAATAGCCACATTGGCGGAACTGGACGAAGTACCGTCGCGAGTGGGGAGCAGGTATCTGTTCGAGAGCCCATTGGGAAATGCGCGGGCCGCAATCGACCCGGTCTTCGATTACCTGGCAAAATCTTCCGCGTCCTACGGAGAAAAGCTGTCACTCCTGCGGCAGCATTACCGGCATCGTGTATTCGCAGCGGGGGCGCGGGACATCACCGGAATTCGCGATGTGTACGACTCGCTAGGGGTGACGACGGCAGCCGCTGAAGATGCGATCGCCGCAACTTTCGACATTGCCGGACAGCCGGAAGGCCTGGCAGTAATGGCCTTGGGACGGCTGGGGACTGGCGAGTTCGACGTGCTCTCTGATGCCGACTTGTTGTTTGTGTGCGATGACAAACAGGATCCTCTGAAGCTGACGAAATCGGCTGAACAGATGATGCAGGCGCTCGCTGCTTACACCCGAGATGGCATGGTGTTTCCGGTGGATGCCCGTTTGCGGCCCCGCGGTGGAGAGGGCGAGTTGCTGGTGACGCCGACACAGATGGAGGCTTATTTTTCACAGGAAGCCCACCCATGGGAGGCCCTTATGTACGCCAAGCTGCGCTTTCTCGCGGGCTCGAGATGCCTCGGGGAGAGAGCCATAGCCGCAACCAGTGCGCTTTTCCAGCGTTTCGCTGGGGATCCGGGCTTTCTCCCAGCCATACGCGAAATGCGCACGAAATTGGAAAATGCGGAGGGGGGAGAGAAGAATTTCAAGACCTCCGCGGGCGCGGTTTACGACATTGATTTTCTGGTGAGCTATCTTCTGATCAAGCACGAGGTGAAGGACAAGCGCGGCACTCTGCGCGATCGGCTGTGGCGGTGCGTTGCTGCCGGGATACTGGACAAGGCTGACGCTGCTACCCTTGACCATGCCGCCGAACTCCTGCGTACTGTCGAGCACGTCGTCCGGCTCGTGGTCGGGCGCGCGCGCAAATGGCTGCCTGCGACGGAGCACGCACGACAGGTCACGGAAGATCTGGTGTCAAGAATCCTGGGGAGAAAATCGCCGGACGGACTGGATGCAGAGTTAGCTCGCGTATGTGAGGAGGTCCGCAGAACCTATGACAAGGTCCTGGCGTCTTCATAGTGTTCGCCGATCGCACACTTGATGCTTATTACTTATCTCTCGGGCATCTTGCGCTGTCACAACCCGTCCCCCGTTCACGTTCGTGAATCGCACAGAGTACTGGGTGAATCTATGTAGCTCCAGCTCCAGTAATGGCGAACAAAAGCAGGTGCCAATGATCTTTTACCTTCCCATCGTGTTAATGGCTTTGGCTACGACCGTTTATCACGTTGCCCAGAAATCCGTTCCTTCACACGTCACCCCATGTTGTCTTTGACAGTGAATTACGTCACAGCGTTGGTCGTTACCCTGTTGCTGTTGCCTTTGTATCCCCAGAGCGCGACCGTTTCCTGGTCTTTCAGGAATGTGAATTGGGCGAGTTACGCGGTGGGAGTGTCCATCGTAGGAGTGGAATTGGCCGTCTTGCTGGCATACCGGGTAGGCTGGAAAATCAGCCTGGCCTCAGTCGTCGGAAGCGTCACGACAGCACTGTTGCTCGTGGCGGTTGGGTTGCTTTTTTTTAACGAACATCTATCACCAAAGAACGTGGTCGGAATTGCGTTCTGCCTCGTCGGATTGGCGTTGATTGCACCACGCTGAATAATCCAAGTCCGGGGCACGCGAATTCAAAGTCTGTTTGACGAGTGGTACCGAACGCCAGCAATTCAGAAATCCGTGGCATCAATGCATAAACGAATCGTCGCCGCTATCCAGAAAATCCCCCGTGGGAAAGTCTCCACCTACGGCGCCGTTGCCCGGGCGGCAGGATACCCAGGAGCTGCGAGGCAGGTGGCCTGGGCCCTGCACGGTTCCTTCGGGTTGGCCTGGCATCGGGTCGTGGGCGCTGCTGGCGAAATTAAGCTGCGCGGAGACTCTGCTATTGAACAGCGGCTCCGTCTGGAAGCGGAGGGCGTCACTTTCCGCGGACGGCGCGTAAATATGTCGCGGCACGAGTTTGCTTTTTCTCGGAAATGATCACACAGCTTTGAACGCAGAGTTCGCGGAGACAACACCGCCGAGGCCGCTAAGAACAACATGTCGGCGTTCTTTGCGAGAATCCTTCACGCTCTCTGCGGTTAAGCTCTTGTCTTACGCCTTGTGTGGCTCAGCCGCTGGCATTTCGCCGCTCAGCAGCTTTCCTAGTGCTGCTGCCGGGCAACGCACACCAACATAGAAATGCCCGAACAGCGCGTACACGGCGCTGACTTCGTCGAACCGCATTTCGTAAATTAACTTCTTGAAGATGAGGGGATCATCGGCAAAAAGGTCTACGCCCCATTCCCAGTCGTCAAAGCCGATGGAGCCGGTTATGATCTGTTTGACTTCCCCTGCGTAACGGCGTCCTACTATTCCGTGCTCATTCATCTGACGCTGACGTTCCTCGATGGGAAGCGTGTACCAGTTCTTCTCCTGACCGCGCCTCCGGTCCATGGGATAGAAACAGATATACCGCTGCGGTGGCATGGCAGGGAACAGCCGCGAGTGCATCGCCTCCTTTTGCCTTGCCACAGTTTCCTCGATCTCTCGTTTCCACTCCTCCGAATAAGGCTCTACGCCGCGGTCGGCAAGGGATCTGTAGGTCTTGATGGTGGACTCGTATAGTCCCAGTTCGATTATCGAAAGATAGGAAGTCGTAGGTTCGAGATAGTCGTGCAGACGTAACTGTGCCAACTGCAACTCCGCCTGGTTCAATTGATCGAACGACTCGCGGAAATGCATCAGCATCAAATCGCCCTTGTGGCCGAGCAGGGAAAAGAGCGCCGACTGCCCCGCCGAGTTTTGCTCCATCCTGCAAAGAAGGATGCCAGCCTCATCTGCAATTTCGCTGCGTTCGCTAGCGCTGAGCGCTCTCCACGCAGACCAGCGGACTCGCATCATCTGATGCAGGACGCTGTAGCCTTCAATGGTGAGAGGGACGGCGGGAATTTCCGCGGACCCGGCCTGCGGCCGAACAGTGCGGCTGGCTGACATGGAATGACCTCGGCTTCGTGAACATTGTAACCGCGAGAAGAGTTACGGCGGGAGTCCGGCCCTGGCACGGCTGCTCCGGCCGTGATCACACTTTTCTGGTGGCGGTTCACTTTTGGGGGAGACTCCGGCGCGTTCACGATCGGCCTAAATCGTAGATCCTAACGCAAGCACCAGGTTTCGGCTATTTTGGCGGTGGTGGTTGTGGCTTCTGTTGTTGCTGTTTCTTGCCAAACAGACCCAGCAGTTGATCGACCGTATTTTGCTGTTGCTGTTGCTGTGTGGGCTGCTGGCCTTGGTTTCCGCCCTTTTGTCCCAGGAGATTTCCCAAGATTCCAGCGGCCGCGCCTGCTGGGTTGTCATAGCTGGGCACCAGCCCTTTCAGCTTCATCTGTGCGATTTTTTGCAGGTCGGGTGCGAAGACTGGATGCTGAAATGTCCCAGTGACAATCGCCGGGATCACCAGTTCGCCCTGGTTGTTGGCCAGGGCAGTATTCATGTACCCGCCAATTCCGGTGCCGCCCACCTGCTGGCTGGCAGCTTTCGAGAGCACCGCGGTAACGCGTAGATCGAGCGCCTGGGTTATCAGATTCGCTGCGCCGGTGACGCCAATGTTCCCGAGGTCGAGCAGCGCCTGCAAGTCGTTGGTCTGAGCAATCCCGTTCCTAACGAAGATATTTCCTGTCACCCGCGAGATATTTGTGAACCCCTGGTCTTTCTCTCCCGGTCTTAGAAATTGTCCGAGTGAAGCGAGCTGGTGAGTGATATCCGTCCCAGCAAGGCGCACATTATTGAAGTTGACGTCCAACTTTCCGTTCAGTGCCCTAAGAATTTCGTTGGAGGCGATAGCTTGCATGGGGCCGGTGGCGTGCATATCCAAGTTCAGGATTCCCGATCCATTGATCTTGTCCAGGCCGCTCACACCATAAGCTTTGGCGATGGCTAGCACCTCGGGAAGCGCTGCTTTGGGTGCCTGTAGCGTGGCATCAATCAAGGGAGACTTCGACGTGTATTGCCGTAGCGCGAACCGCGCAGCCACAGTCGTGTTACCGGATGTCACGTTGAAGTTGTCGGAGCGGATTTCACTCGGCGTAAGGGCCAGGTTTACGGATTTCACCTGTACGGGTTGCGGAATATCTTTGCCCGTAATCTGAACGTCTCGGCCTGCAATAGTTCCACTGAGCGCAGGGTTATCCGCAGGGCCGCGAGCCTGGATGTCAGCATTCACCCGTCCATTCACTGTGGTGCCCGGAGCGAATGCCACACCCGCCGCCGCCGCAAGTCGAGCCGCTTCCGCAATGGAAATATTGTTAGCCTTCAAATTGAGATCTATTTGGGCTGGAGTAGGCTTTGCATTTACCGTGCCGCTCACGAACAGCGGAGTCGGGCCCAGCTTCAAAGTTGTCTTATCTATCTTCAACAAATCACTGCTTAGGTCGTCAGTCAGGTCGTAATCAGCCGCGACGGGATAGCCGATGTCCAGGCCGTGCACTCGAGGATTCTGGATATTCAGTTGCCCTTTGGCAGACACCTTTCCAGCTTGGCTGTTGATATCGGTCTGACCCGAGAGGCTGCCATCGGTGTTTGCCAACGCAGGGGTCTGAAGAAATTTCTGCAGATCAGCAATTCCGACGCCTTTCAAATCCAGCGTGCCTCGGAACGGAGTCTCGACAAAGTTATTTTGCGCTATCGGACCGCCTTGGCCTTGCAAACTAATTTTCTCTGCTCCGGAACCGGGTAGATGGACGGCGGCATCGACACTGAAAGGCTTGTCTGGTGCAAAATTCTCAAGCGTCAAACTGATGTGGTCGTATACCGATCGCGGCCGCCTGTTTTGTTGATCGCTAATCGCCACTTGCCCATCCTCAATGGTCAGCTTGCCTAGCGAGAACTCATGTTCTGCGCCAGCCGAAGGTGGTTGCGGAGCAGGCCGTTGGTTTGGTCCGGCTGCGCCCGCTGTCGAAGTGGGTTGAGTCGTTGCCGGCTCCGAAGGCTTACCGAGCGAAGCAAAATTCCATACCCCTTGTGCATTTTTCAAAAGCTCAACGCTCGGGCGCTGCAGATTCAGCGAGTTGATTTCGATCTTGCGTCCAAGCAGCGGCAGCAGCTTGATCGAAACATCGAGCTGTTCCGCCTGGACAAAGGGCCGACTGCTGAATTTCGGATCGTCCGCAATCGCCAGGTTGTGGACTTGGAATCGTGGTGGCAACAGCCCCAGGTGCATGTCACCCAGTGTGACTTTACGATCCAAACGCTTTTCGAGCTCAGCTTGCACGAGCCCATGGTACTGATTCACATCCACGAGCGCCCACACAGCAATCACCGCGACGATAATGACGACCACAATGATCCCGATCACGATCCCGAGTTTGCGCATAACTCCTCCTCGAATGTTTCGGCCGGGTTCTTATTATTTTAGATGATAAGTCTGGGCTGGAGGTTTGGTTGAGACCTTGAGACCTTGAGGCCGAAGATCTCAAGCTTGCTCTCTGCGGTTTGCTTTTCCAGAAGCCTGACGCCGGAAACCTGAAGCCAAGCCCACGACGAACGACTGTCAACTAGCGACCAGCTTTGCACCTTGGTAACTGGAGCTTCGGCTTGCTGTGATCGAAAATAGAAGTTCCCATGTACGAAATTTCCACGAAGCACGAGAAGCAAGCGCCATTACAAGCCCCTGCTACTTCGTTTTGGCAGAAGGCTCGACAACAGGCCTCGCGGGTTCCAACCAAGGCTTGGATCGTGCTGGGCCTGTTCACAGTGGCGGCGATCCTGATGGCGCTGTACACCGCTTCATTGGCGAAGACTGCCACTGTCCACCTGAAAGTGCAGCACGGATTCCGCAGCGCGCAAATTTATCTGTGGGTCGATGGCGATCTCGCCTACTCCGGCAAGCTCACCGGATCTGCGAAGAAGAAGTTCGGCCTCATTCCGGATTCGGTGCAAGGCAGCCTTTCGCAGAACGTGCCGCTTACCTCGGGCAAGCACCTGATTCGGGTGCAGGTCGCTTCCGATGATGCCTCGACGGTCGACGACAGTATCAGTGGCGAGTTCGCCCGCAACAGCGAGCGGACCTTATCCGTCGCCGCCCGGCGGGGCGATTTGTCGCTCTCTTGGCAAGTCGCGAACAGCGCGGTCGGGGAGGGTTCTGACCACGCCGGATGGCTCGGACGATACGCCAGCACGTTGTTCCTGACAGTAGCCGGCTCCATCATCTCGGCTCTGACCGGCTATGCGATCAGAGAATTACCCAAGCAAATCGGCTCGCGTCAGAGCGAAGCGCCGAAAATCTGAGTTATCGACCAACGACCAGCGACTAACGACTACTACGCAAACCTAACTTTCACATCTACGCAAACTTAACTTTACATCTACGCAAACTTAACTTTACATCTACGCAAACTTAACTTTCACATCTGGTCCTTTCTCCAGGTGGATGCTATCGATAAAACGGACCTTACCCGTGCGCAGCGTCATGATCACCGACGAAGTCCGGGTGCCTTCTCCGAAAAAGCGCACACCGCGCATCAGCGAGCCCTCGGTCACGCCGGTCGCGGCGAAGATCAGCTGCTTGCCGGGAGCGAGATCTTCAGCCTCGTAAATTTTGTTTTTGTCCTTGATGCCCATACGGGCGATGCGTTCTTCCAGTTCAGGCTTGTTGATGACCAATCGACCGAGCATGTAGCCGTTCAAGCAACGGACAGCGGCTGCGGTGATGACGCCTTCTGGCGCCCCCCCCGAACCCATGACCGCATGCACCCCAGTACCGAGGACGGCGGAAGCGATCCCGGCGGAGAGGTCCCCATCGCTGATCAGCTTGATGCGTGCTCCTGCAGCGCGAATGTCAGAGATCAGCTTTTCGTGCCTGGGGCGGTCGAGCACGATTACCACAAGATCTTCTACATCGCGATCCAGCCGTTTTGCGATGTTCTTCAGGTTGTCGGCCACGGGCGCATCAAGCTCCACTGCGTTCTTGCAAGAAGGCCCGATCACAATTTTTTCCATGTAGCAGTCGGGCGCGTTGAGCAAGCCGCCTTTCTCGGAAGCCGCCAGTACCGTGATCGCGCCGGGTGCACCAGTAGCGCAGAGATTGGTTCCCTCGAGGGGATCGACAGCGATGTCGACCTGCGGGACGTCGCGGCCGTCAGGAAATTCGGCGCCAACCTGCTCCCCGATATAGAGCATGGGTGCCTCGTCGCGCTCGCCTTCTCCGATGACGATCGTGCCACGCATCGGAACCGTGTCCATGGTTTCGCGCATGGACTCGGTTGCAACGTGATCGGCTAGTTTGCGGTCGCCCTGGCCCATGGTGCGGGCGGAAGCGATAGCCGCATTCTCGACCACGCGCAGGAACTCGAGCGCCAGATCGCTTTCCAGATTCTCGCCAAAACTCCTGGCTCTGGGTTCGGCCTTGGCTTCGGGACGTGTATGGGTTGCCATAAGGGGGCCTCCTTGCATGAAGGTGCAAATAAGAAGCGCGGTGAAAGACTATACCGCTATCCAGTAGGGCAGGGAAAGAGAAGGCACGTCATGCAGACCTTACCTTGCGGAGCGTGCGTCAACAGTCGGTGTCAGCTCGCCAACTGTCCGTTGGAGTCGTGGCGAACACTGTGCCGGAGATGCTCAACAAACGCACGCTGGGCGCGGCTGCGGAAGTGCTGCTTCAATTGCACGACGCCCACCCGACGAAAGGCACCGCGATCGGCGAGAGGAACAAAGCAACAATCCTCGCGATGTTCCACCGCCATGTGGGGCACGATGGAAACGCCAGTACCTGCGGCCACCATGGCCAGGATAGTAGCGAACTGCCCACTTTCAAAAACTACGTTCGGCTGCAACTTGGCGCGGCCGCAGGCGGCGAGCGCGTTTTCGCGGAAGCAGTGTCCTTCCTTAAGCAGGAGAAAAGAATCGTTCTCGATCTCCTTAAGATGCACGGACTCGTGCCGCGCAAGACGGTGGGTTGGGGGTAAGACTAAGTAGAGCCGCTCACGCAGAAGCTCCTGACAGAGAAAATGTTCGCCCGCCACGGGAAGGGCCAGGAATCGCCATATCCACAGCGGCCTCTTGCAGTTTCTTGAGAAGCACAGGCGTGATTTCCTCGATGACGCTCACCTGGATATGGCGATACTTGCAAGCAAAACTGGACAATCGCGCCGGCAGAAAGTAAGGCGCAATGGTAGGAATCGCGCCCACCAGGACGCGCCCTTTCTCGAGCCCCGCCATCTCCTCAATTTCCAGCTTGGCTTGGCTCAACTGACGGAGAATCGCTTCCGCGCGAGGCAAAAAAACTTCGCCGAAAGGCGTAAGCCGCACCGCTCGCCCCAAGCGATCGAACAACTTCGCTCCCAGTTCATCCTCTAGCTTGAGCACCTGCTGCGAAAGCGAGGGTTGGCTCACATGTTCGCGTTCCGCGGCACGGGTGAAGTTACGCGTGCTGGCGACGGCGCAGAAATAGCGAAGCTGATGCACTTGCATGATTATTGGAACCTGAAGCTGTCAGATGCAGAGCCTATGGAAAGAATAGAAACTATATCTTAGACCAATAATCGAGAGAGGGCTAGACTCGTCCCGAAGAGGAGGTAGTATGCCTGAGAAGAAAGAGCATGTCGTGAAACACGGTGATGTCACGCAGCGGGTGGGGGTAGAGACGATCCGCGCCCGTGGAGTTGATGTCGAGAAGCTCATCAAAATTCTGATCGCCAATGCGGCGGCTGAATTTGCCAGCACCTATTACTACTACACGATTTTGCGCATGCACCTGGCCGGCCATGAAGACTACAAGGAAATTTGCGAGGACGCGCGCCTGGAAGATCGCGCCCACTGGGAGCTGATCGTGCCTCGGATTTACGAGTTGGGTGGCGAGTTGCCCAATGACCTGAGAGAATTCCATGATCAGGCGGGATGTGCGGCCGCCAAGTTGCCTGACCCTCCAACCGTGGTCAATATCCTCACCCTGCTGTTGGAATCGGAACGGTGCGCCATCCGCAGTTGGAGCGCGGTGTGCGACATGACCTTCGGCAAAGACCCGCGCACCTACGACTTGGCCTCACGGATTCTCAACGAAGAAGTGGAGCACGAGGCCTGGTTCATCGAGCTGTTGGCGAAGGAGCGCGACGGTAAGTCGATTCCGTCCGGACACTTCCGCCGCGGCGAACCGGGGCACGCGCCTTACAGCAAGAACCGGGGCTTCTACAATCCATAACTCTCCTTGCGGCATCCTGTCCGGACCAGCGCCGGGCAGGATGCCTTTCTCGCCCGTATCCTCTTTCGCACGTAGAATGAAATCGTGAGCCATGATCAGACTTCGTTCGAGGTGACGCTCATTCTGCCGGATGGCGTACGGACCATTCCCGTGAACGGGGACCAGCACATCTGGGACGCCGCGTGGGCAGCGGGGATCGTCTTGCCGGCGCTCTGCCACCAGGGACGCTGCCTGACCTGCGCGGGACGGCTGGAGAATGGCGGCGAGGTAGACCAGTCCGATTCGGTCAGCTATTTTCCTGAAGATCGCGAGTCCGGTTTTGTGTTGCTGTGCACTGGCAAACCGCGTTCTGCTCTGCGCATCCGAACCCACCAGCAGGATGCGATGCGAGCGCACCGGCGAGAAAAGGAACTACCGGCACCGTACTCGTAAGTTCCAATCCTCAAAATATCAGCGTGCCAAAATCCCCATGCCTCGCTGCCGCCACCGCTTTCCTTCCAGTCGCAGCTCGGAAAAGCCACGATCTACTTGTTCTAGAGTGACGCCGCAATGACCGTTCCGCTCCACATACTGCTGTACGAAAAAGTCATTCTTTCCGGTTCCGCGAGTGAGCTATTTCAGCTCCGAGGTCAAATTTCTTAAATGACCTTTCTAAAATGACGACACTCAAAGGTCGGCAATCTACGCGATGGGAACTTGTTGGGAAATGACTGGGTGGCGAGAGCGGAAGAAGCCGCGTGTCCCTCAGGGCGACCGTGCTAGCGGCAATTTCTTGCCGTCGCACAAACTCCGTATTCGGGCAGCGCAGGCCGTCCCGAAGGACGCCTAAACGCCCGGGGGAGCATTGTCGGGCAATCCCGAGGGACGCCCAAAAGCCCAGTCTCGGGACACGCGGACGGGAAGGATTCTGGACCGTCTGCTTGGGCATGTCAATAGTTTTCTGCAATAAATTTTCCGATGAGCAGTCTGGCGAAGAAGTGAAAAGAAGATCCAGATCAACGCTATTAGAACTAGGACAACTAGCCCGAAGATGGGAACCAGCCTTCCGCTTCATTCGAGGAAGTTCGTTTGAGAGGCAGCGCGATTGCCAACTAGAACGCGTCAATCCCCGTAACCGCCTGGCCGATGATCAGAGTGTGGATGTCGTGCGTGCCCTCGTAGGTCTTCACCGACTCGAGGTTTGCCATGTGGCGGAAGATGGGGTATTCGTCGGCCACACCATTCGCGCCCAGAATGTCGCGGGACATGCGCGCGCACTCCAGGGCCATCCAGACATTGTTGCGCTTAGCCATCGAGATGTGCTGGTGGCCGGCCTTGTCTTGATCTTTGAGACGGCCGACTTGCAGCACGAGCAGTTGCGCCTTTGTGATCTCGGTAATCATCCAGGCGAGCTTTTCCTGCACCAGTTGATGCGAGGCGATGGGCTGGTCGCGAAATTGTTTGCGGAAGAGTGAGTATTGCAGAGCGCAGTCGTAGCAGGCCATGGCCGCACCTACAGCGCCCCAAGCGATCCCATAGCGCGCCTGATTCAGGCACATGAGTGGAGACTTCAGGCCGTCGCTCGCGGGCAGCAGATTTGATTCAGGAATGTGAACGTCTTGAAGAGAGAGGCTTGAAGTCACCGAGGCACGCAACGACCACTTGCCATGGATATCTTCGGCGCGAAAGCCGGGGCGATCAGTTTCGACCAGGAAGCCGCGGATTTTATCGTCTTCCTCTTCGTTTTTGGCCCAGATGATGGCGACGTCGGCGATGGAGCCGGAGGTGATCCACATCTTCTCGCCGTTCAGAACGTATTCGTTCCCAACTCTGCGGGCGCGGGTACGCATGCCGCCGGGGTTTGATCCGAAATCAGGTTCGGTGAGTCCGAAGCAGCCTAGTTTTTCGCCTTTCTGTAGCTCGGGCAGCCAATGCTGCTTCTGTTCCTCGCTGCCGAAGGCATAGATCGGATACATCACCAGCGCCGACTGCACACTGACGAACGAGCGCACACCGCTGTCTCCACGCTCCAATTCCTGTGTAACCAAGCCGTATTCCACATTCGACATGCCTGCGCAACCGTAGCCCTTGAGACTGGCGCCGAAGAATCCCAGTTCAGCCATCGGCTTCACCAATTCGCGGGGAAAGCGGCCGGCGCGGTTGCAGTCCTCAATGATGGGGATGAGATTGTCTTCAATGAATCTACGAGTGGTATCGCGGACGAGGCGCTCGTCGTCAGTGAGCAGCGAGTCGAATTCGAGGAAATCGACTCCTCGGAACTTGATAGCCATGATGTTCTCTTTCTAATTTGGTCGCTAGCTCAGTTTGGATCGCTGATTTGATCGCTTGCCGACTAATGTGTTTTCTCGCTGCGAACAGGCGAAGGAATAAGGCAGGGAGGAAACTTTAGAAGGTAGCAGAGGGTGGAGGAGGCGTCAAACGGAGGCGCGTAATGGAAGAGCCATCTTTGACGCTAATAAGTCGAGTCTTAGTTTGTGTTGCTTCGAATCTGCGCACAATCCGAGCCAACGACTACTGAACCGTGACCGTCACGTTCGAGTGTCAGATCGCTCCCTACCTGACCGGGATCGTGACAATGACGGTGCACCTCTGCGGTGGGGGAATGGTTTACGGCCCACCGCAAAGGGATTGGCTACGCGTGGTTACAGCTGCATCGGGATACTCTACAGACGGTCCCGTCAGGAGAGGACCCACCGGCTCGCTCCGTAGATTCGTGTCCAGAAATGCGGCGATGTAATCTCTTATAGCTGCAACAGTTTTCTCAGGGCCCATGGTGCCGGTCTTGATTGCACCCTTCGCCAACCAGACCAAATCCGACGGAGTCACGTGATCAGCACCCTTGAGATTCACGGCGAATCGCGGACCGCGTAGATTGTCCCACAAGCGACATTCTTGGTTACTCCGGTGTTCGCGTCCAGCAGTCAGGATAAAAACAGGCTTCTCCGTTTCATTGAACGTATCCGGCACGACGCCATCGATGAAAATGCCAGCCCGGAAGCGAGGCTCTTGTTCGATGCCAAGCAGCGCGGTCAATCCACCCAAGGAGTGACCCGCCAAGGCGACATTAGACATATCCAGTTTGCCAACGAACGGGCTCTCGGGGCGAGCGTTCAGGCGCTCTAGTTCGTCTACGACGAATTTCAAGTCACCCAAGCGAGCGGAGACGGCAAACTCCATTGCTTGACCATCGCCTCGCAAGGTATTTCCGAGATGGCTACCAAAGACCGGCTCGACAAAACGCCCATCGAGGAACTCGACGGCTGTCGTCTCGTACGTGTGATCGATTGACGCCACAACGTAACCACGGCTGGCGAGATCCTCAAAGAGAAACGTGTAATCGGTGAATGTGCCTGTGTAACCGTGGGTAAAGACGATTACCGGATGCATGCCTTTTATCATAGGAGCATCCAGGCAGCTATTTGTCCGCACCTCTGGCAGTGACATTCCCGCGAGTCGGGAAAGATGGCTCCAAACCTTTGGCGAAGTATATTCTGCCCGGCGACAGCCTTGACTGCGAGCCGCCGGATACCAGAACCGCACCAGCAGCTCTCGTTTCGTGCCATTGCCCAAGTAAGGATCATTACGGCTAGAGTCAATTAGGTCCATCACGCTCGTCCCAACTTTGCTAGGCCCCGTGGGACTGGGCACGGTTGCGCTCCTGTTCTTTGATATAGCAGACCGCACCGCCGCATCGCTGAAGATGAGGGAACGGCCCTTGCCCGACAAGCTCACGATCTGTGGGCTGCCGGCACTATCGTCGCTGATGGAGAGATTAGCGTGGTGGGGCCCTGCCGTTTTCGGTTTGAACGTCACATTGATAGTGCAGGACTTTCCAGCTGCAACGCTCGTGCCGCAATTATGCGTCTGAGTAAAATCAACTGTATCCCCCGTGATTGCGATGCCAGTAATGTTCAACGCTGTACTCCCGGTGTTGGTCAGCGTCGCTGATTGGGCACGGAACTGGCCGAGAGGCACGATGCCAAAGCTTAAGCTGGCAGGAATCAGCTTCACGGTGCCCACCGTTAGGGTGATGGTGGCGTCCGCCGTTCTGGTTACATCGGCGGCTGAAGTTGCGGTGAGGGTCACGGTGGCGTTGGCTGGCACCGTCGGAGGTGCGCTGTAGATAGTCGGCGTGCCGCTCTGCGTGCTGGGAAGGGAGACACTGCCGCACGTCGAACACGGTATTCCTCCTTGTGTAATGGTCCAGTTGGCCGAAGTGTTGCTTGGATCGTTGCTGACCATTGCTGTAAATGGGGTGGCATTGAACTGCGAACTCGCATCCACTGGAATGAGCGCACTCGCTGGCGAAACTGAGACTGTGATAGCCGGAATGGCGATGGTTGCTGAGGTTGATGCCAATGGATCAGCTACTGAAGTAGCCGTGATCGTCACGGTCAGGTCGCTCGTGTCGGTTGGTGGGTTGTAAGTGACCGAAGTAGTGGTCATATTGCTGAGGGTCCCTGCTCCAGAGGCGGGGGAGATAGTCCAGCTGACGCCTTTGTTACCCGGGTCGGGTGTAACTGTCGCCGTAAACGACTGCGGGGGGCTGCCCGTTTGTACCGTGGCAGTGGCCGGTACCACGGAAACTACTTCCGTTGGCACGCTCACGGTTGCGGAGGCTGACTTCGATGGATCGGCGATGGATGTAGCCGTGATGGTTACAGTGAGGTGGGTCGCTGGGGGAGTGACCGGCGGCTTATACGTGACCGAATTGGGAAGCTGATCGATTAGGGTTCCTGCTCCAGAGGCCGGAGAGATGGTCCAGGTTACGCCCTGGCCTGACGGATCGTTGTTCGCATTGGCGCTGAACGGCACCCCCATGCCACCTGCCTGCACCGTAACGCTGGTCGGATCGATAGAAACCGTTATCGCCGGCACGGTGACAGTGGCGGAACCCGATCTCGATGTATCAGCGGCCGAAGTAGCCCGGACGGTCACGGTTAGGTCGCTTGCCGGGGCGCTGGCCGGAGCAGTGTAGGTGGTGGGCATCCCGCTTAGCGTCGCTGTCGGAGATATTTGGCCGCATTGCGACGCGGAACAAGACACGGTCCAAGTCACGCCCTTGTTCCCCGTATCGTTGGCGACTGTCGCCGTAAATGTAGTCGGGCTACCTGCCGGTACTATGGAAACACCTGCCGGCTCGACACTGACGCTGATTGCAGGTCCCGCGATTACTGGCTGCCCTCCACCACCACAACCAGCAAGCGGCACCACGAACGCGAGCCCCAAAAGCGATAGCGCTAAGGACACGGAGCGCTGCATAACGCCTCCTCAAGGCCGCAACCGTGACGTCGCGCAGGCAATTTGCGACGGTTGCAACCAAAACAGGCCATGGGGAGAAATCTCCCCAACGACAATGCCTGGAACTTCCTTCGCAGTATTTTCTTGGCCCTTTAAGGCTAGTAGGGCCGCCAGCCGTCCAGAATACGCGGCTGGCACATCGCTTAGAAGAGAGGAAAACAGTCCGTGGATGAAACGCGCTTTTATACTCCGGAGCTACAACGCTGTCAACTCATAAAGTGAAGTGCCTACTCAAGTCGTTTTTGCGTTGTTCAGAATGGGGTCGTTCTGAGCTCCGGTCAGATTCGCGGTCATTGAGCGACTTGTGCGGTATCGAGTTAGGGATCAGAAGCATGGGGCGGCAAGTAAGTCATTAGACGCGCGGCATCCAACGCGGCACTGCCTTGCAATACTCTTCATACTCTGTGCCAAACTGCTGGCGCAGCGTCGGCTCTTCATAAAGCACAACAAAAAGATGGAAGAGCAGCCACAGACACACTCCGTAGATCCGAATTCGAACTGAGCGGAAGAGCGCTGCCTGGCCAAAGACAACGGACAATACGCCTACATACATGGGATTGCGCACGAAGCGGTGCAGTCCGCGCGAAACCAGAATTTTCGGTGGATCGATTGGTGCTGGCGTGCCGAGGCCGTGGTAGGCAAAGTCCCAGGCGCAGCGAAAGTAGATGGCAGCCCCCAAGCCGATGAGCACGACTCCGACCAGCTCGATTGCGCCAAGCGTTGGCTTGTGCGCCGAGCTAACTAACCGATGAGGCACGAACACGGCAACGAATCCTGGCACAAGGATCGTGAAGATGAGCGTTTTAATGACCGGGCCTACCGCTCGTGGCATGGCTCAGGTTGAAGGGAGAAAGCGGCATACTCAAGGCACCTTTTCGGGGAACTCATGAGCACCAGAAAATCAGTGGCGTTCTCCCGAGGCTGGATTGACGAGCGTGCTGAAAAGATTTTGGAAAATGCGTAGCTGACGGAAGGCTGTGCCCTTCCCAACCTCCAACAGTTTCCCCGTTTTCCGCAGCCTTTCATCTAATCGTTGGATATGTCCCGAATCACGGCGGGCTATCCACGCAAGACAACCCCCGCGACCTTCCTGTAAAATCGATTTCCGGCGGAAGAGAGTTAAGAAATCTGCTCAGCGGCTTCAAAGCGAATTCCTACGCGCCTTTGATGGCAAGCACCAAGCACTGCCTCCACCACATGTAAGTGACCGCGAACTTCTGTGTGGATTCCGAGACCGCGAGAGCATCAGGAGAGAATGATGGCCAAGATTGCAAAGACTGCAGACCGCAGGAGGGTGATGGACACCTCCAAGAGCACGGACTGTCCCAAGTGCGGCAAGCCCACCCGCATCGTGAAACGGGTGAAAGACCGCGAGCGCGGCGTGGCGGGAGGAATGTTCATTTCGTGCTCGTCATGCGAGTTCTGCGAAAAGCTGTAAGCAGGTGGTTAATGAATAGTGACCAGTGGCGAGCTTTCCGAATTGCCCGCTGGTTTTTTTGTCTTCTACCCATTATCTTTTCGGTGCTCGAACTTCTCGGCGATTCACGCCAACTCTCTCGACTGGCTGAAACCAGCCTCGGGATGCCGCCTGAGGAGTGCAGGTCTTGATAAAGGCGAACTGATCGGCAGGATTTGGGAAGTGAAGCTTGTAGCTGAAAGCCAGCTTAAAAGCTGATCTGCCCCAGAATCGCCCTCGCTTCTGCGGCGGGATCGGCAGCCTGGGTGATAGGTCTCCCCACTACAATGTGAGTGGCGCCTGCGGCGATGGCTTCCGCAGGAGTCACGACACGCACTTGATCACCGCGTCCCATGCCCGCGGGCCTCACTCCCGGAGTGACAATTAAGAACTCACCATCAAGTTCGTTGCGCAGCTCGGTGGCTTCCTGAGCGGAAGCAACTACACCGTCGCACCCGTCAGCGATCGCTAAGGCGGAGAGGCGAAGCACCTGATCTACAACCTTGCCCCGTACCCCCATCTTTTCCAGATCACTGTCATCCAGGCTTGTGAGCACCGTGACCGCCAGCACCATAAGAGTTGGATTCATGTTCCGGGCGGCGTCGACAGCAGCACGCAACATCCTCCCGCCCCCGCTGGCGTGCACGGTCAGCATGCTGACATGCAGCTTTGCCGCCTCGCGAACCGCGGAGGCCACGGTACTGGGAATATCGTGGTATTTCAGGTCGAGGAAAACCTGACGCCCAGAGGCGACAAGGTCGCGAACGATCTGTGGTCCTTCGGCCGTGAAAAGCTGTTTTCCAACTTTGTAGGTAAAAGCGGAATCTCCCACAGCCGCCACGATTTTCTGCGCGGCGGCAGCGGAGGACACATCCAAGGCGACAATCAGTTGCTCGCGGGGATCGCGCATCCCTAGGCAGTCTAACCCACGCACGGTCACCAAGGCAGTCTAATCCGCGCGGAAACCAAAACGCTGGGGAAAGGCTATGGCAAAGCTGGTGCTAGCCTGTTCATAGCGACCGTCTGGGTCTGGACCAGATCTACCCGGACACGCTGGAGTCCCTGATCCCTAAAATCGAGAGCCCGGGCGGCATTGTAGGACACATCGATAATCCGACCGTCGACCACCGGCCCGCGGTCATTCACTCGGAGAATAACGGCCCGGCCATTGCGCAAGTTGGTCACGCGAATATAGGTGCCCAGTGGCAACGTGGGATGAGCCGCGGTGAACTCGTGCATGTCAAAAGGCTCTCCGCTGGCTGTGGTCTTGCCTTCGAACTGTTTGCCGTACCAGGATGCCGTACCCACCTGGTAAGGCTTCTTGCCGCGATGCTTGCGCTGCATGTGTACGTATTTTGCGGCTTTAGTGCTTGGGGTACTACCGGACTCCGAGCTGTTTGGCCGTTGCGCGGCTCCGGCTCCGAAACTGGCGACGGACAACAAAATTGCCAGTCCATGAGCTATTGGTCGTCGCATTCAATCACCTCGCATCTCTAAGTCGATCTTCCCCACCACGGATGAACCGAGTCTTCAGATGCTAGCGACGTGCCCTTCGGGTGTCAACCCAAAAGACGTGGTAACTTGTTGGCGGTAAGGTAATTAGAGAATCTCACATGTGCTTAATTCATTGGGTCCAGGCAGAGGATGTTCCTCGCCTACAAGGACTTAGTTGTGTACTTATCAGTTATCACCCAGACCAAGAAAGGCTGTGAACTTTTTTCTAAGTAATTTATTAGCAACGACTTACATTTTTTATCCTTGCAAGTTGCTGGAAACGGACAACTTACACCCGCCGCCGGCCCTGGTGATGTTACCGAAGTTTAGATCCCATTTTCCCGACACAGCAGACCTGGCTCGAGGACGACCGCAAGGCAGCAACCCACGAAAGAATTTTGCGCAGGCGCCGATTTCCGCTACATTGCGGACATGCCCCAAGCGCCGCCTGTCGTCCTAACCATAGCCGGTTTCGACCCCTCCTCGGGTGCCGGGGTCACAGCCGACATTAAGACGATAGCCGCGCACGGCTGCTACGGCGTGGCCTGCATCACCGCCATGACCGTCCAGTCAACCTCGGGAGTACGCCGGGTAGAACCTGTAGATGCAGAGCTGATATCTGAAACCCTGAAGGAATTGGCGTCCGATCTAGAAATTGCGGCGGTTCACATTGGTATGTTGGGGTCTGTTAAAGCGATAAAAGCCGTAGCCGAGTTCCTGCAGCGGCAGAAGCTGGAAAATGTGGTGCTGGATCCCATTTTGAAGTCTACTTCAGGAGCCGAGCTGCTGGAGTTGAACGGCACCAGGTTGCTCATCGAGAAGCTTGTCCCCTTAGCCGCAGTTGTGACCCCTAACTTGGATGAGGCCTCAGCGCTTACCGGGGTTACCGTGACCAATCCAGAGGGGATGAAGGCCGCCGCCTTGAAGTTGCACTCGCAGGGGGCGACAGCAGTAGTCGTGACCGGAGGCCACCTCGAGAAGGCGACCGATTTTCTGAGCTTTACGACCAAGCGCGGGGTGGAACAGCAGCTCTTCAAGTCCGAGCGTAAGCGTTCTAATTCCACTCATGGAACTGGATGCGCATTTGCCACGGCTATCGCTTGCCATTTGGCGCTGGGCAGGGGACTGCCGGAAGCCGTGCTCCTAGCCAAGGCGTATATTACCGCTGCGATCGTGAATGCCCAGCCGCTTGGAAGAGGCACGGGGCCGGTGCATCATCTCTATCGCATGTATCAGCCTGCCCGACGAATCGCTGTCACGGATCCG
>WNEZ01005528.1_pt1 | contig 21129 bp, 9 predicted proteins | sample 5400521 | NCBI WGS metagenome assembly WNEZ01 (sample SAMN13153339, study PRJNA577476) | soil metagenome | isolation source: 120 cm saprolite under Douglas fir tree site 2 hole 1 replicate 1 | place: USA:California | collected 2015-04-18 | reverse complement strand
CTTCCGCCGCCTGCTTGGCGACGAGCACCGTCTGCCGCTGCGGCAGGATGATCACCCCGGTGACCAGTTCCAGTTGCGAGAGAGCCGCCAGGAAGCCAAAGAGCACGAACGGCTCGTGGAAGAGGTGCTCTGAGGTATAGCCCTGCCAGCCTGGACGGTGGGTGGGGTCCGCTCCCAGGACGTGGTCATACACCACGAGGTGGCTGTAGCCCAAGCCTTCAACGGCCTGCGCATAGTCGCGGATCGCTACGGGGTCCACGCCGATCTCGTTCTGGGGGAACACGACTCCTAGCTGCATATCCAAACTCCTCACAATCACATGGTCTATTGCTGATTCCTTGCTCATGTGATGATAGCACGCACTCCTGTGCTTGTCCAGGAACCTGAGAGCAGTGCAGGCTCACATATCTGTCCTGGCTCTCGGGAGAGGGTGTCTGCCAGATGGGGTCGATTCCGCTGCCCACGATGGCTGGGTGCTCCAGACCATCCAAGATGAACATCCTGAGTGGCGGATCAGTGAGATGGGTCGGCGCGTCAGTCGCGAGCATGTCCTTGCGTCAACGCCCGCGTTGTGAAAGGAACGGGGAGCGACCGGAGCGGCAAAAAGCCTGTGGCATGCAGCGTTCTGAACGCAGTTTCAGGCTCGTCAAAGATAACAGGATGATCTGGCATGGTAGTGAGAGGAACGGGAGGAAGGGGACGATACGGACTAGAATCCAGGTTTACCTCTAGAGAAAAATACAGACGATGTGCGAACCGGAAAAATGCTCCAGATCGTCCCGTGCCTCCCGTTTAATAGAGCAAGCGCATCTCCTCTGGCTTCGACGATCATATGATGCAGGTCTGGGATGCTATGACAGAAGCCAACCTGCCAAAATCTTACTCGCCTGAAACAAAAGGGTTCCTTCAGCGCAATAGCGTACTGTCTTCCGCCAACAACTGGACACGCTTACAGGCCAGGGTTCTGATCGCAGAACACACGAAAGAATGCAGGACTGAGAAGTATCTAAAGCATACTGTTGGCTTTTGCGTTTTAAGTCCTGACACATCTAGCGTAAGAAGCTTGTGACAAGCTATGTTGAAAGCCTGCAACAAGGTTTCGCCAAATAGGCTCTTTAATCGTCCCCGCTCCCGCCCTTATCATCTCCAGGCATGCTATCTTCCATGTGGATAATGTGTAGTACGTACACCATGCGTGCTCCCTTTCGCAGAACTACCGACTATTCCAACCGATACGACTCTCACCGAACTCTCCTCCTCGAAGCGCAACACCTCATTAAGCGCAGATGAGTTCTACTCATCAGTGTAACAAAAACTGAGATCAAAAACGTGCATAAAGTTACGAGTTGTGCCAGAGGCAGCCCCTTCTTTAGATATCTTGCCAGTGAGAAGCGGGCATATGTTCTTTCATCATTGCGCGGCAGCGTCCTGTGTACCTTGAACAGGTTCGCAGGCTCAGCACCTGCTTTCAGATCAGGTGATTTGCTTAACAGGCGGCTTACTCCTGTTGGGTAGCCTGCTCTTCCAGCGGCTCAAAGGACAGCACGTAGGCCTCCAGGTCAGGATCATGTACCAGTTTCCTGAGGAGTTGAGGCGCTGAGATAATCCCCAGCTCTTGCAGCTCGGGAAGGTGTTCTAAAGCAACCTTGCCCACCGCAAGACGGTCGAGTACCGTCTCGTCCTGTGCCACCGCACCCTCGATCAAGCGCAATCCACGCAGGTAGACCACATCCTTGCCAAAAAACACCCCGGCTCGTTCAAGATCGGGGACGCCGCGGAATGTCCGTAGGCAACGAGATAGGGCAACTTCCCTCGCCCGCTGCTGTGCCGTCTGTACATCTTCATCGCTTCGCCTGAGGCGACGGCGAAGCAAGAACAGTAACTCAAAGAAGGTGTAGAGTGGTAAGAAAGTCTGTGGTGGCGTCATGACTCCACCTGCCAATCCTGTTGCGAGTGTCCCCAGCCAGTTGCCCCAGTCATCGAGCGCCTGTCCTTGCAGCGCTGCTACCTGGCTTTCCTGGTAACTGGTAATGCCCTCTTCTGTCGTGAGATAGCCTTTCGTCCCAATGCCTAACAGGCCAAGCGGAGAGCGCTCCCCAGCAACGCCCCTGGCGATATGACCCGCCAGCTCGTCGGCCAGGTACCGTCTGATCTTGTCGAGAGAAACGGGCTTCTCCTCAAGAAACAACTGGTGGGCCGCTGCTTCGACCCGGGGGCCGCTCGCCTTGGGATCAATCAAGACCTGCCATTCTGGAAAACCGCTTTCGCGCAAAACCGCTTCAAAGAAACGTCTGGCTGTCTGGGCGCTCACTATGCGTGGTGGTGAGAAATGTGCAGCATTCTCCTGTGGCCCCCCAGGCGTTTCTGCCTCCTGAGAAGAGAGGTCAAGCGAGAACTGGAGCCGTTCTTGCAGGAACTGGATCAGCCTCTGGCAGACCTCTACCGTCTCCGGACGTTTCATACCTTGCCGCAGCGCGTCGGTGACGTGGGACAAGGCCTCCTCTAGTTCTTCGCGGGTGGGTACGAAGCCAAGCGACTGATTGAGTGCCCGGTACCGTTCTGTATCCCCCTCAGAGGTGGCCTCGATCATGCGCAGGAAGGTCGTCTCTTCCTCGATCGCCCCATGATAGAGGCGGCGCACAATTACATTCGGCTCTTCCCGGCTGATCTCCGCGTCCAGTTGCAGCATGCCAGCAATGCGACGGCGTACCGCTTCGACATCAAGCGCTGGATAGTGCAGGCGTGGTTCGCGCTGTTCGGCCAGGGCTGCCGCCAGTTCACGCTCGCATGCTTGCGCTATCAGCTTCCCCAATTGCTCCTTGACCGTCTCGTCCGGGTCCGGGGTGTGCAACTCGTCCCACCGTCGCTGTTCCTCCGTCGTGAAGGGACCCGCCTGCGCCCACCACCAGTAGGCATCATACGCGTCAAGCTGGCGATAGCGTTCCACCCACCGCCAATCCAACTGATGCTGTGGCGATGCGGCGCTCTGCCGCCACCGCGCCATCTCTGCAAGCGCTTCTTCTGCATACATGCGGTAGATTCTCCTTCTCGGATGAACGTGGGGCAGCGCATCACGTAGTAATCGCCCGGCTTCATCGACCCTCCCCAGGCGAAGATAGAGCCTTCCGCGATTGATACGGTACACCCACACTTCCTCCTGGGATAAGGTATGACCTGCATCGGCAAGGCGTTGTACCTCTGCCAGGGCTTGCTCATCAAACAGCAGCGCTTCTTGAAAGCGGCCAAGCTGCGCGAGGATTTGCGATTTTTCCCCGTACGAAGCGGCAAGTGCGCCCACTTCAACAGATCCCTGCTCCTTCAAGGTAATGCTGCGCTCTATGGCCTGGAGTGCTTCCTCATGCTGTCCGATCCTGTTCAACTCGTAGCCCAGATTGGTCAGGAAGAGTGCCAGGCGTTTCTTCATCCGACTCCTTTGAAGGGGTGATGGCTCTTCGTGCTCCGCAAGGAGCCTGGCACCTTGCCTGTAGAGAGCAATGGTTTGCTCCTGGAGTGTTCTGGCAGCCTGGATTGCTCCTTGCTCTTCAAGATACTCACTCCATGTCCCTAAGATCATCGCGCGTTTTTCCAGCAGCGAGGCCTGCAGATCCGGATTCGCTAGCAGCAGCGGCTCAAGACGATCACTACACTCGTCAAGCAAGGCTTGTGCCTCTTCAAAGCGTACCTCGTTCAGGGCATGCACCATCAGGTAATGCGTGAGATAGACCTCTGTCGGGGGATGAAGGACTACCCTTCCTGTGAGCACAGCAGCGCGGATGCGCTGATACTCGCTTGCTCGTTTTCTGCTGTCAATGGCCTGACCAAGAAATGGGGAGAGCAGGTAGTCTAAGAGCACGCTCCCATATGCATCGTCTTCTGTACCATGCCCATCACTGTAGTGCATACCCTGCTGGGCGAGCCGGGCAAGCTGGGGCGCATATCCCAGGTTAAAACTGAGCCAGCCATAACGAAGCAGCAATTGAGCGGCATCCAGCAGGCGGTGATCGGTGAGCAGCAGCACGGCCAGTTCCGTGATCACCTCGCCCCGCTCCCGGTCGCTCATCATGCCTTCATCGAGCCAACGGAGCAGTGCTCGCACGAGTTGCTCTTCCTGTTCTTTCCTGTCTTGAGGTGTAAGACGTTGCTGCACGGCGGAAGCGACCATCGGTAACAACTGGACGCGGTGTGAATAGGCCACCAGCAGCGAGGCATCCCGCAGTTCTTTCAGCGGCCTGGGACGGTCGCAGAGGACTTGCAAGGCGGGCTTCCCCAGCGGGATATTGGCAACCGCCAGCAGGGTGAGCACACGACCCGCTTCCGGGGAGAGGCGTTTCTCGATGATTCGTTCCAACAAGGGTTGGAGTTTGCTGGCAAAGTGTCCTCGTAAGAGCGCCGGTTCCGCCAGGAGCTGCAGCAGCCGCTGCATGATACCCTCTCCCTGGGTGCGATCCTCATGCACCTCTTCCCCGCTCTCGAAGCTCCGCCAATCGTCGAGCAAGAGTGGGTCTTGCGCCAGGGCGGCGACCCACTCCAGGCAGAGTGGGATCCCGCCCACTCGTTCACAGACAGCGCGCAGGTGCTGCACCGGCACGCGCTCCAAGCCCAGATGCTGCAAGAGCAACACCCCGGTTTGTACGGAGAGCAGTGGCACCGTCGTCTCGGCGACAAAGACGCGCTCGCGCCCTGCCCAGCCGGGCCACTCTTTGGTCGCGAGCAGGATGGTTGCCTGGTGCTGGCTCAGCAGAAAGCGCTCCAGAAAATGTTCCCAGCAAGGCGCCAACCTGCCCTCATCGGTTAGAACGCCTTCAGCGTTATCGACCAGGATCACGGTGGGGCGTGCGCTGTGTTCCAGGTGCGCCAGCACATAGGCGGTGCGCGCCTCGACCGAGGAGAGAGAAGACGACGGCAGCGGATCGCCTGCTTCAGCCAGCAGACTGCCCAGGAACGCCTCCAGCGAGGCATCGGGGCTGCTCGCACGCTCGATAGGCAGGAGAGGGAGCCAGAGGACCTGGTAGGCGGGATAGTCGGCCTGCAGGAAGTGCCGCGCCAGACGATGCAGCTCACTCGATTTGCCGACGCCCATCGGACCCTGCAACACCAGCAGCTTTTTGGCCGGTGGGTGCTCTATGGCAGTGAGCACCGTCGCGAGCCACTCTTCTCGTCCCACCAGGTGACGGGTTTCTGCCAGCAGCGGCCTGGGCGGAGTCCCTTTTTGGGGTGAGGGTGCGACTTCATCGGGAAGCAGATCGGCATTGGCAAGGGCATAGCGCAGTTCAGCCCATTCGGCCTCAGAGCGACGCTCCCAGTGGGTTTTCTTGGCTTCGATGCGCCTGCGGGCCAATTCCAGGAACGCCTGCCGGTCTGCGACGGTCCATTGCACGCCAGCCAGACCGAGCGCGGTATAGAGCGGCAGTAGATGCTCGAACGCAGGGGCAATCACGCCGCTTTCCAGGCGAGAGTAGTTGGCCTGGGTCCATCCGGGCAGGTGTGCCAGAACTTCGCGCTGCTTGAGATCCCATTGCTCCCGCCGTATCTTGAGCAACAAGCCAAAATGCATCGGGGGCGCATGGTGATCAGCATAGTCCATAGCATCCTACCCTTCTGCTCCATACCAGGAGGCACCGGACAATATGTATAAAGTATAGGCATATTTTCGAGCCACTTGCAACTTTATACCACTTTATCTGCATGTGCTCTGCTACGCTTATGATTGGGATGATCCAGAAACAGCGGAGGAGACCTTCCCAGACGGTGTCCCTGGATCCAGTGTGAAGGGGAACGAAGCAAGCACCACCAGAACAAGGGAAAGCCTGGCCTTGCGGAAGGAGTGGCCTCTCACCGCTTCATTGCGGCGCGTATGACCCGCGTGGGAGTGTACCAGGCGCAATTGAGCACGCAGGTGGGAGCAGAGGAAGCGCTCCGCCTGGTGGGTGAGCATTATGTGGGTATCATGGAGCAAGCAGGGACCGAGGAGGAAGATGAGGGTAATGGACGTCGTTGAGCAACCTGCCAGCACAAATAGCTATGTGATCGATGCGGAAAGCGGAGCCGAAGTGGCACGGCTCATCGAGCAGGATCGCTTCCTCAACACGAGCATGGGCGGCCCTGTCCCTGAACGTGACGATCTTACGAGCATGCACACTATCCTGGATCTGGCCTGTGGTCCTGGCAGCTGGGCACTCGAGATAGCCTACTGCTATCCCCGGCTGCAGGTCACCAGTGTGGACGTGAGCCGGAGCATGATCGACTTCGCGCGCATGCGTGCATGCACCCAGGGATTGGACAATGCTCACTTCCAGGTGATGGATATCACGCAGCCCTTCGATGTGGACGATGAGACCTTTGACCTGGTGAACGGACGCTTGCTAGTGGGAGTGCTATCCAGGGAGGCGTGGCTGCCCCTGCTGCGCGAATGCGTGCGCGTGCTGCGTCCAGGCGGCATCCTGCGGCTGACGGAATGCGAGTTGAGCATCACCACCAGCCCCACTCTGGAGGAACTGACCGGTCTGGCCAGCCAGGCGCTCTGGCGTGGTGGCTACAGTTTTTCGCCGGATGGTCGGCAACTCTGCATCTGCCCTATATTAGGACGACTGCTGCGGCAGGTAGGGTGCGAGCGCATTGAGCGCCAGGTGTCCGTCATCGACTATTCGGTGGACGGCGACGATCAGGCTCATTGGGTGATGTATCAGAATGCCAGGGTGTCCTGGTTGTTAGTGGCACCCTTCTTGTACAGGATGGGCGTGATCACAGCAGAGCGCTTTGAGAAGCTGTACCGGCAAATGTGCTGTGAAATGTTGGAGGGAGATTTCTGCGGGCTATGGTATTTCTGCACCACCTGGGGACACAAAGCGTGTTAGGGAACATACACGTGAATTCTACGCTCCTCGTGCTTGTCTCCGCTCAACAGGGTGTTCCACTATTTTTTTGTCCATATCGCTTCGCTACAACCCGGAACTGGGGTTGTCCCTGAAGAAGCCAGAAAGGCGGTTGATCAGGTGGCGTTACATCAGGAAAAAGACGAGCGACCGGAACTACAAAACGCGTTTAGTATGCACTTTGCTGAGCGCGCCTGATTCGGCGTCAAAACAGCATTATTATCTGGCATGGTGTTGGGCTAATGAGATAGCGGGAGGAACAGGAGGATGTGACCAGAAACCAGGTTCGCCAATATATCAAAATGGAGGTGATTTGTTAACCGGAAAAATGGTCCAGATTGTCCCGTTCCTCCCGTGTGAAACATGATTTTATCTTCCCACTTTAGTGGGTAGGTTTCTATGTTGATACGACCGTATCAAATTCCATGCTGTATACCTACCTCGTCAGAGTCAGTAAGTCCTGGCCAGGTGGGTATACTTCTTTAAAGTATCTTTCGTGGAAAATCCCCACACCGCTATCATCGCATCTAATCTACGTTTAACACGGCTCTATGGTGTCAATGCCAATTTGCCATACGTTGCTCTAGATTCTTCCTGTTTGACACACTGATGATTTAGTTTATATTTAAAAATAAAATTGATTTTATTTTTTGTAGTAAGTAATATCTTATCTCCCCCTGATCCTCCGTGTTTTATTGGCCTTATAAGGTCGCTAATAGCCATTTTTACCTACTTGGCACTTGTAGAAGATAATAAACTCGTGTATAATAAAAATCAAGTGATAGTTTTGTATACTTGTATTTTCCCTATAGGTAATAGAGATGAACGAGCGACATACAACTCCTGCATTCACCGCAGAAGATGTACAGATCCTTCAACAAGGTTTGGCAGCCCTTCAGGCTGTTCTAGGTATAACACGCCAGCCTATACCCAGCCGGCTTGAATACCTTCGCCATCAAATTCAGCACTGGGAAGGTGAAGGAACTGAGTATTGGCCTCCACGTGACACGATGTCAGCAAGAGAAGTTGCGGGCAGTCTCAATGTGACTTTGCAGCAGGTGTGCCAACTCGGTGGAAAGAACCGTCTTGTTGTTGCAAAGAAAGGGCAACGGGGACGTGGTCACAGTACACTTTACACCACAGAATCCGTGAGGCGATATGCGAATAATCGACCCCTTCCAGGACGTCAATCTCACTCTCACTTAAGGAGGGAGCGCTTATAAAGCAACTATTGAAATAATCTTTCAGGTTTTTGGATTCCTGCAAGAGGAAAGTTGGTTCACTACTAGACACACCGATATTAGACCATTATAATCGGATGGGTTTGCATGCATTTGGTAGTTATTGAGTTGCTCCTTGAAGCAGGATATCCTACTTTTTCCCTCACCTATTTAGGAAACAAAAGATGTATTACAGATTTTCTGGTCATGAGACATTCCCGTGTCGCTATACTTGGCTGCCGAAGGCTTTTCGAGCCATCAGCAGTGACGGGAAGATCCTTCTAGATGACGAAAACGCTATGGTCGAGCTGGGGGTGGGCAAGAACATGGTACATGCCATTCGTTTTTGGGTACAGGTCACGGGTGTTGCTCTACGGAGCAAAGAAGATGGTTTCTCATTAAGCGAATTCGGTCATGCGCTTCTTGGTCCAGAAGGATTTGATCCATATCTCGAAGATATACGGACTTTATGGCTCATCCATTGGAAGTTGTCAACGCATGTCGATGAGCCTTTATTTGCATGGGATTACTTGCTGAATCATTGGCACCATCCTGAGATTAGCAGAACAGAAGCTCTACAGGCTTTTCGCCAAGAAGCAAACCGGCTAGATCGTACCCTTGCTGATATTACACTCGAGCAGCACTTCGATACCTTTCTGCACACCTATATGCCTACGCGTAGCTCTAAAAGTACTATTCAGGAAGATTCACTGGATTGTCCGCTGGTAGAATTGAATCTCATTCAGCGAATCGGTGAACGAAAGCTAGACAGATCAGGCAAGAGCGAGGCAGTCTATGCATTTCGCCGCGAACCGAAGCCGGAAATTACCCCGGGACTCTTTATATATTGTCTAGCTGATTTCTGGGCGGCCCGCCGCCCATACGAAGAAACATTAAGCTTTCGTGATGTGGCTCTTGCTCCCGGGAGCCCTGGACAGGTATTCAAGATGCCTGAATGGGAAATTCGTGAAAGGTTCGAGACGCTGGAAGAAGATTCGCAGGGGACATATCAGTACCGAGAATCGGCAGCATTCGAGCGCATAAGCCGCCTTGTCTTACTTCCAAATATTTCCCTTGATATTGTCTATCAATCCCACACACGATCGGAGTTTCTCCATGCTTGAGACAAAGATTTCCGATCTCTTTGAGACCCAGTACCGCTTTTTGCGTTCAATTCATCTTAATCGCGATTTTAAGGATCCTTCTGTACTTGAGGGCTATATCCTAAACGAACAAGTTCGGTCAATACTGAAGCGTATAGCTACGGAATTAACACCGAACTCTGGGCAACGCGCCTGGCGTATTACAGGAGATTATGGTTCCGGAAAGTCTTCCTTCGCCCTTGTTTTGGCGCACCTGTTTTCTGGAAAACGATCCAACCTACCTGCTTCCTTGGAAAACGCTATTGACTTCGACCAGATTGGTATATCACCTCCGCGACTACTTCCAGTGCTGGTAACTGGAACACGCATGGCCATATCAATTGCACTTATCCGATCGCTCTATAGAGCACTTGCCGATGTCTATGAACGGGGAAGAGAGCCAAATATCCTTAAGCGCATTCGAGAGTTTCTCTCGGCAGAACCGGAAGCCGATATTGCAGATGCAAAAGCACTGTCTCTTCTGCAGGAAGCCATAGATTGCTTGGTTAATACAGATAAAGCCACAGGAGTACTCGTCGTCCTAGACGAACTGGGCAAATTTTTAGAATTTGCTGCTTTACGTCCGGAAAAACAGGACATTTATTTCCTGCAACGGCTTGCTGAGACTGCTGCTCGAAGCGGAAAGCATCCACTGCTCGTTGTTGGTCTACTCCATCAGAGCTTTCATGCTTACGCTGACCAGCTTTCCCAAGCGACCCAAAGGGAATGGGAGAAAGTATCAGGTCGTTTCGAGGAAATGCTCTTCAGCCAGACGATCGACGACACCATCGACCTTGCAGTAGGTGCGCTGGGAGTTAAGCAGGAGCTTTTACCGGCAGAAGTGGTTCATCTAGTAGTTCAGGCTATGGAGTCGGCTCATGACATAGGTTGGTACGGAGTCGCAACACCATTAGAATATCTGTGTGACAGAGCTGCTGCGATGTACCCTCTTCACCCCACTATACTACCAGTCCTAGTAAAGGTTTTCACCCGTTTCGGGCAGAATGAGCGATCAATGTTTAGCTTTCTGCTGGCGCAGGAGCCCTACGGCTTACAAGACTTTGCCAGGCAAGGAATTAGCAGAAATCAATTTTATTGCCTTCATCACTTATATGACTACACGCGTGCGACGTTCGGTTACCGAATTGGCTTACATGGTCACCGCAATCACTGGCTTCTCATTGAGTCTATCGTCAGCAATTTTCACTCTGACGATGAGTTTGAGTTAAACGTGCTCAAGACCATCGCTATACTCAACTTGATTGATGATATGCAACTGTTAGCCTCAAAAGAAGCCATTACTCAGGCAATGCTCCCAGAATCATCAGTGGCACAGCGATCTGTCGAAGATGTACTACAGGAGCTGCATACGAGAAAACACATTATCCACTATCGTGGTGCAGCGGGTGGATATTGTCTATGGCCTTACACAAGTGTGAATCTCGAGAGAGCATATGAAGATGCTTGTCGAGCTATTGGTTCACAGCCACACATTTCGCTAGCTATCCAGGATTATCTGGAGAAACGTCCTCTGGTAGCACGACGCCATTACATTACCACTGGTACTCTGCGGTACTTTGATGTACTCTATGTACCTGTAGCTCAGTTATCGACAACTCTTACAATGAAAAATGCAGCGGGAGCCGTAGGCCGTATTATTGTTCCTCTTTGTGAAACACAAGAAGAGCGTCAAATTGCTCTCCAGTTCGCACAATCACCCGCGCAGCTGGATAGTCCAGATACACTTATTGCTATCTCACAGCCACTGGGGGACATCGCCGGGTTATCGCAAGAGGTGCAGCGATGGCAATGGATCAGTGAGAATGTCCCTGAATTGGTCGATGATACTTACGCCACTGAAGAAGTGACCAGGCAGCTAATATCTGCCAAACAGATGCTCGAAAGGCGCGTTCATACGAGCTTGGGTGTGCAACAATCCATTGATCATATGGAAGCATTGTGGTTCTGCCAGGGCAAGCCTCTGACTATTCCCAACCGGCGCTCTCTATTCATCCGGCTTTCTGATATCTGTGACGAACTCTACCACCAGGCTCCCCGTATATTGAATGAACTGGTGAATAGAGACTCACTTAGTTCAGCGGCTGCCACTGCGCGATTAAAGTTAATTGAGTTGATTTTGGCTTCTCCATCAAAACCATTACTGGGGCTAAACCCCGCATCGAAGCCCCCCGAGATGTCCATTTATCTTTCTCTTTGTAAGAAGACAGGGTTGCACCGAGAACTGTCTGGCGGCTGGGCATTTGCGGTACCTTCTCCAGAACAAGATAGATGCAATGTTCGTCCCACCTTTCTATGCATTCAGCAGATATTGGAAGATCAAGAAGATAACCGAGTCTCTGTTGCAACCATTTTCAGTGAACTTCGTAAACCGCCTTATGGCGTTCGTGAGGGCTTAGCACCTATCTTCCTTGCCATCTTTGCCATTATGCAAATGCAAGATTTGGCATTTTATGAAAATGGATCTTTCCTGCGCGAGATCTCCGGCCATGATTTTCGTCGACTGATCAAAGCACCTGCAAACTTCGATGTGCAGCTGTGTCGTGTAAGCGGGCCACGTGCTGAATTGTTCGATGCTTTGCGTATCATGTTGGATTTGCCACCACAAGAGGATCGCCAAGCCAAACTGCTAGACATTGTGCGTCCTCTGTTCGTCCTCGCTGCGAGGCTACCGGAGTACACACGCAAAACCCAAAAGCTATCAGCAACAGCACTTGCGGTGCGAGGCGTGCTTCTAGCTGCTCGGGAGCCTGGACCTTTTCTTTTCCATGACCTTCCACAAGCGTGCGGTTTTAGTCCTTTCGAGCCTAATATTAGAAGGAGTGATGATGCGACTCATTTCGTCCAGGTTCTCAAAGACGAGCTCGATGAGTTGAAATCAGCCTATCCAGAACTTCGAATGCGGTTAAAACAGGCATTGGTGAGGGCCTTCGAGCTTCCTGAGCAGCAGCAGTTCCGCGAAATTTTAGCACAACGAGCTGAAGCTATTGCTATGAATGTCACTGAGCCTCGTTTGAAAGCGTTTTGCCTCCGTATGATTGATGCTGCACTACCCCAAAATGAATGGTTGGAAGCATTGGGAAGTTTCGTCTGTTCAAAAATCCCAACATCATGGATGGATCTCGACGAACATCGCTTTGAAATCGAGCTGAATCGACTCTGCACATGGTTCCGCCGGGTGGAAGCAACTCTGTTCAATGAAAATCGGCTTGGAAATGGGAGCTCTGCCATCCGCGTGGCTGTCACTCAATCGAATGGCAAAGAGGTTGATCGCGTTTTGTACGTTTCTTCCGAGGAGGAAGAAGAAATTACGCATATCCAAGAAGAAATTATGCACTTATTGATGTATAATAGACGCGCAGGGTTAATCGCGGCTTCTCGCGCATTCTTACAGGTACTGTCACAAGAGGAGAGGGATTGAGTATGATTGCTCCTGTTCGCCATATTCTGAGCCTATCTGGGGGGAAAGATAGTGCAGCACTCGCAGTTTATATGCGTGATAAAGTACTGGAGATGGAATATATTTTTCACGACACCGGTAAAGAGCTACCAGAAACTTACGAGTACCTTGATCGACTTGAGGCAATTTTAGGGAAAAAGATCACCAGAACAACCTCGACACAGACTTTCGACACTTGGCTCGCTGTCTACGGTGGTATGATTCCCTCCAAACAACGTCGTTGGTGTACTAGTATGCTTAAACTGAGGCCTTTCGAGACCTATGTTGGAAACGACCCTGTTATCAACTATGTTGGATTAAGAGCGGACGAAGATCGGGAAGGTTACATCAGCAGTAAACCAAACATTAAGACAGTCTATCCATTCCGCGAAGATGGTATTACGCGAGCCGACGTTATTCGCATTCTCGAGGAATCTGGCTTGGGCTTACCTACTTACACGCATTGGGGGCGAACCCGCTCAGGATGCTTCTTCTGCTTCTACCAGCAAAAAATCGAGTGGGTACGTCTGAAGCAGAATCATCCTGATCTCTTCGAGCAGGCAAAGCGATACGAATATGCCAACACTGTTAACGGCGAGGCATTCTACTGGAATAGAGACGAGTCATTAGAAGAGCTTGAACGCCCCGAACGCATAGAGCAGATCATCCAAAACTGGGAGAAGCACCGCGAACGCATGCGTGCGACAAGAAATAACAGGTCACTGCTTAGTATACTCGGAGGAATGGACGAGGAAGAGGAAGAGGAAAGAGAAGGCTGCCTTATTTGCTCTATATAATTTATCCTGTGGTACTAGATCAGGCTGTATTGATATTCTTTCGCCGCTACACAACGAAGGAGTAAATAAACGTCTACTTGGATATGGTTTCTCTTTGGAGATTCTCTATCTATACTATCTGTACCTCATCATACACCAGTACAGTATTGGAATTGAGGCTTTGGCGCGAATGAACGACCGCATAGCAAAAAAGTTACGTTTTTTACGTCAATACGGACCCATTTCCCGTAACGACAGTATGTATGACGAGTCTATTCAGCGTGCAGCTAAACGAGCTGGAGTTGTGCCTATCCTATTTGACCATCCTCGTCGTACCGATGTACTGTCATGCTTTAATACAGCTTCCCCTACCTCTGTCATTCTTACAGGTACAGCGGGTGACGGCAAAACGCACCTCTGCCGAGAGATTTGGACAGAACTAGATGGAGATCGGTCCACTTGGGCCACTGACGATCCGTACCTCAGTAAGGTGATTTCCCGTGTGGATGGGTCGGAGATAAAGCTGCACGTGATACGGGACTTAAGTGCATGGGTTCCCCAGACGCATGCCGATTGGCCGCGTGAAAAACTTGAGTTGCTTAATCTTTTTTGCCGATCTCTTTACGAAGATGATAGTAATAACATTTTTCTCATTGCAGCAAACGATGGTCAGCTTATTGAGTCATGGCGAAGGCTTCCCGATTCTGAATATGTCTTCAAGATGCGTTTTCTCCTTGAGCGGTTGCTTGTAGAGGGCCGTCAGCACGAACCAGAGGTAAGACTTGAGTTTTTTAACTTGAGTCGTGGTAGTTCTGCGGAACTGCTCGACCTCGCACTGGAAGCGTTTCTAAGTCATGAAGTGTGGTCTGAGTGCCTAGCCAACAATGCAGACGCAAATGAGGCTTTCGGCGCGAACTGCCCTATACGCCACAACTGCGAGCTACTACGGACACCCTTAGTACAGAAGCGGCTTCGGGCGCTCTTCGAGTTATGCGACTACAATGACTTGCACATCCCTATCCGCCAGATCCTGATGCTCTTGACGAATGCGGTATTAGGCCACCCCAATGTAAAGGATCAGCTGATGGTTCCAGCTGATGTCCCCGTTCTCATCGAGAAGGGGCTTGTTGCAAGAGCGAGTCTTTATAACAACATTTTTGGTGGAAACTTGCCAGAAACACGCCGCGAAGCGTTGACGATCTTCTCCTATTTTGATCGATTCCGCATTGGCTACGAAACGTCGAACCGAATTGACAATATATTGATTTTTGGTAATGCAGATGACAATTTACGTCCCCACTTCGAGCAGTTGCTTGCTAATGATAAGTTCTACGGTGCCCAGAAGAGTTACCTCACGGCCCAACGTAACTTTGTCGAGGGAACGGACAACGAGGATAATATCATCAGTTTCCTCCGCGAATTAGTCAGCCAACGAAGAGGATTGTTTTTCAAAATTCCTATCGAACAAGAAGATGAACTCTCCCTGTGGGATCTAACAGTTTTCAAGTACGCGGGTGAGTACCTCTCGCGCGTTGTATACCCCCTCTTAGCTAACAGACAAGTAGAACATCACATTCGAGCACGTCTTGTAAAGGGCCTCAATAGAATCTTTGTTGGTATGCTCATCAATAGTGACCGAGAGCTTATTTTGGCTAGTAGCCTGTCTTTTTCTAATGCGAGAGTGAATAAACTACTAGAGGAGCGCATCTCTGTGCTTCCACGTTTAGGGGAGCGAGTCGAGATCATCCTTCGGGATAATGTTCCGAGCCTTAATGTCGTGCTGAGTAGCAGTATTCAGTGTTCCCTTCCGCTCCACCTCATACGCTATGAGTTTCTCGTACGTGTGGCAGATGGAGCGTTACCCAGCAGTTTCTCTAAAGAGTGTTACGAAGATATCCTCGCTTTCAAAAGCCGGATTCTGAGGGCACTGGCTGAACGAAGGAAAGCAGAACCTCCTCTTTCACAGAATACATTCAGGCTCTTAAGTTTAGATGATAGAGGCAGTCCAATAGAAGACGTCGTGGAACTGATGGAGTAAAGGAATGGCTGAACGAGTTGAGTTGGATCCTCCCCCTAGTCAGGATCACCCTAATATTTCACCCTGGGTAGATGAGCAGATTTGGGGACACAGATTATGGGATGCTCAAACTCCCTGGTTGCTCTTCCTGGAGTTTCTCTCAGTGGCGGAAGCATGCAATCGTCAAGGTAGGCTTCTAAATGAGGGCGGCAAGTACTACCCTCTCGTATTTCATCCCTACAAAAGGATGTATCTGCGCAATATCCTCTTCAACAACGCAGAGGTTTCTCGCCTTCGCCAACAGCGCTACGTTGACCAAAATGTGACATGGCAAATGTGGATAAGCGCGATGAATGAGAACGCGCGGGGTGTACATGAGAGAGATTTCTCTTATCTGAAGGGCCAGTTCCCTTCTTTTATGGACTTCGCTGCCCTCATAGAGATGTTGCGTGGATCGACTGTAGAAAGTGAGAGAGATAGAAGATGGACGTCGCGCTTCGTTTTCCCGTTTGGTCCCAAAGGGCTCTATGTAGATGTGAACATCGGAGCCAACAATCAACCATCACCTGAGTATATCAATTTCGGGCGTACCGGCGAACTGCTCTATCTCATGCTTTGTCGTTCAACATGCGAATCTCAATTGATCGAACCCATTACGAAGCTCCTTCTAGGTAATAATCCTTGGAACAGGTTGTTAGGCTTACTTCAGCCCGAGAGCGAGGACCAAGACACTTTTACGCGTGGCCAAAGCTACTTACCGCATCGCTATCACTCTACATTTGACAAATTGGGTGAGGATTGGCTGAGTATCTTTAATCTAGGGTTACCTGGATTCGATCCTGTTTCTTATCTGGTTATCCTAGGTTCTTTTCATATTCTACTTTACCAGATAACTATTGCAGCGGAGAAGCTCCAGAGGGAGCGTAAGCCGCATATGATTTGTGAAGTAGTGGCACCTCAGAAGACGCTCGTACGCGAGCTCTCTTTTATCAACTATCAAGAAAACATGGACCTTCCAGCTCAAGCTGTTGAGGCATACATTGATGCTATCGAACACTCTAAAGAATGGCAAGAGGCTTTGAGGGAACCGGGAGCTTATGCTCAATGCTGCGCGATTTTAAAGAAGCATGTGTGGTGGCCACGAAAACCTGACGACTATGATGGGCCAGACGATCCCGATCAACTAATAAGGGAGCTGCGCGTCGAGGCTTTAAAGGGTCATCGCCAACACATGGCTCATATACATAGAGCTTATGGGCGAGAGGTGGGTCTTGTCTCGAAGCGTGGAACGAATAAACTGCGATATGCCCCGTGTATCAGCGATACGGTTTGGTATTTGGGGAGAGAGAGGCAGAGCAAGTATTAGTCGATGACGATTTCGATAAGAAGGCGTTTCAAGCGAATGCGGAACGCCTGGAGAGGCGTCTGAGTAGTCTTGGTATGCTGCGTCGTCTATCAGATAGCTGTGCTTACGTCGAGAACCCTTATAGGGGGAGGAACTCATGAATGGTGCGGAACTAATTGGGACGGTAGTGGCACTCTACTTGAGAGAGCAACTCTCCACGAGTGACAGAGAAGGAACAGCGCGCTTCATTATTGATAATCTTACTCCAGAGCAAACGGCGGCAGCTGTCAGAGCTATATTGAGTGTCTCATCTCTCTCTGCAGCAGTTGACGTGAAAATGCCTGCTCGATTTCTGGTGGGGCAGGGGCTGCCAGATTCTGTTCTGACAGACAAACGTGCAACTTATTTTCGGAATTCTGAATGTCAGAAAACGGCTTTGTTACTTGCGAATACGGGGGATGATGAAAAGCAATCGCTCAAAGAACTTGTTCCAATAGGAGCCGCCGAACTTCAGGAACATAGCGAACTCTGGATACGGGCAGTGACTGTTGAGTTGCCTCTCCCAGAAATACAGAAAAAGTGGTGGGAGAAATCCCTACAAGGCTTGCAGGACTTGCGGATTTTCTCTTTAGAGCGCATAGCGGAATATATTCTGCAAACACGTGATGCTATTGCAAATGGTGGAGAAACACTGATGCATGCCTTGGGCATTGCTCTGCCTGCATTGCATATACCAAGGGACTCGGCGTATTTCAATGCTCTAAATGATAAAGTCCGTACGCATGTCTCACAGTGGAAGCGCCTCTATACGAATGTATACAGTAAGAGGGAGAGCTATTTGCGTAAGCATACCCCTTCTCAGTCACGTCTCACAGCCGACGATCTCAACAAGGAATTCGATCGCGTAAAAGAGAGCATTCCTGAGGCATGTCACGCGATAATTCGAGTGTTCATCGAGGCACCAAGTGGATGGAACGAGGCAGCAGCGGCACTGGCTTCTTGCGAATGGGAAGACGTCAAACCTCTATTCGACGGACTCAGACGGGAGAGATACAATCTGGGCGCGGAGACAATAGAGTTCTATCGCGAGCGCGAGTCCACATTGTTAAGGGTTACCGACCACGATTATCTCAGGCGATTAATTGCTCGTAAAACTACTGAAGCCAACGAAGAGGACAAAGAGTTTTATGAAGCTCACCGCAATGAACTCAAGGAGGATGCCAAGCTCAAGTCGCGTTGGGATCGCTTTGTCTATGGCTCCCCACGGGAAACTGACGGCTTCATTTTAGGTCTAGCGCTCTGTATGGAAGCCCTTTTTAACCAACAAGAGGTCAGTAGGACACGCACACTTACCATCCGATGCGAGAGATCACTGCGAAAAGACCTGCGGGATCTCAATGTTGATGTCGGCCTTTATTTTGCAGCCCGCTACAGAGGGCTAAAATCACTCCTCGGCCCAAACGTCCGATGGGAAGTAGGCCAGCTTTTTGAATTCGAAGAGGTAGTCAAAGAATGGAAGTCCAAAGGGACAAAGCTTAACCATTCGTCGGCTCGCGATGCATTACAGCTCAAGTTCGTTCTTTCGATGGAAGCAGATTTGGTGAGAGGGGGGACGGATGTTTACTACACTCAACTTGTGTGGAAGTTCAACCCTAATGAAGTCATCAGCGAATTTGTTTCTGACTGGTCGCGCTTACGAGATCACCCGCTGGTTTACTGTCGTGTTAGCCGTAAGGCTCAGGGGAGTAAAGGGCAAGCGCAGATGGTCGATCTCTCCAACGCACAGAGCCTCATGCCCGTTTACGGTCAAAACAGCGGCTCTTTTATTGCCGCTTATAAAGCGGTCAACGATATCGCACTCACTTGGCGGAAAAATATCGGACTAGCAGAGCAAGAGCACTTGATTACTGCATCTACAGCCCAGGTTTTGCGCTCATCCTTTGATGCTTTCCGAGAGAGTTATGCCTCTGCTATAAAGGGGTTCTACAATGAAGGTCTGGGGCACCCAGACCTGGAAGGTCAACTTCAAGCATACGGCTCCTTACTGCATTTACTTTGTGTAGAGGCGAAGGGTGATCGTAATCGCGAGTTACTTCTACGTCCTCTTCTAAATATAGGGACGGTTGTAGTAGAGGGAGGTCATGAGGCAGCCATAGTCACCCCCTGGCATCCCCTTCGCTTAGCGGCAATAGCCAGGAAGGCTCGTCTTATCACAAATCTCATCAAGTTACTTCTAGCGCTGGAGCAAGTCCAATTTGGAGATCCTCACCTGTTCTTTAAAGACCTCCAGCACGAGTTAAAGCACCCTTTCTACCCAGAAGTAGTGCTAGGTTGGCATGGTGATAAACCTTATCTGCTAGCACTTACAGATGTAGTTGGAGACTATACACTGCATGAATCTCCAATCGCCAAAGACGATGGCCTCGATGATACCAACGAGAATCCGACTCAGGCGGCAAATAAAGTTTTAGATTTGGTTCGGCGCTATCTCTCTCTGTATCCACATAAACAGGCAAATTTATCCGTAGTCTTATACAATTGTGACTCGGCTCGGTTACCGCAAGCCGTTGTCGATAAGATTGGCACTATCTACGAGGATGAGGACGATGTTCGTTGCCAGGTGATCTTGCGCCATCGCGATGGTCAACAACTGCGCGCGCTCTATGAGCAGATTATAGGCTCATTAGATGCTGATCCGGATTCGTTTAACGCTAGTGAAGCAACTCAAGATTTTATGGCGCGTTTGCGCATCGCCATAATGGTAGATCAAGCTCCTCCTCCCAATCCGAAAGATGGCTGCTTTGCAGATATCGCTTTCTCTCAAGATGTGATTGCTCGCCACGCACGTATTGAATGGTATTCTGAGACGGCTAATCCTGTGGCCCTTGAAAATCTGATTCCGCCCCGTTGGTCGCGAAGGCGGCCTGCTGCCAAAGATGACATGAAGTCTGTGGTTTACTTATGCTGCCCAGTTCAGAGTAGAGAGGGATGGACATTTCTAACTGCACTAACAACATTTCTCAAAGGTGATTGGGATGGCAATGAGGAACGCCGACTCTTACCTGCTCGACAACTGGATTTTAAAGACCCTAGTATGGCCAGCATTTTCAGAGAAACGCACGATCTGGCTACTTGGGTAGTGAATTATGATGAATTGCTCGACCGACGACAATTATTGAATCAAAATGTACAGGTGATTCGGTATAAGCAATCGGCTACTCAAGGCAGGAATGTGATCATATCGTCGACTGCGTCTCTCGACCTACTGCGCCAGATGGTTCTCAACCGCATCAAGGACTTAAGCCTGGGTCTTGACGAGACGACTTACCAGAATTTGGCTAATCGCTTTATCCAAGATGCTAACGGTATCTCGGGCGATATTGTGTTGCGTGCAGCAAAGAATGGGCGCAATGCGAGTGAATTGATGGGAGTTGTATTAAGTCGCTTCCTCATCTCACACGAACTAGGCACACAGCGGTATTATGGGTGGTATTTTCTCGATGATTATGCTGAGTGGCTTGGTCAGCGCGAAGAGCAGATAGCGGATATTTTGACGCTTAGTCCCGAGCAAACACCGAATGGCCAATTGCGATTGACGATAATTGTCGCAGAGTCCAAGTATATCGATGTGGCAAGTCTTGCCTCGAAGCGCAAAGAGTCGCAAAAGCAGTTGCGCGACACAGTTAAACGTATAACAGATGCGTTATTTGGTGATCCAGAACGATTGGACCGCGATCTATGGTTGGCGCGGCTCTCAGATTTGATCTTAGACGGCATACAGATTCCTGCCTCGGCAGGCATCAATCTTGCCGATTGGCGCCGCGCTATTCGCGAAGGGACATGCGAAGTATATGTTCGCGGCTATTCGCATGTATTTATTTCGGGACCGAGTGATGCCATAGCCTATTCAGACTTTGTTCAGGTGGCGGGTTTGGATAATTCGTATCAGGAGATCTTCTCTCGTGCAGACGTTCGCCGACTCGTGTTGAGCTACCTTCATGATAAGAATCCAATGAGTATACGCGAAGAAATTGCTGGTGAGAGCGTATGGGATCTACAAATATATCAGAATCCTACAGACCGTAGCTTCACATTACTAGCTGATGAAATTGGCGAAGAAAGCGAACATGATTCTTCTCGCAATGCACAATCCCCAGCTTCTAGTTACACCTACCACTCTTCTTTATGGGAGAAGAACCATAACGGCCTTTCGATTCCCGCGCTCCAAATGGAGCAAAAGAGTGATAGTGCTTTGACTGCTGAAGCTGAGGTAGATCAAGCGAGCGAAAAGAGATGGGCA
>WNEZ01003647.1_pt1 | contig 21133 bp, 18 predicted proteins | sample 5400521 | NCBI WGS metagenome assembly WNEZ01 (sample SAMN13153339, study PRJNA577476) | soil metagenome | isolation source: 120 cm saprolite under Douglas fir tree site 2 hole 1 replicate 1 | place: USA:California | collected 2015-04-18 | reverse complement strand
AAAAGCCGACGTTGCCGGAGGAATAGTCTTCGAAATACTGGCGGAGATCCCACCAGTCGAGGCTGGATGTGGCGTAAGGAAGGCGAGTCGCTTGACAGCTGTAGACGGGCGAGCCGTCGTCCGGATCCGGCGTACAAGCGCGTTCCCGCAGAACTGACTCCGTACAACCGGCGTTCGGCGCATTTTGTTGCGCGCTCAAGGACTGGAGTGGTACAGCAATTCTCGGTGACGAAAGCCCGTTCACCGCTCTCAGCCACGCTTCCTTCCAAAACAAGAGGCAGCCGGCCTGGCAACCTCCATGAGCTTGCCCATCGCAGCGCGTCTCCAGATGAACTGCATGAACCACTCGGCGGCCACGCACCGGAAAAACGGTGTCGCAGGTTTTATGCGCGCGTTTATAGACGCGAAATTTCTGGCCGCAAAAAGCCAGCATTTCCGGCATGAAGGGCATGCCGTCCAGCTGGCCGTTTTCATCCAGGGTGCGCAGAATTTCTTCTTTGGAGCGCACTTCCACCCAGTCGCCTGCACGAAACTTGCTGCCTGCCGTCAACATGACGCGCTTGCCTCTTCCGAAACTGAATTGCTCAATTTTCACGCTTTATCAACGGCGCCAGAGTGATCTCGCTATCGAGTGATGATCCACTTGCGATGATCAAAATCAAAGCGGATGACCGGGGGCGAATCGGGACCTGGCAGGCGATAGAGTGCTTCCATAATAACTCTTTGCCAGATTCCACGGAACTTGGGAACACGTTCCACCGTGGCGTTCAGACGGCGAAAGAGTTTGATGGCCCGGCGGCCCCGCAAAGAAGAAAGTTCCCGTTCAATGATCTCGTCGCTAGCTCCATTGTAGCGAGCATAGTCGCTGGAGCTGAGTGCGTCGGCATGAGCGCGGTAACCGCCGATGAGTGCGTCGACCGAATAGAGTTGCGCCAGGCGAAAGAAGCGGATCCAAAGATCGAAGTCCGCAGCGACTTTGCAGGAGAGTTGTAAACCGCCACCGGCGCGTTCCCACAAGCTGCGGCGCCAGAAGGTGGACTCCTGTTGGATGTAGCGGTTGGCGCCGGCGAGAACACGAAAGCGCGACCAGCGCGGAATTCGGCGGACGTTTACGGTCAAACCCTCGGGGCTCAAATCGGAGGGCCGTCCGGTAATCCACTGGGCTTCTGGAAAGGCTGCAAAAACGCTGCCGACAACAAAAAGTCCGTTGGTGTGCAGCAAGTCGCTGGCATTGAGCCAGCCAAAAATATCACCAGTGGCGCTTTCGAAGCCCTTATTGATCGCGTCGTAGACGCCTTTGTCCGGGCCGCTCGCCCAACTGGAAATTTGTTTTTCGTGGCGCCGGATGACATCGAGTGTGCCGTCCGTTGACCCTCCGTCGACGATGATGTACTCCAGGTTGGGATATCCCTGGCCGAGAACGGAGCGAATGGTCGCGTCAAGATACTTCGCGCCGTTGTACACGGCGGTGACCATGGTAATGCGGGGCCAGGCGCCATTCTCCGGAAGCACGTTCGCGGGTGACCTCACCGGAAGCCCTTCAGCTTGTAGGCAAAAGACAGTGCGGGAAAGCGCCACGGTGGCAAGAGAGCAGTTTCCATGGTCATAAAGGCATGCTCAGTTCGAGCGTCCGAACAGCGCGCGAAGACGGTTATAGATGACATTTCGGCGCCTGCCTAATTTTGCGAGTGTTTCCACGGGGCTATGGAAAAGCGCGTCAAATCCCGCGGTGAGAACGGCCTTTGCAAAACGGGCGTGGTCCAGCGTGAGGCCAAACTCGGCAAGCTTTGCTTTCTGAAAATCCCAGGATTCGTTGCCTTCAAGGATGCTGTGGGCCATCACGGAATAATATTGGGCCAGCTGTTTCGGCTTGCAGGATTGGAACTCTTCCGGAGTGAGGAACACCGGACCATAGGTCAGAAACTCGAAGAAAGTCATGATCTCCAGAGTGCTCAATCGCCGCGCTTTGGTGGTGAGCGATTGATTGCCGGGGGCTCTGTTGTAACTCAAGATCTGGTGGATGAAGCCAAAATCGGAGTCCTGCAGGATTTTGAAGCAGACCTCTGAGTCACAGTGGAGATTATTTTCGTTATAGAAGGGATCAAGGTTGCGCACGATTTCCGCGCGAAATAACTGCGAGGTGCCACTGCCGAAGACGTAGGGACCGTTCAGCAAGCGTTGGCGACATGCTTCGCGACCCGCCACCACGCTGTGGGAGTAAGCCAGTCCAGTCCACAGCACGTAGGCATCCTGCAAGCCGTAAGCTCCGACGATACCGACCGAGGGATGGGCTTCCGCCAGTGCAACCGTGCGCTCCAAGCATTCCGGAAACAGCCAGTCATCGGCGAACAGGAGTTTGCAATACTTGCTATCCGGCGGGAGCAACCGCAGCGACGCGTTATGATTCGCGATAGCGGGCAGGAATTGAGGGTTTTCATGGAAGCGAATCCGTGAATCCCTGGCGGCATAGCTTCGCGCGACCTCCGCGGTCGAATCGGTGCTGCAATTATTGACGATAGTGAGGGTCCAATTCGAATAGGTCTGCGCCAGAACGCTTTCGATGGACTCGGCGAGATATTTCGCTCCGTTGTAGACCGGAGTGATCACCCCGACCTCTGGTTGGGTGCTCATTGCGCCTCTGCGTGCGAGACCTTGGCGCGATTTGCGAGATACCATTCCACGGTTCGCCGCAGGCCCTCGTCAAAATCTGTGGCGGCGCGAAAACCGAATTCCTTTTCCGCCCGGCTGACGTCCAGGCTTCTGCGTGACTGGCCGTTCGGTTTTTCAATGTCCCAGACGATGCGCCCGTGAAAGCCGGTTAGTTTCGCGACCTTTTGGGCCAGATCACGGATGGAGATTTCCATGCCGCTGCCCAAGTTCACGGGCTCGGGTTTATCGTAGCGTTCCGAAGCGGCAAGGATCCCCGTCACTGCGTCCTCAACGTACAGAAATTCGCGCGTAGGGGAACCATCACCCCACAAAACAATTTCCCCGCGATTCTGCTGGACGGCTTCGACGCACTTTCGAATCATGGCGGGAATGACGTGGGAGGAAGTTAGATCAAAGTTGTCGCGCGGGCCATAAAGATTCACGGGCAGCAGAAAGATCGCATTGAGCCCGTATTGCTCGCGATACGCCTGGCATTGCACGAGGAGAGCTTTCTTGGCGATGCCATAGGGAGCGTTGGTCTCCTCCGGATAACCATTCCAGAGTTCGTCCTCACGAAACGGCAGTGGCGTAAATTTGGGATAAGCGCAGATGGTGCCGAGAATGAGGGCCTTCTCCAGGTTGTGACGGCGCGCGGCTTCGATCAGTTGAATGCCCATGATGGCGTTTTCATAAAAAAAACGGCCCGGGTTTTCTCGATTGGCGCCAATGCCTCCGACGGCCGCCGCAAGATGAATAAGGACCTGCGGCCGAAATTCGCGGAAGAGACGATCGGCGGCATCCATTTGGGTAAAATCGAAATCACGGTGCGCGGGCACGAATAGTTCGCGGCATCCCATGGATCGAAGCCGTTCGACCAGATGACTGCCAAGAAATCCATGCCCGCCGGTGATGGCGACCCGTTTGGAGGCCAGATCCATCACATATTTCTCCCCTGCGATTCGAGGAAAGAGCGCACCGCGGCCTCTCCGCCCGCGAGCCTTGCCCTCACGTCCTGCAGGTCGGCGTCCACCATGATTCGAACGAGCTCCTGAAAGTTCACGGTCGGCTCCCAACCGAGAACGCGGCGGGCCTTCGAGGCGTCGGCCATGAGGCAGGCAACCTCCGCCGGGCGAAAATAGCGGGAATCAACCTCAATGAACTCCTTCCAGTCCAAATCCGCGTGCGAGAAAGCCAGTTCGATAAACTCGCGGACGGAATGAGCCTCTCCTGTGCCGACCACATAATCGTCCGGTGAATCCTGCTGCAGCATGAGCCACATCGCGCGAACGTAATCGGGGGCGTAGCCCCAGTCGCGGCGGGCATCCAGATTGCCCATGTAGAGTTTCTTTTGCAGGCCGTGCTTGATGTGCGCGACGGCGCGGGTGATTTTTCTGGTGACGAAGGTCTCGCCGCGGCGCGGAGACTCATGATTGAAAAGAATCCCGCTGGATGCATGCAAGCCGTAGCTCTCGCGGTAATTCACCGTGATGTGGTGGCCAAAGAGCTTGGCGCAGGCGTACGGACTGCGCGGATGAAAGAGCGTCGTTTCATCATGAGGAGGCAGGGTGCTGCCGAACATTTCGCTCGAAGAGGCCTGATAGTAGCGGCATTGCAGTCCTGTGTGGCGAATGGCCTCGAGCAGACGCAACGCACCGGAGGCAGTAACGTCCGTGGTGTATTCCGGAATTTCGAAGCTGACTTTGACGTGGCTTTGCGCGGCGAGATTGTAGACTTCGTCCGGCTGGATATCATGAAGGAGTTTGTTGAGCGAACTACCGTCGGTGAGATCCGCGAAGTGAAGGAAGAAGTGGGTGTCGCACTCGTGAAAGTCGCGATAAAGATGGTCCAGGCGGTCGGTATTAAAGCTGGAAGAACGGCGCTTCAGACCATGCACTTCGTAGCCTTTCTTGAGAAGAAGCTCAATCAGGTAGGAACCGTCCTGGCCTGTGCAGCCGGTGATGATGGCTTTTTTCATGAAGGGCAACTTTCTTTCGGTCAGGCTCAAATCTCCCAAGAACATGCTCAGACGCGAAATGCGCCGTCGCTCATCGGCTGCGCCGCCCGGAATAGACTTCTCGGCGGGCAAAGCCCAATCAGAGCATCTCTAGTTCCGGGGTAGGTAGTATACGGATTTTACGAGGGAGGCGTAGGCCCGAAGTGTTCCCATGAGGTCGGTTTGTAAAGACCGGTCCTCTCGGTTAATGATCCCCGGTGGTGCGTTGCAGCAATCGCTTCATCCTTGACCTTACCGCCAAGTTGTCTCTCACTCTCTGAAGAAAGGAGGAGCTAGCCCCGGGCGGCTCTCCGAGAATGTGCCGCTCGAAGGTATAGCGATCGGCCTCTTCATCCCGCACAAAATCTGTGGGGTGAGTGAGCTCGCCCAGTTCGTGTGCCGGAATGCCGACTGTGCTGTGCCCTTCCTTAAGGTGAGTGGCATCCGGGCCAACCCCGATGTTGGTCACCAGATTTTGATTGGGCAAGACGGACATACCGCCTTTTCGCCAGCAGGTGAAAATCCACTGGTAATCCCAGGTATCAATTTCGCCTTGATACAGGCGGGTAAAAATCTCTCTCCAATAATCAACCTCTCGGGGGTTGTCCAAAATAAATTCCAGCCAGTGCTCGCGATCCGCAACTGGCCAGTCAGGAATATCCACATCGTAGCCATGCCAGGCCCGGCTCCACGTGGCCCAACCCCAGGTGTGCGGATACCGGGAAAAGAAATAGCTGGCTTCGCCGCGGCGCACGCCATCCTGAAAATTATCGCCACTGACATGCAGGATGCGCGCATCATCCCGGTAGCGCTGCAGCATTTCCGAGCAAAATTCAAAAAACGACGCGCTTGGCAGGCAATCGTCCTCAAGGATGATAGCTTCCGGACACTCCTGAAAGACCCAGTCCAGGCCGGAAGAGATTCTGCGGCGGCAGCCGAGATTTTCGTTGGAGAAACTGGTCAAGAGCTGGCACGGCCAGTCCGGTGAACTGACCAGGTCGCGGCTGGCTCCGCAGAGTTCCGCTTCTTCTGGCCTTGCTGTCCGCGGGCCATCGGCAATGACCAGCAAGCGCTCGGGTTGCGCAGCGCGGATGCGCTCAAACACCTGTGCCGTCAGCTTCGGCCGGTTAAAGATGAAGAGAGCGACGGGGGTGGATTTGTCGAAATTCATCCAGGTAAGTGCCTGCACACACTCCAAGCAAAGATTAGATTACAGAATTATGTATTTTTGAATAGTACTTTTGTGGAGATTCATTTTCGGTAGAAATTCGAGAAACGCGAAGGGCAAAAGAAACTTGGAGGACGGCGCGGGAAGTTGCTCTCTATCAAGAGGCGGCTTGAAGAGCTCAAGCAGGCGTTAAAATGTTCTCGCTGGCGATTTCCCAGCGGTGCTTTACGAGCACCGTCTTGCCTTCCCATCCTTTCGGATAGTCCTTGCCGGTGCCGTAGAAGTTTCCGTCTTCGACCTGCAGAGTCGCCGCAGCGTCCAACCAATCCTGAACGATTCCGTTTACTTCGAAATAGGGGCTCAGATAATAGGTGCCCAGGCTCAAGGGGAGTTCATCCACGACACAATCGATATACCCATTCGGAGCGAGAGTGATGGAGCTATCGAAACGCAGTTCGGTAGAAGCCAGGAAATAGATTTTTCCCCAGCCGTTCACGGAAACACTGACCCTGGAATTCACCAGAGGCTTATTGCCGATTCCACGGTAGTGCATGCGAATCCGCAGAGTCTTGCCGGAAAGGCAGACACTCTGTTCCTTGGCGTTTTCGTCCAAAATTTCGATTCGGGTGAACTTTACCGAACCCTCACCCTTACGGTCGGTGCGTGTTGCAAGATCGAGAGAAGCGCTCGCAAGTACGGTATTCTGGTAGCGTGCGATGGTCTGCGCCGTGGGACCGTCCGTCTGGCAGCGCCCTGCGTCCATCAGTATCGCGCGTGGGCAAAGCTTCTCCACCGACGCGAGATCGTGGCTCACGAAAATCACCGTGCGCCCGCCGGAAGCAAAGTCCTGCATCTTGCCGAGGCACTTCTTCTGAAACGCGGCGTCCCCCACGGCCAGCACTTCGTCAATCACCAGGACCTCCGGTTCAAGATGGGCGGCTACGGCAAACGCCAGACGAACCTGCATGCCGGAGGAGTAGCGTTTGACGGGTGTATCCACAAACTTCTCTACCCCGGAGAAATCGATGATGGCGTCATACTTGCGGTCGATCTCGGCCTTTCCCATTCCAAGAATCGCGCCATTGAGATAAATATTTTCACGCCCAGTAAGTTCCGCATGAAATCCCGTTCCCACTTCCAGCAGGCTGGCGACGCGGCCCTTAAGCCGAACGCGGCCCTCGGTGGGCTCCGTGATACGGCTGAGAATTTTCAATACTGTGGATTTGCCGGCTCCGTTACGGCCGATGATGGCAACCGATTCGCCCTGTTGAATCTCAAAGGAGACGTCCTTCACCGCCCAAAAATCCTCGGTGGCTGGTTTCGAGTCGCTCCCCAGCCGAAAGATCCTTTTGAACGTTTCGCCCAATTGCTCTCGCAGGGTAACGTAACGCGCGTGGCCCTCATGGCTCACGCGATAGCGCTTGCCGAGGCCTTCGACTTTGATGATCCATTCGGACATGAAACAGTCGGCTCACTCGCAACAATTCGATCTTCACTGCTTCGCTGCTAAATCACGTCGGCGAAGGTTCGTTCCATCTTCCGAAAATACCACGTGCCCGTCAGGCACAACATCAGCGTGAGTCCCACAGAGGCCAACAGGCCGGGCCAATAAAAACTGGTCTGTCCCCGGAGCAACGACCACCGAAAACCATCGATTACGCCGACCATGGGATTCAGCGAATAGAAGAACCGCCATTTGTTCGGCACGATGGAACTGCTGAATCCGACTGGGGAAACATATAATCCGAACTGGACGATGAACGGAACTATGTGGCGAAAATCGCGATATTCCACGTTCAAGGCGCACAGCCACAAACCGCATCCGACCGCCGCGGCTATCGCAAGCAGCACGAACACAGGAAGAAACACCACACGCCAATCCGGCCAATAGTGGAACCAGGACATGATGGCGATCAGAATGACGAAAGAAATCAGGAAATCCACCAGACTGGTGAGCACCGAGCCAGTGGGAACAATCAACCTGGGGAAATAGACTTTGGAAACGAGATTGGCATTCAAGATCAGGCTATTGCTGGCTTATTGCTGGCTTCGCTCAAGGAAGTCGAGAAAAACTGCCACGGGAGCATGGCCGCAAAAACGAGCAGGCTGTAGGGGGCTGCTCCTTCGGTTGGCAATTTCGCGAGCTTGCCGAAGACCACGGTGAAAACCAGCATGGTGAGCAGCGGACGGAGCAGCGCCCAGGCCACCCCGATGACCGTTTGCTTGTAACGAACCAGCAGATCGCGCCAGGCCAGAAAATAGAACAGTTCCCGGTAACGCCAGAGATCTCGCCAATATTGCCGCTCGATTCGGCCGGCTTCGATGACCAATTCTTCCAAAATTATTTTCCTTTGTCGCGCGAAGGACTCGCGCGAACGGCTGCCAGAAATTCTTTGCGGGTCAAGCTTCCGAGAGAGCGCACTTATCCGATACACCTATCGGTGAATTGCCAAGGTCCACCAGCACGGGGCCGGCGCCAACAGTTTCGAGCCAATCCTTCAGTTCCAGCGGGCAGCGGTCAATCCAATTGGGCTGGCCGCGGAAACGCTGCAACAGTTCGCAACGTGCCGCGGAATCTCCCCGGTAGATTTCCTTCATCTGGAAAATCCGCCGGCGGACCGTCCCCATGCTGGCGAGCGAGGCGTAGTAGTTGCGCATGGCCCGGCTGCGTTCGAGCCAGCGCCCGCGAAGACCGTCGAGTACCTCCGGCGCCAGATACGATTCGCACTTCGACACCGCATTCTCAATCATCTCTTCGACCTTGAGGCAATAATCCGGCGAGTGAACTTTCAGCAGCGCGGAGGCGTTCGCTGGGTGCACGCGCCAGGAAGCCCAGGTGTCCGGAACGAAAACGGTGTTCGCGGCCAATCCAGCTTTCATCTCCCAATTTCTGTCGCCAATTGAACCCCACTGGGTCTCAAACTCCCCAATGCGGTCGAAGAGCGAGCGGCGGATCAGTAATTCCGTCACCGACAGGTGAACCATCAGGCCGGTGAGGTGCAGCAGGCCGTCAAAGGGAGCGCGCCGGATGTGCGGCCGATCCAGAAGGCCCTTGAGTTCACCGCCGAATACCGTGCCATACCGCCAACCGGTGTAGTCGAGCTTTGGCTTTCCGTCCTGATCAATAATCGCCAGCTTGCATTGCGCCAGACCGCAGTCAGGGTGTTCTTCAAGTGCGGCAACCATTTTTTCCAGGCAGTCCGGCGCCATGGTGTCGTCGCTGGTGGCGATGTAAACGTATTCTCCCGTGGTTCTCTGAATGCAATTGTTCCAGCTTTGATAGAGGCCGCGCGGCGCCTGTACGATGGAGACGCGCTTATCGGATTGCGCCAGCTTCTCGAAGAGTTCCCAGGAACCATCGTTCGAAAAGCTGTCCACCACAACCAATTCCCAATTTGTGTAGGTTTGCGCGAGGATGGTATCCACTCTCTCTCGCAGGAACGGAAAGGTGTTGATACTGGGCAGGCAGACGGAAACGAGCGGGGCTTTCATTCTCGTGCTCTCAGGCAATCTCCCATCTGCGGCTTACATACCCGGCAAGCCGCAAGCGACGGGACACCACTACATTCCCGCAAATTCCTTCGCTCATCGCAATGGAACCAAGGTTACTCATAGCATAACCTTCCGGCAATAGAAAGCCTCGGCATAACCGCTCGGGGAGTTGCATTCCATTCCGCGAATCCGCAACAGGGACAAGAAAGTGTTTTCGTCGAACCAGCGCTTGGAACGTTGCGATTGGAAGACATCAAGTATGCTGCGCACTTTTTTCTGGCAGAGTTCTTGCGACAGCGGCACGAAGAAATTGGGCTGGCCAAGATCCCCGTCGTATTTGGGAATTTCATACTCGAGGATCAGATGGTCCCGGAAAGTGTTCCAGGTCATTTCCGCGAGGAGGCGATGGTCCTGATGCGCGTCGTGGCGGGAGTGGGTGAAAATAATGTCCGGAGAGATGGAGCGCTTCAGCTCTTCAAAAAAAGTTTTAACTTCTCCGCCGGCAAACGGCAGGAAACCGTCAGGAAATTGCTTTATTTTGATTTCCCGTAGATGGCTTTGCCCCGCGAATAATTCGGCGCCGTGGCGTGCTTCGTTTTCCCTCACGCCTGTAGCGCTGAAAACTACCCAATGAAAAACGCATCCGGGATAGCGCTCGGCCAGGTGAAGAATCGCGCCGCCGCAGCCGATTTCGATGTCGTCGGAATGAGAGCCCAGACACAGAATCGTTGGCCCTGGGTGGCCAGCGGTATCGAGCGTGAAGTGCATCATGGTCGAATCGAAATAGTTTCCGGATCCTTCTGCGGCGTGGCTGAGTGGCTATTCCATAGCCGCCAGGGCGCCGCGCCCTGATTCAGTTCCTCAAGGCGTTCCTTGTCCTTGAAGGTGTCCATACACTGCCAGAAGCCGTCGTATTTGTAGGCGAGAAGAGCGCGCTCGCGAATGAGACGCTGAAATGGTTCGCGGACCAGCTCTTCGCCAACCTCCAGATACTTGAAAATCTCCTTGCGCATCACAAAGAAGCCACCGTTGATCCAGATGTCGCTTTTGGTGAGCGGCTGGATCTCTTCCACTTTTCCCGCGCGGTCGGCGGTCACGATGTCGAAGCTCGCGGTCGGCTGCACGAGGAGCAACGAGGCAACGGCGCCGCTCTGCCGGAAACAATCAATCATCGCTGGCAGTTGCAAATCGGTCAGGCCATCGGCGTAATTCGCCAGGAACATTTCTTCGCCCTGCAAGTGAGGCTCGACTGCCTTCAGGCGCTCACCGACATTCGAACTGGAGCCGGTGTCCACGAAGGTCACAGTCCAATCGTCAATGTCGCGATTCAGCAGTTGGACCTTTTTGCCGCCCTGCGACCAGATGAAATCGTTGGAGACCGACTCATCGTAGTGCAGAAAATAGTCCTTGATCGTGTTGCCCTTATAGCCGAGGCAGAGAATGAAATCCTTGTGGCCGAAATGCGCGTAATACTTCATCAGGTGCCAGATGATGGGACGCGTCCCGATCTGCACCATGGGCTTAGGCACGTCGTCCGAGTATCCCCGGAGGCGCATCCCCGCCCCACCGCAAAACAGAACCACTTTCATCGATCACCTCAACGCGCGCAACGTCAGAGAACGGTTACCTTGGGAATGGGAATCACAAATTGGCCGCCCCATTCACGGATGTATTGCAAGTTCTCCATAATTTCGGCTTTCAGATTCCACGGCAGCACTACCACATAGTCCGGCTTGGTCTCTCGAATCCGGTCCGGATGAAAAATCGGAATATGCGTGCCCGGCAGGAAGCGGCCCTGTTTGTGGGGGCTGCGATCCACCGTGTACTGAATCAAATCCTTGCCAATCCCGCAGTAGTGCAAGAGTGTAGCGCTCTTGCCCGGCGCGCCATAGCCTGCCACGCTTTTCCCTTCCCGCGCGGCTGAAACCAGGAATCCCAAGAGTGCGAACTTGGTTTGCTTCACTTGCTGCGTGAATCCGGCATAACCACGCAAGTTATCCAGACCCGCCTCGCGTTCCTCCACTAAAATTCGCGAAACACTCGGCTGAATCTGTTTGCTCGCATCTTCCGTCCTGCACGCAAAAACGCGAAGAGAGCCGCCGTGCGTGGACAATTCTTCGACGTCGAATACCATCAGCCCGTGCGCCGCGAGAATCCGAATCGTGGTCAGCAATGAGAAGTAAGAGAAATGCTCGTGATAGATGGTGTCAAACTCGTTTTCTTCCATCAAGCGCAGCAGGTGCGGAAATTCCAAGGTGATGACGCCGGCTGGCTTTAACAGCAGCTTGAGCCCTTCCACAAAATCATTCAGGTCCGGCACCTGTGCCAGTACGTTATTGCCGATGATCAGGTCCGCTGTTTTGCCGCCACTGACCAGTTCTTTAGCGAGACAGGTGCCAAAAAACTTCGGCAGGGTGGGGACACCCTTTTCAATCGCGACCTTCGCAACATTTTCCGCGGGCTCAATCCCCAAAACCGGAATCCCCTGTTTCACAAAATACTGCAGCAGGTAACCGTCGTTGCTGGCCACTTCAACGACCGAACTGCGCGAGTCCAATCCAAATCGTTCCCGCATTTGTTCGGTGTAAAGCTCGCAATGCTTCAGCCAGGAATCCGAATACGACGAAAAATACGCGTAGTTGGTGAAAATGTTCTCGGGGGTCTCGAACTCCTCGAGTTGCACCAGAAAACAGTCCTCGCAAACATACACATGAAGCGGGAAAAAAACTTCGCCGCGGTTCAATTCCTCCACGGAGGGATACGTCTCGCACAGCGGAGACATCCCCAAATCCACAAACGTCCGCTGCAGTTTCGCACCGCAAAAACGGCAGGACTTGGACGCGCTGAGCGGCGTGGTCTGGGGCGTTTGCATCAAGGTTGCCATGATAGGCTGCGAATTCTCCACTTAACCGAACCACGTGCAAGGAGCCGGTGCCGGTTCACGGATAGGCTACCGCCCTTGGAGTCACATGAGACACAAAGAACATTCGACAAAGAAGGGGCAATCCACCTGCCAAGATGTACCGCATTGAAGCGTGACAGCCTCCTCGGAGCTAGCTTTAACCACTTATTTTCTAATAACTTAGAAGGAGCAGTGGAAAACTCTGTGCGGGATGGTGCGGGACAGGTGCGCTTACGGTGCTTTAGTAGGAAAAAACTTTCCTAGCCTTCTCGTTTCCAGTGAAGGCGGGAATCCAACTGCTCCGACTGCAGAAGACGCTGGATTTGCTGCATCCTTACGTACCGTCCGCTTTGAACATCCTCAAAAGTTAGCTTTACCGCCTTGTAAGCTTCATAGAGCTCCTGCGCGCCCTTCCTTGCTGTCCATTCGGCCCGGAAATTCGGCATCGCCCGGCGAATCTTGTCGCAGTTCACGCGGTAACAGCGATTGTCCGGTCCGCCACCCGGGGCGAACTCGACATGGCATCTGGGAACGGTCTCGGCGACGATGGCGGCGAGTTCGCTGATGCGGTAATTCTGGTCGGTGCGGCCGACGTTGAACACCTGGTTGTGAACCACTTCTCGTGGTGCGCCCAGGACGGCGATTACGGCAGCAATGATGTCCCGAATATGCGTGATCGGACGCCACGGCGTGCCGTCACTTTTGATATAAACCTGGCCTTTGGTGAAGGCCCACGCCACTAAATCGTTCAACACGATGTCCAGTCGAAGGCGCGGCGAAACTCCATACGCAGTGGCATTTCTCATGTATGTCGGGCTGAAGTGATCATCGGCAAGCGGCGCCAAGTCACGTTCCGTCAGAACTTTGGACTCGCCATAGGGAGTAACCGGGTTGAGCTGCGCTGTTTCATCGAGAAAGCTGTCGTCTGCGGCGCCGTAGGTGCTGCAAGAGGAAGAAAACACGAATCGAGTGACCCCGGCGGCTTTGGCGAGTTCGGCAAGCCGGACAGAAGCAAGGTGGTTGATCTCGTAAGTCAGCTTTGCATCCAGGTTTCCCAGAGGGTCGTTGGACAACGCGCCAAAATGCACCACGGCATCGAACCCCTGCAAATCGGCGCTCGATAAATCGCGAAGATCTCTTCGGATCTCCTTGATTTCCGGATTCGGATTGCCGAAATCACATCCTTGAAATAAATCGGTATCCAGACCGGTGACTTCGTGTCCCGCAGCCTGCAAGAGCGGCCCGGCAACGGCGCCAATATATCCCTTATGACCTGTCAAAAGTACGCGCATGAATCTCCTGGTATCTGAAAACTAAATTTTAAGTCGAACTGATGCAGCCAAACGCCGGACTGCGGGCCGCTGAAATAACCGCGGCTTCAGCCGGGCTGCTTATCAATCGGTGCAAGCAAGCCATTCTGATGAAGTAATTCCGCTGCCTCGCGGACGGAAGAAAATGGAAGTCCCGAACGTTCGGCGATATCGAGAAGAGAATTCTGTCCGTCCGACAAATTTAACACCCAAAGGCGCGCGTTGATTTCCGCTTCCGGCGCGCGGCCACCCGTCGAGTGGTATAGCCCTCTCCGGCCCAGTTGCGGCTCGCAATACGGAGAAAGATTTCGATAATAAATATTGCTCTCCATTACGTTGATAATCTCCGAGCAGACAGAAAGCGATTCCGCAAGAGACACTGGATCGAGGAACTCAAGGTTGTCGGCGGAGCTGTGGTATTCCGGAAAAGTGCCCCAGACGCTCCGCATCAAGCAGCCAACGGCGAGATTGAAGCCGGGAGAACAATACTGCCTTTCGTCGTAACCGGTTGGCGAAAAGGGCAGAATTTCAGCAGCCGGCGCCGCGTGACGTAGGACGTGCGCCGCCGCCCGGTCGATTTCCGCGGAACCTTGGCGGCTCTTCTTGTAATGAAACGCACCTTTGTCGCCGATGCAGGTCAGCACCAGGCCGCCGCGAATTCGCGCCGCTGTTTCGCGATTCCGCGAGAGCCAGGTGATTGCGCCAATGGTTCCAGGAATGAAAAGAAAACGATAGGAATAGCGAAGTTCCTTGCCCGAGAGAATCTGTGCGAGATGTGTGGCTACCGTGATTCCGGAAAGATTGTCATTCGCAAGCGAGGGATGGCAAGCGTGGCAGGAAACTAGAATTTCCTCGGCTGATTTCCCTTTCAAAAAATATTCGCCGTAGGTTAGCGAGCCATCCGCGAGGGTCGAATCGATGCAGACCTCATATTCCGCGTCCCGCATTCGCGCCAATTGATTTTGCGAGAGGCAGAAACCCCAATCCTCTTTGTAGTAGGACGTGCGGTAAGGGATCCAATCCGGATGCTCGGGAATTGCGGAGAGATGCGGCTGAATCGCCGCCATCGGAAGAGTCGCGTGAATGGGCGCGCTGTAATTCAGGACGTGCAGGTTCGATTTCTGAAAATCGACGATGCGCTTTCCAGATGCATCTTTTATAAAAGCATCCTTGATGTTCCACTCCTTGGGAACGGTCCAATCGAATACCTGCGTCCCCGAAGGGACTTCGTTAATTTGCAAGGGAATCCGCTTCTGAATGAGCGCCAAGGTCTGCCGGAGTCCGTTGCCGGTTATGCTCCGGCAGATTGGAAAAAGTTCGGCCGCAAATTGATGCAGTCGCTCGCCAACTTCGCGGGGGTTCTCCGGATTCAGCGAATCGCTCAATTTCATTGCTTTATTCGAAGTCTGCATAGGTTCGGTCGCGCTCGGAAATGAGTTCCACTTCCCCGGGCCAGGCAATACCGAAGGCGGGATCATCCCAACGCACGCCGCGTGCAGATTCCGGATGGTGAGACTCGGAGATCTGATAAAAGACTTCGCAATCATCCTCGAGCGTGAGAAAGCCGTGGGCGCATCCTTCGGGGACAAAAAGCATGTAGTGATTTTCGGGTGTCAAGGTCACTGCGGTCCACTTTTTGAAAGTTCGCGAGTCTGGCCGCAGATCGAGTGCCACGTCAAAAATCGCTCCCTGGGTGCAGCGAATCAACTTCGCTTCGGCAAAAGGCGCTGACTGATAGTGCATGCCGCGCAAAGTTCCCTTTCGCGAATTAATCGAGACGTTGCATTGTACCAACCGGGAGTTCAAGCCGTGCGACGCGAACTCTTCCTGACACCAGGTGCGCGCGAAGGCGCCGCGTTCGTCCGGCTTCATTTCTGGATGAATTTCGAAAACGCCCGTCAGCTTGGTCTCAAGAAATTTCATGAGGCTTGGCGATGCACCGATGGCTTCGGCATTTTCACCCGAGGTGCCTGTACAGCAGATTTCCGGCGGCGGTCAACAAAGAATCGGGGAGGATCGAAAAGACATGCTGGAGCCTGGATGACTTGGCCGAAGCGAGCGGTAACGATTTCTGTCCACGCGAGTAGCGATAGTAGGTCAGATTCTTGCGTGTCGTCCCGAACCGGTCCTTGAAATCGATCAGCCCTTGTTGATCCACGTCGGAACGGCCAAAATCTACGGCTTCTATTCCCGCTGCTTTGCTCTCCTCGATCATTTTCCAAAACAAAAAGGGCATGCCGCCCAGGTTGTGGAATTTCTCGTCCGAACAACCGTACTTGTAGACCACCGTGGCGCGGTGCTGCAAGGTGACAATCGCGGCGATTGCCGAGCCATCCTTGCGTGCCAGCCTGATCTGCATCTTCCCTTTCATGCATTCCGCGAGATTCGCGAACCAGGCCCTCGGTTGCGGCGGCAAATGGTGGCGCCTCCGTGTAGCGACTTGCAGCCGATAGAACGCGTCGATGAATTCGGTCGTGCAGCCTGCCTGATATTCCAGATGCTCTCTCTCCGCCCGCCGGATTTTTCGCTGGATGGAATCGTGATGGAGATTTTCGAACAATTTATCGAGCGAGGGCGACAAATCCAGTTGGTGATGCCAGAACGCCTCGCTCGCTGCCAGGCCGGAGAATTGCTCCGAAGCGCCGGTCAGTGGACGAAATTCAGCGTAGCGCCAGTTTTCGCGGTCAATATAATTGCGCGCCCATTCGGTGAACAACTTCAGTTCAGAGTAATCGTCCACCAGCGGCTGGCAATGATCGGAAAACGGCACCGAAACCAACCGGCTCCCGGTCAGCCAACTGGAGACCCGGCAAAAGGCGATGCCGCCTTTCAGTTCCGCGGACTCTCCCGACGCGGTCAAAATGAAGGGCTGGTAACCGTAGGTGCGTTGGAGTGCCTCCAGCCAGCCGCGCGTATGGAAGACCGACGCGCACGGGTGGCGTTCAATCAGTTCCTGCCACCGGCGGTCTTCCAACGGATTTATGAGGCTGATTGTCATCATCCCAAATTCTGGAGATCTGTTCATCGGGAGCAGAAATCGTTTGCAAGTTCCAGACTAAAGCAGGATCAGGATCGATGCCGCGGCTTGAACACGATGACCACAGTGGACCCCGGTTCGTCGTATTGGCCCTTCTCGACCACATCGAACTCGTGCTCGATGATGGACAAGACTTCCAACGGCCGGGTCTTTTTCTGGGGGCCGTGCATATCCGTGGTGTACAGCCGCACGATGAATAGCCCGCCGTCCGTGAGAAATTGCGCGTAGCGGTCCAGCATGTCTTTCACCTGGGCCGGAGGCACATGGTAGAGCGATTCGCGAAAGAGGATCACTTCAAATTTCTCGGTGGTCGTAAAGCTGATGAAATCTGCCTGCTGAAAGCGATTTTTTTCCGTGCGGCCATTCTCCGCGGTGCGCTTCGCGGCCTTTTCCAGGGCCACCTTGGAGATGTCCACGCCCAAATACGTCTTGTAACTGTCCACGGCCATTTCGTTCGCGGTGTTGCCCGGGCCGCAGCCCATGTCCAAGACATTTCCGTTCGGCGTATACTTCGCGAGGTGCAGGTACACCTTATCGCCCATGGTGTTATCGATGAAATCCCAGTGGGTGCTGGCGAACTCCTTATCCCAAAGCCGCTCCTTCAAACTGGAAGGACCATACCTCTTCAAGACCCCGCGAACGTAGCTCATACCTCGTTGTGCAATCGACATTTCCTCTTCTCCGTGTAAACTCGCCTGTGAAGACACATCCGCAAACTGGATTCCATCATTGAACGGGTTTGTCTGCTCTTCCAGAAAGGTAACTCGGTCGAGCGTAGATCATTTCGCCCTCCGGCGGGCTGGCTTACTCCGCGCCATGAAGGCTAGAAGTAAACAGCCGGCTGGCAACAGCATACGGTCTGTGCCCGCAAACTGGCCGACCGGCCTGCCCTGCTCTGACCTCATGGACCCCCCGTATTTAATTAGAAATTCATAGCGTTACCCGCGTGGACAGGAAACACTCCTGCGCCCAAACTGTACCAAGGTCCAGTAGCATTGGTTTGGGACCGAAGGCTAAGCTGTTGGAGATGAGCAGACAGATTTTGTGTGGCATCATAGACAAACCGGCTCAACGGAAACCAGGCATGCCGTTTTCGGATGTCGCCCCAAGAGCCGTGAAGAATACCGATCGAAATTTCCGGCAAACCCCTCCCTCGTCTTCCGCGACGCAAAGCAGTTGCGGCCAGACCTGCTTGCTTGAAAAAAGTCGGCACTCCATCGAGAACAGCCCCAGCCGGCATCACATTTTTAAGCTCGCGAAAAGAATGGCCCCAGCCTTCTTTCTTCAGAGCAACAAGGAGCTAGAATGAAGCACCGAGCGCTATTCCTGTTATTAATCCCGATCTTCCTGATTTGTCCTTTCGCCGCCCACGGCCAGGCCTGGTCTGGAATTATTAGTACTTCCCGCGCGATTGATTGGTCTGCCGGCGGTATCTCCAGCAGCATCCCCTCCGGAAGTTGGACGCAGTGTGGGACCACCATCGCCCCTTACGGAACCAGCGCCGCTCCCCAGCCCGCCACAGCAATCAATAATGCTTTGCACGCTTGCGGCTCCAACCAGTTTGTGCTGCTTGGCGCAGGAACCTTCTATCTCTCCTCTGCGGTCGTTGTCTCCGACTACGCTAGCGAAAAGAGCGGCGTGGTGCTGCGCGGGCAGGGAGCGAATGCGACCTTTCTGGTGTTCAGCGGAGGCGTTGGAGGCGGCTGCTTCAACTCGACCGTCAGCATCGAAGGAGATTGCCAGTACGTGAACGGCGGCGAAGGAACCGTCTGCGATTGGACCGCCGGCTACGCGCCTGGATCGACTGTTATCACCCTGGCTAACTGCGGAACTACCACTCCCGCGAAAGGCGCGCTCAGCAACCTGAAGGTCGGCTCCCTCCTGATTCTCGACCAATTGGATGAACAGACGGACACAGGCACAATCTGGAATTGCGAAAACTCAGGCTCCTATGCGGGCGGCATTTGCGCAGGCACAATTCAAGGCGGAGATTCGCGCACCACTGGCCCCTGCAACGGCACTACCTGCGACCGCTCTCAGCAGCAGGGCGTCATCGTAACCGCCATTTCCGGATCCAACATCACCATTTCCCCGGCTATCTATATGCCCAACTGGAGAGCTGGACAGAAGCCTCAAGCCTGGTTCGCCAGCAACATCATCAAGAATTCCGGTCTGGAGAACCTCTCGATTGATATGACCAACGCCTCCTCAACCGCCAACATCGCCATGGGAACCTGCAACGGTTGTTGGGTGAAGGGCGTGCGCAGCATCAAGGCCAACAGGAGCCACGTCCGTTTTGACGACGCCATGCACTCCATTCTGCGGGATAGCTACATGTTTGCGAACCAGAGCGGCGCATCGGTCAGCTACGGCGCGGAATTGCAGGGCGCCTGGAACAATCTCATCGAGAACAATATTTTCCAGCAGATTACAGACAGCGACCCGAGCTGCACCGGGCCGTGCGAAGGCAATGTTATCAGCTACAATTTTGACGTTCACAACACCTATACGGCGTCCAACAGCTACATCGTCCCGCCGTTCTTTCAGCACGCGTCTGGCGACGCTTACAACCTGTGGGAAGGAAATATCGGCCCTGGATACGCCGCCGACAACATCCACGGTACGCATCACTTTGAAACCGTGTATCGCAACACGCTGCCTGGCTGGCAGAACTCCTGCACCGGCGGCCCTTGCCTGGCGCAAACTACACCGATTTCACTTTCCGCCGGCAGCCGCTACTTCAACATCATCGGCAACGTCCTGGGTCAGCCGGGCTTTCACAATTCCTACACCTGCGCGGCGACCATCTCGAATACCCCCTGCGCAACGAGCTATCAGGTCGGTGGCAAAGACACGATGATCTATAAGCTCAACTATGTTCAGGGAAGCTATCCATCCATCAATGGATTCTGCCTGTCGCTTCTATGCAACGTTTTTGGCAACTATGACCCGCAGGTCGCGACGACGCTTCTGCGTTGGGGAAACTACGACGTCGTAAACAACTCCTCGCAATTCAATCCCAGCGAAGTTCCCACTGCGCTGGCCTCTTACTCAAACCCTGTGCCCTCGACCGCGTGCACTGCCAGCGTGCCGTGCCCTAATTCGCTGTTCTATTCGTTGAAGCCAGCCTGGTTTGGCGCGGCTGCATGGCCGATCGCCGGCCCGGATGTGAGCAACGGCAATCTCGGTGTTTGCTCCGGCGGAAGTTATGCCGGCATGGCGGCAACCAGCGCCTCCCAGTGCAGCGGAGGAACACTGGCCGCAGCCTGGGGAAGCCACGCGAACGCCAATCCCGCGATGAATTGCTATCTGACCGTGATGAACGGACCTGTGGACGGGACCGGAGCCGTGCTGTCCTTCAGCGCAGCCGCTTGCTATGCACAGCAGAGCAACACGCTGCCGAGCAACCTCAAGACGGTGGTGAACTAATCCTCTGAGACTCGAGGCGCCCGTGCATCGGCACACCAAAGTGCGCGGGCGCCTCGCATTCATCCCTTCGATAGGTTTCTTGCTGTTATTCTGCCCGCAACTTTCTTAAGCGACTTTCCTTCCAACACCGGCGGCCGTCCTCCAAAACACCTCGATACTTTTTTCCTGAATTGTCGCCAAAATTTCGAGAAGTTCCGGAGCTTTCAGCCAATCATGGAGTGACAAGCCGGCATGGCAATCCGCAGCGTAATTGAACTGGCCGCGGGGTTCAATTTTTTCAAGTAATTGAACGCAATCCGCTGCTTCCGGCCGAAACTCGGGCAAATTCACTTCAAAAGAAAGGTAGGGCACTGGCCTAGTCAGGCCTTTCAGCGCGATGTGTTCATAGCCCTCGACATCAATCTTGACGAAGAATGGCATTCCGTGGGTTGCGATCAATTGTCCCAGGGTAACGGTTTCGACTTTTTTCTGGACCCCGAATTCCTGGCTCGAGACTGCGGTATCAAACCGCTTCTGCTCACCCTTGAGGGCCGTTACCCACTTGTCGCTGAGCGTATTTAATGCCGATTTGGGCCCATCGACCCACATCGTTTTGGTCGTGACCTCGTCGCTCACGGCCTTGCCAATAATCACCACAGGTTTCGGGCTAAATCTCAGCTTCAGGAATTTCTCACTGATGATCTTCTGACAGGTCTCGTCCGGCTCGACGACCACCACCCGCGCGCCGAGTCTGAGGAAGACGTCGGTCTTGTCCCCAACGTTTGCCCCGATGTCGAAAATCAGGTCGCCAGGCTGAAACTCTTGCAGCAACTTACGATAGAAATTGATCTCATCACGCCTTGCTCGTAGCCATCTCCTATCGACCACCGCCCAATAAAAATCGCGGACAACGGAAACTTTCAACCGTTCATGAAGTCCACTGAGTTCAAGAGCTCGCTTGACCCGGGGATGGAGCATCTCGGATAATCTCCCGTCTTACGAATTGGGCGGAGAATTATTACCTGCCAGGTGGAATCTCAGTTTCGCCCGGGGACGCCGCCTATGATATGTCGAATCTCCAATAGGAAGTATTCTTTCAGCTGTGCAAGGAGGGTAACTCGGTCAGATTTTCTTATGGCGCTTCCGCTGCCAGATTTCCGAACATCATCTCTTC
>WNEZ01001279.1_pt1 | contig 21133 bp, 16 predicted proteins | sample 5400521 | NCBI WGS metagenome assembly WNEZ01 (sample SAMN13153339, study PRJNA577476) | soil metagenome | isolation source: 120 cm saprolite under Douglas fir tree site 2 hole 1 replicate 1 | place: USA:California | collected 2015-04-18 | reverse complement strand
GGGACCTCCAGCGGCGGCAGGGGCGGCGGCGGAATGAGGCCGTTGTTCGCCTTTGGCGCCACCCCGGACCTGCACAACGCGACGCAGATCATTGCCTCGGTCGACCAGGGAGGCCTCGGCTTGCCGGATCGCGACTACTATCTCAAGGACGATCCCAAGTCCGTCGAGACGCGCAAGCAATACGTCGACCATCTAAAGGCGATGTTTGCGTTGCTGGGTGACAAACCGGAGATCGCCGCTCGGGAAACGGGCTCGGTGATGAGGATAGAGACCGAGCTGGCCTCGGCGGCGATGGATCGCGTGAAGCGGCGCGACCCTCACGCTCACGATCACAAGATGAAGGTGCAGCAACTGGCTACGCTGGCGCCGAGCTTCCAGTTCAATCGCTATTTCAAGGATGCGGGGGCACCCGCGTTCCAGGAGCTGAACGTCGGCAATCCCGATTTTTTCAAGAAGGTCAACGCCACGATCACCTCGGCGCCGCTTCAAGATTGGAAGAGTTACCTGCGCTCTCATCTGGTATCTTCCAAGGCACCTTCCCTGCCCCGGGCCTTCGTCGAGGAGAGCTTCAATTTCCAGGGCCGCTTCCTCAACGGCCAGAAGGAATTGGGCGCGAGGTGGAAACGCTGCGTCCAGATGACCGACCGCGACCTCGGTGAAGCGGTGGGGCAACCGTACGTGGATGCCACTTTTGGAGTCGAAGGCAAACAACGTACTCAGAAGATGGTCCAGCTGATCGAAAAGGCTCTGGAGAAGGACATCCAGGAGCTGCCCTGGATGACCGCGGAGACCAAGCAGCGGGCCCTGGAGAAGCTCCACGCGATCACCAACAAGATCGGCTTTCCGGACAAGTGGCGCGATTACAGCACGGTGCAAATCGTTCGCGGCGACCACCTGGGTAACGTCCTGCGCGCCGCGCAGTTCGAGCACCGCAGGCAACTGTCGAAGATCGGTCGCCCGCTCGACAAGTCTGAATGGGGAATGACTCCCCCCACGGTGAACGCGTACTACAGCCCGCCGGAGAACGACATCAACTTCCCCGCGGGCATTCTCCAGCCACCCTTCTACGACAATCGGATCGATGACGCGGTCAATTACGGAGGCATCGGGGCGGTGATCGGACACGAGCTGACCCATGGCTTCGACGACCAGGGTCGAAAATTCGATGCTGAAGGCAACTTGAGGGATTGGTGGACCGATGTGGACGGCAAGGAGTTTGAGAAGCGCGTCAGCTGCATCGCCGACGAGTATTCTCAATTTGTCGCCGTCAAGGAGCCGGAGCTCAAGCTCAATGGGAGACTCACGCTGGGGGAGAACACCGCGGACAACGGCGGCCTTCGCGTCGCTCACCTGGCTTTGTCGGAGGCGTTGGCGGAGAAACCGGCCCAGCCGATCGATGGCTTCTCGCCGGAGCAGCGGCTCTTCCTCGGCTTTGCGCAGATCTGGTGCGAAAACAGCACCGAGGAAAGCGTACGCCTGCGCGCGCTCACCGATCCGCATTCTCCCGGACGCTATCGAACCAATGGCGTGGTTCAGAACATGCCCGAGTTCCAGAAGGCGTTCGCCTGCAAGGCAGGACAACCGATGGTGCGGAGCGAACCCTGTCGGGTCTGGTGAGCGCCTACCGGGCGACGGCGCATTGCTCAGGGGACGGATCGCGGACGCCACCTGCGCAGTTCAAGGTGATCGCCTTCTCCGTTTTGTCCAACTCAAAATAGAAATCCGAGGGTCCAGCGCCGGTGGGCACATCTTTGAGACGCACCGTGAACCCGTGTATTGATTTCATCAGCGAGTAGTACTCTTTGGGAGTGCGGGCATCGATGTCCAATGCCAGGAAACCCCGCCAGACATCTCCGTTGGGAACCGCCACGCCGGAATTGAGGATGGGCAGGTTCGAGATTTGTTGCATCAGCTCATCCATCAACGCCCGATTCCCGGCGAGGAAGGGGTTGGCGCCAGTCACGTCCCCGAAAAACCTCCGCCGCAGAGCCTCCGCGTTCAAGATCACCGAGTAGGGTCGATGCGAGCTGTCCTCGACCTCGATCTTCATCCCCGAGAGCGAAAGCGTCGAGCCCGTATGGTTTGAAATTCCGACAAAGAACGCGGGCAGCGGCGCCAACTCGACGACTCCTGAGCGTTCGAAAGCCTGGGACGCTTGCGTCCTGTTCTCCACGCCGCTCGGCACCCAGGAGGACGGATCCGGCTCGCGCCACTTCACCTGGCGCGCGATCTGCGGGAAGTTGACCTGGTTCTCCCGGGTGATCGGCATCACGCTGACCTGAACCCCTTGTTTGATTCGATCGTTCTTGTCCCGAAGGAACAGCGAGGGGACGTTGAAGGTCGTCTGATACGGATTGGTCGGAATGCAGCCAGACCCGAGGGCGAAGATTGCCGCGCTCGTCAGCAACGCACGCGCAGAGAGATGGGCGTCCACCGGTCGTCCTCCTGAACGTGGGAGGCGACTTTATAGCGCCTAGAACGTGTATTTGAGGCGCGGAAAAACGGCCAGGCTGGCGATGCTCGTCCCGAGGATGTATCGACCAACCACGTCCGCCCCGATGCTGAAGTGATCCAGCCGGGTGGCGTACTCGATTCCAAGGCCCCCACCGATGTTTGCCGCAGATCTGATCGGCCTGCCCCCGTCAGAGAGCACGGGAGCGGGATCGAGCGAGGTATAGCCGGCGGTCACCTTGGGGCTCAGGTAAAGCCGCTCGGCGAGGCGGACCAGGTAGGCGGCGGTCAGGTTTGCAAAGCCCATCGTGAAGCTGTCGGCCAATGCGCAGCGCCCCGCATCTCTGGTCGCAAAGCAGTTGGCCGCCGAAGTTCCAAGTCCAAACTGGGCGACCAGCTCGACGTGCTCGCCCAGGTCATACCCGACGCCGAGCTGAAGGTACGTCTGCGCGTTGGAGTAGCGGTCGCGGCCCCCAAACGTCATCATCGCGCCAATGTCCGTTTCGGTGAACAGCCCGCGGCGCACCCTGAGCTGAACCCCTTCCGCCGGTACCTCCGCGAGGGCCAGGCTCGGAACCAGCGCGAGCAGAGGCGCGAGGCGCATCAGCTCTCTTCCCCGCCTGCCGGCTTGAAGACCCAGGGGAAATTCACCGTCACCAGCCCGCCGCCCTGGGGCTCGGGGAATCTCCACCTCCGGATGCGCGCCAGCATGCACTGCTCGGTATTGGAGTTTTCGAGGGAGGTTTCGGCAACGCTGGCTTCGGAAACCGACCCCGAGCCATCAATGGTGAAGAGCACCGCCACCTTGCCGAACAGCGATGGCTTCTTCTGCAACTCCATTTCGTAGCAGTACTTGATCTCACTCTGATGGCTTCGGATGATCTTCGCGATCACCTCTTTCGAAAGCCCGCCGACGACGATTGTCTTGCCGGGCACGACGCGCGTGGTGTCCTTTCCGCGCCCGGAGAGGTCGATCAACCCGGAGCCGCCGATGCCGCGGCCCTCGCCGCGCGTCCCCAGGCCACCAAGCCCAAGCGCGGTGCCTCCCCCGCCGACTCCACCGCCGCGCGAGCCGAGACCTCCGACGCCTCGGGCGTCCACCAGTCCAGCGCCCGGTTTCAGGCCGCCGATCGCATTGTTGATCCCGGTGCCAAGCCCGCCCGGACCGAGGATGTTGGAGGCGTCAGGAGCTTTGCCCCATGCTCCAAGCAGACCGGCGGTCATCACTTTCTTCCGATCTTCTTCGCGTTTCCGCGGCTCGACAATCGGGCTGCCTGGGCGAGACGGATCCGCCTCCTCCTGCTTTGCCTTCGGCACGCCGAACTTACCCTCTTCGTCCATCGCCTTTGCGCCTTCGGGAAGGCCGCTGATTTTCTTGATCGGGTGCGGCTTGGCCACCTCGGGCCGGATCAGCAATCTGGCGTATTGCGCCGACACCGAAGCTCCATTGCTCTCGATGCGAGGGCCCGCCCTGCCGCTGAACAACATTCCGGCAATCAGGGCGATGCAGGTCGTCGCGCAGACCGCGGCGATCCTGAAGAACTTCCAATCTGAGTCCTCCAGAACGCGAATCTTGATCCCGGGTTGCCGACGCACGAAGCGCAAGACGAAGGACACGTTGGCGATCGCAATCTGCAGACGGTCGTTCAATCCGGCGACCACGGTCTGGTTCGGTCGCACCCCGGAGCGGGCCTCCGAGCCAGGCTGATCGGCGGTCGCTGGGGAGGTCTTCCCGTTCACCGTCAGCCGGGCCGCGCCCGGAACGGTGGCGGTGATTTTTGAGCCATCCGCCACCGCGAGCGAAAAGCCCCCGCCAATTTCGGGAAAGAAAACCTGGAAGCAGTTTTTCCCTTTTTCGCCGATCGTGACCGGTACGCCATCGGCGAAGTGCTGGACGTCAATGACCGTGTCACCCCAAAGCATCGCCACCTGCAACACCTTGTTCTGGTCACCGGGCATCTCATCGACCCGCAGCGGCCGATTGAACAGGAGCGCCTCGCTCCAGGGGAACGGGGCCCGATTCGGGGAATCACCCGCTCGACCATCCTTCCGGGCGAATGGCCTGGCGCTGCTGCGGTGGGCTTCGCCAAACAATACTTTCAGCTGCGTTCCACCCAGCTGAAGCACATCGCCCGAAAACAGCGCCACCGGGGCGCGGACGAGCTGGTCGCCGAGGCGGGTACCGCGCTCACTGCCGAGATCGATCGCGGTGACGCCGCCTTTTTCCACCTTCAACATCAGATGGAGATTTGAAACATCGGGGTCCTTCAACCGCAATCCGGCCCCAGCGCCGGATCCGACGATGATGCTCTCGGCGTCGGATTGTGACTCAGCCGTCGAACCGTCTGGCCCGGTGATTCGCAGCTTGAGCGCGTTCTGGCTTGCCGTCATTTTCCACTCCGTTTCAGATCGCCGAAAGTTCATCGCTGGCTTCGCTAGAGGTTGTCGGCCGACTTCTGCAGCTCGGGAACGAAGTTGTCGCGAATCTTCACCAGGCTCTGGAACCGCGTCTTGTTCCGATCGAGCACGTAGGACCCTTCCGGCTTGGTGAGATCCCCTTCCACCGCGACGTCGGTGAAGTCGATCATCGTCTTCTTGCGGACAATGGTCTTATCCGCCTCGTGAATGACCTTTTCTTCGGCCAGAGCGGCTGGCGCCGCAAAGACCAGACTCAAAGCCGCCAGCGACCACCTGGCTCCGTGCGCGGCTGTAAACCTCAAGGCTGTCCTCCTTTCGAGCCATCGGGCTTTTCCGGCGAGGGTTGAATCGCCAGCGCCCTTTCGAACTCGGCGGCAGCCTCCATTCCCTTGGAGGGATCCAGACCCTGCCCGTCCTGGAGCGCATAGGCGTAGTCGAGGTGCGCCTCGTAGGACTCGGGCGCCAGGGAGACCAGCGCGGCGAAGGACTTCTGCGCGGTCGGATAATCGCGGTAGGCCAGGGCCAAGGCCCCGAGATTCCGGTGCGCGACCTCAAACTTCGGATCCAGCTCCAGCGCCTGCCGGAGCTCGGCCACCGCGCGAGCCGGCTGACCGAGCTTCAAGTACACCAGGCCCAGGTCGTTGCGAACGCCCGGATCCCTGGGATTGACCTTCGCCGCACTGGTTTCCACCAGCTCGGCCAGGCGATACCGGCCCTGGGCGTAGAAAACGAGCGCCAGGTTTTTCAAGGCGTTGACGTTCTCGCCGTGTTTTGAAAGCACGGCGCGGGAAGTCGCCTCGGCTTTCGCATAATTCTTTCCCAATCGATACGCCGCGCCCAGGTTGTTCAACAGGGCGAGCTCATGCTCCTTCGTCGGTTGTCGAAGCCCCGACTCGAACAGCGCAATCGCTTTCTCGTAATCGCCATTGAGCAGCTCGATGCGTCCGAGGTTGAGAATGCTGGGCAGGTGCGAGTCGTCGATCCGAAGCGCGGCCTGGTAATCCGCCGCCGCCTGGACCGGATCGCCCTGGCGCTCGGCGATCACCCCCAGATTGTACTGAGCGTTGACCATCCTGGAAGAACGCTCGAGGGCCTGGGTAAACAGCGAACGGGCATCCTCGTCGCGGCCGCTTTCATAGGCAGCCCTTCCCTCGGAGAACAATTGCTCCGCGGATTTCTGGTTCACCGGGCTCGCCGTCGCCGCGGCCGGCGGGGGACCCGGGATGAGCGCCGGCGTTCGGGTCTCCACCGTTCTACAGCCCGCACCCAGACCGGCGCCGAGGAGCACAATCCAGGTCCAGCCTTTGGAGCAAGTGGGCATCCGCATCACCGACTTTCGCTGCCTCCGCTGCGAGGTCTACTGGAGCCCATCGGCGCGGACGAACCGCTCAGGCGTGGGTTAGCGCCGAGGGCCATCTGCCCGGTATCCGTCTGCAAGGGCGCCTTCGCCAGAGGTTGGCTGGTCAGATACGAGACCTCCCGCGTCTTGGCGTAGGCACCGGGGTGGAACTTGTTGATGTTGTCCTGCGCCAGCAGGATCCAATCGTTGTAGACGCCCAGCTCCCTGCCTTTTTGAACTGCTTTTTCAAAAGCCTCGCCCGCTTTGACTTCAATCGGCGCCGCGAGGTTTTTCAGCTCTCCCCGATACAACTGGAGTTGCTCCTCGGTAAGACCGCGCGGCTCCGCCGAGGCGACGATGTTCTCCGAAAGGTCCAGGTAGGCCAGGCCGATCCGGGTGATCGCCGCGATGCCGAAGTCCGCCGACCCGGCGGCGAGCACCTCGGTGTACTCCTTCTCGAGCGCCGCCAACTTGCGCCTCTTCGCATCCAGGTCCCGCCTGAGCGTGGCGACGCGATTGAGCTTCAGCTGCGAGTACTCGGTCCACAACGGCTCCACCTTCCAAAACCGGGCGCTGGCGTAGGCTTCCTGAATGTCCGGGCGTTCCCGCGCCTCGGGCTTCAGCCGGCCGTATTCGCGAACCAATCCCTCGAGGAGCCGATCGGATTCACGGATATTGCCGAGCTGGCGGAGCGAAACCAGCTCACGATACTTGACCAGATACCGCTGCCCGGAGCTCACCCGCTTGTCTTTGCCGTATTCGCTCTCGAATTCGCGATACGTCTTCAGCGCCTCAGCCCATTTCCGCGATTTCTCGTACAGCGAGCCTAAGGTGAGCTTGACCTCCGGAGCGTCCTGAGCCTCCTTGAAGCGCGAGACGTACGTTCGGTAGGCGGCAGTGGCTTTTTCGGTTTTGCTCAGCGCCTCCCACCAGAGGCCGGCGTTGAACTGGGCATCGGCTATCCTCTTTTCAGCTTCCCCGAGGAGCTGAAAGCGCTCGTCTACCTCCACCGTCCCACTCGAAACGTCGGCTTTCGACGGGCGCGCGGTCTTCGCCGCTTCGCCTTCGGCCGCTCGCCGGTCGTAGGCAGCTACGAATGATTCATACATCGCAGCCGCCTTGGGAAAATCAGCGACCTTCTCGTAGTAGCGCGCCAGCGTAAACCGGACTTTGAGCTCGTAGGCAGAGAGATGGCTGAGCACGCGTTCGCCAGCGGAGATCGCGGCATCGAGCTGCTGCGCGTCCCCGAAGGCAATCATCGCGTAGGTCAGCGCGCGCGGGGCGTATTCCGATCGCGGGAATTCGTCTGCCAGCCGGATGAATTCCTGTGCCGCCTTGGCCGGATTCTTCTCCTTCTGGTAGACGACTTCGTCCACCCATTTGTATTGAGAGCCTTCGACGACCTTGGCGACCCGTTTGCCAAAGTCGGTCCCCGGCTTGGTCAGGCGCGCGCTGCGCAGGAAGTGGCGAGACAGCCGATTCAGCTCCAGCCAGTCCTCGCGCGTCTCGAGAATGTGCATCGACAGATCGGCGGCTTGCAACGAACGAGGGTCCTCCGGCCATTTATCGGCGATTTGCTCGAAGCGCTGCGCGGCCTCCTGAAAATGTCTGCGTTGGTAGTAGATCACCGCGGTGAGGTATCGCAGCTCGACCTCGTCCTGATCCCCCGGGTAGAGCTTGTTGTAGAGGTCGCAACCGGCGACGAGCTTTTCTTCGTGCCTGGTGAGCGCCTCTTCGCTGCCTCCTTTGGCGCTCTTCCTTTCGATCGTCTTGCGCTCAAGACCGTTCTTTTCGCCTGGGGTGAGCGTTTGCCCGGTCTTGAGATCGGGTTTGGCCAGCTCTCCGCGGTCGATCTTCACCAATTTGTCGTATGCGAGCACGACATTGTAGGCGGCCGTCTTCCGGAATCTTTCATCGCTCGCCTCGCGCGCGCTCTCGCGATCGGGGACTTTGAAGCCGATCACCGCGGCGTACTGATTGGCCGCGTTTTCCCACTCCTCCAAACCCCAGAGGATCTCCGCGTAGTAGAAGCGCATGTTGAGCGCCTGATCAGAGATAAAGCTTGGGTCTGGGCTCGAGGCAAAGGCCTCCACGTATTGCGCGTAGATGTCACGCGCAAGCCGGTAGGTATCCACCTGTTTGGTCCGCTGGGCCTCCTGGTGATAGTCGACCGCGAGCGTGCGCAGCGCTTCTTCAGAGACGCTGAAGGCGTTGCGCAAGAAGTCCTTCTGGGTCTGGTTGGCTTTCCACCAGTCCCCTCCCGGGCGATAGAGATCCACCAGCCGGCGAACTTCCGATTTGACGTGGACGCGATCGCGCAATCCTTCGTAGCAACGGATGATTGCCTGCTGGTGCTCCGGCGCATCTGCCAGGTTGGGAGCGCGCGCGATCAGATATCGGTAGACGCTGATCCCTTTGTCGAACTGCCCGGCGTCGGCGAGCTGCGCGGCGAGTCGCACAATCAATTTCCGCTGCAGCTTCTCGGACGCCATCCGCTGGAAGTACTCGATCGCTTCCTCGGAGCGGCCGAGGCGGACGTAGGCGGAGGTCATGTCGCTCAGCGCTTCATTCTTGAGGTCGACCATCTCCCGCCCGTGGGTCTGGGCAAAGTCCACCACCAACCGAAGCTTCTGCAGAGTGTTCTCGAACTGGCCTACGTTGTAGTCGCACCACGCCAGCTTATAGAGCGCGTACGAATGGACTTTGGGTAGATCGCTTGCCAGAGCCTTCTCGTAGAAATGACGGGCGCGCCCGAGGTCGTTGCCGATATCGAAGTAGTGATTGCCGAGTTGGAGATAGGTATCGGGGACGAAAATCGAATTGGGATACGCCTTGATCAATTCCAGGTATCGCGCGACCCCATCCGACCTCTTGCCGATCTCGTACAGGTTGTATCCAAGGGCAAAGAGAACCTCGTCCTTTCGCGGATAGGCCGGGTACTCGCGCAGGATCCTGTCGTAGAGGGCAATCGCTTTGGCGCGGTAGGACTCGCTGCCCTGGTGTGTCGCGCGCGGCTCGGCCAGACCCTTGGCCCCCTGCTTCCTGGATTCTTCGTACGCCCGATATTGTTTATCGTGCTCCGCCATCTCGGCGTGCAGAAGCTGCCTCGATTTCTCCACGTACAGCTCGGAGAGCTGGTAGAGCAGCTCCGCCTTCTGGCCGGAGCGATCATCGATCTTCGAAACGATCCGCTCCAGCTGCTCGATCGTTTCGGCCCGCTTCTGCTCGGTCAGCCTGTCGCGCGCAGGCTCATCGAGGGGCACGCGCGCCTGCGCAAATGCCCGCCCGAGCCGCTCCGGACTCAACGCCAGGCCGGCCAGAACAACGAAGAATGTGATCCGCAGTGGCTTCATCGCATTCTCCCCGCGCCCGCGCACGAGATGCCGGCAAAGTTAGGTATGCCGCACCGAGTTGAGAAGCCCGGTCCAGGGACAGCAAGGCAGCCGACGGGCCGATAGGTAGACACGTGGATTGGCATGTTTGCATTGACGCCCAGCAACGATCCGCGCCGCGCCTATCGAACGGGGCAGCCTCGCTTCAGGGTGTATTGGTAATAGCCGATCTCATCGAGCCAGAATTCGCCCTCGAATTTCCAGTATTGCCAGGCATCCGATGGCAAAGCGGGGCGATGCAGTCCCTGCGCTCGAAGAATTTTTTCCTGGTCGATACCGGCCTCGGCCAGCTCCTTCTCTGCTTTCGACGTCTCGAATCTGATAATTCCCGCTTGATCTGCAAAGCCCTTGATGTTTCGAGCCGCTTCCTCAAGCCGATTTCGGACGATGCGGCCGCCCACTTGTCTTAATGTTGCACGGTTTTGTTGAAGCGCGGGTAAGAGCTCCTGCGCGACGGAAGAATCGCTTGAGCGGGAAACGCGCTCGAAGGCGCTGACCTCCCGATCGATCTCCTCCAGGATCCGAAAGATTCCCTGCACCCGCTCGTTGGCGCGGACCCAGAGGAGAACTGGTTTTGGAATCCGTTCGCCGCGCGCGACGGCGTCGAAGAGCTCGTCCTGACTCGAGCTCAGAGCCCCCTCGAGCGCGCCCGCCATCGGAGGATAGATCTCCCCGAAAGAGCCGAGCGCCGCCTTCGCCTCACCGTACAGACAATTGAAATAGTAGATCGTCGCGGTGAGCACCCACGACTCCGGCTGGAAGGCTCCTTCGAACTGAGGCGCATGCAAAGACTGCAGCGAGCCCAGCGCTCCGCCCGGGTCGCCATTTCTAAACCGGGCGAAACCCGCTTCGAGCAGGGCTTGATCCCAGAACGGCGAGAAGCGCGGAAGTCGATCGTACCAGTCGACGGATTTGGCGAACTCGCCCAAGCCATAATGCGTGCGCGCCATCCCGAGGATGGAAAGATGCTGGGCTCGCGAAAGGTTCTCCTGGGTGGCGTCGGAAAGGCTCAGCACTTTTTGAAATGCTTCGATCGCGCGCTCGGGCCGAGACCCGCCCGGCAATCGGGGATCGATCTCGATGATTCCCAGCAGATACCGGCTCAAGGCGTAGACTTCGCTGGCAGCTGGAACGAAATCCAGCAGCGCTCGCGCCTGGGCCAGATTTCCCTTCCGGTGCTCGACCTTCGCGCAGAGATATGCGGCGCGGGCTTTGGGGCCAGTCGGGAGCTCGGCCCACCTCTCTACCGGCTCGGCCGAAATCATCGTCGGAATCAGGTACTCGTCGCCGAGCTTGTGCTGCAGCGCGATGAGCTCCTCGAGCGCCTTGGAATAGAACGGATCCGATGGGCCGCTGGCCACAATGCCCATCAGCTCAATCAGGGCCGCCGCGGGCATCTCGTCCCGTTCCAATGCGCGCGCCAGGCGATATTGGGCCTCGGCGCGCACTTTCGGGTCGCCCGATGTGGTGGCCCGGTAGGAATCCAGGGCGGCGGGATTGGGATTCCCCCCATTGGGGTCAGGGCCGCCGCGGTCGAAGGTCTTCGCAATGTCGGGTCGACTCATCCCCGCGGCAAGAAACACCATCGCTGCAATCAATGGTTTGAGCATCGGTCAGAAGGAGAATGAGAGCCCGGCGTAGACGCCGATATTGTTCAGAACATCCGAGGAGGGATTGCTGATCAGATTCAGCGCGAGCGGAATGTCGTTGCTCCGATTGTAATTGGTTCTTCCATCGATTCCCTCGAACCGGCGAAGGTCGCAAGCGGAGCTTACCGCCGCCGATCCAACGCTCTGTCCCTGGTCGAGCTTCGCTGCCATCGCGGACAGATCATCGGAGGAGCAGCCGTTCACGCGCGTGACCCGAGCGCTGTAGAGCAGATCGCGCAACTCAAGCCTGATCGCGAAACGATCTCCGAGCTGTACGCGAAAGCCACCGCCGACCGAGCCGGCCAGCCGCAACCCGGTATCCCCGAACGTTGCCGGCCCTCCCACATTGCCGGGCTTGAGCTGGTGGCGGGTGGAGGCAACTCCCGCCCCGCCGGTGAAGACCAGGGAGAAGTGAACCAGCTTCTCGGCCACTGCGAACTTTCCGTAGAGAGGCGCGACCTCGACGCCGCCCTCGACCGCCCACTGAAGCAGAAGCGACGTCGCCGCCAGGGGCTCCTGGCTGACCTTGTCGATCAACTCGCGACTGAACGACGAGTCCGTGGCGTGCCAATTGTAGAGGGCGGCCAGCTGCAGACCAAAGGCCTCGTGGAGGTGATAGGTGTACGAGAGCGCTGTCCCCAGGTGTTCCGTGAACCTCCCGTTCACCTGCGCTGCCACCGGGTACACCGCGAGCTCTTGCTTGCCGCGATCGGCGAACTGCTTTCTCTCAACGACGTGGATCGTCGTGTTGGGATTTTCGCGAAGCGGAACATCCGGAGCTTGAGCGGTTTCCGCGCCGGCGTTCAAAACCCAAAGCAACGAGGCAATCAGGTGTCCGGTCATAAGCCCCTAGAAGATGAAGGTGTATCCAAGGTCGACCATGAAGAGGTTGATGAACCCGGGGGAGCTCGCCGGCACGCCGGTCGCCTCGCCACGCTCGGCAAGGACTCGATCGACCGAGGTCAGGTAAGAGTCGCGAAAGAAGTAGTCGCGCAGCTCGATCCGGATCGCTCCCCGCTGCGAGGTGAAGAAGCGAAAGCCGGCGGCCGCGCTCGCCACCGGGCGGGTCGCATCCTCTTTCAACCAGTCCGAGCACGATCCGTTGTCGCGGCTCGATACCTGGCGACAATAGATGACCGATTCGCGATGGAGACGACCGGCCCCTCCGCCCACCCAGAGGTAGCCCTGGAAATGAACCGGTAGCTCCGAAAACAAGGAAAGCTTGCCGTAGATCGGCGCCCATCGAATGCCGAGCAGGGCGCTTCCCTTCATCTCCCAAAGGCCACTGAGGTCGTCGGTCAAACGCAGCCGCCGGGCGGGATCGAGTTGGAGAAAATTCTGGCCGACCTGATCCGCGGTGCCGGTGTGCCCGGAAAAAGCGTAGGAGGCGCGGACCTCCACCGCCCAGACATCTGTCAAGTTGTACGCCGCGCCCAAGGCAAGGTTGACGTGGTTGATCAAGTGCGGCGACAAGCCGAACCCGACCGAGGGGGCGAGCTCAAACCTCGACTGCATGCGGTAGAGGCGATTTCTGACCGCGACGTTTTCTAGAACCGGCTGCGCTTGAGCACTGCCGAGAAACGCGGCCACCGACAGAGCGCAAACGCGAATCGCTGATGGGCCCATAAGCGCCCCGAAGGGCCGACCCAATTTGAGTTCGGGTGCCCTCCAGGACAAGAGGCGGGCGGCAAAGCACCCAAGAAAGCAGGCGAAACCTTGCAAGCCATCCAACACTTGGCCTGCTTCCAGACGCCAAACTGCCGGGGTTACTTCTTTCGGGCTTGCCGGATGGCCTGCTTCACCGCAGGACGAACGTAGACGATGCCCTCGTTGTGGCCAGGGATGGCGCCCTTGATGAGCAACAGGCCCTTCTCCGTATCCACTTCGACGACCTGGAGGTTCTGGGTCGTCACCTGCTCGACGCCATACTGCCCGGGCATCTTCTTATTGGGATAGACGCGCCCTGGCGTCTTGCGCTGACCGATAGCACCTGGATGCCGCCGGTATTCGTGCGTGCCGTGGGTCTGCCGAAAGCCAGAGAAACTCCAGCGTTTCATCACGCCCTGAAAGCCTCGGCCCTTGGTGGTGCCCGTCACGTCGACCAGCTGGCCCTTGGCGAAAAGGTCCACTTTTACCGGATCGCCCACGTTCAGCTTGGCGGCCTCATCCGGACTTACCCGGAATTCTTTCACGTGCCGGCGAAGGGGAGCGCCGGCCTTCTTGAAGGCGCCTATCCTGGCCTTGGTCAGGGACTTTTCCTTGATCTCGCCGAACCCGAGCGCGAGCGCGGTGTACTTGTCCTTTTCGGGAGTCTTCTTCCCGATCACCGCGCACGAGGAAGCGTCGATCACGGTCACCGAAATCCGGTTGCCGTCCTCGCCAAAGACCTGTGTCATTCCAACTTTTTTACCAATCAGTCCGTTCAAAGCGGTTGCCTCAGGTGTGGCGCACTTCCGAAACGACCAGGCTTCGGCAGGACTTGGGACTTACCCAGGATCCGGAGCGCAGAGGGGCGCAGAATGTACCAGAGAAAGCTTCAAAATCAAGCCTTCTCGCCGCAAATGACCTGCTACCGCGGCCGCTGGCCGCAAGGGCCCCCTCCCCGCGAGCCAATGACTCTAAACCGCTAAAGGGCACCCGCTATATCGCCGCTCCGCCTCCTCTGCGGATGACCGCGAAGATCAGGGAGATCAAGGCGAGAACCAAAAGAACGTGGATCCACCACCCCAACGTGGCCCCACTGACCATTCCGAGTATCCAGAGAACGAATAAGATGACGGTGATCGTCCAAAGCATTGAGCGCTCCTTTCGGCTGTCAAATGCGCTGCGATCGAAGCTACGTACGTTAGACCTCCTCAACAACCCGAGGCCTGGGCGCCCGGCCCATCAGTAGACGAACCACCCGACCTGAGACCCTCGGGCGGCACTTTTTTCCGAAACGGACGACGCCAATGGCGAGTCGCGTCCCCCTCTAGGAGGGACGAACGCCTGCTGTTCGTGGCACGTGACGTGCTTTTGGCCGAGGCGCAGTCGGTCAGCCGTTGGTGCGGTGGCGCGGTGGGCGGGAGGTTGGCGATGAAGTCGATCGTGGGCGGCGTGGTGGCCCTGGCTTTCTCGATTACCTGGGGAATGGTTCACTGGAAGAATTCCGAAGTCAGCGCCTCTACCCTCCAGGGCGCCCCGCCCGATCCAAGCGCGGCTGCGCTCAGGAATCTGCTGCGGACCCGGGAGGCGGAGTTGGACGCGCTCCGGCACAAAATAAGGGAGCTGGAGAAAACCCTTGAACGGGAGCTCTACCGCGAAGCCGAGACGATGGGCATCGTCGCCGCGGTGAGGCAATCCGGACTCCCGGAGCGCCAGCAGCGCCGAATCGCGATCGCCATCGTCCGCGAAGCGCGCCAGAACGGATTGGATCCGCTCCTGGTGGTGGCCTTGATCAAGGCCGAGAGCTCCTTCGACAACTATGCTCAATCCAAAGTCGGCGCGATGGGATTGATGCAGGTCATGCCCCAGACCGGGAAGTGGATTTCCTCGCAGCGGGGAAAGCGCCTGGTCAAGAATACGCATCTCTTCGATTCAGAACTGAACCTCGAAATCGGGACGGCGTACCTGGCCGATTTGATCCGGCGGTTCGGCTCTCTGGACGCCGCGTTGGTGGCCTACAATGCCGGACCGGGCGCCGCCCGACGCATTCTGGCGGACCGGGCAGCCCGAGCGCGGTTTCTGGGCGGTTACCCAAGAAAGGTCGTCCGCGAATTTCAGCGGCTGAAGGCGAACCTCATCGGCGGTGAACATGCCGCGGCCGAGGTCGCATCCGCGCTCAAGGCGCCCATCTAGACGGGTATTCGGTGTGGGCGACTGAGGCGTTGAGGGGCAAATGTGAGCTCCCGAGCGACGTCGTTGTCCAGCTAGACTCGCCGGCGAATGAACCATCCAGTTCGCGCGCTGGTGCCCAGCATCGACCCCGCTTTCGCTCGAGAGACGATGTCCCGCCTGGCGGCGAATCTTTCGCGGGCGGTGATGGGCAAGCATGAGCAAACGAAGCTGGCGGTGACCTGCCTCATCGCCGGCGGCCACTTGCTCATCGAGGATATCCCCGGGGTCGGCAAAACGACGCTCGCCGAGGCGATCGCGCGCTCGTGCAATCTGTCGTTCGCGCGAATCCAATTCACCGCGGATCTGATGCCCACCGACGTCCTGGGGACCCAGGTCTTCCGCGCTCAGACGACCGAGTTCGAGTTCAGGGCGGGCCCGATCTTTCATCAGCTTGTCCTTGCCGACGAGCTGAACCGTGCGCCGCCCAAGACTCAATCGGCGCTGCTCGAAGCGATGGCGCACGGCCAGGTCACCGTGGACGGCACGACCCACGAGTTGCCCAGACCCTTCACGGTGATCGCCACCCAGAACCCTTCGGATTTCTCCGGAACCTATCCCCTCCCGGATTCGCAGCTGGATAGGTTCTTGATCCGGATTTCGCTCGGGCACCCTGCGCCGGAGATCGAAGCGCAGATTCTGCGGATGCGCGGGCGCGAGGACCCGGTGCACTCGCTGACCAAGGTCTGCCAGGCGGATGAGATCGCGGCCCTCCAGAAGCATGCCGCCGGGGTTGAATTGGAGGCGAGCGTCGCCGAATACGCCGTTCGCCTGGCCAACGGCACCCGCCATCACCCTGAAATCGAACGCGGCGTGTCGACCCGGGCGGCGCTGGCGCTGGTGGCGGTGGCAAAGACGCAGGCGCTCTGGGAGGCGCGGAATTTCGTCACCCCGGGCGACCTCAAATCGGCCCTCGTTCCGACCTTCTCGCACCGCATCCTCGTGCGCAGTCCCCTTCAGGGCGCGCAGTCTCGCGACGAAGCGGCCAACCTTCTCGGGGAGATCGCTCGCAAAGTTCCCGTGCCGAGGTGACCTCCGGAAAGCGGCCATACTGGGAGCGGCTGCGACGCTTGCTCCGCCCGCCTCGGACCCTCAAGGTCACCCGAAGCGGACGCATCTTCCTCGCGATCACGGTCGGAGTCGACCTGGGTGCGCTGAACACCGGCAACAACCTCCTGTTTCTCCTCCTCGGCCTGATGTTGAGCACGATCGTCGTTTCGGGGGTGATGTCCGAACGGTGCCTGCGCCATCTCCACCTCGAGCGCCTCCCCGCGAGCACCGCTTTCGCCGGCGAGCCCTTCACGTTGCGCTGGTCCATCGTCGGATCGGGTGGGCCGGCGTTTGCCTTGAGCTTGAGCGAAGCCGGAAGCGGCCTAGCCGCCGAGGGCACCTGCGCCTATCTTCCTGCCGGCGAAGAGCGGGTCGTCCGCGCGAGGGCGATCGCCCCCCGGCGCGGTCCGGTCGCATTTCACGGCATCCGGGTCACCACCGAGTTCCCTCTCGGGCTCTTCGCCAAGTCCCGGCTGTTTCCCCTGCCCGGCACCCTGTTGGTATTTCCGAAGCGCTCCGCCGTGGTTGGCCGGGCGTTGCCGGCGCGCCGCGAGGCGATTGGCGATCAAGGAAGCAATCACCTCCTCGAAGGATCCGGTGACTTCGTCGATTTCCGCGAGCTGGGTGCCGGCGAAGATGCCCGGCGAGTCCACTGGAAAAAAAGCGCCGCCGCAGGGAAGCTTCTTCGCACGATTCGGGAAAGGGAGGAGCACTCGACCTATTTGCTTCGCATCCCTTCCCACCTCAGAGCGGATGCGCTGAAGCGGGAGTGCGAAACCGCCGCTGCCGCCGCCCATCGATTGCTCAAGCAGGGGCACGACGTCGGATTGGAAACGGCGCGAACGCGGATCGCACCCGCCCAGGGGCCACGTCAAGAATGGCAAATCCTCTGCGCGCTCGCCTGGGCCGGGTTCGAGACGGGGGCGGATTTGTGACCCTGACCGCCAGCGCCCGGATGCGATTGCGACTTCGCGACCTGGCCGCGGCCGGGGCATTTGCCTCGATGACGCTTTCCGGCTCGGTGCCGATATGGGCAACGATCGCCTTCGGGCTCGGGCTACTCCTCGCGGTTCTCGATCTTCGAATCTTGAGCCGTTACTCGACCTTCACCGCGCTGCTCCTTGGGGTGGGGGCGGTCGCTCTGTACTCGAACGTCGCGATCGGAAAGCTGGACCTGGTGGTGGCGGCCTGCACCTTCGCCGGTCTGACCACGGTCGCCCGGGTTCTCGCCGCGCCCGGCGAGAAAACCGACGGTCAGGTATTTCTGACCAGCGTCTTGATGGTCGCCGGAGGCGCGGCGCTGTCGGGCGACATGTTGTTTGCCGTCGCCCTCACCGCATTTGCCGTCTTGACGATGCTCTCGCTCGGGATGTCCGTGGTCGAGCGCTTCGCCGGCGCAGGCGAGGTCCTTCCCGCTCGCCCCGCGCTTCAGCGGCTGTTGATCGGAGCCGCCTGCGCTCTTTTGGGCGGCGCCCTTTTGTTCGCCATCCTCCCGCGGTTCTCATGGAATCTCGCCGCGCGGCGCGCGCCGGCCGGGGGAAGGTCGATCGCCGGTTTTTCGGACCGGGTCTCCTTGTCGGGCGATGGACGAATCAAGACCAATCCGAGCATCGTCGCCCGCGCCGAAATCCAACCCGATCCCGGGCTCTCGTCGCTGGAGGTCTATTGGTGGGGCCGCACCTTCGACACTTTCACCGGAACCGAGTGGCAATCGCCCGCCGGGAGGCGACCGCCCCGAGCGGAGATCGGCCTTCCGCCCGTGGGTGGCCGGCAGTGGCACCAGTCGATCGAGCTGCTGCCCGACTATGGGGCAAAGACGCTCGTCGCGCTGCAGTGGCCGGTCTCATTCGCGCAGGCGATCGCCCACACCGCGGACGGGGATCACCGCGTCTCGCTGATCGAGCTGCCGGGGCGGGAGGTCCGGATCGACGGGCCGGCGCGGAGCTATTCGTACCAAGCGGACAGCGTGGAGGCGCTCGAAGGCCCCCAAACCCTTCCGCCGCAAAGCCCATCGCCCAACTATTTGCAGCTCCCCGACAATTTCGACCGGCGGATCGCGGCGCTGGCGCGGGTCGCGGCAGGCGATGCCGCGGATCCGGTCCAGGCCGCCCACAACCTCGAGCGGTATCTGAAGTCCAATTATCGCTACACGCTCGAGTTGCCGGGTGCCGCATCCGATCCGTTGGTCGACTTCCTGTTTGTGCGAAAGGCCGGTCACTGCGAACAATTCGCGACTGCTCTCACCGTCATGCTGAGAACCCTGGGAATCCCGGCGCGGTTGGCGACCGGATTCTTCGGCGGAGAGCGAATCGGCCACCACTACGTCATCCGCGCGGGTGACGCACATGCCTGGACCCAGTTGGTGCTCCCCAACGCGCGGCTGATCTCCCTCGACGCAACGCCGGAGGCAAGCCGACCGGCGCAACCGGCTGCCCTGATCGATTGGTTGGTGCGGGCCTATGAGACGCTGGGCGAGCGCTGGCGAAGCTCGGTGATCGACTACTCGCTGCAAGATCAGGCGGACCTCGCTCAGAGATTGGCGGCGGTGAAGGAGGCGCCCTTCCGGAGGAACGCGGCGTTTGGACTGGCAGCGGTAGCGACGGCGATCCTCTTCTGGTGGGGCTTTGCCCGAAGGAAGCGAACCGCGGTTCACGAGGCGACGGCGATGCTGGTGTCCGCGGAGCGCATCCTCGCTCGCGCCGGCGTGACATCGCAGCACACCGAATGCGTCGAAGACATCGCTCGACGGCTGGCGGTCGCCCAACATCCGCTGTCCCGGCCGCTGACCCGTCTGACGAGAAGGTATCTCGCGGCTCGCTTTGGCGGACAGCCACTCCTTCCAAAAGAGAGCGCCTACCTCGTCGGCCGGCTGGTGGCGGCATCGCGATCCGCGGGAAGGCCGCGTTCTGGCCAACTCGGGAATCGCGAGCCGGGCATCAAAGTCGTCCAGATGACACGAGACGGTGACGACCGCTTTACCGGTGAGTAGGTTTCCTTCGATGTCATCGCTCCGGGGTGCCTGGTCCTGGGCTAGCGCCGTCTAAGCGCCGTCTAAGCGCCGTCTACCCCACTGTAAAACTTCCTGGCCTTGCACTGCCGCGCACCAATGCACTCGCGAATGGTTCTCTAAGGTCGCGAAAATCGGTCCCCGCTCCATGAGTCCGGTGGCATCTGGGTTGCTCTTGAGCCGCCACAAGCTGCTACCCACGAGGGAGATCCAAAAATGCTGGAAATCGCGACCGAGCCTTCGCAATCCGCTTCGAGCTCTCTGACGACTTACCTCTCGGAAATAAACAGGTATTCGCTCCTCACCGTAGACGAAGAACAGAAGCTCGCCCGCCGATTCAGGAAAGATGATCTCCAGGCTGGCCACAAGCTGGTCACCTCCAATCTGAGATTCGTGGTGAAGGTCGCGTACGAATACCGCTCGTACGGCATCAAGATGTCCGACCTGATTCAGGAGGGAAACATCGGCCTGATGAAAGCAGTCCAGAAATTCGATCCCGATAAGGAGATTCGCCTCATCTCCTACGCTGTCTGGTGGATCCGGGCGTACATCCAAAATTACATTCTCAAGAGCTGGTCGCTGGTGAAGCTCGGGACCACCCAGGCGCAGCGAAAGCTGTTCTTCTCGTTGGCGCGGACCCGCCGCGAGCTCGAGAAGTACAACCAGGGCGAGACAACGCTGACCAACGCGGAAGAGATCGCGAAGCGCCTTCGGGTAAAGCCGGCGGAGGTTCGCGAGATGGAGCAGCGCATGGGCGGCCGGGATCTCTCGCTCGATGCTCCGATGGGAGAAGACGGCACCAATACCCACGTCGATTTCGTCGCCTCTCCGGCCGCCGGTCAGGACGACGAATTCGCGGACAAAGAGGAAGCGGGGATCGTCAGCGCCCGGGTGGAGATGGCGCTTCGACGGCTCGATCCGCGCGAGCGCTTCATCATTCAGCAGCGGGTGATGAATGAGCGGCCGATGACGCTCAAGGAGCTGGGCGAGCATTTCGGTTTCTCGCGCGAACGCGCTCGCCAGCTGGAGATTCGCGCCAAGGACAAGCTGAAAAACGAGCTCGCGGCGTTAATGAACGAAGTTCATCCCGAGGCAATGTGCGCCTAGGTGGCGCTCCCTCCGGACTGAGCGTTTTTCGACCGCATGCCCACCGCATAGAGCAAAGCCGCCATCGCCAGGAAGAAGAGCATCGGCCACCAGCTCTCGTTCTTGGCGAGAGAGCCGAGAAACTGGCTGAGGTCGAATCTGGCGTCGGCCTCGGTGAGGGTGATCAGCGATTGCACGACGCCGGCGATGGAGCCTCCGGCGATCAACCCTGAGGCCATCAGCACCCCGGGAGAGAATTCCGCTTCGGAAGCGGAGAGGTCCTTTCGCCGGCGGTCCACCAGCAGGCGGACGGTTCCACCCACGAAGACGCCGGCGGACGTTTCGATCGGCAGGTAAAGACCCACCGCAAACGGCAAGGATGAGACCCCGACCAGCTCCAGAATGATCGCCAGGAACATTCCCACCAGCACCAGGCCCCAAGGAAGCTTTCCTCCCAATGTTCCATCGATGATCAGACGAAACAGCTGCGCCTTGGGGGCGTCGAATTTCCAAAGGTCGACCATCGCATAGGCGACCTCTCCTCTCTCGCCGACGAGGTAGCGGCCCGGGCGGATATCTCCCACTCGCTGTTTCAGCTCCACCACCGAATAGTTTCGATGATCATTGCCCAGCGCCGTGGGCGTACCGATAGGTACGGGCAGCGTGCCCGGAAAAGAGACGGCGTCCAGTCGATGGGGGAAACTGCCGGAGATCCCAGGATCGACGAAAAACTGCAGCCGGCCCTGGTCATCAACCAGGTATTTGCCCCGCTGCACGCTGCCCTGATCCTCATGCAGGTAGTGGACGCGATAGGCCTTCCGATCCGGCCCCGTCTCGATGCCGGCATTTGGATCGGCCGGGACGCGAT
>WNEZ01001336.1_pt1 | contig 21138 bp, 16 predicted proteins | sample 5400521 | NCBI WGS metagenome assembly WNEZ01 (sample SAMN13153339, study PRJNA577476) | soil metagenome | isolation source: 120 cm saprolite under Douglas fir tree site 2 hole 1 replicate 1 | place: USA:California | collected 2015-04-18 | reverse complement strand
ACCAGGACTATACTTCACGCCGGGTGATGAGAATCGCAATCGACAGCATGACCAGTGTGAACACCCCTAGTAGCGCCAGGTCGAGCGGTATTTCTGCCGCACCATACCCCAACAATGCACCACGAATGGCGTTGACGCCATAGGTCAGCGGGTTGACGAATAAGACCAGTTGCAGCCACACGGGCGCGTCTCGTATAGGAAAGACTGCGCCTGAGAACAGGTAGAGCGGCAAAGTGATGAAATTCTGCAACGTGCCAAAGCCCTCAAAGTCTGTCATTCGTGCAGCGATGACAATGCCGAGCGCGGTGAGAGCCAGGGCAGTTACAAACATTGCGGCAAGCGCTTCCAGGACATTGAGTGGGGTCAGCCCAACACTGGCAACAGGCGCAAACACCAACATGATTGCAGCCTGAACTGTGGAACTCGTGGCGCCTCCCAGGCACTTGCCCAGGATCAGTGTTGAGCGCGGCGTTGGAGCAACCATCACCTCTTTGAGAAAACCGAACTCGCGGTCCCAGATAATCGAAATCGCCGACTGCAACGCGGTGAAGATGATGGTCATGGCAATGATACCGGGAAAAACAAACTGCTCGTAACTCAGCCCCCCTATGGGAACGATGGAGCGGCGTAAGCCAAAGCCTAACGCAAAGAGCCAGACAAGCGCTCGTACTATCCCACCCAACAACCGGCTGCGCTGCCGCCACAGACGAGTCATGTCACGCAGCCAGATCATAGCGATCCCTTCCACATCAATCAACAGCGGCCTGGTTGTCTGCCCCTTTGGCATGGCTCCCACCGGCACAATTGCAGGTTGGGTATCCAGCATATATTTGCTCCTGTCTAACGTCTTAAACGACCATGACTACGTAAACGAGCCCCTAAACGCTCTTTCGCGCCCACAGACTCTTCGCGAATGGCTTTTCCAGTGAGATGGAGAAAGACGTCGTCGAGACTCGGTGCTTGTACCGAGACATCGCGCACCTCAATATCTGCCAGGGTGAGATGACGGATAAGTGTGGCAGCCAGCACCTGGCCATTCTCCCCTTCCACACACAGGACATCACCTTCACCATACGCAGGATATCCCAGCCAACGCGAAGCTTCCGCCACGGCAGTTTCGACGTCGGGCGTCGTGATACGCACGACATCCTGGCCTACCATGCGCTTGAGTGCGGCGGGCGTATCCAATGCCACAATGCGGCCATTATCAATAACGCCGATGCGATCGCAGTATTCGGCTTCTTCCATATAATGTGTTGTCATAAAAATGGTCAGACCCGTCGCCTCGCGCAGGCGCAGCACATACTCCCACACACTGCGGCGCGTCTGCGGGTCCAGCCCCACGGTGGGTTCGTCGAGGAACAGCGTTTGTGGTTGATGCAGCAGCCCGCGTGCCACCTCCAGGCGGCGTTTCATACCACCGGAGAACGTCTTGACCAGATCTTTGCGCCGGTCATCCAAACCAACCAGTTGCAGCACCTCACGGATACGAGCATCCCGTGTGTTCCGCGGCGTATGATAGATCATGCAATGGTAGCGCAGGTTTTGCTCAGCACTCAGGTACTCATCAAGGGTGGGTTCCTGAAAGACGATACCAATGCTCTGGCGCACAAACCCAGATTCGCGCACCACGTCATACCCGTTGACGATGGCTCGTCCGCTACTCGGGGGTAGCAAAGTACAGAGCATCTTGATCGTGGTGCTCTTTCCCGCGCCATTGGGACCTAAAAACCCGAAGGTCTCGCCACGTCCCACCACGAAATCAATGCCTTTCACAGCCTCCAGTGTACCAAAGGAGCGCGACAGATGCTCTACTTGTATCGTCATGGCTGTACCTCGATCAGATGATGGAGCGCGGGCAAAGCGGCCAGAATGCAAGCACGTTCTTCATCGCTCAGTTGCTCCAGGTGACGCTGCAACGCGGCCAGGCGAGCCTGTTGATACACACTCACTGCCAGGCGCCCTGACTCGGTTGCGCTGACCCACACGGTACGCCAATCGGTATCGTCACGGCTGCGCTCAATGTATCCCTGGGCCAATAAGCGCTTGACCATCGCCGTTACAGTGGACGGAGCCACAGCGAGGCGTTCTGCGAGTCCCTGCATCGTGCAACGCTGATGTTCGACGAGGGTGCGTAGGAGCGTCAATTGTCCTGGCGTTGCACGCAGTTCGGCAACCTCTCGCCAGCCAGGGCCAGCGTCCGATGCTTCACCATTGAGTGGCAAGTCGGCCCGTATGCTCCGTAACAGCTTGGGGACAATTTCGAGGAGTGCTTCTGCCAGATCTGTACTATTTTGCAAAGACTTAGTTCCCATATATTGCTTTCCATTACTTCGACTATCTAATTATATGATAGTCGAAGTTGGGGAAGCAAGTCAAGCAAAGAATTAGCGGATCTTTACGAGCCGATCTTGCACCTGCCGCAGCATTTCGTCACTTTTGCAGAACGCGAAGCGCACATATCCTTGCCCGATATGCGCATGTTCCCGGCTATAAAATGACTCTGGCGGAATGCTGGCTACACCAATCTCTTTTGTCAGATAACGGGTAAATTCGATTGGTGTCCCAGCGAATATATGTGAGTAATCGGCCATGATGAAGTATGTACCTTCTGGTGTGAAGTATTTCAGTCCACCACTATCGAGTGCGGACATCATCAACTGGCGTTTCGATTGGTACATGGCCTGAAATGCATCATAGTATAAGTTCGGGAGATTGAGCGCATAAGCAATTGCTTCCTGCGATGGGTGATTTACTGCGAAGGTGATGAATTGGTGCGCACGTGCAACACCTTCCACCAGGTCAGGATGCCCGTACACCCAGCCAATTTTCCAACCTGTTGCGCTAAACAATTTACCGGCGCTACTCACCGTGACAGTACGTTCAAACATGCCCGGCAGCGTGGCAATGGGGATATGCTGTGCAGGTGCAAAGATGAGGTGTTCGTACACTTCATCAGAGACAACTGTGACGTCGTGTTCGATACATAACTCAGCGATGAAGCCCAATTCCTGGCTGGTAAATACACGACCGGTGGGGTTTTGCGGTGTGTTCAAAATCAGCGCTCGTGTTTTTCTGCTAAACGCGGAACGGAGTTCGTCAAGGTCGAAGGTCCAGCTCGGCGGATGCAGAGGTACGTAGACAGGCACTGCATTTGCCATAATGATATTCGGCACGTACGAATCGTAGTACGGCTCGATAACAATCACTTCATCGCCAGGGTCAACAAGGCCCAGTATTGCGGAGAAAATTCCTTCGGTTGCACCGGCGGTGACTACTACACCGTTTGCCGGGTTGATATCGAGATTGTAGAAGCGTGCCGCGTGGTCAGCAATTGCCCGGCGTAAGGACACGGTGCCAGGACCAGGCGCGTACTGGTTATGCTGGCCTGATTGCGCTGCTTGTACCAGTTGCATGATGACGTCGGGTGGTGCGTCAAAGTCAGGCTTACCCTGTCCCAGGTTCAATGCGTTGTACCGTTGTGCGAGCGTGTTGATTTCGGTGAAGATGGTGGTGCCAAAAGTAGCTACACGGTCAGCAGGGGTGGACATACGTCATACTCCATGAGTTGAATTTGAGAACAGATCAGTGGCAGGGTCGATGCCTGTTGGGCGCTATCAATTGGGCCCCCTATACAGCAGCTTTGCTAGTTGCTTGTATTATAACACGTCTCCTCGGGAGAGCAACGTAATCGTACCAAATGGTGACAGTTCCTTGACGAACGATGTGTCTAAGTGTAAAATGCATATAAGTGCTCATTCACCAATCCAAATAGATAGAAAGTACAGACAAACCAACATGGATAGAAGGTGCGAATATGGCAGAAGGAAACAAAGACAACGAACAACAAAATGCAGCCACTGACGCCTGGTCCAAGAACTGGCTCGTACCAGTTCTGCTTTTGATGTTGCGAGAATGGCGTTCCTACGGCTATGAGTTGATGGAAAAGTTGTCGACCTTTGGATTCAGTGCGATGAACCCAGGTACTTTCTACCGCACGTTACGACAGATGGAGAAGGATGGCATGGTCAGTTCTACGTGGGACACCTCGGAGGCAGGGCCGGCCAAACGTATATACTCGATCACCGAGGCGGGAGAAGCCTACCTGAAGTTCTGGGCACAGTCCCTGGATCAATACCAGAAGATGATGAATACATTCTTCCGGCTCTACACAGGTCAACCAAAACAGCCGGACATGAAAGACGAGCAGTAAATTATCCTGCTGGGCAGCTCCCTGCTCAAGAGTTATGAGAATTTTTCTCAGGCCTGAAAAAAGTAGCCAAAACCCCTTGACAAATCTTGCATATAAGTGTAAAATGCATATATATGCTAATCCGATATTAAACCGGAGAGCATCTAAGTGCGATGAGATAGAATTGAGTCGATGAGCTACCGATTGTGGGTAGCGACAAGGCCAGGAAGGAAAGGAACTTACAATGGCTGAGAATACAGTAAATGAAGCGACACGGAGTCTGATCGAGTCTCTTCGTGAGTCAAACCAGGCAATCATGGAGAGTACCGTTGCAGCCCAGGAGCGCAACGTGAAGTTTGCCCAGAGCGTCGTTGAGAACGGCGTTGAGGTGCTCAAGAGTCATGTGGAGAGCACTCGCAGCCTGATGCAGGAAGTAACACCCAAGCAGCGAGAAGTGTTCCAAACACTTGCGAACGGTGCTGTTGCAGCCCAGGAGCGCAACATACAGTTTGCTCAGAGTGTTCTTGAGAACGGCATTGAGGTGCTCAAGAGCCATGCAGAGAGCACCCGCAGCCTGACACACACACTGCTCGAGCAGTCACAGAAGCAGCGAGAGGCGTTCCAGACTCTGGCCCAGGAGTCGTCAGAATCGTACAGAGATTGGTTTTCTGCCCCGTTCACGTACTTTCAACAGGCTTTTGAGGTTACCGAGAACCTTACTCGCCAGGGTGTAGAAGGCTTCCAGAAGCTTGCTCAACAGGTTAGGGAGAACGGCCAGAAGGCAACTGCGTAACTTCATTTTGGAGCAGGATAGAAGGGGTCGAAGCATAAGCCTCGACCCTTTTTTGCTTTGAGCGCCTTGCTACGAGGGTTCGTAGTTGAAGCCCCAACCCTTCTCTTTTTGTGGTATCTTGTGTACAGTAAGAATCCCAGTTGGGCTGGGTGGATTGCGGTGGAAATAAGATCATCTGCATTGGCAGAAGGAGCGTTTGAAATGCCAGAGGAAGCGAATACCAGAAAGCCCATGGATCCGGCCAAGCTCTGGAAGCAGTGGTACGATACGTCCTCCAGGGTATGGTCGAATGTAATGGACGGCGGGAAAGAGACATACGTAGACCCCTACGGTATGTACCAATCGTGGTTGAAGAGCGTGGGAGAGGCCCAGGAGCAGATGAAGGGTAGTTCTTTGGGAATGATGGACCCCAAAGTGGTCTGGCAGCAGTGGTTTGAAGCGATGATGGAGGGGTGGCGAAACGCTGCTCAGATGGGCGCGGACCCGCTAGGGCTTACAACACACTGGTTAGAGATGATGGAAGAGGCCCGCGCAAAAATGCAGTCTGAAGGAAACTTTCCAGCGGACCCCTTCACGTTCTCTAAGCAGTGGTACGATGCCACAAACGATGCGTGGGCGAAGGCAATTGGCGAGGTCATCGGAACTGAGAAGTTCATGGAAGGGGTCGGTCGCTTCTTAGAGAGCTACACGAGCTTCCACAAAACGTTCCGCCGCGCGAGCGAAGAGTATTTTAGAAACTTGCAACTGCCGACGCGCTCAGATCTTGCTCGTGTGGCAGAACTGGTCGTCGCTCTGGAAGAGAAGGTTGATCGTATAGAGGATGCCTTCGAGGATTTCGAGGATGGTCAAGCCCATCTGGCGACAAGCGAGTCTGTAGCAGGTCTTGAAGAACAGTTGGAGCGAGTAGAGGGCAAGGTTGTAGAGGGTCTGGCAAAACGCCTGGACCAGGTAGAGAGCAAGCTAGATAAAGTCCTTGCAGCGCTAATGAAGATCGAAGCCAAGGTTCAAGCGGAATCCCCCAGACCTACTAATACGGGGAGTCGTAAGGCAGTAAAGAAAAATGCGAACCAGCAAAGTGACAGCATTACAGAAAGAAGCTAGACGAGGAGGGTTACATGGTTAAGGAAATTGCCATACCATCGGTATCCGATCTCGAAAGTGCCCTGAAGAAATACAGAACGGGTATGCAGATCATCCTGGAGGGAGCTAAAGCCGAGACGGGCCAGACTCCCAAGGAGGTGATCTGGACCAAGAACAAGGCCAAACTCTATCGCTATGAACCGGCGATCGAGAAACGCTACCCTGTCCCCATCCTGCTGGTGTATGCACTTATCAATCGTCCCTATGTGCTGGATCTGATGCCAGGTAATAGCCTGGTGGAATACCTGGTACGTCAGGGCTTTGATGTGTATATGCTCGACTGGGGCATACCTGGCGACGAGGATAAAAATCTCTCATTCGAACACTATGTGTTGGACTATATTCCCCGTGCCGTGAAGAAGATGCTGAGGGCTTCCCATGCCGAGGAATACACGCTTGTAGGGTACTGTATGGGTGGGACGATGAGCGCCATGTACGCAGCCCTCTTCCCAGGTAAACCTCTGAGAAACTTGATGCTCGTCACCACGCCCATCGACTTCGCACCAGATGAGATGGGACTGTATGGGGTATGGACCAATGAGAAGTATTTTAACCCCGATCTGATTGTGGAGGCTTTCGGCAACGTTCCAGGCGAGCTCATTGATACGGGCAACCGGATGGTCAAGCCGGTCACCAACTACGTCGGCTCGTATGTCACCATGTGGGACCGCATTGTGCACGACAAGTCTATGGATACCTGGCTGGCCATGAGCAAGTGGGTGAACGACGGCGTCCCATTCCCTGGCGAAGCCTTCCGGCAGTGGATCCGCGATTTTTATCAGCAAAACAAGCTCGTAAAAGGTGAGATCAAGCTGCGTGGGCGCAGGGTAGATCTCGCGAATATTACCTGTCCTGTGCTCAATATCGCGGGGAAAAAGGACCACATCTGCACCTTGCCGCAGGCCGAAGCCACGATGAGTCTCATCAGCAGCCAGGATAAGGAGTTCTTCGTACTGGATGCCGGGCACGTTGGTCTACTGACGGGTTCGGAGGCCAGGAAGGATCTCTGGCCTAAGATTCGCAGTTGGTTGGAGTTACGCTCAAAATAACAGTCAATTTATTTACACCTCCGCTTTAAATAGGAGAAAGGAGTTACCTCATGGCAACTTTACAAGGCGCCGTTGTCGTCGTCACAGGTGCAGGGAGAGGCATAGGGCGGGCAATCGCTGAAGAACTAGGGCAAGGTGGAGCAAACCTGGTGGTGAACTACTCCCAGAGCAAGGGACCAGCAGAGGAGCTGGTTGTGCAACTTTTGGAGCATGGTACACCGCAGGCTGTAGCGATTCAGGCGGACGTCTCGCATCCGACGCAAGCAGCCAGACTGATCGAAGAGACTGTTCAACGGTTTGGGCGTATAGACGTGCTGGTCAATAACGCCGGTATCAACGTTGATCGTACGATGAAGAACATGTCCGTGGATGATTGGAACCAGGTTATCCAGACGGACTTGAACAGTTGCTTTTACACGGTCAAAGCAGCCCAACCGCATTTCACGCAGCAGGGAAGCGGGAAAGTCATCAACATCAGTTCCTTTGTGGGGCAGATGGGGAACTTTGGCCAGGCCAACTATGCCGCGGCCAAGGCAGGCATCATCGGTTTCACCAAGGTAGCAGCCCTGGAACTGGCTCGCTCCAACGTCACGGTTAATGCGATCTGCCCCGGCTTTATCGAGACAGATATGTTTGCAGGGATTCCAGAAAAGGCGAAGGAGGCCATCCTGAAGCGGATACCCCTCGGTCGCACTGGTACCCCCCAGGAGGTAGCTCGCGCCGTCCGCTACCTGATCGTTGATGGTGACTACATCACTGGTCAAACTCTCAACATCAATGGCGGCATTTATATGTAGTAGTAGTTCATTTTTTGTCTATACCAGGGGGTACCCTGGACAATCATTTCTACAAAGGAGCAGAGATTCATGCCAGAGTTGCAAGATGCCGTTATTGTGAGTGCAGTGCGTACCGCGATTGGCACGTATGGTGGTGGACTGGCAGAGGTGCCAGCAGTAAAGTTAGGCGAAATTTGTATCAGGGCAGCATTAGAGCGAGCTGATCTCAAACCTGGCCAGGTTGATGAGGTCATCATGGGCAATGTGCTGCAGGCCGGGCTAGGCCAGAACCCGGCACGCCAGTCGGCTATCAATGCCGGGTTGCCGGTTCACATTCCTGCGATGACGATTAACAAAGTCTGCGGTAGTGGTCTGAAAACCGTTATGCTGGCGGCACAGGCCATCAAGCTGGGTGATGCGGAAGTGGTCGTTGCCGGTGGTATGGAGAGTATGAGTCGTGCTCCCTATCTGCTGGAGAAGGCTCGCTCTGGCTACCGTATGGGTGACGGCCAACTCGTCGATGAGATGATCCGCGATGGCTTGTGGGATGCTTTTAACGATTGCCATATGGGGATCACAGCAGAGAATATCTGCTCACAGTACAACCTGAGCCGTGAAGAACTGGATCAGTTTGCATTGGAAAGCCAGCAGAAGGCATCTCATGCGGTTGCAAGTGGCGTGTTCCGCAATGAGATTGTACCGGTAGAAGTGCCGGGCAAGAAGGGGCCGACCCTCTTCGAGCAGGACCAGGGGCCACGAGCCGATACCACAGCAGAAGGGCTTGCCAGGTTGCGCCCGGCGTTTAAGCCGCAGGGCGGTCTAGTCACAGCAGGCAACTCGTCTGGTATCAATGATGGGGGTGCTGCCGTCGTAGTGATGAGCCGGAGGAAGGCCGAACAGCTTGGCTTGAAGCCCATGGCAACTATTCGTAGCTATGCCTCGGCGGGCGTTGATCCGCGCGTTATGGGTTTGGGTCCTATACCTGCTACCAAGCGTGCCCTGGAAAAGGCTCAGTTGAAGGTATCGGACCTTGATTTGGTGGAGGCAAACGAGGCCTTCGCAGCGCAGTCGGTCGAGGTAGGCAAGGAGCTAGGGTTCGACCGGTCCAAGCTTAATGTTAATGGTGGCGCGATCGCGTTGGGTCACCCGATCGGAGCTAGCGGTACACGCATACTGGTCACGCTACTCTACGAAATGCAGCGCCGCCAGGCGCATTACGGCCTGGCAACGCTGTGTATCGGTGGTGGTCAGGGTGTGGCGATGATCGTGGAACGCTAACTTTTACGGATGTGACGTAGGGGCCGATAAATCGGCAATGAGCTGGGATCGATAAATGGGGAGGCGTTGGCCCCGCCCCACCCCGCGGGCGCGATAAATCGGGCCCCTACGCATTCATACGCCCCTATGTTGGCAGCCTCTTGCAACAAGGAATTTAGCTATGATCGTCAGCGAGGTGATGGCAACCAAATTGGTGACCGTCACATCCAATGATACACTAAGCCACGCTGCGAACCTGTTACGGCAACATCAATTTCATCATCTGCCGGTGGTACAAGCTCCAGGCTCGCAACAAGGAGCGCGGAACACGTTGCCTGTGCTTGAAGGTTTATTAACTGCGCAGGATATCGATTTGGCGGCAGCTAATGGGGAGTCGAGTTCGATTGATGTGCTGCATCAACCCTGGCAGGAGCGGCGGGTCGTTGAGGTGATGCATCGCGCTACCATTCGTGTGAATCCAAATACCGATGTGGCGGCTGCGGCGCAGATACTTGTCGAGCGTGGCCTGAACTGTTTACCCGTCGTGGAGTATGAGCAAGCGGAACAAGGAGCAGGTGACACAGAACCCGAAACTCGACCTGTCCTGGTTGGCCTGCTCACGCGCAGTGATCTGCTGATCGCTCTGGCACGCTTATTGGGTGCTCTTGAACCAGGAATGCAGTTGATTGTTCCGCTTCCCACGGGGAACCTGACACCTTTGACACAAACATTGCTATTGGCGGCGGAACTACATATACCGGTGCGAAGTGTCCTGGCTGCTCCGATGGAGGGGAGCGTACCGCGTGTCGCGACGGTGCGCCTTGGTACGATTAACCCCACACCTCTGCTAGTGCGTTTGCAGAAGGCGAATATCCAGTATACATTTGCGAACCCGTTAGCGGAAGGCGGCACGCATGTCTAATACATCTGCCAACGCTAGAGCATATCTCATATTTGACCCCGGTGAGCTTGATTATGACTTTGGCCCGGACCACCCGGTGCAACTACGTCGTTTGCTTGCTCTGATGGATCTCTTGGAGTGCTCTGGTTTATGGCAGAGTGTAGAACAGCAAAAGCGATTACCCTTACGTGCGGCTACTATAGAGGAATTGGGCATGGTACATACGCCTGATTACATTGCTGCCGTACAACAACTGAGCACACCCGAGGTGACAGGAATAAGCAAGGAAGAACGTGAAGCGCGTGAAAATCTTGCTTTGAAATACGGTTTTGGCGAGGGAGATACTCCGGCGCTACCCGGCATGCACGAAGTGGTAGCGCGCATTGCTGGTGGCACACTCGTGGCATTGAGTGCTGTGATGGGGCTACCAGAAGGTGGGACGTTTAATACAGAGAACGAGCGACCACTGCATGTCTTTCATCCCGCGGGTGGGTTGCATCATGCCTGGGCGGAGCGAGCTTCTGGCTTTTGTGTCTACAACGATATTTCCGTTGCGATCGCCCATGTGCTGCGTGCCAGCGAAGCGAAGGTCCTGTATATCGACTTCGACGCGCATCATGGTGATGGCGTGCAACGTTCTTTTTATGATGATCCACGAGTCATGACGGTCTCATTCCATGAAACTGGGCGTTACCTCTTCCCGGGAACAGGCGATATTCTCGAATTAGGCAATGGGGCAGGGCGTGGCTACTCGGTCAATATTCCTCTGGAACCATTCACCGAGGATGATTCGTATATCGAGGCGATGAACTCGCTGCTCCCGCCCCTGGCCTTATCTTTTGCTCCCGATATGATTGTCAGTGTGCATGGGTGCGATACGCATGCCTGGGACCCTTTGACCTACCTGGAACTGACCTTGCGAGGCATTCAGGCACAGGTGAAATTAGTACACCAACTGGCACATACCTATTGCCAGGGTCGTTGGGTAGCCCTGGGTAGCGGAGGCTATGATCCTTATCGGGTCGTACCTCGCGCCTGGGGTATGCTGTGGGCAGAAATGTCAGAGCAAGCACTCCCTGAACACTTACCCGAGGAATGGGTGAAGCGCTGGCGTCCTGTGTGGCTTGCCACGGAGGGGCAGGAGGAAGAGGCCCAGCATGTGATGGGAAAAGATTCTCCCGTTGCTGATTTCCCGACCACTTTTCTAGATCGAGCGGAGGATTTTCCCTCACAACCGCGTCGATTCTCGATTAGTCAGACAAATAGGCAGACAGTTGCCCTCCTACGCCAGCTTGTGGTGCCAACGACGGTGCGTCATGCCTTTCCTTCAACTCGACGTCAATCATCACTGGCAGGCCTTTTTGACGTGCTCCACCCAAGAGGCACAGCTACTTCACGTACTAAAACACTTGAGACACCAGCAGGACAGCTCTTGTTGCGCGATTTTTGTCCTGCATCACTGGTCGAGCGTCTGAAAGCGGATAGCGGGCTGCATGCTTTTGCCCGCTTTCCTGAGCTAGAGCAGCAACTGCTGTTGAGTATCGCAAAGAGTCCAGACTGCGAACTGACCCTGGCCCATACGCCTACAGGGGAGATCGTTGGGCAGGTGGCGTTGGCCCCCGGTGACGATTGGTGGGACGGCTTCGAGAATGTCTACGAGGTAACTATCGAGGTCAGCTCGAATTGGCGGGGATCGGGTCTTGCGCGTCATTTGTTGGCTTTTGCGCTTGAACTCGATGCACTGGAAGATATGATCCTCTTTGCGATGGGGTTATCATGGCATTGGGATACTGAAGGGCTAGGAATCTCCGTCGGTCGCTATCGCAAACTGATCGCACGTCTATTTGAGTCGCAGGGATTTGTGGAACATGAGACGACCGAGCCGAATATTAGCATGGAGCCTGGGAATATTTTGCTCGTGCGTATTGGAAAGAACGTAGACCAGCATGTGATGCGTCGATTTTTCACCCGTTTGCAAAGTTCACCAACGCTTTCCGGTTGGTAGATGAGTAGGGGAAAGCACGTAACAAAGGATCAGTATTATGGCAGGACCGATCTATGTAATTGGACACAAACACTCCGATGTGGATTCTGTCGCCTCTGCATATGCTTATGCGCGACTGTTACAACTGCAAGGCGAAGAACAGGCCATCCCCGCCCGTCACGGCGACCTGAAGCCAGAGGTGCGTTTCGTGCTTGAGCGCTTCCAGGTCGAAGCACCGGAAGCGCTGGAAGACGTGTACTTGCAGGTACGCGACGTGATGCGACGCGGCGTGACCTCTGCCCGTATCGATCAACCACTGCTGGAGTCCGGGCAACTGCTCCAGGAACATAACCGGCGTTCAATGCCGGTAGTGGACGCCGAGAACAAAGTGCAGGGCATCATCTCCGTTGAAGACTTCTCCAAGCTGTTTTTCAAGGACCTCGATCCACAGTCTGTCAATCGCATACCGTTACAGCGCGACAACCTGGTACGTGTACTCAAGGGACGCGTATTGGTGGAGGGACGCCGCAAGCTGGGGAATCGTGTCATTGTTGGAGCAATGCAGGCCGAGACTATGGCTGATTACGTCGAGCCGGGTTGCCTGGTGATACTGGGTGACCGCGAAGATGCGCAACTTCGGGCGATGGAACGTGGCGCGGCTGCCCTGGTAGTTACGGGCGACCTGCTGGTCTCTGAACGGACACTGGCAGCAGCACGCAAACAAGGCGTGCTGGTCATTAGTACCGCACATCACACGTTTACCGCGGTGCGCCTGATCAATCTGAGCATGAGCACACAGGATATTATGTATCGCGATTTTGATTCCTGCCACCCGGAAGATCAGATGAGCGAGGTACAACGCAAACTGGCACGCCGCCGCTCTTTGCCCGTGGTGGATGGCGAAGGCAAACTCGTGGGCTATCTCTCGCGTACTGACTTGCTCAATGCGCGACCGAAACGTGTTGTTTTAGTGGATCATAACGAGCAGTCCCAAGCCGTGGACGGCCTCGATGAGGCTGAATTGCTCGGCATTATCGATCACCATCGTATTGCCGATGTGCATACCAACAAGCCCATTATGTTCCGGGCCGAACCCGTTGGTTGCACCGGCACGATTATCGTCGGATTGTACCATGAAGCGGGCATTGCCATCCCGCGCGAAGCGGCCGGACTGCTGCTGGCAGGATTGCTCTACGATACTTTGATTCTGCGTTCGCCCACCTGCACAGCACGCGATGTACGTGTGGCAGACGAACTGGCCGAGATCGCCGGGGAAAAGATCGAGGAGTTCGGACAAGAGCTTTTCGCTGCGGCTGCCGCCAATCTGGGTGAGCGTTCCGCCGAGGTCTTGCTTACCACCGATTTCAAAGAGTTTATGGTCAACGACACCAAGTTTGCCGTTGGCACGGTTGAAACAGCCAGCCCGGCGATCATCGAGAAACGTATACCAGAATTGCTCGCGACCATGCAGCGCCTTGCCAAAGAGAATGGCTATAGCGTGTTTCTGTTCATGATCGTCGATATCATCGAGATGCGTTGCCGCTTACTCATCTACGGCGGGGAACGCGCGGTAGCAGAAGTATTCCAGGTGCCTCTAGAGGCAGATGGACATTCAGTCATTGTAGAAGACCTGGTCTCACGCAAGAAACAGGTCATCCCATTATTACCGCGTATTCGGGCCGCAATGTTAGCGCAAGAGAACTATTAAGGAGTACCTTCAATGACAGATACATCAACTAACGAACAGAGTCCCATCGCGACCTGGAGCAAGCTGATCGAGAGTACAATGAAGGGTATTCCAGCCGCGCAAATGCCCACCGGGCAGACACAGGAGGAAGACCCCTGGATCGCTCTGATTAAGCAGCTCTGGCAGGCGAACCCTTACAGCAAACTACTGCCTGTTGACCCGGCTGAGATTACCCGCGCTTTCCAGCAGATTTGGATCGATGCCATGAGTAACCCTGGGCACGCCTGGGCCAACTACAGCGATTTCGTCCAGCAATACATGCAGTTGATGAACGCAACTGCACTCAAGTTCTGGGGACAGGGCCAGAACGTCGATCCGGTTATCACGCCAGAAAAAGGCGATAAACGCTTCAGCGCACCAGACTGGCAGCAGAATTCCGTCTTCGACGCGCTCAGACAAAGCTATCTGCTCGCCGCCACTACCTTGCTCAAGACCGCTTCCCAGGTCGAGGGTCTGGATGAACACCAGCAGCGCAAGCTCGTCTTCTACCTGCGCCAGTTCCTCGATGCCATTAGCCCGACCAATTTTGCCTTCACGAATCCGCAGGTGATCCACGAGGCAATTCAGAGCGGCGGTCAAAACCTGGTGACCGGCACGGAGCATCTTCTGCGAGACATCAAAGCCGGACAGATCAAGATGACCGATACAGACGCCTTCACACCTGGACGCAACCTGGCCTTAACGCCTGGTCAGGTGATCTACCGCAACAAGCTCATCGAGCTGATCCAGTACACGCCGACGACCGAGACGGTCCATGCGATCCCGCTACTCTTTATCCCGCCGTGGATTAACAAATATTACATCCTGGACATGCAGCCACAGAATAGCCTGATCAAGTTCCTGGTGGATCACGGCTTCACCGTCTTCGTTATCAGTTGGAAGAACCCTGATGCCTCCTTGGAAGAGACCAGCTTCGAGGATTATCTCACACTTGGGCCGTTAAGCGCTCTAGAGGTGATCAAAGAGATTACCGGCTCACCGAAGGTCAACGCCGTCGGTTACTGCATCGGTGGCACGCTGCTCTCGATGGCCCTGCCCTATCTTGCAGCCAAAGGGGACGAAACGGTCAATTCCGCTACTTTCTTTGTTGCCCTGCAAGACTTCACTGAGGTTGGTGATACCTCGGTATTCATTGATGAGCCACAGTTGACGTATATCGAGGGGCAGATGATGGAACGTGGCTATCTGGATAGCCGCTCGATGGCGACGATGTTCAATATGATGCGCGCCAACGATTTGATCTGGAGCAACGTGGTGAACAACTATCTGTTGGGCAAAGAGCCACCGGCCTTCGACTTGCTTTACTGGAATGCCGATGGCACGCGTATGACTCGCGCAGCGCACTCGTTTTACCTGCGTAATACCTACCTGGAGAACAACCTCATCAAGCCCAACAAGATTGTACTCAAAGGTGTACCTATCGACCTCGGTCAGATTCACCAGGACATCTACGCAGTCGGTACCGAGCAAGACCATATCGTCCCTTGGAAGGCGGCCTGGCGTATCTCTCAACTGGCAGGTGGGAAGGTGCGCTTTGTGCTGGGTGGCAGCGGTCATATCGCAGGTATCATCAATCCACCCAGCAAGGGCAGAGGCTACTGGACGAACAATAATTCGGTGGCAAACGCGGACGAGTGGTTTGCGAGCGCCGAGAATCACAAGGGCAGTTGGTGGACCGACTGGCTGGAGTGGCTGAATCCACGCTCCGGTGAGCAGGTAGCGCCACCTTCGATGGGCAGCAAGGCGCATCCGCCGATCACGTCGGCACCGGGGTCATATGTGCTGGAGAAGTGACAAGGGTCAATAGGAGACATGCAAATCAACACGAAGTGCCAAGGAGTCCCCGTGCGTGAACGCCGGGGACTCCTTGGCACAAACTCTTACACGCGGGTGATCGTTGTTGGCAAGCGAACGAACCCGGATTGCCTCCGTGTCATTCCTCTCCCCGAAGGAGACCATTCCAGAATGACCCCCCTGGCAAGTTGTACTTTGCCATGATTAGATTCCAGCATCGCCGCATAAAGTGCCACTGGAAAAGGCTTCGGTCGGTCATCCTGTTTCACCTGCTTTCTCGTTCGCCTGAATAGTTTCACCTGACTAAAGGAAAAGCAGTTTTGATCGAGAGAATTCAGAACTGCTTCCCTATTTTTCTAGAACGCTAGAACGATCAGACGTGCCTGCGGATTCGACTTCAAGTTGAGAACAAAGCCTATTCCCGAAATTCCAACGCCCATCCTTGCAACAAATCCCGGTGGAATGGTCACAATTGTCTGTCTCCCGAAAAGTACCTTCTGGCTCGTCTCCGTCAGGTTGGTGATGGTAAAGCAGTCTTTTTTATGGCCACCCGCTTTACAGCGGACTGTCGTTGGACTAAAACGGCTTTGCCATGCCCGATGACGATATTCACGTTCGGAACACTGGCCGGAGCTAAGCTAGTTGCGGCTGCATGAGCGTGTGCAGAGGTGTGAGCACTCGCGGCCGGAGTCAGGAGAACAATGGTCAGTAGGGCAAACACTGCACTAAGGAGAACGGTTCGGAGCATGTGATGCTTTTTCATAGTGTGACTCCCTTCTTTAGTGATCACTCTCGAATGTTATGAGCTTTTGCCTTATAAACTCTTAATGGGCCAACCCCTAGCCCACCATCACGGCGCATTCCATACCTGCACGGTCTTGTCCCAGCTCCCCGAGGCAATGTGCTTGCCATCGGGTGACCAGGCCACCGCAAGCACATGATCGGAATGGCCCTGGTAGGTGAGCACTTTCCTGCCCGTGGTGGCATCCCATACCTGCACGGTCTTGTCCCAGCTCCCCGAGGCAATGTGCTTGCCATCGGGCGACCAGGCCACCGCATCTACAACATCGGAATGGCCCGTGTAGGTGAGCACACTCCTGCCCGTGGTGGCATCCCATACCTGCACGGTGTTGTCCCAGCTCCCCGAGGCGATGCGCCTGCCATCCGGCGACCAGGCCACCGCATCTACAGTATTGGAGTGGCCCGTGTAGGTGAGAACTTTCCCGCCTATGGCGGCATTCCATACCTGCACCGTCCCGTCGCCGCTCCCCGATGCAATGCGCTTTCCATCCGGCGACCAGGCTACCGCAAATACACTACTGGAATGACCCGTGTAGGTGAACACACTCCCGCCTGTGGTGGCGTCCCACACCTGCACGGTGTCTTCAGGATAGTATCCTCCGGAGGCGATGCGCCTGCCATTGGGGGACCAGGCCACCGCAATCACCTGAGCGGAATGGCCCGTGTAAGTGAGCACTTTCCTGCCCGTCGCGGCATCCCACACCTGCACGGTGTCGTCCCAGCTTGCAGAGGCAAGGCGCTTTCCATCCGGCGACCAGGCCACCGCAGCTACATCACTGGAGTAAGTGAGCACATTCCTGCCCGTGGTGGCATCCCATACCTGCACCGTCCCGTCACCGCCCCCCGAGGCGATGCGCTTCCCATCGGGCGACCAAGCCACCGCAGCTACATCACTGGAATGACCGCGATAGGTGTAGACAAGGTGCGGGTCTGGGGAGACTTGAGGGCTTTGGATAATTTGGGAGCCTTGGTCACCTTGAGAAAGCACCCACTTACCAATACCACCTATTGTGGCTAATCCAACCAATCCCACCAGGCCAACGACAACCTTGCGTCGTGACATACCACGCCGAGCAGCAGGTATCGTCGGTGGTTGCAACGTTTGTCCTGCCGTTCCGACAGGCGTAACTACCTGTTGCCCTGTTACAACAGCATAGCCCGAACTATGAGCAGGCGGCTGAGCAGCGGGCACCTTCAGCGGTAGCTCCTCTTTTATCTGTTGTAACGCTTGCTTCACTAAATCCATGCTCGCTGGTCTGTTATCGGCATCCAGGTCGAGCATCTGCACCAGCAGCAATTCGAGTTTTTCCGGTACATCCTCTGCATACGGCGAGGCGTAGCCGAAGGTTGGCTCCAACGGATCTTTGCCCGTCAGCAGCGTTTGCAGCGTCGCGCCCAGGCTGTAGATGTCAGATTGCACGGTGGTTTGGGCTCTTCCATACTGCTCAGGAGCAGCATACCCTGGCGAACCAAGCGCGCTCGTATCCCTGGCTTGCCCTGGCGTAAAGTGACGAGCGATGCCAAAGTCGATCAGGTAGAGATGTCTGCTGGGCGTGCACATGATATTGGCGGGCTTGACATCGCGGAAGATGATCGGCGGCTGGCGGGTGTGCAGGTAATGCAGCACCGTGCAGAGTTGCATGCCGATGTCGAATACTTCGTCAACGGGCAGATGCTTTCCTTGTGTGCTGTCGAGATACTCTTCCAGGGTCTGGCCATCGATGAAGTCCATCGCCAGGTACCAGTGCTCGGCGTCGGTGAAGTGGTCATAGATGTGCGGCAGGTTGGGGTGCTCCAGGCGAGAGAGCAAGCACACCTCGCGATTGAAAGTGTCGGTGGCCTCGATGATCTCCTGGGAGCTGAGGCCGCCCAGGTTGATCTCTTTGATGGCGACGAGTGCGTTGTTACGCTGCACATCTTCCGCTTTGTAGACCGCGCCGAAGCCACCTTTGCCGACCATGCCAGTGATGCGGTAACGTCCAGCGAGGAGAGCATTTGATCTCTTTTGTTGCGTTGGTTGCTGCTCGTTCATACTAACTCCTTGTATTCATTGATTAACCAGATTTGCTATGATTTCTTCGTTTCCGTCTTTTTTCTGACGTTTGTCTCCCTCGTCCTGTCGCCTGGTCTGCAACTTTTGAATAACCCTGGGGTAGGGAGGGCATTATTGCCAGCGAGTCCAGGCGGCTTGTAGCCGGTGACGAGCTAGAGTCAGACCGGTGGCAACGAGGAGCAGTATCACTCCCAGCCCAGCCAGAGCCAACGGGGTGGAATTTGTTGACAGGAAGAGCGCATGCAGAGCACCAACAACGATCAAACCTGCACCACACAGGATCAGGACGCGCACACGTAAGCCAAGGCCCAGCACGAGCAGCACCAGCGATTCGCCCAACAAGATCAGCGTATACAGCACATTATCGTTCCCCGAACTGAAACTCAGCCAGAGTGTAGGCAGCAGCAGCAAGGCAGCCCCCAGCATCGAGACGACCTGCCCAATACGACGATGGTGTGGTAAGCCCGCTTCGCGCATCAGGAATGGCCCGATCACCACAAGGGAGCTGGCCGGAACCAAGGTAAGCAGGTCCAGGTTCATTTGCCTGAAAGCGAGCAACTCCCAGGGCACTACCAGGGAAAGCAGCGCACCCGCACTATAAGCACACCAGCGTTGCACAACTACTGTGCTTTGCAAGCGTCCATACCAGAAGAGCAACACTGCCAGCACAAGCAGTGCCCCGGCTCCCACATGCGCCAACGGTCCCGAGTCGGCAGAGAGGCCACCCAGTCCAATGACGAACAGCACCACGAGCGCCTGACCACCCAAGCCGAAGATGCGATGCAGCAGTGTTGCTAGCAGCCAGTTTGTGACAGGAGGTATGACCTTCCAGATGAACTGCGAGCCAAAGATCAGCATGCAGAGCAGGCTATAGGCGGCCATCAGTTGCCACAGAACCCAGCCGGTTTGCCCAATAGCCCAGACTGCCAATCCAACAGGAACTACCAGCGCTTCCGGCACACGCTCCACGAGCAGTACTCCATAGGCAACTGCGGCATAGAGCAACAGGGCCACAGGAATAGCACCGGGGACAAGCATCACTCTATAGAAGGGCTGGTTGAGGCCAAAGAGCATGCCATCGATGCCCGTCAACAGAGCAGCAACCAGGGCTGTGGCATAGAATGGCAGCGCATACCTGGGCAGCCTGTTCCCCAGGGCCGAGTCCCTGAACTGTAGAACGAATCGCTTGAGGCTCCTCAGCACTACACCTAGCACAGCGCATGTCAGTGCAACTGCTGGAAGACGCCAGAAATCAGGCTGCAAGGTAGAGTCAATCAACGACCATGTAGCCAGCACTGGCGCGAGCCACAGGCACAGTGCGAAGTCCTCCACCGCGCCTATGACATAGGCCAGCACTGCGAAGATAAGCAATGTCCAGGCCGCAACCGATAGGTGGGGGGCAAAGACACCTGTGACGATGGCGGCCACCAGCGCGGTCACGTACCAGGGCCAACCCCAACTGAACTTGATGAGAGTTTGTATGAACGGCGATGTTACTGTGCTCGATGGAGCTTGCTTGATGACCCGCCCCGGCAGCAAGCCCGCTATCCCTGTCGCAATCCCGATACCGAACACGTAGTAGACGCTCGTTTGCAGCGCCAACAACGTTCCCCAGATGGCGAACCCTGCCACCAGTCCAAGCCACCAGGGTCGACGCTCAAAGAACAGCACTGCATAGGCAATCACAGCGTAGAGTGCCAAAACAGCGGGAAACGCTCCGTAGAAGGGAGGATGAATACTAGGGAACGTGACATCAATACCTGTCAACACGGCACTGACGAGAGCTGTAGCATAGAAGGGCAGTGCAAATCTGTTCCCTCTGGTTGAGTCAGAGAATGCGGGAACGAGGCGATTGAGAACGCCAATCCCTACCCCCAGGGCAACGCTTACCAGAGTGACCGCGAACAGGCCGTAGAGATCATTCGCCAGGAGAGCATCGATGCGTGACCACGTGACCAGGGCGGGTGCAAGCCACAACCAAGCCACAGTCAGGTACCACGGCCAACCCCAGGTGAGCTTGACAAGATCGTACCCGGACACCGACACGACAGCATTCAGTCCCGGCAGCTTTATAAGACGGCTGAGAAGCAGAGCTGCTATCCCTGTCGCAATCCCGATACCGAACACATAGTAGACGCTCGTTTGCAGTGCCAGCAACGTCGCCCAGATGGCGAACCCTGCGACCAGCGCCAGCCACCAGGGTCGATGCTCGAAGAGCAGCACGCCGTAGGCAATCGCTGCGTAGAGTAGCAGGACCGCTGGAAACGCTCCGTAGAAGGGAGGATGGATGCTAGAGAACGTGACATTGATACCCGTCAACACGGCGCTGACGAGAGCTGTGGCATAGAATGGCAGCGCATACCTGAGCAACCTGTTCCCTCTGGTTGAGTCGGAGAATACGGGAATGAAACGCTTGAGGACACCAATCCCTACTCCCAGGGCAACGCTTACCAGAGTGATCGCGAACAGGCCGTAGAGATCATTCGCCAGGAGAGCGTCGATGCGCGACCATGTGACCAGGGCAGGTGCAAGCCACAACCAGGCCACCTGATCTTCCACAACACCGATGACGTAGAAGAGCACCGCGAAGATCAGCAATGCCCAGGCAGCAACTGGCAAGGAGGCAAAGACACCTGTGACGATGGCTGCCA
>WNEZ01001278.1_pt1 | contig 21139 bp, 12 predicted proteins | sample 5400521 | NCBI WGS metagenome assembly WNEZ01 (sample SAMN13153339, study PRJNA577476) | soil metagenome | isolation source: 120 cm saprolite under Douglas fir tree site 2 hole 1 replicate 1 | place: USA:California | collected 2015-04-18 | reverse complement strand
ACGAGGGCCAGCCACGACCCGCGGCGGTGGTGTCATGCTCAACGCTGGCGGCCGCAACGGATCGAATTGGCCACCCTCCGGGTTGTATGCGAGAAGGAGCGGTCCCCGGTAAGCGACAGAGAGACCCTCTGCGTTTCTCGTGCCGGCTGCAACCCGTACAGACATATCGAGCGACAGATTGATGACGTCTCCGGGAGTCCATTCTCGCTTAATCTCGCAGTAGACGCCGGCAGTGCAAGGTTGTCGAACGCCATTCACCTCTAAGCCGTCGGTGCTTGACCATGCCGGAATGCGCAGGCGAATTCCAAAGAATGCCTTGTGTGAAGGACTTATCGTGATTTTCACAGCGCCATTGAATGGATAAGACGTCTCCTGGATCAACCTCACCACCGTACCATCCGGCGCTGCCACTGTTGCCGTTGACGGCCCGTAATAGTTGATAACAATTGCATCGCTCGCCCGCATGATTCCCCATTCCGACAAACAACCGATTCCACGCGGGCCGTTCGCAGCGCAGCAGCTCAGTTGTGGATAGCGATCGCGCGATTGCCATCTAAGGTCGTAATATGCCGGAAGTCGATAGCCCACTCGGTCTGCGAATAAGATCCCGTCGATGGGGATGCCCCCCATCGGAGTGTGATATGTCCAGAGCCTCCCGTCAGGGCTCTGCGCGCCGAGGATTGCGTTGAACAGGCTCAGCTCAAGCTCGTCAGCGGAGGTCGAATCGGCAGTCATTCGCAGTATGTCGATTGTCAGGGCCATCCAGGCTACGGTGCCACACGTCTCGATATAGCGCGGGTCATACGGGTTTCCGGTTGTTGCCTCAAACGAGGAGAAACCGCCAGTCGCGTGGCGGTCGAACTCGCGGAGGTTGCCCCAAATTTGTTTGAACGCTGTTCGGTAGCGCGCCTCACCCGAAATAAAATAGAGCTCCGCAATCGCCTGAACATCGTGCAGGCTTTCCCACCGCGGCCGCTTCCCATCAGCAAACGTTCTGCCGGCGAGAGCGTTCTCTAAGAAATTGCCACCGGCCCTCCACTCCGATTCGATATCGTGAACAAGATTGAGATAGTTCTCTTGCCCCGTGCACTCGTACAGCAGCGCGAGCACATGCGCAACTGCCTGGTTCTTCTCGTCATCGCCGGGGTGCTCTGAGGCGATGGCGGAAGCTCTCCCGAGGTACCGATTGCAGGCAAGGTTCGCCGCGCGTTGGCAAGCGGCCAGCGCGTCAGTATCGGAAGTGCGCTCATGCCAGCGGAGAAGGCCCAGCATCACGTGGTACTGCCCCCAGAGATCCCACGCAAGTGGCATCCCGAGCGATCCGTCAGCTCCCTGGGTCGCGAGCAATTCAGCCACGAACTTGCGTACAACGCGCTCAAGGTCAGGGTTCCCCGTTAGGCGGAGGGATTGCACCGCGGAGATCAAGTACTTGCCAGCAAACTCCCCAGCCCAGGGAAGTGGAAGAGGGTCACCCAAGTCGCCGGGTCCGTTCACGAACCTCAGGTTCTCGCGGTGCGCGAACATCTCCAGCATTCCGGGGTTGGTGCCGGGCGCGGGAATGAGCCAGTTCGACTCATTCGCACGTACCCGTTCGCCAACCCAGCCGTCAACCGACAAATGGAGATCTGCGGGAGAGTCGAGCACCGGGCTGTGCAAACGATGCCTATATGGTGTCATCGTGCGAGGCCCCGCTCGGACTCCGTCGAATAGGCCTCTGTCATGTCGATGGTAGCTTTTGAAGTCTGCATTTCATTCCTCCGTGTCTACTGCTTGTCTGACGCAGTAGTCCCGCCCGCTCCATAGCCGGCAGAATCCCCTGGCCCGTCCACGGTAGGTACTAAGGTGCTGCCCGCCGCGAAGGCCCTTGAGTGTTTTCATTGGCGGCCTCCTGCCGGAGCGCAGGTGTTACGCAAACATGGTCACCGGGAAATGCGTCTCGCCACACGAAACCCTGTACACACGTGTCGGGGCCGAACGGGCCGCCGTATGGCTGCCGATGATTCGCTGCTTCGTGGTCCTGCTGTGCAGCAGCGTCGCGGCTGGCTGGTGACACACACACGTGATCGTCGGGCACGGCCTCCCGCCAGACAAATCCGGACTTGCAAGTGTCCGGCCCAAAAGGCAGCAGCGAATGAAGAATCAGAGTCGATTTCATCAACACCACTTGATAGGGATTCCACGTCGACATCACATAGTAAATCGTGGTGTTCTGCGCACCACCACGGGTATAACGGGGAATCACATAGGGAGCGTAAACGCCACCGGGCTTACCGTTTGGAGTGAAAGGATCGCTGGCAGGTCCGCAGTCCGGGTCGCCTCGCATGAAGTAGCAGGTGCCTGCGTCGGCGGCCGCATCAAACAGCACCGCTGGACCGGACCACGGCCCCCACGGCGCGTCCGCGACTCTGGCAATAACTCCACCGGGATTGTCGCAGTTGTAGAGCATCATCCATTGCCTCAGATTGCGGTTCCAGGTCACGGATAACTCACCCACGCAGGGATTGTCGAAAAGCCGCGTGGACGCAGGCTCTACGCCCCATGTTGGTTGATGTGTGCCGAGATTGATGCCGGTGAAATAGGCAACGCGAGACTTTTGCTCCACTACATTCAGCGGTATGTATGCAAGATAGGGGTTGCTAGCTCGGTACTTTCCGCTGCCGAAGAGAAGCAGCCCCTGCCCGGTGCGCTGGGGCAGTCCCGGCACATCAGCGTTGTTCACCACCACCGCGGAAAGATAGATTAGCTTGTCTCCGAGCCGGTCCCAGATTAGCCGGAAAGTGCGTCCTTGATCGTCCGATCGCAGCAGGGCGGCATGCCCCAGCGGATTGGAAAACAGCTCGTTTCCCTGAGCGTCCTTCCTGAATAAGTCTTTGTGATCTGTCCACACAAAAACATACATGGCTCCGTTCGCGCTAAAGCCGGTTGTAGGAACCTCAAAATACGCCATCGAAACGCCATCGGCCTGGACAGGATGGAACGTAGAGCCGTCGGCGATCCAGTCGAGATGGGGGCACGTGTCCGGATCGGCATCGCGCGTGTTTGCGATGCTGTCGCGTCCGTCCGGAGTGGAACCACCAGTGTCGCCAAACAGAAAGTAGAGGCGCCCGTCATGCTCAAAGGGATAGCCCAGGTCGGTTCCACCAACGGAAAACCGTGACTGCGACTGGTTCGTTGTGGGAGCGCGGTATTGGAAATCGGTATCACCCGTAAGCTGGCAGACCTTCTGGCTACGCCCGCTGGGAGCAATCACCTGTCCGGCTTGCCATGGATTGTTGACGTTTCCATTGTCATGGAAGAAGTGCTGCGCTTGGCCCTGGGAGTACGCCGAGACTTCAAAATTTCCGTGCTCTCCCTTGAAATCGCTTTGCAGCAGACCACCCACTGAGGTCGCTGGCGAAGCTACGGTCTGCCCCCGTCGCCAAGGATTGGTCACATTTCCGTTGTCGTGGAAGTAATGCACGAGGCTGTTGCCTTCAACTGTGAGCGTCTCAAAATTTCCGTGATCGCCGCTGCGAAAATCGCTTTGGATTAACACCGCGGATCCGCCCGGAGTCGTAGATACCGTCTGGCCGCGGCGCCAAGGATTGTTCACGTCGTTGTTTTCGTGGAAGTAGTGCACGAGCGCCGCGCCTTCCCGCACGAGCACCTCGAAGTTTCCATGGTCGCCGCCGCGAAAATCGCTCTGGATGATGGTTCCCGGACTACTGGCGTGATCTGAAATGAGTTGGCCGCGTCGCCAAGGATTGTTCACGTCGTTGTTCTCGTGGAAGTAGTGCACCAGATTGGTTCCTTCGAGAACTACGACCTCGAAATTTCCATGGTTGCCGCCGCGAAAGTCGCTCTGGATGATTGTTGCCGCCCCGGTGCTATTCGTGGAAATGATCTGTCCGCGTTTCCATGACGACGCCACGTTGTCATTTTCGTGAAAATAGTGGACCAAGTTACGGCCCTCGGGGACAACGACTTCAAAATTCCCATGGCTCCCGCTACGAAAGTCACTTTGGATAATGCAGCCTGGCCCAGTTGCGTTGTGCGTGATCACCTGCCCGCGCACCCACGTGTACTGCACATTGCCATTGTCATGCCAGTAATGCACCAAGTCGCTGCCTTGGAGCACGACGGTCTCAAAGTTCTCGTGCCCATTGCTGGTGAAGTCGCTCTGAATCAGGCAGCCGACGCCTGTGCTCACCGGGAGCGGAATCGGTTGTACTGGGGCGGGTTGGGCCCAAACGAAAAGGACTGCAATCGGAAGGAATACGGCCAACCGGCACTGGCGAAGTAGTTGCTGCATAAACAAGTTCCTTTCTTACTCAGCGAGCCATCCCAGATACTCGTCCATCTTGCTTAGCACCGGCGGTTGCTTGTCTTACGGCCCGGGACACCCCAGGCGGCCAGCGATGCTCTGCACTTCGTCCTGGCAAAAGGCGAATGTAGTGAGAAGACTGACTTACCTCATTCTTCGCTGAGTCGGAAGACGCACCCTCCGATTCACCTCTTGCCGTATACCAGCACGATCCCCGAGGCCGTCGGCAGAAATACGCGTTGGTCTGCGATCGTCGGTGGAACGAATTTCGAAAACTGATAGTTTGATTTTTCCTGGGGGGATTGCCAGTTATTCCACAGTTCCCTCATGCTGACGGCATCAAGAGCGCGCAAGATTCCCGGCCCGTCCGATGGCCATGTGGTACTTATGGATGCAAAAATCACCCCACTTCGCTCCTTGTCTGGGTCGATCGCCACCGCCAGCATCCCTCCAGGCATCCCGTTCGGTCCCAAAAGAATCTTCCCCCGTGCGTCCGTCCCAAACTTTTGGTTGGCCGCGTCAAACGTCTTTCCTTGCCACGAGAAAGCGCGGAGAAAATCTTTTTCTCCCCACAAGTACATCATGCCGCTGCCATCTTTGAATTTCGCGAACACTGGGCTGCCGTGAATATGCGGCCACACGAACCAATTGGTCATCCACAGCGCCGGCGTGATGGCGAAGAACTTGTCTGTATTCCACGGGCCGTTATTGTCTTCCAGTTGTAAATGGATGCTGCCGTCAAATCCCGAAAATGCTACTTCGAGATGGTTAGCGATGGGCTTTTCCGCACTCAAGCACGCTCCCGGTTTCGTTCCGTGCGGCAAGCTAATTCTCGCCGGAGAAGGGAATCCTGGATTCCCATCCGTCCAATGTCCATTGTTCACTTTCCACGCTACATATGCCGCACTGTCGGACGGGCGCACAAAGAATACGTCCAACTGATTGTCGTTTTGCATCGCAGCGGTTACGCATCCCCCTTCCGCCGCCCAACCAACTGGAGTAATCCGCGACGGGAATGGAAATCCTGGATTCCCATCCGTCCAGTGCCCGTTGTTAACCTTCCAGGTCGTATACACAGCTTTGTCGGCTGATCTTACAAAAAATACTTCCAGTTGGTTATCCGTCGGCCTTCCCGTTCCTAAACACGCTCCAGGAGTCGCCCATCCTGTTGGTGTAATTCTGGCTGGAAAGGGAAATCCAGGATTCCCATCGGTCCAGTGTCCATTATCAATCTTCCATGTTGTGTAGATAGCTTTGTCGGATGGCCGTACAAAGAACACTTCCAGTTGGTTGTCGGTGGGTTTCGCCGAAGCGAGGCACGCGCCCGTCGCAGCCCATCCTGTTGGTGTGATTCTTGCCGGAAACGGGTTTCCCGGAGTTCCGTCCGTCCAATGTCCGTTGTCCACCTTCCACGTCGTATACACCGCTCCGTCCGTTGGCCGGACAAAAAAGACTTCAAACTGGTGATCGGTTGGCGCCGCCGCGGACACGCAAGTTCCCGGCGTGGCCCATCCCTTCGGAGTAATTGGCGCCGGTCCCTGTCCGCCATCGAATCCATCCGCCCAGCGTCCATTGTTCACTTTCCACGTTGTATAAACCGCTCCGTCGTTCCCAATGAAAAAAACTTCTTCCTGAATATCCGTCGTCTTCGCGGCTACAACACAAGCACCGGCGGGTGCAAGCCCCGCGGGAGAAATTCGGGCCGGAGCATCGAAGTTCACTCCGTCCGTCCATCGGTTGTTCCAATTGCTGTCGCCTACCTTCCACGTCACAGCGATCGAGCCGTCTGTCCCTGCGAATATCACCTCTTCTTGATTTCCAGTTGCCATGATGGACGCCGTCCTAGCGCCGGGCGTCGAAGGAATGATGTACTTCTGCCGAGTTGCCTGGAATTTCTGAACAATCTGCTGGTCTGCAGAAAAGTCTTCCACGAACGGGGGATCTTCCAGCACGGAGTCATATCGAATCAGGCCCATCTTGTTGGCCGCCCAGTCGTTTGCTTTCACGGTGTCGATATGCCCCATATTCATTCTGTCCAGCACGTACAGCATCCCCTGTTTTCCTCCAGAAACAACTTGCTGCGTCCCTGGAATCCAGATCGGCCCCGCCGAACCCAGGTCAAAATCAAACGTGTCCAGCCACTTTTGCCGGTACGGTGCGAACCAATCCACGATGTTCATCCGTACTCCCGTGACCATGTCCTGATTTCGCTCCACGCTTGGCTGGATGCGAATCACGCGGTCGGAGAACTCCGCGGAATCAATCGGCTTCTTATCGACTTCCGGGCGCCGGTTGCCCGTCGTTGCATAGAGGCTCTCCCCATCGCTAACCAATCCTGAGGAAGCCTGCCACACTCCCGCCCCGTCAATGTCCGGTGCTGTCGTCGCCATTTGCCCGACCTGCCGTAGCGTCCTGGCATCCAGCGCGACGATCCATCCGTGATATTTGGGTTGTCCAGGATCCTCGCATCGCGACCCTAGGCCCGCGTACACCACGCCGTTCAACAGAAGCAAGCTCGTCCTGTTCCGAACCCACACCGGATCGTAAGCCGTTCCGCACATTCCGTTCGCACAGATCTCCGTCTGCGACCCAACAAAATCTCCCGTTTCCACGTTTAGCGAGGCCACCATTAATTTCGCCTGCTCCGGATGGTCGCTCGAGACATTCGTCCGATAGCTCACATACATCCGCTTCGTCCCGGTATCGATCACCGGTGTCGCCTCAATTCCAATTCCATCCGGCGAAATCGCATTGCATCCTTGGTTTCGGCTCTCTTGCGGGCTCTTATGCCGCTCGCCCTCGAACAACCCAATCAGCGTCCGGTCGTTCGGTCCCAGCGATCTCTTCCAGTACTGGGCTAGCGTTCGGCTGTCGAACGCGTAAACGTCGTTGGCAGACGTCGCCACAAACACCGCGTTGTGCAATTGATTGTGAAGATTAAGACCCTTCACAAAAAGCGGCTGCGCGTACACGCGACCGCCTACGTTGAGCTCTCCCAACTTTCCCCAGCTTCGTCCAAAGCTTCCTGCATTGATTCCCGGCGCTTCGACTGACCCGGTGCGCGCGTTGCTATAGCGCTCGGTCAAAACGTCCGGACTCACCGGACCGCCACAACCCTGCAGCCACACTCCGGTAATTGCCGCCATCAGGATCCAAGCCTTTCTCAAAGTGGAGATGTTTGTGTTGCGCATATGCCTGTGCTCCTCGAATTCATCAATTGAACTGGCTTGACGCACCGTGCCTGCTTCGTGGGCCTGGACTCGGACTCCTTGCTTGTTCGACAGTTTCTAGACAACGTATGGGAATGTGCAGCCGTGTCTGTTGCGCTCCCGGCACAAAAACGGTTCGAAACCGATGGTGTCTTGGCACTGAGACGGGACTACTGGCTATGCTCTGCCACCACGATGTGTTTCGTTTGCTGATTGTTGTCAAGCCGCCGCCAGCCCGGGCAATTGTCGCCCGTGCAGGGTGGTCCGGTGTAGCGCCAGATCGAGCCGTCGCTATGCCTCTGATATAGGCGATCGCCGGTAGCCACGATTTCGCGCGTGACCTGGTTGTTGTCGAGTCGTTCCCACCCGGGGCAGGAGTTTCCGTCGCACGGCGTACCGGTGTAGCGCCAAATCCAGCCATCGTTATGCAATTGATACAACCCCGTGCCGCCCCCGGTGATGGCGACGGTTTTAGAATTGTTGTCCAGCATTTGCCAACTGGGGCAGGAGTTGCCGCTACACGGTGCGCCCGTGTAGCGCCAGATGCGCCCATCATTGTGCAACTGGAAAAGTTGATTGCCGCCGGCGGCGATCGCTTTGGTGTTGGAATTGTTGTCCAGCATCTGCCAACTGGGGCAGGAGTTGCCGCTACACGGTGTGCCCGTGTAGCGCCAGATGCGCCCATCATTGTGAAGCTGGAAGAGCTGTGAGCCGGCGGCGGCGATGTTATCAGTCACGCCGTTGTTATCGAGCCGCTCCCAACCAGGACAGAAGTCGCCATCGCACTCAGGCCCAATGTAACGCCAGATCCAACCGCTGTTGTGTAATTGGAATACGGGATCCAGGTGCAATTGATACAACTGATCTCCCGCAGCCAGCAGCCCAGTGCGCGGATTGTTGTCCAGCCGCCGCCAGCCTGGACAGCTATTTCCGTCGCACGGCCTGTCGGTGTATTGCCAGATCCAGCCGTCGTTGTGCAATTGATAGAGCTGACTTCCTGCTGCGGCGATGGCGACCGTTTTGGAATTGTTATCCAGGAGCTGCCAGCCAGGACACGCATTGCCGTTGCACGGTGTACCGGTGTATTGCCAGATCCTGCCGTCGTTGTGCAATTGATAGAGCTGACTTCCTGCTGCGGCGATGGCGACCGTTTTGGAATTGTTATCCAGGAGCTGCCAGCCAGGACACGCATTGCCGTTGCACGGTGTGCCGGTGTAGCGCCAGATCCTGCCGTCATTATGGAGTTGGTAGAGCTCGTCGCCCGCCGCAACGATAGCAATTGTTTTGGAGTTATTGTCCAGCTCTTGCCATCCAGGACATGAGTTGCCGCTGCAAGGCGTACCGGTATAACGCCAGATGCGTCCATCATTGTGCAGCTGGAATAGCTGCGATGAATTCGCAACAATGGCAATAGTCTTGGAGTTATTATCCAGCCGCTGCCAGCCCGGACATACGTCGACGCTACAGGGTGTGCCGGTGTAGCGCCAGATCCAGCCATCGTTGTGCAACTGGAACAACTGGCTGCCGCCCGCGGTTATGGCAATAGTTTTGGAGTTATTGTCCAAGCGCTGCCATCCCGGGCAGAAGACTCCGGAGCAGGCGGTGCCGGTGTAAACCCAGATCATACCGTCATTGTGAAGTTGGTAGAGTTGGTTGCTTGAGGACACAATCGAGATGGTTTTGGGATTGTTGTCGAGCCGCTGCCATCCCGGACAGCTGTCGCCTGAGCACGGGGTGCCTGTGTATCGCCAGATCGCCGCGCCTGCGGGTTCACCCTTCATCCCCGATACGCAGCAGAGATTTGTGGCCGGCACCGGTTTTGCATTCTTCAGCCAGCAGTGACCTCCAAGTCCGCCGTTGGTTCCGGTATATGCCCAAGCCTGGCAGGCGTTGTTGCCTGAACACTCCGCTTGGCAGAGGAGAGGGCTGGCGGGCATGTCGAAGGCGGCAAAGTCACTCCCGGGACGGTCCACTGCCCCCGCCAATTCGCGCATATTTGCCGGATTAGTTTCCACTCTGATTCCCGAGGTGCAGCAGGCATCCTGCTGCTCCAGTGGCAGGGAGGACCCCTTGAGCCAACAGCGCGCTTGGGGCCCCTGAACGCCAGGATTAACGTAGGTCCAGCTGTGGCAGGAGGCATTGTCAGCGCACTGTTGCTGGCACATTGCAGGGATAGCGGCAGGCAGGTTCATGTTGGTAATGTCAGAGCCCGGCCGGTCAAAGTTGGTATGGTTTGGACCTATTACTACACCGGGATAAACATGGACGGTGGTGGTGTTGGTGGTGCGATTCCAATGGATGGAGCCGTGTTCAAACAGGCTGAAGCGGCCACTGCCATCTAACTCGTCGGTTTCATCGCTTACCGGATACCCGAGCGAGCTGCGTTCCCAGCCCATGCTGGCCCACTTGTCCCGGATCAGGCCATGCACTTCGTGGGCGCCCGTGAGCGGACTCCAATAGATAGAACCTAGCTGGAAATGGTTGTACCGACCAATGCCGTCTGGCGCCGCGGTCTCATCGGTTGTCGGGAACCCCAGAATGCCTTGCTCCAGGTTCAACGATTGCCACTCGGTATAGATCGCGGGAACGACCAGCTCTAGCCGCCACTCCTGCGCAACCACTTGAGCGCAGGTTGAAGCCGTCCAATAAATCGAACCGTTCGCGTAGTTGCGAAACCGTCCCCCGCCTGTCGCTGGTGACTCAGGCCCTGTCGGTGCGCCAAGCAGTCCGTTAGGGCCGGTGTAGCTTTGGTACTTACCGTCGATGCTGTAGCACGGAGTTGAGGCGGGCGTGGTTCTTAGGCCATACACGATCAGCTTGTCGGCGAAAGTAGGGCGGAAGACCTTGCCCCCCGCCACCGTGGGCGGCGTAAATTTGGGGAAGGCGACGTCATCGTCGTCACGCCAGAGTTCCGACAGAGTGAGGGCATCGAAGGCAATGATTCTTCCAGGTCCGTTCTGCCATTGCCCATCAATCTTAGGAATGGACGCCCAGACAATCCCGTCAGCGCTGCCGTTGGCGGAAAGCGCCAGGAAAGAGCCCGGCATTCCGTCGGGCGAGCGAACAGTGCCGACAACACTAGCCGTCGTGGTAACGAGGTGGCTACCATGATCGTAGCGAAAAGCGCGCAAATAATCTTTCTCGGCCATGAGGTAAATCAATCCATAAGACGGATTAGCGGCGTCCCAATAAATCGGCCCGCCGTGAATGTTGGGCCCGGACATTTCACTTTCCTCGTAGCGCGGGTGTGGCATGTAGCAGCGCTGTCCCAGAGGTGGGCTATTTCCGACATCGGTACAGGCAATCTCGCCTGTATCATCGTGCCATGTGCTGATGGCAGCCTGAAAGCCGTCAGAGCCACCGGGTGGAACCGGGCCCGGAGTTGGCCCATTCTGGCTTGGGATCATGTTTGTGGTGTGAAGAGCATAGAGCTTCCCCTGTTTTCCGCCGCCGATCAATATGCCGCCGGGAAGCAGTACGGGACCGCCGGAGGCTAAATCTGTGTCGCCACCGTTGATTGCTGCGTAGTTGCTGACCGTGTAATGAAGGGGAGCGCCAGGGAACCCGTAAAAGGGAGGTGGGCCCGTGGACAGCTTGACAAAACTCTGGCCCAAGTCGCTACCATCCAGGACGTCCCCATTCCCGGTTTCGAAATAAACATTCCCCGCCCCATCAGCCACCAGCCCATTGCCTGATTGCCAGATACCCCCACCTTGAGCGCCAGCGCTCAGAACGGTTACGAATGTGCCCACCTGTTGGAGGTCCGGAGCGCGATAGGCAAGCACCCATCCGCGCCAGCCACCGTTGTCACAATTCAGAGCGCTAAATGACATATAGATGGCGCCGTTGTGCAACAACAACGCGGCGCGGCTAAGTTCTAAGCTCTGGTTGAAAGAGATGGTCTGCCCGCTGGAGTTCACAACACTAGCGGCAATACGCACCCTACCCGGGGTCCCGGCCTTGGAGCGACCGGTGGCAATGTCAAGCGCATGCAACCAGATCGAGCCATCCCCATTTCGAGCGACTACATACATAGTGTCGGAGGCGCGGTCGATCACAGGTGTACTCGTGATTCCCATGGGGCCACGAGTTTCTCCGCACATGCCAGGCGGAACGTTCGCCGGTTCAATGGGTACGGCTGTGCTCCAGATGAGGCCATGCGATGGATCAGGATCGGTAGAGTCCGCATCGAAGGCGTAGATAAGGTTTTTCCGCGTGGCCACGTACACCACGTTGCGCAGGCCGATCGAGGGAATCGATTGATTGCTAACGTAGAGAGGCTGGGTGATGATCTGCCCATCCACGTGGCGCTCGTAAAGCCGCCCGAAACTGCTAGCGTTTACGTTGGAAGGTTTGAGGATGGTCTCGTGTAACTGAGCGCCGGACCGGGCTTGATCATTGTGTTGTGTAAGTACGTCCCAGAGCACAGGAGGCTCTTGAAACCTGTAGCTTGCCTGAGCGCTGTCCAATGCGGTCCGGTCTCGCGTTCCCGGAGCAACGCATACATGGTCCTGAGGACCGCAGGCTTCGCGCCATACATAGCCAGGCAGGCAAGTGTCAGGACCGTAATCGCCCCCGCCAGGCCGACGGCGAGCGCCAGCTTGGCTGTTGTCTTGCGCCGCCTGGGTACGGGTCTCTGGTGTTACACAAACGTGGTCATTGGGCCCGCACGCCTCGCGCCACACGAATCCTTCTCGACAGGCCTCTGAGCCAAAGTCCGTTGCCTGGGTCAGTGTCGCACAAACTGCAGCGACTGCTGAAATGCACAGCGAGCGCACTAGGCTGTTATGTACCATCGGATTCCTCCTTACAAGAAACGCCGACGAACGGATGCCCCTTGCCCACGTTGGGATTCCACTTTCGAATCGTGGAATATGCCGCTCTCATTCCCCTTCGTCGGGAAGTGTTTTATTCGAAACCGAGAACCGGTTCAGTCGGACGTCTTGGGGAAGACCTGAGGTTTGTGTTCGGCTGAGCGCCATCGAGTATAGTTCCGAAAAGCTAATTGTCAATTTGACAATTTGTCTTCCGACTGGTGAAAGCGCCGGCTAACTTCGGCCTTGGCACCTCACATCCTAATGTTGGCTGGTGGAACTAGCCGCTGGGAGCAGTGCATCCACACTTGGGCTCGGTTTCATTAGCTTTTATCCCGTTCAAGCTGTTCCCGCTCCCCTGGCAAGAAACCCATATGAGAGGCAATATACTGCTCAAGAGCAGTATGGTCGGTACGCCGAAGAGCTTCGAACCTCCATGTCGGGATCCCGGAGGATAATTTGCGCAAGGCGGCAGGAACAAGATCGACTGAGGACAGGCGCTTCGTGCAAATGAAAGGCGGGTAAAGGAATGACCACAGAGAAATCGCTCATCGACTCCGCCCTCCGTGGGTGGAAGTCCAACTTGGAACGAGCGAACAGATTGTTTGGGGATCTATCGCCCGGACAACTTGAACAAGAAGTGCTCCAGGAAAAAACCGTCTGATCTATTTCTGGGGCCATCTTGCTGCCGTGAATGATGCGCTCCTACCACCAAACCGGAAGTTGGCCATAAACGGGCTTATGGGAAGTTTGCATCGTCTCAAGCCAACCACCTAAAGTTAGAAGTGCTTATGAGGGTCTTTCCCGTGCGATCGATCAAGGGGCCCCGGTACGATTCCGAAGTTTCTCTGACTTTGTCCTTTTCGAAACGCTCGCGTGTCGCTGCGAGCGAATATTTCCAGAGATTAGATCCGAAAGGCGAACGTATTTCATTTTGGTGACGCCGGCCACGAATGATGCATGTCGTTGATGCGACAACCCAATTTCACAACGCCCGATTGTTTCCCGAACAAATTCACAAATCAGTGGCCTTTCCACTGCTGCAGGTGGCAAGGTATGCCACACACGCGATTTGAAAATGGATCGCGTCGAGTGGGGCGATCCGATGTACAGGGTCTCTGATGGAGTTCGCAGCACGCATGGGCAGGATGGCGCAATCGTGCTGGACGTCCATCAAGGCCAAATGTTCAACATGAATCTGGTTGGATCGAGGATTCTTGAACTTCTTGAAAATGGGTCCCCGGAGCCTGACATCGTGAATGTGATCAGTCGCGAGTTCAATACCAGCCGCGACGTCGTCGAAAATGATGTGCGGGAATTCATCGAATCGCTACAGAAGAACAAGCTGGTCGCAGACCGCTAGCAAAGCGACCGACTAAGAATGTGAGCGGGAAATTGGCAACTGCAAAAACGAACGAGTGCGAGACCTACCGTGTCATCGTGCTGGGGCAATGCGGGACCGAGGTCCTTGTGGTCCCTGAGGGCGACCGATTCGCGCTACCTTCCGTGAACATTCCGCGCTGGCAACGAGTGGCAGAGAATCTCACCGCAGCGGTCAAGACCGACTGGGGCGAAGAAGTCGTCTGTCTTTTCGAGCCGGATGCGTCGGCGTTGACGAATGCTACCGGGATCCGCTATCAAGCAACGGAACACTGGTGCGCCAGTGGCAAACCTAAGACGCCCACTCAATGGGTTCCACTTTCAGCCTTATCCCACGATTCATTGATTGGCGCTTCTGACTACCTGGCGATCCAGCAATCGATTGCCTTATGTAGTACCGAGAGGACGGAGACGCCGCCTGGCCCATTCACACGACTGGGCTGGTTCAAGGATTTGCGCGAGTGGGTCGAGACGGTGATCGAACCATTGGGTTTCCATCTCAACGGGAATGTCCACCAGTTGAACGCCAGCCCATCGTTCAGCCTGGTTCGATTCGAAACGGACGGCCCGGCACTGTGGTTCAAAGCTGTGGGCGAGCCCAACCAAAAGGAATTTCTCATTACCTGTACGCTTGCGCAACTCTTCCCAAACTGCCTTCCGGGGGTACTGGCAGCCCGGCCAGACTGGAATGGATGGCTTACGCGGGAGGCCGCAGGAAAGCTTCTCTGTGAAGTACAGGAAGACGCGCTCTGGCAAAGAGCAGCAGCGGCTCTGGCCGAATTGCAGATCGACTCTATCGACCATGGTGCCCGGATCCTCGGGGCTGGTGCGCGCGATCGGGGCGCAGCGGAGCTTTCCAAACTAATTCAGCCTTTCATGGAGAGCATGGCGCAACTGATGGAACGGCAGACGAAAGTGCCGCCAGCGGCTCTCGGTCGCGAGGAACTGCTCCTACTGGGAGACCGCATACAGAGTGCGCTTGATGCTCTCGAGGCTTTAGGAATTCCTGAGACACTCGGGCATCTCGATCTCAACCCCGGAAATATCATTGTTTCGCCAAGTCGATGCACGTTCCTCGATTGGGCCGAGGCGTATGTGGGGAATCCTTTTTTCAGCCTTGAGTATCTGCTCGAACACCTGCGCCGCACGAATAGGACGGATTCAGCAGCCGAAACAAAGTTGGTCGAATCGTACTGCGCACAATGGGAGCAGGTAGTCCCGACTGCCGCTGTCGCCGAAGGTTTGGCACTTGCTCCGCTCCTGGCAGTCTTTGCCTACGCGGCCGGAAGCAATGCATGGGAGGACACGGAAAGACTGCAAGAGCCGGCCACTGCAGGATATTTTCGAAGCCTGACCCGGCGGATGCATCGCGAGGCGACTGAACTGGCTGATCAGAGATCCCTATGCCTGCATTAATGGAACCTCCGCCATATTCCCAGGTCGAAGACGTCACCGAAGTCTTGCACGGCGTGCCAGTGACTGATCCTTACCGCTGGCTTGAAGACCAGGAGTCCGCACGCACTCGGGAATGGCTGTCTGCGCAGACCCGGTACGCGCGGTCTTATCTCGATTCCATCCCAGACCGACAGCGCGTCCGAGAACGCATTCGTCAACTGCTCGACATTGAGACCTACGACTCGCTTCAGAAAGTTGGTACCCGATATTTCTTCCGGAAACGTGTGGTCGGGCAGGAGCAACCCTCGATATGCCTCCGTGAGGGCAGGGACGGACCAGATCAGGTACTCGTCGATCCTGCGCTTCGGGGCACAGGGCCGCACACCGCAGTAAAACCGCTTCGCGTTTCACCCGATGGCCGCTTGCTGCTCTATGAAGTGAAACGGGGTGGAGAGCGCACTGGAACGTTTGAGATCTTGGATGTCCGAACCCGTGAGCCTTTGCAGGATGCGCTTCCCCGAGGGGATCTCCGCGGCTTCGCATTTGCGCCAGATTCTCAATCCTTCTACTACGTTCACGAGGCCCTGGAAGCCCAAGATCCGAACTATCGTGCAGCGTACAAGCACATTTCGGGCACCACTTTTGCCGAAGACAAGGAGGTCTTCTTCGCCGGCGAGAATAAGAATCTGCGACTTCACATCGTTCCCGGCGCGGAACACCTTGGCTTTTTAGTAGTTCGGTTTGAAGAAAACACGGTGACCGACTTTTATCTTTGGCCGTTCGGGAGCACAGGTGACCCGGAGCCGGTGATTTGGAATGCCCAGTACAACTTCGGGCCCCTCCTGCTGAAAGATGGTCGAATCTTGGCCATCACGGACCGGGGATCCCCGAACTTCCGAATTGTCGAGGTCCGTCGGTGTGAGGGTTGTGAGCCGGAACTCATCGACCTCGTTCCACCTGGTGATTTACCAATTCAGAACTGGATCGTAAGCGGGGACAGGATTTTTGTCTCCTACGCTCGAAGACTTCAAACAGAGATCGACATTTTCGATCTCTCCGGCAAACAACTTGGCCAATTGCCAGTCAACGAATGGGACACGGTGCGCCTGCTGGGAGGCTCCGAGAATGGGGACGAACTGTTCTTCGAACAAGAGTCTTTCACTAAACCAGTTCAGATCTGCAGCTATCTGCCCGCCAAATCCGAGGTAGCACTCTGGGCAGAACGGAGGATCCCATTTGACTCCCAGTGCCTCCATCATATCCAGGTTTGGTTCCCGTCAAAGGACGGGACGCAGATCCCGATGTTCCTCGTGGGCCGTCAAGAAGTTCTCGAGGGAGGCCCACATCCCACCATCATGACCTCGTACGGCGGCTATGGCGTTCCCATGACGCCACAGTTCAGCGTATTTGTCGCCTTTCTCATCGAGCGCGGCTGTCTCTTTGCTCTGCCCAACATTCGAGGCGGTTCAGAATTCGGCGCCGAATGGCACAACGCCGCCAAGCGACGAAATCGCCAGGTAGCATTCGATGACTTCATAGCCGCTGGGGAGTGGCTGATTGAGACCGAGCGGACCGAACCTCACAAGCTCGCCATATTCGGCGGCTCAAATTCTGGATTATTGGTTGGCGCCACCATGACCCAGAGGCCGGATCTGTTTCGTGCGGTTCTCTGTATGGTGCCCATGCTCGACATGCTGCGGTATCACCTTTTTGACAACGCATATGTTTGGAAGGACGAGTTTGGGACCGCCGAGGACCCTGAAGACTTAGCCGCCCTGCTCAGTTATTCCCCATATCACAACGTGCGCGATGGGACAGCATATCCCGCGACCATGATCGTCTCCGGGGATTCGGACCAGAATTGCAATCCGTTCCACGCTCGGAAGATGACGGCCCGGCTGCAAGCCGCAACTGTGTCCGCGTACCCGATATTTCTCGACTACAGCCGATATCGCGGGCATTCACCAGTGTTGCCTCTGAGCGAGCGGATTGAAGCTCTCGCGGACCGGATGACGTTTCTCTGTGACCAGTTGCGGTTGACTGTTTGAAGAGGTCCACAATGTCGTTTCTCGTATTGCGAGCGTATTTGAGGCTGATTCAGTTCGATCTCTGCTTGGCCCGGGGAAATTTACAGGCGCTGTACGACAAGGTGCGCACCTACACAACTGCAAAAGTGCCGACCTCAGCCGACTCTACTGAACGGATCTGTTCAGCAGTTGATATGGCATGCATCTGGTACTGGAAAGAAGTGCTCTGCCTTCAGCGATCCGCCGCAACCGCGTGTCTGCTGAAACGCCATGGCGTGCCGGCGCAGATGGTTCTTGGCGCCCAACAGATGCCCTTCAAAGCCCATGCATGGGTCGAAGTCCATGGCCGGGTGGTAAATGACAAGCCCTATATGCGGGAAATGTACGCCGTGCTCGACAGATGTTAGATGGTGGGTCGCCTGGAAGGGATCAGAACAATGAGCGTTCAGTTCGGCAAATGCAATTTCGACGGCAAGCCCGTGGATCGGACGGATCTCGACCAGGTTCGCCCTGTGCTCGCATCTTATGGGCCGGACAGCGAAGGCTACATTTGCAAAGATAACTTCGGGATTCTCTATCGAGCGTTTTACACGACGAAAGAGTCCCATGACGAGGCGCAGCCTCACGTGCTGGCGTCCGGGGCCGTTATCACCTGGACTGGCCGGCTTGACAACCGTGAAGACCTCACCCGTCAACTGTCCGAGGTGAAACCGGCCGGGCGTACCGACCTCGCAATCGCAGTGGCGGCCTACGACCGATGGGGAACGAACTGCTTTGCGAAGCTCATTGGAGACTGGGCTCTATCGATCTGGGATCCTGGAGACCGCTCTCTCATTTTGGCCAAGGACTTCATTGGAACTCGGCATCTCTACTATTCGGTCGAAAACGACCAGGCTACGTGGTGCACGCTCCTCGACCCGCTAGTCCTGTTCGCGGGCCACTCGTTCAAACTTGACGAAGAATACATCGCTGGCTGGCTATCGCTCTTCCCGGCAACACATCTGACGCCGTACATCGGAATTCACTCGGTACCACCGTCTTCCTTCATTCGGTTGGCAAGAGGAGCACAGACAATTGCCAGGTACTGGGAGTTCGATCCCACCAAAAGGATTCGTTACCGGACGGATGGCGAATATGAAGAACACTTTCGGGCCGTTTTCTCAGAATCCGTTCGGCGGCGGCTTCGCTCAGACAGTCCCGTCCTCGCCGAGTTGAGTGGGGGCATGGATTCATCGTCGATCGTATGCATAGCCGACGAAGTCATAGCTCGACGAGTGGCTGAGACTCCAAGGCTCGATACGATCTCCAATTACACCGAATCTGAGCCCAATTGGGATGAGCGCCCGTACTTCGCAAGAGTTGAAGCTAAACGTGGACGGATCGGTTGTCATATCGAGGTCGGAGCAAAAGATGCTTTCCGGATCGACTTTGACACGAGCCGCATGGCGGCGAGTCCAAGTTCAGGAAGGTGTCTCTCCGAGGCCAACCAAAAGTTTGCCGATCTTGTTGAATCCCAAGGGAATCGCGTCCTACTCTCCGGAATCGGTGGCGACGAATTCACGGGCGGCGTTCCAAACCCGCTTCCCGAACTCGCGGACCTCTTACTCGAACTGGATTTTACGAGACTGGTCCATCAACTGAAAGTGTGGGCTTTGGAGAAGAGAAAGCCTTGGCTTCACCTGCTAGTGGGTGCGGCGGGAGAGTTCTGTCCACACAGGCTTGGGAGTTCCCGCCGGCAGAACAGTCCTTGCGCCTGGCTCAACGCGGACTTCGTTCGCCGGAACCGGGAGGCCATCTCCGGATACGAGAGGAGATGGAAGGTCTTTGGTCCGCGGGCGAGCTTTCAAGACCATATAAGCACGATAGGTGCGATGCGCAGGCAGTTAGCAGCAGATGCTTTGCCTTCAAAACCTGCCTTCGAGAAACGTTATCCCTACCTCGATCGCGACCTGCTGGAATTCAGCTGTGCAATTCCACCGGATCAGTTGATCCGCCCAGGCCAGCGGCGTTCCCTGATGCGTCGCGCTCTTGCCTTTACGGTGCCAGAGGAACTACTGAATAGGAAGAGAAAGGCGCACGTAGCACGCGGCCCGATGGCGGCCATCTCAAGCGACTACGCCAGCGTGAATGCTCTTTGCCAAGAAATGGTCGGCAGCTTGATCGGATTAGTCGATCAAAACGCTATAACAGATGTCCTTCTGAAAGCCCGGCAGGGCCTGACCGTTCCCCTGGTCCCATTCATGCGCACTCTAGCTATCGAATGGTGGTTAAGAAATCTCGTGTCTTTCGGAATTGTGCAGTTTGACCGCGGCACGGAAAACCAGCACACATTGCGGGTTCTGGCTCAAGGAAAATCAAGGTTGCCTTTGAGCACATAACCCAAACAGAAAGGAGGTGAACTAAGCGATGAATTACGAGAAGCCAAAAATCAGCCATCTCGGGTATGCGCAGACGCTCGTCTTGGGAACCAAGCACGTGCCTCCGCTCTTCGACAACATGCCGCCCGACTTCCGCAAATCCGTTGCCGCTTACGAATCTGACGAGTAGGTAAGCGCCCAAGAAATCGCGGAACGTTGAAACAGAGTTTGTCTCAGCTGAGCAATACATCCTACAGAAAGGAGGGTTATTCTAATGACTTACCAGAAGCCAAGCATCAACAGGCTCGGAAACGCTCCGGCGCTTGTCATGGGAACGAAGCATGTGCCTCCGCTCTCTGACAATCAGCCCCCGGATTTCCGGAAGTCCATCGCCGCCTATGAATCAGACGAATAGGCGAAACCAAGGGGGGACGCTCCAGGGCGTCCCCCTTCAAAGGCAGTGCCTTAGGCTAGATTGAGGCACTACCTGCCCCTCAAAACGTGACCTTGTTCCTGTGATCGATTTCGTCTCCGTGTTCCCCTCTCTGGAACAAGAGAAAAGTGGGGCGTTTGAGTGGATCCTCCTCGACCGGAGAGGGCTGTCAGTCTGACTGCCAGAAGGTCTCCAAATGACGCCGCATTGCAGAACTTCTCTCTTAGCAAGAACGAAAGACGCCGAGACGAGCTCCGCTCTCCGGGATTCAGGTAGTTCTTGCGATCCTTTGGCCAGATCGCCCACAGGGCGCGACCTAGGCTCTTCTGGTCGTCGCTGTCTATTGGCGTCGCGGTTTCGAAGAAGCGCGAATATGCGTTCTCCACGCGCAGAAAGATCTGGCCCTCGATTGGTTTGTCGCCTGTGTTGGTGACCGTTACGTCCACGGCATACATACCGGAGGTGGGCTCGAATACTGAGTTCTCAAACTCCAGCGCTACTTCGTGGGAGACGTCTTTTGCGTCATCGCTTAGGACAGCCGGATTCAAACTATTCACCGAGATGGTCCCCGACCATAAAGCTCCATTTTGGTCCGTCGCCTCGGGCCACGTCGCATGGAAGATTCCATCCGCGTCCGCTGCGAGCCCGGTCCGATCCGGAATCAATCCATCTCGAGCTGCAATTACACTGAAACCAATTGCGTCGGGCTCAAGAGTCCAGCCCGAACCATTTCCTTCCCTATGAACCTCAGGAGACGCGTCGCGCATAGATTGTGACAGATTGGCGGTTGTTGACGATGCCACACATCGAGAGACCGGAATGGGGTCCGAGAATGTTCGCCCGTTGTCTGAGGATGCTGCAAATCTCCAGCAATGAGATTCATCACCATCAAGCCACAAAAGGCCCACGACACCGCTCTTATTCACAGCGACCGACGGAACATATCCGTCATCTACAACCCCATGCGGCGCGGACCAAGTATGGCCTGCGTCGTTGGTTGACGAGATCGCGATTTGACAATGACCGTTCTCGACATTTCCCCAGACCAGAAAAACAGTCCCATCGCGGCTGTTCACATCGAGGGAAGGCATTGCACCAAGGCAGGGATGCACGGGCCCGAACTCTGCGACCGCTTGCAAGCTCTGACCACCATCGCGACTCGCAAACACCTCCGCATGCGTCGTGAATCCTAGCCCGGAACTGTCCGTATTCGACGGAGAG
>WNEZ01002208.1_pt1 | contig 21141 bp, 22 predicted proteins | sample 5400521 | NCBI WGS metagenome assembly WNEZ01 (sample SAMN13153339, study PRJNA577476) | soil metagenome | isolation source: 120 cm saprolite under Douglas fir tree site 2 hole 1 replicate 1 | place: USA:California | collected 2015-04-18 | reverse complement strand
AGCGCCGGCCCGAAGATCAGCCCGCCCATATCGTCCCCGGACAGCCAGCCATAGGCGATGCCGCGCTCGCCTTCCGGCACCAGGTCGGCCACCACGGCCCGCGACCCCGGGCGAAAGGCCGCCGCCCCCAGGCCCTGGATGAAGCGCAGCACGATCAGCCAGCCGATCGACAGCGGCAGGGCGAAGGCGGCGATCGCCGTTCCGGCCACCACCAGGCCGCCGATCATCAGCGGGGCGCGGCCGAACCGGTCGGAGAGCCGGCCCGCCGGGTACTGGCCGATGAACTGGGCAACCAGGTTCGCCCCCACCACCACGCCCACCAGGGCGTAGGAGCCGCCGCGCTCCCGCAGGAAGAGTGGCAGGATCGGCAGGACGGACCCCACGCCGGTTCCCACGAGGAAGACGGCCGCAATAATGCCCCAGAGCGCGGTTCGCCGCGCTCGCCTACCGGTCGACACGATAGGCGCTGGCCTCGACCTCCACCAGCCACTTGGGATCGAGAAACCCCCTAACCCCGATCAGCGTGGTCACCGGCTTGATGGCGCCGAAGACCTCGCCGTGGGCGCGGCCGATCTCGCGCCAGCGCCGCGGGACCGTCGTGAAGATGCGGGTGCGGGTCACGTCGTCGAAGCCGGCGCCCACTCCGGCAAGGGCCTCACCGATGACGCGCAGGCACTGCCGGGTCTGCTCGTAGACATTGCCGTCGCCCACCGTCGACCCGTCGCCGGCGGTCGGCGCGCACCCCGAGATCTCGATCACTGGACCTACGCGCACCGCGCGCGCGTAGCCAACGATGCGCTCCCATTTTCGACCGGTGGTGACGACCTGTCGCGGTTCCACGGGCATCATGCTAAACGTCTCAAACGCTCGTCTGGCACTAAGCTCTCAAACGCTCGCATGGCACTCCGCGCCGCTCGCGTGGGGCGAGGCCCCGAGCGCCACTCGCGCCGGGCAGCTAGACCGCAACGGCGACCCGCCCGAGGCGTTCGATCTCGCCCAGCACATCGATCAGGCGGTCCTTCCACTGGGCGCCCGCCTGGGTCATCGAGATCCGAACCTTCCCGAAGCGCACGTAGAGGAACGATCGGAACTGTGACTCGAGCCGTCGCTCGTCACCATTCCAGCCAGCCGGCAGTCGCATCACCAGCCAGTCACCGTCCGTTTCGACGGCCGCGACCCCGGCCGCGCGGGCCAGCAGCTTGACCCGCAACGCGTAGAGAAGGTTGCGCACCGGCGCCGGCGGCTTGCCAAAGCGATCGGCCAGGTTGCGCTCGGCGGCCTCCAGTCCCTGCTCGTCCTCGACGGCCGCGAGGTCGTGGTAGACCTGCAGCCGAAGTTTCTCGTCGGGCACGTACTCCCGCGGAAGGAAGTGCTCGATCGGCAGGTCGAGCGTGAGCCCGGACGGCATCTCGACGGGCGTCCCGGTCTTCTGCGACTCGACCGCATCGCGCAGCATCGAGTTGTAAAGCTCCAGGCCGACGGCCGCAATCGCGCCGTGCTGCTCGACCCCGAGCAAGTTCCCTGCCCCGCGGATCTCGAGATCTTTGAGCGCCAGCTTGAAGCCTGAACCAAGGTCGTGCAACTCGGAGATGACATCGAGCCGCTTGTCGGCGTTCTCCGAGTGGGAGCGCAAGGGGTTGTAGAGGAAGTAGGCGTACGCGCGCTGCCCGGCGCGGCCGACACGCCCGCGCAATTGGTACAGCTGGGCCAGCCCCATCCGATGGGCATCGACCACCACGATGGTGTTCGCGTTGGGGATGTCGAGCCCGGATTCGATGATGGTCGAGCACACCAGCACGTCGGCCTCGCCCTTGACGAACTTCAGCATCACGTCGGCCAGAGTCGACTCCGGCATCTGCCCATGGCCGACCACCACCCTCGCCTGCGGCACCAGCCGCTTGACGCGCTCCTCGGCCTTCTTGATCGTTTGCACCCGGTTGTAGACGTAGAAGACCTGGCCCCCTCGCTGCAGCTCGCGCTGGATCACTTCCTTGATCAGGTCGTCGTCGTCCGCCGTCACGAAGGTCTTGATCGGGAGCCGCTCTTCCGGAGGCGTCTGGATGACGGACAGATCGCGGATGCCGGCCAGCGCCATATGCAGCGTGCGCGGGATCGGCGTCGCCGAGAGCGAGAGGACGTCGACCGAGGCGCGCAGCTGCTTGAGCTTCTCCTTCTGCATCACCCCGAAGCGTTGCTCCTCGTCGAGGATGACCAGGCCGAGGTCTTTGAAGCGCACATCTTTTTGCAGCAGCCGGTGGGTGCCGATCACGACGTCGACCTCGCCGACCATCAAGCGGCGCAGGACGTCGTTCGCTTCGGCATCCGACCGAAAGCGGGAGAGCATGTCCACCTTGACGGGAAACGGTTGGAAGCGATCGCGGAAGGTGAGGTAGTGCTGCTGTGCGAGTACGGTGGTCGGCACCAGGACGCCGACCTGCTTGCCGTCCATGACGGCTTTGAAGGCGGCTCGCACGGCCAGCTCCGTCTTGCCAAAGCCAACGTCACCGCAGAGGAGCCGGTCCATGGGACGCGAGTCCTCCATGTCCGCTTTGATCTCCTCCATGACGCGGATCTGGTCCGGTGTCTCGTCGTAAGGGAACGACTGCTCGAGCTCCTGCTGCCAGGGCCCGTCTTCCGAAAAGGCATGGCCCTCCACGAGCTGCCGCTTCGAGTACAGCTCGAGCAGGTCGCGCGCGACTTCTTCGACCGACTCGCGCACCTTTCGCTTCGCCCGGTCCCACTCGCCCGTCCCGAGCCGCTGCAACTTCGGCGCTGCATCGCCGCCGCCAACATACTTCTGGACCCGCTCGAGATGCTCGACCGGCACGTACAGCTTGTCGCCATCGGCGTACTCGAGCAGCACGTACTCGCGCTCCTGGCCCTCCTCTCCCATCAGTCGCATGCCGGTGAAGCGCCCGATCCCGTGGTCGACATGGACGATCAGGTCGCCGGGCTCGAACTCCAGCTCCCACGTGGCCGAGCGCGCGCGCACCACGCCTCGGCGGACGCGCTGGCGCAAGCCACCGAAGAGGTCGCTGTCGCCGTAGACCTCGAGCTGCTGCGACGGGACGCGGAAGCCCTGCGCTACCGGCTGGTTCCCAAGGACGACGAGGCCCCGCGCCAACGGTGTCTGCGACCAGAGAAAGACGCCGCCGGCTGGGTAGACATCGCGGTCCTCGAGCAGCTCTCGTAGACGAGGTTCCTGCTGGGTCACGATCAGCACGCGCGATTTTGCGCGCGCGTCCGTCCGCACGCGGTCGGAGAAGGCGTCGATCCGGCCGGCATACGCGTCCACCGGCTCGAACCCGAGGTCGAGCGAGCCGAGCTCCGCGCCACGGGCGACCTCCAGCCGGTGCCATCCGCCCGCTGCCTGCCGCAGGCTGTTGATCGACACCAGTCCCGGCCGCAGCCCCTGCGGCAGCTCGCCGCGCTCGATCTCAACCGCGACCAGTTCCTTAAGTTCCTGCTCGCGTTGTTCGGCCTGCGTAAGTGATCGCCGGCCGTCGAGGGAGAGGATCAGGGCGTCCGGTGGCAGATGGTCGAAGAGCGTCGGCTGCGAGGGATCGAGGTAGGCCTGGAAACCTTCGATGCCGTCGAAGTAGGCACCCGATCGTATCCGCTCGACGTCCGCCAGCCACTGGTCGCGTACCTCGGGAAGGGTGCGACTGAAGCCGATCTCACGCAGCGGCCCATCGGCGCCGGCCAAGGCCTCAGCCGTCAGGATGATTTCCGCGGCCGGAAGGATGCGCGCGGTGGCGATGTCGCCGACCGAGCCCTGCGATTCCACCTCGAACTCGCGCAGCGACTCGAGCTCGTCGCCAAAGAATTCGCTGCGGATGGGGCGCCGCCTGTCAGGCGGAAAGCAATCGAGGATACCGCCGCGCAGGCTGAACTCGCCACGACCCTGGACCAGCGGCTCCCGCCGGTACCCCAGGGTGGTCAAGCGGCGCACCAGGTCACCGACCAAGTACGTTTGCCCTGGCGTGAGCGTGAAGCCCCAGCGTTGCAGCGCCTCGCGCGCCAGCGTCGGTCGCGTCATCGCCATCCAGGAGGTAAAGCAGACGACCGGTTCGCCGGCACCGAGCGCATCGATCGCCTCCAGCCGCCGTCGGACGGTTTCTTCGTCCGGCGCGAGGCGATCAAAGGGGAGCGTCTCGACCGCTGGAAAGACGACGGTCCGCACGTCGTCGCGGAACCAGGCGCCCGCTTCCTGGAACGTTCCTTCAGGGTCCGGCACGAGCGCGAGCACCGGCCGGCGGGCGCGCATCGCGAGCCAAACGGCGAAGACCGGGAGCGCGCTGGAGGGAAGGCCGTGGGTGTCGAGGGTGCCGGTGGGCGCGTTCCACCACCCCTCGAGCCGGTCGCGGGCTGGGAGGGTGTCGAGCAATTCGAGCAGGGTCTGCGTCATCGCGTTCGAACCATGCAAAAATGCGCCCTCGGCACCGAGCCGGGGCGTGCGCACGTCAGCTTACCATCGCTTCCCTGACTTGAAACGCATCGAATCTAATCAGCGCGCCCCGATGTGGAAAGGCGCGCGTGAAGGTCATCTGCGGCGGCGCAGCGTGTACCAGTGCGAGCCAAACGGATCGGTGCCCGGCCTCGCCTCGACCAGTTCGAAGTCCGCGAATAGAGCCCGCACCTCATCGGGCCTGATCCCCTTCGGAAAGAATCGGCGGCGGCGCGCTTCCGGCTGGCGTCCGAACGCATAGAGCAAGTAGGTTGCGCCGGACCGCATCAGTTGGGTGATCTCGCGTGCATATGCCGGCTGGGCGGCCTCCGGTAGCGAGTGAAAGCACCCCTGGTCGAAAAGCAGGTCGAAGCCCGGCTCGATCGGAAGCTCGTGCAACCGAGTGACGTCGCCCACCAGAAAGGAGACGCAGAGGCGGGCAGCGGAGGCCTTTGCGCGGGCGACGCGAATCGCCCTGGGGACGAAATCGACGCCGGTGACCTGCCAACCCTTGGTCGCCATATAAACGGTTGTCGTCCCGGTGCCGCAACCGAGGTCGAGCGCCCGGCCGACGGGCAGTTGACGCGCGCCCTCGATGACATCGACCAGCTCCGGCGGCGAGACGCCACTGTCCCACGGGGTGAACCCCCTTCGGTACATCAGCCGGAAGAGCACGTTGGAGATCAGACTCAAACCGGTTCCCAGGCCAGCTTAGGGCCGGCCGGCGTTACGAGGGACTGGCGAAGCCGTAATCGAGCAGGGCGGCCGCCTCGTCGAAGTTGCGAGGGGACGCCAGCAGAACCACCATCAGATGGCGGCCATCACGCGTGGCGGTGGCGATCAGGCAGCCACCGGCATGACCCGTCCAACCGGTCTTGAGCCCGGTGGCGCCGGGGTATTTACGGATCAGATCGTTGAGGTTGTACAGCCCGTAGGCGTGGTGGGTAGCGGTCGCCGGCAAGGTCAGGCTGGGCACTGCCGCCATCGCCGCGACCTCCGGGAACCGCCGCACCAACTCGGTCGCCGCGGTGGCGAGGTCGCCGGCCGAAGTGTAGTGGCCGGGATCGTCGAGACCGATCGGGTTGACGAAGTGCGAATCGGCCATGCGCAGCGCTGCCGCCCGGGCGTTCATCAGTGCGATGAAGGCCGCTCGCGGCATGGCGGCCTCGGACAGGGTGATCGCGGCGTCGTTTCCCGAATTCAGGAAGAGACCGTAAAGAAGCTCGCGCACCGTCAGCGTCTCCCCTACGCGCAGTCCCATTCGCGTCGAATCCCAGGGGAGCTGGTTGATCGACGGCGGGACGGTAACCATCTGGTCGAGACGAAGGTGGTCAAGGGCGACGAGCGCCGTGACGACCTTGGTCAGGCTAGCGGGAGCATGGCGCCCATGCGGGTCGAGCTGAAACAGGGTCTTGCCGCTGTCGATGTCGAGCAGGATGGCTGACCGCGCTTTGATAGCGGGCGGCGGTGACGCGGGACGGGCCAGCTCGTAGAGCTCGACCGTGTTCGACCCGGTCGCCGGAAGGCGCGATTCGGCCGCGACCGGCATCAGCAGCGCGAGTATCAGCAGCCAGATCCGCATCTGCGGACCAAAGAACCACGCGCGGCACACTCACGCAAGGGCCGTGCGGACCAACGACATCGCCGCGATCCGCGTCAAGCGGCGGCCGCGGCGTCGCCTCGAAGGTCATCGAGGACCGGGGCATCGTCGTCGCCCACGCCATCCTCGGCGGCAACCGCGGCAGGGCGGCGCAGCATCAGCATCGCGACGAACCAGGCCATGCCGATCGCGATCAAGATGTCACCGGCACTGGCGATGCCGGGAAACGGCGGCGGCAGCGTGAAGCGATCATCCAGCCAGGCGAAGTTCGTGCCGGGACCGGCGAGGACGTAGGTGTTGGCGCTCCTGCTCACCGCCCCCATCACGTCGTAGCCTTCAACCGGCATCCGTCCTCCATTCGCCGCGCGGACGACCTCGTTGCAATAGGCCCCGAGGGAACCGCAGGCGATCGGGTAGATCCCCCGCCAGACGGCCCAGATCCCGGCGACGACGGCCAGGCCGAGTGGCAGCAGCCATGAGAACGGGTCCGGTGTAAACCCGCTGAGCAAGAGGATGCTCCCGGCGGCCACCAGCGGCCGCACTGGAACCGGCGCAGCCGGCGCGAGGACCCGGCTCGCCCGGCCGCCGAAGAGGAAGCCCGTGAAGATCCCGGCGACCGTGGTGAGCGCCCCGTCGGCAACTTTCAGGGCAGCCGGCTGCAGCCAGGAGGTGCGCCAGGCCAGGGCGAGCAGCGCCCCCGCCAGCAGCAGCGAGACTGCCAGCCGCCTGTGGACGGAAAGGGCAAGCTGGAGATCGGTCCCGGTCAGCGTTGCCTGCAGCCGAGCGCTGAGCACCGGTCCCAGCGCGTAGTACACGGCCATCAAGGCCGCGGTCGCCGCCAGGAAATGCGGCGTGTCGCCAAAGCCGACCAGCCGGAAGGTGAACGCCCCCACGACGGCCGCGAGGATCCACTGCGCGGTTGCGGTCAACTGCGTCGACCAGGTCTGACCCTTCAGGAGGCTGCCGAGCGGTGCGGCCATGACGGCGACCATGAGGGTGATCTCAGGATGGCGCCGAAACACGATGATGGCGGCGAAGAGTGTGATCTTGGGGAGCTCGCCCCAGCGGGCGTCCTCCTTCGAGCCGAGCACGAAGTCGTCCACGATGCACATCCCGATGAAGCTGATCCAGGCCCATGGCGCCGGGTAGGGCTGCGCCGGCAGCACCCAGCCGGCGATCGCGGCGAGCAGGAGGGCGAGGCCCGCAATCCACAGGAGGACGCGAATCGATCGGGCGTTGACGTGACGGTGCAGGGAACCCAAGGCTGGCGAGAGTGCAACGGCAGCGATGAGGCCGCCTTTTGCGTGCTTTACGCTACGGGGCGATGTTCCGCCGCAAACCCGCCCTGCCGTCGCCGTCGGACCGCTGGCTCGTCATCGGGCTGGGGAATCCCGGCCGGGAATACGAGCGGTCCCGGCATAACGTCGGCTTTCTGGTCGTCGACGAGCTGGCTCGGCGCCAGGCCGCCCGGGTCACCGACCGGGCGGCGAAGTCGCTGACCGGTCGCATCCGGGTCGGCGACCGGGAGCTGGTGCTCGCCAAGCCGCAGACCATGATGAACCTCTCTGGGGTTGCGGGTAAAGCGCTACGGGCAAAGTACGGCGTGCCCCTGGAGCGCACACTGGTTATCCACGACGAGCTCGACCTCCCCTTCGGCCGGCTGCGCATCCGCAAGGGCGGCAGCTCGGCCGGCAACCACGGGATGGACTCGCTGATCGCCTCCTTTGGCAGCAAGGACTTCATCCGTTTTCGGGTCGGCATCGGCCGTCCTCCGGGCAACGGCGTCGACTACGTGCTGAGCCCCTTTACCGCGGCCGAGCAAGCCCAGCTCCCCGACATCGTGTCCCGTGTCGCCGACGCCGTGCTCGTCACGACCGAGCATGGCCTCGAGCGCGCGATGACCGAGTTCAATCGCCTCTAGACACGAAGAAGACGAGGACGGCGAGGCCGGCCACCCCGGTCAGCACGCCGCCAAGCCAGACCGCCGCGGACGGGCCCAGGAAGTGCGCGACGATGGCGGCGAAGACATTGCCGATCGGCGTCACCCCGATGAACAACATCGAGTAGAGACTCACCATGCGACCCTGCATCCGGTCCGGAGACCGCACCTGCACGAAGGTGTTGGTGCCGATCGAGTAGACGGCAAACGCCCATCCGATCACGAGCAGCAACAGGATCGCCTGCGTGAAGTCGGGAACGATCAGGAACAGTAGCTCCATGCCGGCGATGAGCAGCCCGCCCATCACGATCCGGCGCGGCTCGAGCAGGAACGAACCGCCGAACGTCATGGTGAGCGCGCCTATCAAGGACCCCACCCCCTGCGCGGCAAACAGATAGCCGAGCGTGTCCGCGTTGGCGTGCAGGACGACGCGGGTGAACAAGGGTAGCACCAGGTTGAAGTTCGCACCGAATGTGCCGGCGACGAACAGCAGCGCAAAGAGTCCGGCAAGAGCGGGGGTGCGCGCGACGTAGCGCAGGGCCTCCCCGATCAGCTGCAGCGCCGTCTGCGGGGGACCGGCCATTAGTGGCCGGCGGCGAATGGTGAGCAGCGCCGCGATCACGCCCAGGTAGGTGATGGCGTTGATCCAGAAGCAGGCTGCCACGCCGAGCGTCGCGATCACGATGCCGCCCAGCGCCGGGCCCACGATACGGGCGAGATTGAAGGCCACGGAGTTCAAGGCGACAGCGCTGACCAGCTCGCCCCGACCGACCATTTCGAGGACGGTCGCCTGGCGCGCGGGGAAGTAGAGCGCCTGGTTCACCCCCAGGGCGGCGGCCAGAAGAAGGACGAACGGCAACGTGATGGTGTGGGTGGCCGTGAGCACGGCATACAAGGCGGCGCCCACCAGCGAGGCGAGCTGGGTGAGCAGCAGCACGTCCCGGTGGGCAAAGCGATCGACAAGGGTGCCCGCGTAAAGGCCGAAGACCAGCACGGGTCCGTAGCTGAAGACCCCAAAGAGCGCGAGGGCCAACGCCGAGTTATGCGACAGTTGAAGGACGAGCCAGGCGGCCGCCACCGATTGCATCCAGGTGCCGACGACGGACACCGCCTGCCCGATGAAATAGCGGCGGAACTCGGGGTACTGAAGCGCGGAAACCTGCACGACCGCGCGGCGGCGCGGCTCGACGGCAGTCGGAGTGGCGATGGTGCTCAGTTTACTTGCGCGCAGCCCAGCTCAGACCGCGGCCAGGGCCTGCATCAACTCATTGAACTGCGCCGTCGCCTGCCCCTGCGCATGATGGAGGACGATTGGGATCCGCCGCTTGCTCGCCGCTGAAAACTCGTCGCGTTGATAGAGGATCATCGCCGCCACCTCCATCTTCAGGGCCGCCGCAACTTCGGTGCGGCTCAACTGCAGGCTGCCGTGCGCGTTGGAGATGACCAGCCGGATGCGGTGGCTGAGGATGCCGGTCTCGTGTAAGCGGTCGAGGAATTGCCGGGTGAGGTCGACGCAGATGACTTCCGGCTCGACGACGATCAGGATGACGTCGGCCTCTCGTAAGAGCGGCGGCGCGAATGGCGAGGGCTGGTTCCCCAAGTCGACGACGATGGTCGCCGCGAGCCCGCGCAGCGAAGTGGCGAAGCTGCTGACCGCCTCCGGTGTCACGGTGCGGAATAGGGAGCCCCGGCGAACGCCGGGCAGCAGCCGAAGCGGCACCTGCGGGTTGCGCATCAGGTAGTTCGATAGGCGGTGGACACTGGTCGCGCCGTCGCTGAGCACCTCCCCCCAGGCCCAGCGATCGGGGACCTCGATGTTGAGCATGCTGCCGAGGGTGCCCACCGGCACCGCCAGGTCGGCGAGCAGCACGGCGTCCGCACCTTTGCCGACGGCGTGCAGGGCGGCCAGGTTCATGGCGACGGTGCTGGTGCCGATCCCACCTTTGGCGCCCGCAACGGCGGTGAGCCGACCCGCGCCTGCGATCCGCTTTGGCGGAGCCGGGCGCCGCGCTCGAGCATCGCCTTGATGCGAGTCACCAGCTCGCGCGACTCGACCGGCTTGACGAGGTAATCGTCTGCTCCGAGCTCGAGTGCCCGAACCTTTCGATCGAGCTCGTCGAGGGCGGAGAGGACGACGATCTGGATGTCGGCGCCGGCCGGGCCCTTGCGAATCCGTTCGCAGACCATGAAGCCGTCGACCTCGGGCATCATCAGGTCGACGAGGACAAGGTCGGGCCGCTCTTTCTCGACCAACGCCACGCCTTCGTTTCCACCGGTGGCCGCCTGCACGTCGAAGCCGGCCGCGCCGAGCAGTGTCTGCAGGTACGCCCGGTTCGGCGCCTCGTCGTCGATGACCGCGATGCGCCCGGTCACGACGCTGTAACGCTCAGCCCCGGATTTTGCCTGCGGACTCGCTGGACGGCTGTGATGAAGATCGCGGCGCCGATCACGAACGGTCCGCCCCCGACTGGGAGCCGTAGCCGCGATGGACCGAGCCCCAGCTGGAACGCAAGCGGTACCCCGACCACGGCCAGCGCCACCCACGCGCCACCCACGGCGGCGAGGATCTTACTGAGCCGGCTCACGAAAGGGCCGGTCGGCCCCCCAGGATTTACCGTCACAGCCGTCGTGACGAGGCAGGCCAGCACGATAACGATGGAGAACATGACGTGATAGCCGATCACGACGAGAGGAAGAGGACTGAATGCGGACCAATAGATCAGCGCTTGCTGGTTCGAGAGGCCCAGCACGATCTCCAGAAACAAGGTGGGGATGAAACTGATGGCAAAGTTTGCGAGCACGATGGGAACGATGACGCCACCGCCAAGAAAATGTAGTGGGACAACCCTCTCTTTCACGTCCTTGGTTTTGCCACCGGGGTCACGCAGTGGCACCTTGCGCACGCCCTCAAACACCAGGACCGCCGAGGCGAGGAGAACGATCGAAGTCACCACATAGATGGCGACGATCGTTGGTAAGGCCGGGTCGCCACGATCCGTGGCAACCCAGCTGGCAACGTGATGCGCTCCCTGCAACAGGATCTGTACTCCGTACAGGAACCAAACGCCATAACCCGCGGGCTCGCCGAATCGATCGATCACGCGGCCCAGCCCGAAGAGCAACATGGTGCCGAGCAGGAGGCCAAAGATACTCACAAGCCCGGCGGTCGAGGTCAGGGTGACGCTGCGACCGCCAACGAAGAGCAGGACCAGACCGAAGGCGCGGGCCAGCGCGAGTCCCGCCGTGAGCCACGCCAGGGTTCGCCACATCCATCGCTGGTCCCGGTGCACCTTTTCTAAATTGCCAGTGCTGGCGGCCCACAGCCAGAAGATGATGAATGCGTTCAGGAACGAGTTGAGTCCCAACGCCACGACACTCTCCTGCTCCAGTGGGTTCCCGAGGAGCAGCGCGAGCAGACCGCCGTCGGTAACCAGCCGCCCAAAAGAGAGTCTGAGGTCCACAAGACCAGCAACCGGGAGCGGAATGGCGGCGAGGATTCTCCAGAACGCAAGACAGATCAACGTGATCGCGAGACGCGGCCAGAGGGCGACGAGACCTCGCCAGGCTGCGCCCATCGTTAGATCGCCAGGCCGACGTACTCCAGGTCGCGCCAGATTTGGCCGTCTCGAACGTCGACGACGCTGACCGAAGGCTGGCGAACTTTCCCCATGAGACCCGTGTAGGTCCATTCGCCAATAACGACCACGGTGTCGCCTTCCGTTACGAGCCGCTCGACCTCAAAGGTAACGTCCGGCGTGCGCGCCACGGCCTGGCGGCTCAGCAGGACGAATGCCTCCCGGCCGAGGATCGGCTCGGGCACCCCGGGCGTTCGGTGGACGACGTCGGGATGCAGCCGCCGGGCAAAGCCATCCCAGTCCCGCGCGCGCAGCGCATCGAGAGCCGCCTTCACGACGTCCGCGGCCGGGGTCACGAGAGATGAAGGATATGGCGCGCAAACAGAAGGGCGCCGACCAGGGCGGCACCACCCGCCGCGACCAGCACCGCCGCCGCGGCAACGTCCTTCGCCCGTCCGATCATCGGGTGGTGCTCGGGCCACGCGTAGTCGATGAGCACCTCCAACGTCGTGTTGAACAGTTCGGCCGCTATCACGACCGCGAAGCACAGCACGAGTCCGACGAATTCGATGGCGGTGAAGCGAAAGAGCAGCGCCGCGACCAGCACGACGAACGCGACGAGGAGGTGCACGCGCAAGTTCGCCTGCGACGTGAGTGCCCAGGCAAAGCCGCGCCCCGCGTGGCGAAAGCTGTAGAGCGTGCGCCGAAGGTCGAAACGACGCGCTCGGCCTGGGCTGCCAATCCGTTCTGCCTCGAACTCGGCGTCGGAGTGCGGTGTCACGCCGCTCCGGCCAGGATTCGCTTGGTCAGCGCGGTCATGGTGGCCTCCTCCTCGTCCTCGGCGTGGTCATAGCCGAGCAAGTGCAGGAAGCCGTGCACCGCGAGGAGGCGCACTTCGTCATTGACTGGGTGACCAGCCTCTTTAGCCTGCCGCCGCGCGCGGGGCACGGAGATCACGATGTCACCCAACCAATCTTCGGTGCCGGGCGGCGCCTGAAAGCGCTGGTCGGTCGGCTGCTCGCGGGCGGCGAAGGCGAGCACGTCGGTCGGCTCGTCGAGCCCGCGATAGCGGCTGTTGTACTCGCGCAGATGCTCATCGCCGGTGAGGGTCACGACGGTGACGGTCTGATCGGCTAGGTTCATCGTCCGCGCCGCCGTCTGCAGGACCACCTTCAGCCCATCCAGATCCACTCCTGAAGCGATGGACGCGGGACCCAAACGGCTCATCTGGATGAGCACGGCACCATCGTACCCGCGCCGGGGCGGTTACGCCGTCGGTTTCTGGGGGGTCGTGTCAGGGCGCCCAGCGATATAGCGGAGCCCGATCAAGCCGGCCGCCAGCAGCACCCAGACCAGAAGGATCCAATCCTGCGGTACCTCCGACCGGCGCCCGAGGTCGGCCGCCAGGGCGTCGGCAAAGATGAATGCTCCGATCAAAAGCAGGCCGCCGCCCTCCATCCTGGTGCGCGCCTTGCCCGGGTCACCGCCGCGACGCAGGAATTTCGGCACCTTGCCGAAGCCGATCATCGAGACGGCGGGGATGATCACGGCGGCAGCCGCGACGTAGGCAAGCACGATCACCGAGCCGGAAAGCAGCACTATGGTAAATATCGCGGTGGGGGCTCGAAGATTGCACCTGTACGTGATGGCGGACGACGCCAGCCTGGGCTACCGAGCGGGCCGCTTCGCCGGCCGGCTCTTTTACCTGGCGATCATCCCGGTATTCGTGATCGCCTGGATCTACTGGCTGAGCGGCCGTCGCGGCCGCACCCGATGCCCTTCTCCCACGCCATCTCCCGCTGGTGGGTCTGGGTCGGCGGGCTAGTAACCGGCCTCCTCTTGCTGGTCGCGGTCGGCTTCGCATTCGCCGCTCCGGCGGCTCAACGCCAGGCCGCCCTCGAAGCAAGCGCAAGTCCGGTCCCCGAGCCGATCGTGCCGAACGGTTGGACGCTCGACCGCGATGCTGCCGATGGCTTCGAAATGGCCGTTCCCAACACCTGGGTTTCCGCCCGAGCCGATTCCCACTTCGATATCGACGTGGCTGTGATCACCCAGGCGCATCCCGATGCGGCCGACGTCCTGCGCCGTCTCAAGCAGGCGATGTCCGGCAAGGGCTTGAAGTTCGTTGCCCTCGACCCAACCCAACCATCGGGTTATTACACCAACGTTCTCATCCTGGCCTACGATGCCGGCGTCGGCCCCTCACTCGATGCCGCTGCCAGCGATTACGCCGGCGGGCTGGAGCAAAACAGCCAGGTCGCCAAACCGGTCACCAGGCAGCGGGTCAGCCTCCCGCCGGCCCGGCGGTTCGGGTGGAAGACCATGCGACGGGCAGCATCGCGTTTTCGCAGATCTTCTATATGTTGCTCCGCCCGAAGAACGGGAAGTCGCTCGCGTTCATCCTGATCCTGAGCAGTGCCACCGATCAGATGCCGACGACGCAGCCGATCATCGAGCAGGCGGCGAAAACGTTCCGTTTCGTCGACTGAGACGGCTCGGCGGCGAGCCGCTCATTTACGACGGGCTGGGACGAGGCCTCGTCGCGGGTCGAGGTAGCGGAATCGTCTTATCCTCCGCATCGAGCGTCCCATCGTGTCCGCCGCCCGTGGTGTCGACCGCGGCTCCCCCCGTCGCCGCTTCACCCACCGCCGCGGGATACTCGATGCGGGCGTGGTAGATGCTGACCACCATGTTCGCCATCGCCTCCTCCACCAGGTGGAGGTCGCGGAAGGACAAATCGCATTCATCGAGCTGGCCGTCGCGGACGAATCCCTGGAGCATGCGGTGCACGTGGTCCCGGATCCCTTCCGTGCTCCGATCCTTGAGGGTTCGGGCTGACGCCTCGACCGTGTCGGCGATCATGACGATGGCCGCTTCTTTCGAGCGCGGACGGGGGCCGGGATAGCGGAAGTCGTCCTCGCGGACATCGAGCCCCTGCTCGAGCGCCTGCCGGTAGAAATAGCGCTTGACCGTCGTCCCCTGGTGCTGCTGGACGATCTCCCGGATGGTGGTTGGGAAGTGATACTGCTTGAGCAGCTCCACGCCTTCGGTGACATGAGCATTGAGGATGTCCGAGCTGGTCGTGGGCGACAGATTCTCGTGGATGTTCCCGATGTCCGCCTGGTTCTCGACGAAGAAGTGAGGGCGCCGGATCTTGCCGATGTCGTGGAAGTAGCAGCCGACTCTCGCGAGCACCGGGTTGGCTCCGACCGCCTCCGCCGCGGCCTCGGCCAGGTTGGCGGCCACGATCGAGTGGTTGTACGTCCCCGGCGCGCTCACCATCAACCGCTTCAAGAGCGGGTTGTTCGGCGTCATCAATTCCAGGAGCTTCATCGGGGTAATGACGCGGGTGATCTCGCCCAGGAAGGTGAGGGACCCCGCCGCGATCAGGGCCGAGACCAGCCCGTTGATGAGGGCGAGCCCACCGATGGTCAGAATCTCGTCGAGCGATTGGTGCCGCTCGATCAGCGAGAGCGAGACCAGCGTCACGAACTGGGCGCCGGCGACCAGGATGCCGGCGGTGACCCATTGGCCGAGCCGCTCGAGCCGGTGGACATAGATCGAGCCGATCGCTCCACCCAGGAAGCCGACCAGGGTGAGCGGCAGCACATTGTCGGCGACGATGCCGGTCAGCAAACCCACGGCCATGGCGACGATGATGCCCAGGCCGGTATCCATCAAGGCGGCAACCAGGAGGGGCACGGCGGCCATCGGCACCAGGTACTGGGTGTTGGGGTTGATGGGGACGACCAGTTTGGCCACCAGCAGCAGGACCAGCATCAAGCCGCCGAGGGTCGCGAGCTGTCGCGGGTCGCGGAGGATCGCCGGCCGGAATTGCATCAGGTAGCCCAGGGCGACCGCGAACAGGATGATGACCAGCATGAACACGGCGAGGATGCGCGCCCAATCCGTCTTCGGCGCCAGCAAGCCGACCGCCTGGGCTTCCTCGAGCTGGAATGGGGTCACGAGGTCGCCGTAGCGGATGATGGTCTGTCCCTGGCCGAGGGTCACGAAGACCGGGGGCACGGCGTCGCTCGCCTGTTGTCGCTTGAGCGCGGTCTCGGCCTGCAGGTAGTTGACTTTCAAATTGGCCCGGACCAGGGTGGCCACCACCGAGGCGCCGGTCGCATCCAGCTTGAGGGCGGCCGCCCGCGTCTGCGCCGTGTCCGAGGCGCTCTTGAGGGTGTCGGCCTTGATGCCGTTGCTCTCGAGCTGCTGCAGGATGTCGCCCCCACTCTTGAAGACGGTCGCCACCGTGCCCTCGTCCGCCTGGAGAAGATACTGCCGCTGGGCATCGCTGAGCTGCGGCTCCAGCAGACTCAGCTGTGCCGAACGGTCAGGCCCGGAGCTTGATGAGCGGCGGAGGTCGGCAACTTTGGTCGCCAGTGAATCGATCGCCTGGCGTTGCTGGATGCTGACTGAGCCATCGAACTGGTCTGGCACCTGTGTCGCGGCGGCGGCCCGCGCCTCGTCGCGTCTGGTCTGGCTCTCGTAGCGCACCGACCGTTGCGAGACGACGTCCTGGCTGGACACTTCGCCCGCCCGCAGGTTGAGCCGGTTTGGCAGGAAGTTCTGGGCGACCACCAGGGCCGTCGCCAGCGCCAGGATCAAGGTGATGGCTGCAGGCCGAAGGTAGGGCGGCCAGCGCCTTCCCGCGCCGATATGCCCCAACCGAAGGTCGCGGGCGAAGAGCCGCCCGCGCCGCCGGAGTTGTTCGATCGCCGATGAGCTGCGCTGCCTCATCTGTTCAGCAGGGATCGTCTCCCCTTAGGGCGGGCCGATTACGTCGTGCGAGCCCGCCGCTTACGCGCCGCCGCGATCTTCTTCTTGCGCTTTACGCTGGGCTTTTCGTAGTGCTCACGCCGGCGAACCTCGGAGAGAACACCGTTCTGCTTGATCTTCTTATTGAAGCTTGAAGCGGCGTAGGGCGCTCTCGAAGGTCTCGTTCTCGCGGACCTTGATCTCCGACAACTGGATTGCACCCCCTCTGCCCGGAGTCCATTGTTGGGCAGAAGTATAGCCGCGCTCGAGTTTAGGCGTCAACACAAACTCCGAGTTCAAAGTCGCCAGTTTTCCCTCCCGTTTCGGGGCGGGCAGGGTCGGGCGTCACGGCAGTCCGACAACCCGGTCGCACTCGGGCCCGCCCCGCGCACAACCGTGTAACGGGCGCCGGGGCGCCGCGATGGCCCCCTTTCAGGCTGCGTTGATCTTGCTAGAGGACCGCATTCCTCAAGGAGGTCGCCCCGTAATGTTCACGATCCTGACGACGTGGATCAGCGAACGAATCATCACGGTCACCGCGGTGAGCGTGCTGACCGTCGCGGCTGTCCCCACGACCCTGGTCATCGTTTCGCACGACGACCACAACACCATCGCCGTCGTCCAACCGGCCGATGAGCACTCGAAGGTGGTGCTGGTGAGCACCGTGAAGAAGGCGGGCGATGCCGTCATCGCCAAGCTCAACACCGCCGAAAACGGCTGCACCACGCAGGTGACGCAGGCGGTTTCCACCTCGAAGGTCGCGGCCAAGGTCCAGCCGGCGCTGGCGACCGCGAAGTCGCAGATCCACGGCAGCGTCCTGCCGATCGTCACCGCCATCAAGGCGGACGAGGATCGCTTCGCCCACCTCAAGTTCGTGACACCGCAAGACGAAGAGAATGAGCTCGCCGAGCTCAATACAATCGCGATCATCGCCCTGGGCGATGGTCACTCGAGCGGTACGGTTACGGTGACCTGCCAGACCGTCTTGATCACGATCACGGAGACGATCCAGATCACGATCACGCAGACGGTACCCTGCACGACGCCGCCCGACGAGCGCGACGGCGACTAACGGCTGACTATGCTGAAGGGCGGGAGCGCGGCTCCCGCCCTTTTTTCTTTGGAAGAGCCAGCCGCCAAGGACCTGTACCCGGGCACCTTCAGCCGCCATGCGGCGGCGTACAAGCAGCGCCTCGACGAGGTCATGGCTCGCAGCGAATCCCGCGGCCGGGCCGCCGTCATCGACTGGGTCAACCCAACCCCAGGGAAGCGGATCCTCGACCTGGCCTGTGGGCCCGGCACGCTGAGCTATCGCCTCGCTCGTGACGTATCGCCTGAGGGCGTGGTGGTCGGGATCGACCTAGCCCCGGCATGATCGAGCTGGCCCGCCGGGAGGCCCCACCCGGCTTACCGGTGCGTTTCGAACTGATGGATATGGAAGACCTGCGCTTTCAGGATGCCTCCTTCGATGCGGCCGTGTGCGGCCACGGGCTTCAGTTTGTCCCCGACCTCCGGCGGGCGCTGACTGAGGCGCGGCGCGTCGTGATCGCCGGCGGGCGGTTCGCGGCGAGCGTGCCGGTCGATCCTTCACAACCCAGTGAGGCGCAAGCCATCCTCGAGCGGGCGGTCGGCGGCCACCTGCCGCCGGCGCCGAAGGCGCGCGATCAGTTCAACACGCGACGGACGGTTGAGGACGAGGGTGCCTTCGCCGCCGTCGCACGGCAGGCCGGCTTTGCCGAAGCCAGCGTCGTGCGCTTCGAGGAGTCGACCACCTGGACGAGCCCGCAACACTTCATCGAGATGGCCGCGGGGTGGTGGTCGATGGCCGTCCGCCTCGACGCCATACCCACGGCGGAACGAGCAGGGATCCTGGCGCGCGGGGTCCACGCAATCGAGGCCGAGCTCGGCACGGGACCGCTGCAGATCGCGGGCGCGACCAACGTGCTGCGGGCGACCCTGTGATCGAGCTACCAGAGCTCGCCGCCGATCAGGATGTAAACGATCGGCCCAATCCCCCCACACGATGAGGAGGAGCTTCATGGCGGCATGGTACCGACCGCGAGCACCCGAAGGCTGTCGGGCGTGAGCGGCTCACCGCTCCAATCACCGTAGAGGTCGACGCGCCCGAAGCCCGCGCGCCGCATGATCCCGCTGACATCGCGTCCGTCGTACAGCCGGATCGCGTGGAGGTTGACCTCGGTGTCGTTGGGGGTGGTCACCGTTCGTTCGACGACCATTCGCCGCGCGGTACGGTCGAGGGAGCGCCGCTCCACGACCGCGGCCTGGCCGACGGTGAACCACTCTCGTTCCTGAAACCTGGCCATCAGGCGCTCACCGTTGATCACCTCGAGGAGGAAGCGCCCGCCGGGGACGAGCATCGCCGCCGCGGCGTCCACCACCTTCCGATCGTCCGCCTCATCAGCAAAGTAGCCAAGGCTGGTGAAGAGATTGAGGACGACATCGAAGCGCTCGCCCGCAATCGGGTGCCGCATGTCGCCCTCGAGCCAGTGAAGTCGGATGCCATCGGCCCGGGCGCGCTCTTCCGCCACCTTCAGGAGGAAGGGCGACAGGTCGACGCCGGTGACGTCATAGCCGCGGCGTGCCAGCTCAATCGCGTGCCGGCCCTGGCCGCACGGGAGATCGAGGATGCGTAGCGGCGGCCGCAGGGCAAGCAGGGCTTCGAGCCGATCGATCTCGACTGGTGTCCGCTCAGCCAGATAATCGTCGTAGAGGGCAAGGTACCCTGGCCCGAACCAGCTCCGCCACCATTCTGAATCCGGCTCCACCATCCTCTATATATAAGGGCCAGCACGACGATGGGCGAACCGCACCCGCATCCCGATCATCTGTGGCGCAACCCGGAGCCCAGGCGCGCGTACGAGGTCGTCATCGTCGGCGCGGGCGGCCATGGCCTGGCCACGGCCTACTACCTCGCGAAGAATCACGGCATCACCGACGTCGCCGTGCTGGAGCGCGGCTGGCTGGCGGGTGGCAACATGGCCCGCAATACCACGGTCATTCGCTCGAATTACCTGTGGGACGAGAGCGCCGCGATCTACGAGCACTCGCTCAAGCTCTGGGAACACCTTTCCGATGAGCTCGATTACGACATCCTGTTCAGCCAGCGCGGCGTGCTCAGCCTGGTACACAGCCTGGGCGACCGCCGCGAAGGGCTGCGGCGGGTCAACGCGAACCGGCTGAACGGGATCGATGCGGAATGGCTCACGACCGCGGAGGTCAAAACCTTCTGCCCGATCGTCAACGTCTCGCCCGACGTCCGCTACCCGGTGATCGGCGGCACGCTGCAGCGACGGGGCGGGATCGCCAAACACGACTACGTTGCCTGGGGCTTCGCGCGTAAAGCGGATGAGATGGGGGTCGACCTGATCCAGAACTGTGAGGTCACCGGTTTCGACCTCGAGGGCGGTCGAGTCCGCGGCGTGCACACCAACCGCGGGTTGATCGCGGCGAACAAGGTCGCGCTCTGCGCCGCCGGTCATTCGACGGTGCTGGCGGACATGATCGGCCTCGACCTCCCGATCCAGAGTCATCCCCTTCAGGCTCTCGTCTCGGAAGTGCTCGAACCAGTCCTCAACTGCGTCGTCTTGTCGAACGCGGTTCACGTCTACGTCAGCCAGGCGCATAAAGGCGAGCTGGTCATGGGCGCCGGGATCGATCCCTACAACTCCTATGCCCAACGCGGCTCTCCCCACGTCATCGAATACCAGTTGGCGGCCGCCTGTGAGCTGTTCCCGATTTTCAGCCGCGCGCACGTGCTGCGGACCTGGGCGGGCATCGTCGACGTGTCGCCCGACGCCTCGCCGATTCTGGGACTGACGCCGATCGAGAACCTCTTCATCAATTGCGGCTGGGGCACCGGCGGATTCAAAGCGACACCGGGAGCCGGCTGGGTCTATGCGCACACCATCGCGCACGGCGAAGCGCATCCGCTGAACGCGCCCTTTACGCTCGAGCGCTTCACCAGCGGCGCATTGATCGACGAGCATGGCGCCGCGGCCGTGGCGCACTAGCCGTGCTGATCCCCTGCCCATGGTGCGGCGACCGCGAGGACATCGAGTTCAAGTACGGCGGCGCGGCACAGGTCGCCTATCCGACGGATCCGGAGTCGACCGACGATTCGCACTGGGCACGCTACCTCTTCTACCGGCCCAATCCAAAGGGAACGATGGCCGAGCGCTGGGTGCATACCGCTGGCTGCCGGCGCTGGTTCACCGTGGTTCGCGACACGGTGACCCACACGATCACGCCGGCATGAGCCGGCTGGCTTCGGGCGGCCGCATCGACCGCGCTCGGCCGATTCGCTTCAGCTTCAATGGCACGCCATACCGTGCATACGAGGGCGATACCCTGGCGTCGGCGCTGCTGGCGAACGACGTGCGGGTGATCGCCCGCAGCGTGACCTACGATCGCCCTCGCGGCATCTTCTCGGCAGGTATCGAGGCACCGAACGCGCTCGTGCATGTCGGCCACGAAACCATGCTTCGCGCCACGCAGGTCGAGCTGGTCGATGGGCTCGAGGCGATCGGCCTGAATGGCCGCGGGCGGCTGAGCTCCGAGCCCGACGCCGGCCGCCACGACAAGGTGTACGCCCATTGCGAGGTGCTGGTCATCGGAGCCGGTCGAGCCGGCATCACGGCAGCGCTCGAGGCCAGCCAGACAGGCGACCGGGTGATCCTGGTCGATGAGCAGGCGGAACCGGGCGGGCGGCTATTGGGTGCCGGCTGGAACGATTGGCTCGAGACCAGTCTCACGACCCTTCGCGCACAACCGGACGTCCGGCTCATGACCCGGGCGACGG
>WNEZ01005146.1_pt1 | contig 21151 bp, 15 predicted proteins | sample 5400521 | NCBI WGS metagenome assembly WNEZ01 (sample SAMN13153339, study PRJNA577476) | soil metagenome | isolation source: 120 cm saprolite under Douglas fir tree site 2 hole 1 replicate 1 | place: USA:California | collected 2015-04-18 | reverse complement strand
AACGGCCGCAACCGGGCCGAACGTCTCGTCCTTGAACACTGTCATCTCAGGAGTCACATTGGTCAGGATGGTTGGCTCGTAAAAGTAGCCTTTCCCTTCGCGTGCCTTGCCTCCAATCAAAACCCTGGCACCCTGCTGGATCGATTGTTGCACCTGTTGATCGAGCGTCTCCCGCAGGTCTTTGCGAGCCACAGGACCGATTTTGGTGTCATATTCTAGCGGATCACCGACTTTCAAGCGGGCGGTGTTGGCAACAAATTTCTGCTCAAAAGCCTCTGCAACCGAGTCGACGACAATGAAACGTTTGGCGGCGATACAGCTTTGACCATTATTCTGGAAGCGGGCTGTGACGGCTACCTGTGCCGCCTCATCCAAATCGGCATCGTCCAAAACGATAAAGGCATCAGATCCACCCAGTTCCAGGACGGTTTTCTTTAAGACATGTCCACTTGTGCCGGCCACCTCAACGCCAGCTACCTCGCTTCCCGTGAGGGTCACGGCGGCGATGCGGGGGTCTTCGATGAGCCTGGCGGCCTCGGAGCCTGGTACAAGGACGGTTCTCAAGACACCTTGAGGAAGCCCGGCTTCTTGAAAAATGCGCTCGATCTCCAGGGCAACCCGCGAGACGTTGGAGGCATGTTTGAGAACGGTGGTGTTGCCTGCCATCAGTGCAGGAGCGGCAAAGCGGAAGACCTGCCAGTAGGGAAAGTTCCAGGGCATGACCGCCAAAATGACACCTAGCGGACGGAAGGCGACGTAGCTCTCAGTGGCGTTGGAGGCAACTTTTTCATCTGCAAGGAAGCGTTCGGCATTGTCGGCAAAAAAGTCGCAGTTCCAGGCGCATTTTTCGACCTCGGCCTCGGCCTCTATTATCGATTTGCCCATTTCAAGGACAGCAGTGCGCGCCAAAGCGGCCTTGTGGTCCCGTAGATGGCTTGCCACGCTATGCAGGTGTTTCGCCCGTTCAGCAAACGTCATTGTGCGCCAGCGCAGAAAGGCCTGGTGTGCCTGATCCAGGGCCTGGTTGATTTGCTGCTGACTGTATGGTTCAAAGGTTTCCAACACTTCCCCGGTAGTCGGATTGATCGTTTGAATGCTCATAATACTCCTCCCATAGAGAACAAAAGAACTGCCTGGACTTTATTATATCCCACGATCTCACAAGGTGAATAGGACAAACAGAACCTTTGCGAAACTAACAGCCTCACCTGATCGTACACACCTTGTTAGGGTAGATGAGCCGATAGAATATTTGTATAGGAGAAAACATATATGCCAGCAACTGAAGAACAAACAACGCTTAACTGGTGGGCCAGCGGCGACACACCTGTACGAACCGATTCCCGTGTCACCTATCTTGTCGACGGACGCATGGCCATGCTCACTATGTGCCTGCATTTTCTGAAGGCACGCAGCTACATTTATGTTGCAAATTGGGGCATGACCCCTCGCATGGAACTTGTGCGCGGGCCAGACCATCGCGCGGGCCCCGATAGCAGCCCCGAACAGGAGGCACTCCTCGCCTGGCTACGAGCCGAAGGGCTAGCCGAGGCAGACATTGCATTCTGGTGCACACATGATCTCACCATACAAGCCGTGCTGGGCTACGCGGTGAGCAAAGGCGTCGAAGTTAAAGTATTGCTCTGGGAGACTATACAGGTCTCCGGGCTCGCACACTACAGTCCTAAAGAAGCCCATGCAGAACTGACACAGGTGGAAGTCACCTGCATTCTGGACGATAGCGCTCATGGTATCCTCCATCACCCTGTCGAGTCGCTGCATCAAAAAATCTCTATTGTGGACGGCACGCATGCCTTTGTGGGCGGCGTTGATCCGCTCATCGAGCTGGATGGCGATTACGACCGTTGGGATACACCCTCGCATCCTTTCTCCTCACCCTTACGCCGCACCAAAGAGCAGACCAGCCCACATCCCTGGCACGATGCCCACTCACTGGTTGAAGGGCCGGCAGCCGGGGATGCTGAACACAACTTTCGCCAACGATGGAACGACGTCGTACAGCGCCATCAACTAGATGATAGCCTGTTGGTACCTGAGCACCCACTGGCCCCACCGTTGGAGAGTAAGAGTGTAGTGCAGGTCGCCCGCACCATTCCGCAGCATACCTATAACTTCTCTCCACCTGCCGGCATCCAGGGCATTGCGCAACTGTATGCCAATGCGCTCAGCAATACACGACGTTTTGTCTATTTGGAGAATCAGTACTTCTGGCTGCGTGCATATACTGGCGTCGATATTGCCATCGCAGGTATTGATAACCCTGACATGGAATACAACATCCACAGGTTGGGTGAATCACTCCAACGCGGTGCGATAGTTGGCATCGTGCTGCCCGACCATCCCAATGTAGGCCGCGCATTTACGGATGCTGGCATTTCACGCCTACGAGCAGAAGCTCCGGAAGCTGTAGCACAGGGGCGATTACAAGTTTTCTGCCTGGGAACCTCCACTCACAAAGAGGACGGGGAACATTACCGCCCCATCTACGTCCATGCCAAGGTTGCTGTTATTGATGACCTTTGGAGCACTGTCGGATCGGGTAATCTCAACAATCGAGGCATGCGCGATGACACGGAGGTGAACATCGCCACGCTTGATGCTGAGCTGGCGTACGGCATGCGTTTGATGCTGTGGGCTGAGCATCTAAGCCTTGTCGGCGATGCCGACCTGTTCGCTCTGGCCCGTTACCTGGGGCGTCAGTATCAACGATCTGAAGAGAACGCCCAGGCTTTACGTGTATGGCAATACCTGCAAGAGACGCTCAGTGATCCACTTGTCGGTTTGCGTTTGATGAGCGAGCGGGCACAGGACAATCTGCAGCGCTACAAAGCAAAACAGCCACTGGTTGGCCATCTCCTGCCGTATCTGACGGCTGAGGAGGCGAAACAAGAAGGACTGAATTTCCGCGAAGCGCACGGCTGGCTCGAGGAGCCGTAGGGTCAGGATTGCTTCAGGTAATATTGAAAACCTGGAAGTAGGTAGTATGGACAAAGCTAGCGTTCAAGCCACATTCGCAGCGGCAGGACTCTCACGTCTGACGAAAGACCTTGATCTGGTGTCGAAAGCCTCGATCCGACTGTATACGACTGCCGTCGATGAGTTTCTCCTGGACGTGGGAGCATCGAAGCTTGGTGGAGTTCCTGATCTGCCACCGGGAGTGAGCTGGCCGCAATGGAAAGGCCTGCCACAGTCCTTTATTGCGCAAATACGCATGGATGATGTACGCCCATATGACACAAACAAATTGTTACCACAAAGCGGCATGCTCTGGTTTTTCTACGATGCTCAACAGCAAACTTTTGGAGCAGACCCCGCGGATCTGGGAGGTTGGCGTGTCATATTCATGGACGGCGACCCCAGGGGGTTACAACGCACTCCAGCGCCCGCACAACTTCCGGCTTCGAGCCAGTTTAAGGCTTGTACCATCACCTTTGCAAGCGAGATGACCTTATCGCAACAACCAAAGCTAGAGATGCCTAACCTGGACTGGACGGAAACAGAGCAGAAGCAGTATGAGACATTGCTCTCGACATTTCCCAATGCAGCCGATCATGCTATGGTGCATCATAGATTGCTGGGGCACCCTGATACCATTCAAGATGATATGCGCCTAGAGTGCCAGCTTGCCTCTCATGGTGTGAAAGCTATAAGCGACCCACGTGCGGCTGAATTGTCGAAAGGTGCTATGGATTGGCAATTGCTGCTCCAAATAGACTCCGATGAGCAGGCTGGTATGGAATGGGGCAACACGGGTATGCTCTACTATTGGATAAAAGGGACCGACCTGCAGGCATGCCGTTTTGATACGACCTGGCTTGTGTTACAATCCGAGTGAAGGTATGCGTCTTAGATGCAAGAGAGTTCAACAGAAAGGAGAGGGCACGATGAAATATCTGTATTTACTGGTCGTGATCACAGCAGTTTTATCACTGGCGCTCAGCGGCTGCGATGTTGTAATTACCACGCCTAGTGGCCCATCAGGGAATGGCCCATATGGAAGCGGCCAATCAGGGACTAGCTCATCGGGTGGTGCGCCGCACTTTGGTGTACAAACGAAAACATCGGGTTGTATGGTTCGTGGCCCTCTTCAAGATTCCGCCTGTACACCCGGTGCCATCATCGCGAGTGCAACAAAAGACGTGATTTGCCAGCCAGGATACGCACGATCGGTCCGTAATGTACCGACAAGCGAGAAGGACCAGGTATACGCTGAGTATGATATAGCCAGTCACTCACCTGGCGAGTACGAGGTCGATCATCTTGTCAGCCTGGAGCTGGGTGGCTCAAATGATATTGCGAATCTCTGGCCTGAGGCTGCCTTCCCCAAACCAGGCTTCCACGAAAAAGACAAAGTCGAAAATCACCTGCACGACCAGGTGTGTTCAGGGGCCATTTCTCTTCAACAGGCCCAGATCGAGATTGCAACGAACTGGCTAAAAGTCTACAATCAAATGCCGCAGCAATAGAGAGGGGGACTTAGACCAGTTCCAGGTAGCGGCGGCGGTCCCAGTTGGTGACTGCCTTCTCGTACTCCTTCACTTCCCAGCGCCTTGTCGCGACAAAGTGCTCAACGAAGTCAGCGCCCAGGAACTCTTTGGCGAGATCGCTCTGCTCCAACAAGTCCGTTGCCGCCGAAAGATTGCGTACCAGAGGTCGAACGTGGCTCACCTCACGGGCTCTGGCGATGGTTGCCTGATCGTAGGCGTTACCATCCAGCCGCGGCGGCAACTCCAACTGCCGTTCGATCCCGTACAGACCACTGGCCAGCGTCGCCGCAAACACCAGGTAGAAGTTCGCATCCGCTCCCGGCACCCGATTCTCGATGCGCATCGCTCCCCGGTTCACATTGATAATGCGTACCCCGCAGGTCCGATTATCCATCCCCCAGGTGGTGTTCAGCGGTGCCCAGGTGCCTTCGACATAGCGTTTATAGGAGTTGATCACCGGGGCATAGAGCGCCATCAATTCTGGCAACTTGTCCAGCACCCCCGCCAGGAAACACCGCATCGTACTCGACATATGATCTTCAGCGCTCTCGTCCCAGAAGACGTTCTGCCCCGAACTGCGGTCCCACAGGCTCATATGAGAATGGCCGCTGCTGCCATCTTCCTGGTCATTCCACTTCGCCATGAAGCTGGCGGTATAGCCCATCTGATGACAAATTTCTTTGACGCCCGTTTTGAACAGCATGGTTTTGTCGGCAGCAGCAGTGCCATCAGCATAGCGTATATTCATCTCATACATGCCAGGGCCGTGCTCGCGATTGTACCCTTCAATCCCAACACCATGGTCGCGCATCATACGCGCAATGTGTCCCAGCAGGTGATCGTCGGCACTGGCCTGGCTGATGGCGTAGCAGTTCATGCCAGGATTGAGCGGGGTCAGATCTGGACCAAAGTCCTTTTCGCGCAGCGACATCTGGTTCTCACGGAAGAAGCGAAACTCGAGTTCAGCCGCAGCCATTGGCTCATAGCCCATCGTCCGGGCGCGCTCTACGACCTTGTTGAGGACGTAGCGCGGGGAAATGACCAGGGGATCACCATGCTCGGTCCATAGATCGCATACACAGGAAGCAACGTTCTCTTCCCATGGTACGAGCGCGAAGGTCGAGAGGTCCGGCTTCATGATAATATCGGCAAAGCCTCGCTCCCAGTTGCTGAATTTGAGGTTGGGCAGTACATTCTCGGCGATGTCCCAGCCGAAGAGGACATCACATTGGGGAAAGCCATCCTCCAGTCCGTTGAGGAAGTGGCTGGCGGCCACGCGTTTGCCACGGTAGATTCCTTCGATATCGGGGGAGCCGATCTTGACAAATTCGATCTTGCCTTCTTCGACGAGGCGTTTAATGGTAGCAACATCCATGAGTTGTATGCATCCTTTCTTCTGGCCTGGTACCCACAAGGGGCAGTCCCACGATAAATCGGGATACCTGCCCCCCAGACAGGGTTCCACTACATTTGATATATCTCTGGCCTGCGATGCTCGAGGCAGGGGATCTGTGAGCGCGCGCGCTCGATCTGTGCAAGGTCAATATCCGCCATTACAACTGTTGGCATATCCTGCGCTTGAGCGAGCACGAGGCCCCATGGATCAACGATCATCGAGCGGCCAAAACATTGCCGATTGGGAGGATAGGTTCCGACGTGGGCAGGAGCAACCACATAACAGAGGTTCTCGATGGCTCGCGCCCGCAGCAGGACTTCCCAGTGATCTCGACCGGTATGCAGGGTGAAACCGGCCGGCACGAGCAGAATCTGTGCGCCCCGCAAGGCTAGTATGCGATAGAGTTCGGGGAAACGCAGATCGTAGCAAACGGTCAGACCAAAGGTGATACCAGCAATCTCGGCAGTCACGACCTCATTACCTGGGGCAATACGTTCAGATTCGTGGTGCTTCTCGCCATTGGCCAGATCGACGTCAAAGAGGTGGATTTTGCGATAGCGTGCGACGATCTGACCATCAGGGTCGATGAGCACCGAGGTATTATAGAACTTGCCTTCTAGGGACGGGTGGCGCTCGATAATACTGCCGCCGTGGACTATCATTTTGTGCTTACGAGCCTTCTCTTGCAAGCGTTCGATGGCCGGGCCGGGGACCGGCTGTGCCGCTTCTGTAAAGCCGCTGTAAGGGCCAAGATAGATCCAGAATTCGGGGAGGCCGACGAATTGGGCGCCCAAATCGGCGGCACGATCTAGAAAATGCTCTACGGTGGCCAGATTCTCAGCAGGGTTATCACGGGAGTTCAGTTGAACGACTGCCGTTCTCAAATGCATGATGGTGGCTCCTTGTTGTGTGCAATACAACGATGAGGTATGTAGTTGGCAGAGTAGCACGAGAGTAGCCTGCCGTCAAGGGGGCAGAAATCTTCCCCTGGTGCCCCTTGCGGGTACCAGGCTTTTTATCCATCTCGACACCACGTCTCCGCGTATGCTACACTATCAGCACAAGAGATAGGTAGGAAGGTCCTGCCCCTCCCCCTGGTACCCGCAAGGGGCACCACTACATCTCTTGATCTGAAGGTCCCAAAAATGTAGTGGTGCCCCTTGCGGGTGCTCAGGTCGACTGATAGCAAGGAGAGGACCGGCTCGATGTATAGAACGCCGCCACCAGACGACGAACAACCGGACTATACACAAACCCCGACCGTCTACCCACGCCAACGCCGGAGACGGCCGGTCACATCCAAGGGCGGGGGCAAGCCGGGCCCCTACTCGACCTGGAGCAACGGCGAGACGCGGGCGGAGGCAAGCTCGCGCCCCTACACGATCAGGCGTGCAGGGCGGGGGCAAGCCACGGGCGGAGGCAAGGACGGACGCAAGGTCACGTCCCTACCGCCCCTACACGGATCGCAGCAAAGGCAACAGGTCACGGTTGAGGAAGAGACCGTAGACGAGACTCTTGACGAAAGCGAGTATGAAGCGGATGTACGAGCATATCAGCGAGACTCGCGCAAGATCATAGTTACACAGCGGCGACGTTCTCCTATCTATGAACCACGTACAGCTCTACCGGACCATCGCACGAGACATAGGCAGTCACGCAGCCCAGGGAGGGGGCATTACCTGTCCCCCAGACAGGGTCGCCCGCCCCTACCACCCTCTCGTAGCAGCCACAGGGCGGCTGTGCTCATTACCTGCCTGTTCTTGCTAGCAATACTGATCCTTGGATCGATTGCTTACTTTGCTATCCGCGCACAAATACGGCCGGGTGCGAGTAGCACCAGTAGTGGCCTGACTAGCGGCCCATCCTCGTCATCATCTAGTGCATCGCTACCGATAAATCCACACGAACTGATCATTACTCCGGAGGACAGCGATCACCCGGCGCCACCGGTATACGCAACAGCCGCCTATTTACTCGACGCCGACACAGGTGCAACCCTCTATGCCCATAACCCATTCATGCATCTGTCGATGCTCAGCACAACAAAACTCATGACAGCGATCCTTGCTGTTGAGCAGGGGAATCCAGATCAGGTAATCACGATTACCCCAGCCATCGATCACGACGTTAGCCAGCTCAGTGGCGATAGTGCCTTGTTCGGTCTTAAAAAAGGGGAGACATATACTCTGCGTGACCTACTGTATGGGTTGCTGCTTGTTTCCGGCAATGATGCCGCCATCGCCCTTGCTGACACTATCGGTGGGGATCTTCCGCACTTCGTTGCAAAGATGAATCAGCGGGCTCAACAACTGGGACTCTACGATACTCACTATATGAACCCGCACGGGTTGCTAGAAACCGGGCAGTACTCCAGTGCCCGCGATCTCGCCGTACTAGGCAGATATGCCTTCAGCCTGCCACTGATCCATCAGATTAGCGGCAGCGAGCAATATCATATTACTAAAACGGTTTACCATACAGAGCATTATGTGGTCAACGGCAACCAATTCCTCTGGTGGTATCCAGGGGTCGATGGCGGCAAAACAGGCTACGACGGACAATACGACTTTGTGCAAGTTGTCTCAGCCACGCGCAACCACCATCACCTGATCGGCGTCACCGTCCACACTGTCAACTGGTGGACCGACATGCGCGATCTGATGAACTGGGGTTTCGACTCCTTTCAGTGGATCTCGCCCTATGACGTAGACTTCCAGCATCCCATCCCCTTCGACTACCTGTGGAACTACTTCACCGGGGATAAGAAAGAGAATACCATTCCGATCTCTAATCAGGGGCGTTACTACGTTTACACCGGCTTTAGCATCTCCGGGCTGATCCTGAGCTACTTTGATCACGGGGGCGGCTTGCAGAAATTTGGCTATCCAGAGAGCATGGCAACGGTCTCCAGCACGCTGACGATCAATCAAACATTCGAGCATGCCACGATCCAATGTAATCTCACAACCAGACAATGCATCACTGTTTGAGAATTGGCCTGCTGGCGAAGGTCGATATAATCATGCCATTAAAACCAGGGCGACTGCAAGGGTCGGCCCTACAGCGAGTTCTCTTCTTATGTCTTATCATGCTTCCCCTATGCGCATGTGATCTGGCACCAACCGTCACCGTCAATGGTACACCGGCTCCCACGATAAATCGGGGAGCTACAACATTGAATGTGTGGAGCGAGGCCGCGCCTGGAGTTGAGCTACGTTATGAAGATTGGAAGAGCCCGGCCGGCAACGAAGATACCGTGACCATTGTGCGCTTCGATCTGCGTCATGTACGTCTGACGATAGCCTATCAGCCCGGCAAGCCATTGCTACTGAGCCGGTGGATGCAGAAAGAGCAGGCGACAGCAGTCATAAATGGGGGATACTTCGACCAGAAGCATGATGCTACCGGCCTTGTCATCTCCAACGAGCAAATCTTTGGTGCGTCCTACCAGGGGTTCGGCGGCATGCTCGCGGTTGATGACCAGGGACAGGTACAACTGCGCTACCTGTCGCAGCAACCCTATAATGCAAACGAAGGATTGCAGCAGGCGACACAATCAACCCCCATGCTCATTCTGCCAGGAGGCAAACGCGCTCACTTTAACGCAGATGCGGCTAGTTCGCGTCGCAGCGTCGTGGCCATGGACAAGCAGGGACGCCTTTTGTTCATCACCAGCCCAAGCAATGCCTTTTCACTCGATGAACTGGCCGACCTGCTTGTGACATCGGACCTGTCTATCGATGTGGCCCTCAACCTCGATGGCGGGTCCTCTACAGGGTTATATATGCACGCGGGTAGCCAGCATGTCTCGGTTTGCCGGTGTAGAAGCATTTTCCACTGACACCGCCTTCCGGCTGGTCAAATGGTATAACACGCAGTGTTGCTTTTGTCTCCTCTTTGATAGCCAGTTCTGCTGCACTGTCCTCAGCCCACTTCACTCGTACAAAGCCACGTTTCTCTGCAATGATTTGCTTAAACTCATCATAACTGTCGGTATAGTGAGTGTTTTTGTTCCTGAAGTCCAGTGCTCGCTGGAACAGCGCCTGCTGCACTGCATCTAGCAACTCGGGGAGGCGCGTTTCCAAAGCTGCCAGAGGGACAGGTTCCTTAGCGCGATTATCGCGTCGTACCAGCATCACACTCTCATTTCGCACATCGCGTGGCCCAATTTCCATGCGTACGGGTACACCACGCAATTCCCACTCGTTATACTTCCAACCAGGCGTGTTTTCGCTCAAATCAACCTTCAGACGAACTTTGCCCTTGAGCATTTTTTCCACGCGCTCAACCATCTCAACAACTGCCGTCTTTTCGGTATCGTTGCGCCAGATTGGGACTACCACTACCTGGTAAGGTGCAAGGCGCGGGGGCAGTATCAAACCCGCCTTATCTCCATGTACCATGATAATGCCTCCGATGAGACGAGTACTGGCTCCCCAGCTTGTAGTAGCGCAATACTTGCGTTGCCCATCAGCGTCCAGGTATTGAATATCAAAGCTCTCGGCGAAGTTGGTAGCAAAGTTGTGGCTCGTGCCCGCTTGCAGCGCTTTTCCATCGCCCATCAGCGCCTCAATGGAGTAGGTGCGCCAGGCGCCGGCAAATCTTTCATTCTCGCTCTTACGCCCGGCAATGACGGGTATAGCGGCATCTTCCTCGGCGAAGGCCCGGTAGATGTCGAGCATCATCAGTGTGCGCTCCTCGGCTTCTTCAATCGTGCGGTGCGCGGTATGCCCTTCCTGCCACAAGAATTCTGTGGTGCGCAAGAAAAGTATGGTACGCTTCTCCCAACGAATGACATTATTCCACTGGTTGATAAGGATGGGCAGGTCACGATAGCTCTGGATCCATTTGGCATAGGTATGGCCGGTGATGGTTTCGCTGGTAGGGCGGATAGCGAGCGGTTCTTCCAGTTCTTCGCCACCCCCACGCGTCACCCAGGCGACCTCGGGTGCGAAGCCTGCGACGTGCTCTGCTTCTCTTTCCAGAAAGCTGCGGGGAATGAGCAGAGGGAAGTAGGCATTGACGACTCCGGTCTCCTTGAATCGTGCATCCATGTGCTTCTGAATGTTTTCCCAGAGGGTGTAGCCGTAGGGCCGAATAATCATACAGCCGCGCACCGGTGCATAATCGGCTAGCTCTGCTTTGCGCACTACCTGGTTATACCACTGCGAAAAATTGTCTTCCTGGTCGATGATTTCCTCGACGTACTTTTCCTTGTCAGTCATGATTCCTCTCTCCAATGAATTCCCCTCGATAAATCGGGGGACTACAAAAGCATAAAAAAACTCGTCCCTGGAATAAGGACGAGATTATTACCCGTGGTACCACCTACTTTGAGCCGCTTCTCACAACGCGACTCCTCTCACGCGGTCGTTGATTTATCCGGCATGGCGACCGCAAGGGCCCTCCCAGCCTTACCCCGCCACCCTCGCCACTACCATACTACGAGCTTTGCTCGATGAACCGCTTCCTCTGTTAACGGTGAGGTCTCCGGTCAACTTCTCGCTGACGCTCTCAGGTGGGTTCGACGTGGTATCCGTTTGCCGACTTTCACTCTCTCGGCTCGCTGCCCAGTTCTACCATTATCTACTGGTCCTGATCAGTGCGTTGCAGGTGTGCTATTGTTCATGCCAAGCATACATGATGGTATGAAACCTGTCAAGTAGTATCAAGGAGTACGAAGCAGTATTTTTTAGAGGTGACGTTTAATCTCCTCTGTGTTAACCTAGCTTCAGACCGTTAATCATCTGAAATAGTGCGCTCATCCTGAAAGGCTTGCGCAGTACCGGAACGGTGGGTAGGTTCGTTTTTATGAACTCTATTTCGTCACGGCTCCCTGCCGAAATAATGATGACAGGAAGCTTATTGAGCGGGATGACCTCCTGGATTTGCTTGATCGTTTCATAACCGGAGATATTACCCGGAAGAAGCAGGTCAACAATAATTAGGTCATAAGGTAGTGGGGAGTGAGCATCAGAGCCGGTGAGAAGGGATTCTATCAGTGAAGCGCCGTAGGTATATGTCTGAACCTGGTGCCCTGCCATCTCTAGCGCGAGCGTCATGTAATCAAGGATGGCAGGATTATCCTCTAGTAATCCAATATTCATAAATGTCCGTTGATCCCCTTGGTGATAAAGCATAGGTTCTGCACTGATTATCGTTGGCTTGTCAAGGAGGATATCCTTTGTGATAAAAAAAACACCTGAGGCCTTGGAACTCAGGTGTTTTCATATGGCAGAAAGTGAGATTCTTCGCGGCCATTGCAATACTAACATAACTCTAGCTGGTATACCATGATACACAATGAAACAGTACTATATAGCTATGTACAGGGACATATGTTCTACTACTTCGCGCGTGAGAAGCACTTGCCAAAAACAGAGTATGGGGGTACTTGCAAAATAACTGATGGTCAATCTCTATCTTGGAGGTCGCCATCAATTGTCCTGCGCTGTTGTAGAATGTCTAGTGTTTCGAGAACTTGACAGGAAAAAGCGTTCATAATCGACAATCTTAACCAGAGTAAAGGAGCGCCACAAACGCCAAACAAGGAGTAGATCATGAAGGACACATCACAGCAGGGGTTAATTTCCCACACCGCTATTTTGAACCGGCTTGTCCAGCTGGGGTTTGAGGTGCTACTGCCCTGGGCCGATCATCTGGGCTATGATCTGGCCTATTATCTCGTTGAGGAATATCGCAGCTTTGGGTTCTTCGTTCATCGAGAAGCACGACTTATACGTATCCAGTGTAAAACAGCGTGGCTCTCAAGGGATGGAACCTGTCTGGAATTTAATACATCCACTGTTTCGGCGAGAAAGAACGGGAAAAACAAGAAGTCTGGTTATAGGGGCAAAGCCGAATACTTTGCCATTTATAGTCCAGATAAAGGGAAGGTCTACATGGTCGCTGTAGACGAAGCAACAAGGTATAATATGAGCCTTCGATTTAAGAGCGCAGGGGTTGTACGTAGTAACGGAAAACAAAGCTGGCGTGTTTCCTACGAAGAAGCGATTGCAGATAATATCAAGTATTGGTGGGCAGAGGATTATGAGATGTAGCAGGGGAGACAGGAATCGAACCCGCAACCGCTCGATTTGGAGTCGAGTGCTCTGCCAATTGAGCTACTCCCCTATAGGACGGAGAGGGAGAGATTCGAACTCTCGAGGGCTGTAACACCCTGGGTGTTTAGCAAACACCTGCACTAGGCCACTATGCGACCTCTCCTTATTTTGGCCTCTAAAGCCACTTCATGCGCTATCTTACGCTGCACTGAATCCCCCAGAAACCTGGAAAACTGCTTTACAGTTTAGCGTATAACCGCTGCACTGAAACCAAGTATACTGCACCCCACTGTAACTGTCAATAGGTTTTTTGCTCAACCAATGGCTTCACGGTTCTCGGTCAAAGGCGCATCTACACGCGACAAACGTTGTTCCTCTTTCAAGAGATATACTGCATCCCTCATAGCTGCCATGATCCTGGTAGAAGTCACGGAAAGACTGTCCGATACCCAGGTAGCCCTTAGGGAGGCTGATATCGAAGTGATTGAAGAGCTAACCTCATCAATAGATGAACCGACCTGAAACGAACTCGTGTGATCAAGCCAGAGGATTCACTATTCTGATACCCTTACGCCGTCAGGTCGTTTACCTGCTTCAGTAACGCCTGACCCTGAGAGATGAGCTGCTTCGCCTGCTGCTCATTGATGGCCTGGCCATTGAATTCCGCACCTGCCAGCAGCGCAGACATCTGGGCTGCGAGCGTATCACGCTGAGTGGTAATCAACGTGAGCTGGCTTTCGAGATTGGTAAAGGTGCCGTCATCGGTTGAGTTCCCACTCTCCAGAGCCTTTGTTGAGACCGCCAGGCTTGCCAGGCCGAGTTGCCCCACAGGAGCATTGATCTGCTTGTACACCTGGGCCAGTTGCATTAAAGTCGCTTGGTTCGCACGCAGTGATTGAGGCAAGGCAGAGTCGTCGAGGTCCTCGAAGAGCACGCGGCCAGCATGGGCATAATCGTCCTTCAGGCCGAGCTGCGCCAGTATTGTCGGACGAATATCGGTATGGTCGGACCAGGTACTTTTGTCAACACCGGCATGCCGCACGCTTGGCCCAACCAGACCAAGCCACGTGGTGTTAATGTCCGGTGATACATCACCATGGTTCCAGGCAAAGCCGGGGTTCTCCGTGACACATGGGGAAGTGCAGTCGGGTGCGTTTGCCAGGAGGAGGTAATTGGGGTCGGCAAACATCGTGAAGGTCGGCGTCCTTGCCGGGTCCGCCGTGATCATATGCAGCAGCTTCATCTCTACTGGATCGGCCAAATATCTGATGAGCTTATCAGTATTACCGGTGATCGGATTCGCTGCGGTCAGCTGCCCCACCGCTCGTTCGAAGGCACGAGTCGTAGGATCGGTCGGACTTGGATTGCCGGTGATATAGATGTTGGGAGCAGAGTCGGCGTGGATCTTGAACGGGGTCGTGATCCCTTGCTCCGTTGCCAGCAGACCTGCCAGATTGGTATTGATCTCGCCGATCTGGCTGTAGTTACACGGCGTAGTCACTCCATCGCAGTTCGTTGGACTGGGAGCGCCACCCACGAAGTGGTCGCCTTCGTCAGCAGTGAACACGAACAGGGTGTTGTTCTGGTTGATCCCGTCGCTCGCCAGGCGTGCGAAGAACTTGCCGAAGGCGTCATTATAGGCCTTGAGGGCCGTGTCGTAGCCATCCTGGCCTGGACCGTAAGCGGGGCCGTTGGGGTGGGCATCGTGGGCATCGGAGATATAGGCATACGTCACGGGCACACCGTGTTCCTGCATCGCAGCTACATAGGCAAGCGAGACGGCGGCGGACATGCCATCAAAGCCAGGGAAGCCCTTGTTGCCGCTCGGGTCCTGAATGGGATTGCCGTCCAGGTCCATCAGTGGTCCATCCGGGCTGATCTGGGGTGCAACGTACTTGTGACCAAAGAGGCCCGTGTACCCGGAATATCCACCAGGTTCATCGGGCAGCACATCGGCCTTGCCATTGTTGGCAGTGGAGCAGAGCGCATTTCCCGCTGCACAGTGGATGCCGATACCCACGAAGTCAGCTTGCGCCAGTTTAGAATTGCTGCTCGCTTCCATCGCCTCCGGAGAGGCTGCCCCGAATACTGTCGGGATGTCGATCTTCGTGTTTTCGAGTACTGAATTCGCTGTACCGATCGCGCCGAAGTTGCAGCCGGCACGTGTGTAGGGAACCCAGGGCGCGGGAGCATTCTTGCCACCAGTAGTGAGCATGTTGGGAGTTGTATCGGTCGGCGTCGAGGTGCTTGAGTCGAACAGCGGGGAAGTCCAGTAGGCATAGGAAACGCCAGGGTTGCTGGTGCCATCGGAGTTAAAGTAGCGGAAGCTATTGCTGATCGGCATGCCGTGCTGGTCGCCGTAGACACCCGTCAGCGAGGTCAGGATGTCGGTCGCCGTATGAGCGATCAATGGTGTGTGATGATTGGAGAGCAGCACGCCATTGTTTTCAATAAAGTTGAGTAGGTTAGGCATCTGCTCAAGGTCAGAAGGAACGTTGGGGTTGTCACGTGTGAAGTGCGTGTTGTCAAATTGGATGTAGATCATATGCTGAATAGCGCCTTTGGCCGAGTGGAGCTGACAGCCGTTCGCCCCTGCTTGAACCGTAACCAAAGGGGACGGGCCTGTCTCTTCCGTACATCCCACCAGTATCACTAGCAGCGCCATTAGAATAACTGCGCATGAAATTTTTATATCTTTTTGTTGTCGCCAAAGCTGTGTCATCCCGATCATGAGTCCTCCCTCTTCCTGCTTATCCTCCCTAACTCATAACGTCCATACTCGCGCGTTGTTAAACACCACCTCGGTTGCCATGGGTTCGGCATCAGCGGCAACGGCAATCTGACCATGACTGTAAGTGCTCTCTTTCACACTGCCATTGAGTATAAGTTTACGGTTGACATATAAGTCCATCCCAATAGCATTCGCCACAACGGCAATGGTGTTCTGCTGGTTCAAACCAGTATGAATGGCCGGGTCGGAACCCTTTGTCAGGAGTTGGGCATCAACAAGTTTATTGTCTACGTAGAGGTAGAGGGCAAAAGAGCCATCCTGACAAACGCGAAAGTAGTAGAATTTGTTGTTCGCCTGATCTGCACGGAACATGATGCCACCACAATTACCGGTCATGATCGTCATTTGTACCTCGTAGACGAAGTTGCTGAAGTTGGTTTTGGTGGCGAAGCAGTTCGCGAAAAAGGAGGCTTTCTTTTCGATGACATGAAAAGTGCCTCCTGTGAATGTGCATTCACTGACATCGTTGAGATAATTTTCCCAGTCATATCCTCTGCTATTATCACTCAATGGGTCATACAGTGCTAATGTCCCGTTACCAGGAGGATAGGGATCAGGGTTGGCGGCAATGACTGAGGCAGTCGCCGTCGCGTTGGCTGCAATGGTCGAGGCCGTAGCCGTGGCATTAGCTGCAGTCGAGGTGGCATTGGATACAAAGGCGCTGGCTGTCGCGGTAGCAGCAGCAGCAATCTCTCGTGTTTGCGCCGTGGCCGTGGCATTGGCTTCCGCGCCATTGGTGGCGTTTGCTTGTGCCGTGGCTGTAGCGCGGGCCTGGGCAGTGATAGCAGGATTACGATCTGCGAAGTAGTAGAGAAGCGACGTACTGATTAGTATGAAGAGGAGTGCCAGACCAACCGGCACGATAGTCCTGCTTGCAGGGCGGGGGCAAGCTCCGCCCCTACTATAGACGGATCGGCCACCGAAGGCGTGTATGGTAGGGGCGACCCTTGCGGTCGCCCTGGTACCGGCACTGGCAAGAATGCCGGCCACATCCGCAGTACTCGCTTCTTGAACGACAGGCGGGCTGGGGGTATGAGCATCGACGGCATCATCCTGATTAGCCAGTCCTTCAGCGATAGTAGAGACAGTACTATAAGCATCGATAGCCTCATCCGTAGTGACCAGTTCATGAGCCATGGCTGGGACGGTAGAATGAGCATCGACATCATCAACTTGATTGATAGTACTGTAAGCATCTATAGCGTCATCAGGAGTAATCGCTGTAGGAGCATTGGCATGGTCAGTGCTGTCAACGTCGGCGGCACCTTTCTCGGTGACCTTTGCGCGGGCAATGGGAAGCGTGGGAGCAATCGGCAAGCCGGTTCCTATTGCGGCTTGTTTGAAAGCTTGAGCGAAGGAGGAGACGGAAGGGAAGCGGTCTGCGGGGCTTTTGGCTAAAGCGCGCAGGAGGACCGCATCTATCTCTGGCGTCACACGTGGGTTGAGTGTACTTGGCGGCTGTGGTTGTACTTTCATGTGCTGATACATCACAGAGACTCGCCCTCCTTGAAAAAGTGGGCGTCCTGTGAGGAGTTGATAGACCATGGTGGCAAGGGCATACTGGTCAGTTGCCGGAACCGGACGCCCTTCCCATTGTTCTGGTGCCATATAGAGCGGGGTGCCGCGAATGGAGTAACTCTTATCAGCACTCAGCGCTGTCACTTTGGCGATGCCGAAATCGGTGAGCAGGAGATCGGAGAGCGTCGAATTCCTTCCTCGGCGGATCAGGAAATTGTGGGGTTTGACATCCTGGTGAATAATCTGCTGGTCGTGCGCGTACTGGAGAGCATCGGCGGCTTGATCGAGCAGATACACGATCTCATGGAGTGAGAGTAAGTCAGTGCTATCTCGCTGTTGGAGCCAATTGAGGAGCGAGCCATCCTGACAAAACGGCATGACCATATAGGTGAGTGTCGTCCCATCGATATGTTCTTCACCAAAGTCAAAGAGTGGCAAAATATGCGGGTGATTAAGTTTTGCAATAGCCTTGGCCTCGCGTTGGAAGAGACGCATGGCCTGCTGAACAGGAGTAGAATCGGGGTGCGAGCTAGTTTCTGCCCGAATGACCTTGATAGCCACCTGCCGATCGATCAGCGTATCTTCTGCAAGGTAGACCTTTCCCATACCTCCGCTACCGATCAAGCTCAGGAGACGATAGCGGCCAAGTTGCTGTCCTTCGAGCGGCATTGTTCTACTCCCCTATCGAGCTAAACAAGGACGAAACTTCCATACACCTCTGCCTTCTTTATAACCCTAGCATATCACAACTTCAAAAAAGAGGGCAAAGAAGGTAATGGCTTGCAGGCTCGTCAAAAAGGCGAGCACTCGTCCTGTGCCCATTGCACAAGCGCGTCGGTGGTCACTAGTACGGGAGGAGTGCTCACGTTCCCCATAGTCTTAGCGTGGTTGTCGTGTGCGGCGTTGTTTGCGGCGTTAGGCAGCAGCCTTGCGCTTACGCCGAGCCTGAGGGCTTTCGTAGTGTGCGCGGCGACGTGCCTCTGACAAAATACCTTCCTGCTGGACCTTGCGGTTAAAACGTTTCAATGCCAGGTCAAACTGGTCGCCGGGGTTGATCTTGACCTCACTCATAGGGGTCACCAGCGCGATCTACGATCACTACTGCGGCCAGACCCCTGGGCCTGGTAACAATCGCTGCAATAGACGGGCTTGTCGCCGCGTGGCTGGAACGGTACCTGGGCCTCATTGCCACAGCTAGAGCATACTATGGTGTACATCTGGCGTGCTTCACGGGGGCCGCTGTGACGGCCGCTATAACCACCGCCAGATTGTGCCTTGCGCGCAGCTCGGCACGATGGGCAGCGACTGGGAGTATTTGTTAGTTGATGGCTGGCATAGAATTCTTGCTCACCAACAGTGAAAACAAATTCTTGATTGCAGTCGCGACAATACAAAGTTTGATCGGTCAATGCCATGTTTGCTTCTCAATTCCGGAGTCAATATCCCAATACATATCGCCAATGAATTATCGTGTATCGCGCGACTTGTACGGGCGTGATTAATCACGCCCGTACGCCAGGCACTATACAACGCGTGCCAAGTATATCATACCCGTTCTCCAAATGCACCACTTCCAGGGCACATTTTTCCTGACATAGACAGAAATTTGCTTGGGAGGCGTGCTATGTTATAATAGCTCGGTGAGGACCCACGATAAATCGGGGTCCTACAATCTGTAGAGTGCGGATTTATCCAGCACGTGAATGGAGACAAAGGAAACAATGCCAACACGCAACGATGCATACGAATTGATGACTAACCATGTAAAGAACGAGAACCTACGGAAGCACATGCTCTCGGTCGAAGCCGCTATGCGCCTCTACGCGCGCAAGTATGGCGAAGACGAGGAACTGTGGGCCATGACGGGCCTGCTCCACGATTGTGACTATGAGGAATACCCTGACCTGCGCGAGCATACACGCGTCTTAGCAGGCTGGTTACATGAAGGCAGCTACGATGAACGTATTATTTATGCTATCCTGGCCCACAATGACCTGAATGTCGCCACTCATCCGCGCAATAATCTCCTCTCGCATGTACTCTACGCCTGTGATGAAGTCACCGGCATGATTACCGCAACAGCCCTGGTCCGTCCGAATAAAAGCATTCTGGGCTTAGAGGTCAGTTCTGTGCGCAAGAAAATGAAAACCAAGGGCTTTGCGGCTGGCGTCAATCGCGAGGACCTGGTGAAGGGGGCAGCCGAACTCGGCGTAGACCTGGACGAGCATATAGCATTTGTGATACAGGCCATGTCGAGCATAGCGGACACCCTGGGACTGGCAGGTGTGCAGGCGCAGGAACCGGAACCGGCACCCACAACAGGTAGCCTTTAGGCCTCGCTTTGCCACCGCCGTAACATGGCACATCAACCATGCAACAACGTAATAAATCACAACTACAATCACAATCACAACAGCAACAACGCCTCTTCAGGGCAAGCGAAGTCGCGGAATTTGAATATTGTCCCCTGACCTGGTGGTATGAGCAATTCGAGCCGCTCGCCCAGGCCGACACGGAGGAACTCTTCGCCCGCCTGGTAGAACTGGAGCATGATCACGGTTCGGATGCTACAGCCCTACCAGAATACCGCATGGTTGAGCAACTACTGCTGCGCAGGGGAGCCTTCGACGAAGGCACACAGCAGCATCTCGAACACGCTGAAGAAGTCGAGGAGGCGCAGGAAGAAGCGCGCAAGGCCGTGACAACGACGGGACAGATGCGTCTACTAGTGGTGACAACAATCGTGATAGTTTTGCTTGGACTGTTGTTTATCGCGGCGGCACTTGTAATACGTTGAGGATCGATGTGAAGCATGCTGAATAGTATTCTGCTTTCCATTGGGTTGGGTTTACTGCTCGCTGCTATTGCACTGGGCATACTACTACTCAATGAACGTCGCAATCAGGGCCGGCGCCTGGTTGTAGAACATCGTCGCGCATTGGGCTTGCCCGAAGGTGAACTGGTATACGAAGATGCAGATGGGGAAGGTGAGCCACTGTCTTCGGCCTCATATCCGTTAATAGGCAAGCCTGATTACATTGTGCAACTGCCCGATGGTCGCCCTGTGCCGATAGAACTCAAGCTCACTGTGCATGATGTGACCGTTCCGCACAGTAACCATGCCGTGCAGGTGGCAGCGTACTGCTTGATCCTGGAAGATTATTTTGAGCGCGCTCCAACGCATGGCATCTTGCGCTATGCCGACAGCGAATTTACCATAGAGTACACCTCTGCACTGCGCAAGAAAGTCATTCGTCTGCTCACGGAGATGGCTCGCTGCAGTGAGCGACAGCCGCCGCCATTGAAAACCCAGCGTGCCGCCAAGTGTCGCGCCTGCGCATTTCAACCAATTTGCCCGGTGGGGCGCAATAAGGTGCCACGATAAATCGGGATACCTGCCCCCAGGCAGGGTTCCTACAGTAGAGTGCCGATTTATCGAGCACGTCCCCCAATTTATCGTGGGTGTACGTGATCGCAAGGAAGGAATAAGCCTATGTCAAGCGAAGTAGTAGAACTAAGTGGTCACATCATCGACTCCTGGTCATTGCCACGAGCCTGGGATATCATCATGGACCGCGGCGGAAACTTTACGGTAGAAGAGATGCGCGTCGGAGCACACAAAACCGAAACCAGTTACGCCCGCCTGAAAGTCGAAGCCCCCGATAGCAAAACATTGGACCTGATCATATCCGAGCTCCAGCAACTGGGGGCCGTTCTCTTACATGGAAATGATGTGCAGACGGGCACCGTTGAACAGAACGGCGTTCTACCCGCCAAATTCTACTCTACCACCAACCTGCCTACACAGGTGCGCTTGAACGGCCAATGGGTCAACGTCGAAAACATCGAGATGGACGTTGCCATCGTCATTGAC
>WNEZ01001504.1_pt1 | contig 21151 bp, 24 predicted proteins | sample 5400521 | NCBI WGS metagenome assembly WNEZ01 (sample SAMN13153339, study PRJNA577476) | soil metagenome | isolation source: 120 cm saprolite under Douglas fir tree site 2 hole 1 replicate 1 | place: USA:California | collected 2015-04-18 | reverse complement strand
GGGGGGGGTGGGGGGGTTGTGCAACAGCTGGCGAATGGATTCCACTTCGCGCGTCATCTCCTTCCGGGCGTCAGCCAGCTCCGCAATGGCGCGGCGATAGCGGCGCCACCCCAGCACAACGAGCACCGTCGCGGCGGCGCAGACCCCCGCCCAGAGGAACCGGTTGACGAGCGCGAACAACACCGCGTCGAGCGCGAGAAACCCGACGGCGAACACCGTGACCGCCCGGGTGAACGTTGCGGTGGTCACCGGACCGGTTGCCGCCGCGCCGGCAGCACGATGAGAGGAGCGTTGGGAACGACGCCCAACCGGCCCAGGGTAATGGACTCGTCGAGCACCGGCGCGCCGCGGAACTTCACCACGAACCCGTCCTCGCCCGCCGTCGTCTTCAGCGCGGCGCGCAGCGCCTCGTGCTTCAGCTGAGCGACGGTGGTGCTGTCGTCGACTTGGACCGGGACCTGCTCCCAGGCGGGCGTCACCATCACGCGCACGGCATACCGCTCCCCCCCCTCTACGCCCACCGTCATGCGACCTCCACCGGTGAGGCGAGGGGCAGCGTCGAGAAGAATCGGTCGAGCGCCTGATCGAAGAACAGCGTCGAGGCGCGGACGCGGGTGACACCGTGTTCCTTGTCTTCCCACGTGCTGATCACGATCTCTTCGCCGCCCTGCCCGCGCAACGTCACAAAGGTCGGTCCCGACTTCTCGAGGAATGCGGCCGAGTTCGGCACTCGGTCGGCGAAAAACCGTTGCACGCGCTCCAGCACTTCGGCGGGCGGAAGCGAGACTGTCGTCGTATGGATCATGGGAGAAAAGATAGCGCCTCCTAGGGCTTCAGGCCGCGCTGCTGTAAGCGCTTCGGCGCGTTGAGGCGCCACGCCTGCTCGACCACCTCGCGCAGCACGCCGGCAGAGACTCGCTCGAGCCGCACCAGCACCGTCGGGTAGCCGCGGTAGTGATCGGTGATGAAGAACGTCTTGGGGTCCGCTTCCATGCGAAAATCCCACTCTTCATCTCCGCATTTCACCACTAACGTCGTGCCGTCTTCTTTTAAGCGGGCGAGGAATTTGCCGCGCACGCGAAATCCCGGTGTGCCATAGCACGGGCCCTCCTCGACGCCGGGGAACGACAGGAGCAGCCGCCGCGCCTGTTGGAACGTCACGCGGGAATCGCCGCAAGGAAGTGGCTGAGCAGCTCGTGGTCACGGTCCACTACTGTAGCTCGCGCAGCACTTCGCGCGCGGCGCGGCGCCCGCTCGACAACGCCCCGGCCACGGTCCCGATCTCGGCGCCGTTCGTCGCCTCTCCGGCAAAGAACAGCGTCCCCTCCACCGGCCGGCCCAGCGCGCGCGGGGCGCCATTCCCGCCGACGCCGATGTAGCTGTACGCGCCGCGCGCGAAGGGATCGGCGCGCCAGTCGTGACTCGACGACGCATCGAGCTGCTCCTCGAGCTCGCGCCGCGGCACGGCGAGGACCTCGGAGAGCGCCACGAGGCTGCGCTCGAGCCGCGATGGCGGCTCCTCGGCGAGCAGCTGCTCGGCCGCGACGGCGCCCACATATCCGGTGAGCACCGGCGCGCGCACCGGGAGCGTCGTCCACCACGTCGGTACCTCCACGCCGTGGGCGTGGAGAAAGGCCAGCCCGCCGCCGTTCGAACCGGCCTTCGCGCGCCGCTCCTTCAGGAATTCGGGTCCCTGCCAGAACGCCTCACGGAATCGCAGCACGATCTTGAACACCTGCCCCATCTCGAGACCCGCCAGCGCGCGCTGTTTCGCGGGGAGCGCGGGATCGAAGCGCACGACGCCAGCCTTCAGGACGGCCAGTGGCAGCGTGATCAGAGTCGTACGGGCTGTCAGCGTCGGCAATTCGGCTCGGTCGCCGCTCCCGCGACACACGATGCTGACGGCACCGCGCTTCCATTGCACGGATTCCGCGACCGTGCTGAGACGCACCTCGGTGCGGTCGGGATCCAACCCGTCTCGCAGCCATTTCATCAGGGCGTCGCCGCCGTTCGCGATCCGGAACTGTTTGCCCTGGACCTCGTCCTGTTCGTCACCGCCGTCTATCTCGACCGCGAGCGACTGCGCACTCAACCGATCCGGGTGCGCGGCGTAAAACCCTTGCACGAAGTCCCGCAGCAGTCCGCGGCGTTCCGCCGGGACACGTGACGAGTCGAGGTATTCGCTCACCGGGAAATCCTTCCCGCGACTCGCGAGCCGGCGCGCGAGATCGTGGTTCATGCGATCCAGGAGCTCCCAGTAACTCCCCATCGGCTTGAACCGGCCGCCGACAGCGAGCTCATGAGTGTCGGGGAGCTCCAATACCGCGAGCCCGGCCGCCTGTGCGAGGGGAAGTGTTTCCGCCGACGCGCCGTGAATGAATTCGGCGCCGAGCTCGAGCGGGACGGGTGAGCGCCCATTGTGGAGCGTGAGAATCCGGCCCCCGATGCGCGGCCGCGCCTCGATGATCGTGACCGTCAGACCGGCGTGCGAGAGATCGCGGGCCGCGGCAAGACCGGCGGCACCGGCGCCGACGATCAGCACATCGACATGTTTTCGATCTCGTGGCATCCTGGAACCTACAACAGCGCGCGCAGCGCAGTCTCCACTTCGGAATTCGGCACGGCGCGCGCCCCCAGATCCCGCGCGGCGCGCAACGCCGCGGCATCGACGTGCGATCCAAACGCCAGTACCGGAACACCGCGCGTCACGAGCTCGGTGATGCGCTGCGGTGCGTCTGCTCTCCCCAGCTCGATCACGGCTACATCGTACGGTTCTGCGCGCACTGCTGCCGCGCCTGACGCAGTCAGAATTGCCTCCAGCTTGCCGCGAAAAAACAGGTCGCGGCATTCCACCAGCACACGTTTCACCCCGCCAGCTTCTGCGTCAGGTACTCGACGAGCTTCCCCGCCGCCACGCGGTCCTGCTTGAGTGTGTCGCGGTCGCGCACCGTCACCGTCTGATCCTGAGTGGACTGACCGTCGATCGTGATCCCGTACGGCGTGCCGGCTTCATCCTGCCGGCGGTAGCGCCGGCCGATCGATCCGCCGTCGTCGTAGAAGACGTTGAAGTGCCGCCGCAGGTCGTCGTGGATGCGGTGGGCGAGCTCCGGCATGCCGTCTTTGTTCACCAGCGGGAACACCGCCGCCTTGAGCGGGGCGAGCGAGGGCTTGAGCTTCAGCACGACGCGCTGCTCGTCGCCTTCGGCCGCCTCCTCGCCGCGCACCGCTTCCTCTCTATAGGCGTCGCACAGCACGACCAGGGTCGTGCGGTCCGCGCCCGCCGAGGTCTCGACCACGTAGGGAATGAAGCGCTCGTTGGTCTTCGGATCGAGGTAGTCGAGCTTCTTCCCGGCATGCTTCTGATGGTTCGACAGATCGAAGTCGGTTCGGTTGTGAATCCCCTCGAACTCCTGCCAGCCGAACGGGAATTCATACTGGATGTCGAAGGCGTCCTTGGCATAGTGCGCGAGCTCATCCTTGCCGTGCTGATGCCAACGTAGTTTCTCGTCCCGAATCCCGAGCCCCTTGACCCAATTCATCCGCTCCGCGCGCCAGAACTCGAACCACTCAGTTTCGGTGCCCGGCTTCACGAAGAACTGCATCTCCATCTGCTCGAACTCGCGCGTGCGGAAAATGAAGTTGCCCGGCGTGATCTCGTTGCGGAACGCCTTCCCCACTTGCGCGATCCCGAAGGGAATCTTCTGCCGCGAGGACTGCAGCACGTTGAGATAATTGACGTAAATGCCCTGGGCCGTTTCGGGACGCAGATAAATCACCGCGGCCTGCTCCTCGACCGGCCCGATGAACGTCTTGAACATCAGATTGAACTGGCGTGGCGCGGTGAGCGTGCCCTTGCTGCCGCACACGGGACACTGTGCGTCCGGCTGGCCCGCCGTGCCTTTGATTCTGGGATCGTCAGCCCGGAAGCGATTCTTGCAGTGCTTGCAATCCACCAGCGGATCGGTGAACCCCGAGACGTGGCCTGAGGCCTCCCAAACCTTGGGATGCATCAGGATCGCGGCATCGAGGCCTTCGATGTCGTGGCGCTCGTGCACCATCGACCGCCACCAGCGCTCTTTGATGTTCTTCTTCAGCTCGACGCCGAGCGGCCCGTAATCCCACACGGACCCAAGGCCGCCGTAGATCTCGGAGGATTGAAACACGAAGCCGCGCCGCTTTGCCAGCGACACGAGCTTCTCCATCGTTTTGTCTGCAGTTGCGGGGGGCATAAGGAGCCGGAAGTTACAAACGCAGGGCCTCACGCGCGACCTGTTCGGCCATCTGAGCGAGCGCGGAGCCATCCAGCATGCGCCCATCTCCGTCGCCGCCAACCGTATGGACCCCGATCAACCCTTCGACCCTCCCGGCGACCACGGCGACCTTCTTCTTTGCAGCCTGGGCCCGTCGCACGACTTCTCCGGGTGCCTTTCCAACCAGCGACGTCTTGTCGAAGATCCCTTCGGCCGTGATGACGAGGTCCGCCTTCGCCAACGCCGCATCGAAGCCCGCGCGCTCCAACACCCAATTGGCTCCGCCCGTCAATTCCGCCTTGGCGAAGAATACCAGGCCGGCCCCCAAGCCACCGGCGGCGCCGCCCATCGGCATCGTCCCGAGCTCGGGCCGGCCGGCCTGCGACCACAGCTCCGCGAGGCGAGCCAGGCCGGCCGCGAGCTGCGGAATCTCCTCGGGGCGAGCGCCCTTTTGAGGTCCGAAGACCGGGGCGGCGCCGCTCGTGCCCAGCAGCGGCGTCGCGACGTCGGCTAGCGCTACGACACGAGCGCCGAGTCCCCACCCCGACCTGAATGACGCGAGATCGATCAGCGAACCGCCTCCATCCGGAAGCTGCTCGCCTGCCTCGTTCTCGAACGTCCAGCCGAAGCCGCGCGCGGCGCCCGTTCCACCGTCCACCGTCGCGGTGCCGCCGAGGCCGACGACGATTGTCCGGGCGCCGCGGTCGGCGGCGGTCCAGATCAACTCACCGACGCCGCGCGTCGTGGTGCGCATCGGATCGCGGTCTTCCGGCTCGACCAGGGCCAGCCCACAGGCGGACGCGCTTTCGATGATCGCGGTTTCGCCGTCGATCCAACCCATTTCCGCCGAGACCGAATCGCCGATCGGGCCTGTGACGGACAGCCGCTCGCGCAGCGCCCCGGCCGGCAAGACCACATCGAGGAGGCCGTTACCGCCGTCGGCGACCGGGCATTCGAGCACCGCCGCGCCCGGAACGGCGCGGCGCACGCCGGCTGCGAGTGCTTCGGCGACCTGGCGCGGGCCGAGCGTGCCTTTGAAGGCTGCGGGGGCGATGAGGATGACGGGAGGCATCGACGGCAAGATAGTGGAAACGAGAAACCCCCTGAGTTTCCCCAGGGGGTGATCGCCTGCCGCACACCGTGCGCCCTAGAACCCGATGTGAGCGAAGCGAACAACTTCTCGCAAATCGGGCGGCGCAGCGTTGACTCTGGCAGCCGGGCTATCTCCGAGGAGACCCCTAGCTTTGCGCCCCGCCGTCGCCGGCGGTTTGCCCTTTTCGAGAGTTCTGCGTCATTTGTCAGGCAAGAACGGTGCCGAGTTGTAACCACTGTCACATCAATAGCGAGTCATACGACCTAGGGAAAGTACTGTACTGTATTCTGCATTGAATACTGCAAAACACGGCACAGAACTACATCGATAGAAGACGCTAAGACGCCAAGACGCCTCAGCGGTCGACAGCGATTAGCTCGCAGTCGCTGCAGTCGAAAGCTTTCGAAGGAGACCATAAACCGTTCGCGCGCATTCATCACGGGCAGCGATCCGCGAGCCATGTCGGCGAATCGTCGGAACTCCTTCGAGCCCTTCCGCGTGATACCTTCGGCAAGATTCAGGGCAATGCTATTCGAGGCACGCCGCCATTGGTCCGCGAGATCATGCTCGGATGCTGGCAGTCGCTTGATGAGTGGACGCGAGAGCGCGGCAACGCGCAGCGCGTGTTGATAGGCCTTGAGATCTCGAAAAAGCACGCGTCGAAGGTACCGTTGCGGGTGGTGCGACTATAACCGGAACGACGCAGGTAGGAGCATTTCTACGCGCTACAGCCTGTTCACTACTCAGGCGTCTTAGCGTCTTGGCGTCTTCTATCGACGGGCTGCTCTATCCATCAGACCTCTATGATCTGATCCCTGCGCGTTCCGACGCTCACATATCGAATCTGAGCACCGGCCAAGTCTTGTAGCCTGTCGAGATAGGCCCGCGCTGCCGGCGGAAGGTCAGCCAGGCGTCGGACGTCGCTCAGACGTTTCTCCCAGCCGGGCACCATCTCGTAGATCGGCTGCACGCGCGAGATCGTTTCGACATCAGCGGGCATACTGTCGATCGTATCCCCGTCGAGTCGATATCCGACTCCAACCGGTATCTCGGCGAACGTGTCGAGCACATCCAGCTTCGTCACGGCCAAGCCCGTCAGTCCATTCACCCGAACCGCATACCTGACGACTACGGCGTCGAACCATCCACAGCGACGCGGCCTTCCCGTCGTCGCGCCGAATTCCCCGCCGAGCTCCCGTATTCGCTCCGCGACGGCCGGCTCTGCCTCGGTGGGCAGCGGCCCATTTCCCACCCGCGTCGTGTACGCCTTCACGACGCCGAGCACCGCGTCGATCGCGGTCGGTCCGATGCCGACCCCGACCGCGGCGCCGCCCGCTGTCGTGTTCGACGACGTGACGTAGGGATAGGTCCCATGATCGACGTCGAGCAGCGCTCCTTGCGCGCCCTCCAGGAGAACCGACTCGCCGCGCTGCAGCGCGTCCCACACCACACGACCCGCATCAACCGCGAGCGGCAGAAGGCGCGGCGCGAGCCGTTCCAACAGGTGGACGTGCTCTTCGGCGCTTGCCCGCTCCCCGCTTCCTGCTCCCAACATTCCCAGCATCTGGTTCGCCGCATCGACCCGGGTGCGCACGAGCTCCTTGGCCCGACCGAGGTTTCGCAGATCCCCGACCCGCAGGCCCCGCCGCCCGTATTTGTCCTCGTAGGTCGGACCGATCCCCCGCCCCGTCGTCCCGATCTTCTCCTGTTTCTCGCGAGCGCGATCCAGGAGCTTGTGATACGGCAGCGTGAGGTGCGCCCGGTCGGAGACATGGAGCTTGTGCTCAGTGCGCACGCCGCGGCCTTCCAATGCATCGAGCTCGGCGAACAACTGCTCCGGATCCAGCACCACGCCGTTGCCGACGACGCACACCGCGCCCTGAAGAATCCCCGACGGGATCTGATGCAGGACGAACGACTTGCCTTCACCCGTGTCCACCGTGTGCCCGGCATTCGCGCCGCCCTGATAGCGCACCACGAGATCGGCGCGCTCAGCCAGCACGTCGACGATCTTGCCTTTGCCCTCGTCGCCCCATTGGGCGCCCACCACCACGACACACTGGGTCTTTGGTCCGAACACTCGAAGCTCCTAGCCAAAAAAAAGCCCCGGGGCCATGCCCCGGGGTCCTCTGGGGGAAGCTATTGGGGGCGCAGCACCCGCGCCAGTCCCGCAGCAACAATGGCCGCGCCATCCAGCCGCACGCGCGCTGCGGTATCCTCAGGGCGATGGACGACCCGCATCGTGCGCCAGTTGCCCTTCAAGATCGAGACGCACTCGCGACTCACGCGCCTCAGCGCGATGCCATCGACAATGACCGGCAACCAGCGCCATTGCCGAGCCTGGAGCGCCTCCGCCACCGCTCTGGCGATGGGGCCGGGCCGATGCAGGAACGCCGTCGGCCCGCCGACGTCATCCAGGCCATCGAGATTGATCAACGCGGCGTCTACGAAGAGATCCGCGTGCTCCGCCGCCAACGCCCGCGCGCCCACCAATCCGTACTCCTCGGCGTCGGGAAAGATGACACCAACCGCGGCGGTGGGTGGCAGCTGATCGAGGGTCATGAACACGGCGATCAACCCGGTCGCGTTATCGACAGCTCCCGGGGAGTTGTCATTCACTTGATTCAGCACCCAGCTCGCGGCCAGGACCACCACAAAAAAAAAGAGGAATGCCCACCGAGACGAATCGCTCAGAATCGCAGAAACCCAGAGCGTAAGAAGTGCGACCAACACGGTCACGACACATAACAGACGCGTGAACATCGAGATGGGCTGGCCCTTCGAGTCGTAGTGCGCTACCAGCCAGACGGGCGGGCGGACGGGCGGACGGCCGGACGGCCGTTGCGCGATGATGTTGATGCCATCGATGGGAGCGTGAAAACCCCAGAAGGCATTGCTCGGTCGACGGAAAAACCTGTGCTCGAGGGCCGCAAACCCGCGCGCGGTGAGCTCGCGCTTGAGGACCTCGCGAACCTTCTGGTGATTGGGTGTCCCGACGAGCCGCGGAACCGCCAGCTCCCGGAACAACAGGCCGTAGTCAGTCACCGCGCACGAGCGCGCTCACGCGCTCGCGGTCGGCGGGCGAGAGCGGCGGCAGCGGCGACCGCACCGGTCCACCGTACAACCCGACGGTATCCATCGCCGCTTTCACACCGGCGGGCCCGAGCTTGCCGACGATTTCCTTGTCGAGCGGCGTGATCCGCTCCTGGAGCTGCCCCGCGGTGGCGCGATGGCCCTGTTCGAACTCTCGTACCAGCTGCACGCAGAGGCTCGGGGCGTAGCACGCGACCCCCACAACGCCGCCCTGACAGCCAAGCTCCATTGCCGTAAAGAGCAGCGACGCCGACCCAACGAGGACCGACCACTGCGGAACCGCGGCACGGTATGCCGCCAGGTTTTTGGGATCGCCGGACGAATCTTTGACGCCGATGATCCGCTCATGGCTCGTGAGCTGCTGCAGCAACGCGGGCGCGAGCGACAGGTGAGTGTACTTGGGGATATTGTAGATCAACACCGGCACGGGACTCGCGTCCGCGACAGCGCGGAAATGCAGCGCGAGTGTCTCGGGAGTCATCGCCGCCGAGAAGTAGGACGGCGCGCGGACCAGCACGGCATTGGCACCCGCGGCGCCGGCAGCTTTGGAGAGCGCGATGGTCTGACGCGTCGATTCCGCGCCGGTGCCCGCGATGATCCACTTGCCGTCGGTCATCGTTTCGCCCGCGAGACCAACGAGGTGTCGCTGCTCTTCCGGCTCGAGCAGCGGCGCCTCACCCGTCGACCCAGACACGACAATGCCATCCACGCCCTCGGCCAGCAGCCGCTCGATGTTTTCCCGGAATCGCACCGGAGCGATGTCGCCCGTTGTCGGGTCGAACGGCGTCGTGATCGGGGGAAAGATTCCCGCCGGCGGGATCTTCGCGTCGCTCACGGCGGCGGCAGCAGGCTCGACAGGTCGTCGACCTTCACGGCGGGTTCGCCGGCCTTCGCTGCGGCCGCGGGAGCCGGGGAGGCGGCGCGTCGCCGCAGTGACCGCGTCTGCCGCTCGAACTCCGCGCGCTGCGACGCGGCGGCTAGCGCGGTTTCGTAGCTCACGACCCCGTCGTTCACGAGGTCGAACAGATGCTGATCGAACGTCTGCATCCCGTACTTCTCGCGCGAGTCTCCCATGTAGTCGGGCAGCTCGGAGGTCCGCTCCGCGTCTCTGATCATGTCCCGCGCGATGTCTGTGCAGATCATCACCTCGAGCGCCGCCACGCGCCCTTGCTCGTCGGCCCGCGGCAGCAGCCGCTGCGATATGACCGCCTGCAGTGCTTCCGACAGCCGTAGTCGCGCGATCTCTTGTTCCTCCGGAGGAAACATCGAGACAATGCGGCTTACCGTGGTCATCGCATCGGGCGTGTGCAGCGTAGAGACGAGCAGACGGCCTGTCTCGACGGCCTTCATGGCGGTATCGACCGTCTCGGCATCGCGCAGCTCGCCAATGAGGATCACGTCGGGATCCTGGCGCAGGGCCGCGAGCAGGCCTGTGCGGAAATCGTCCGTATCGACGCCGATCTCCCGCTGTGTCACCGAGCAGTTGATGTCGCGGTGCAGGAATTCGATCGGGTTTTCGAGCGTAAGGACGTGCCGATGCTGGTTCTGGTTGATATGGTTGATGATCGCCGCCATCGTGGAGCTCTTGCCCGACCCCGTCACGCCCGTCACGAGGATCATCCCGCGTTCGGCATTCGCCACCTCAGCGAGCACGGCCGGAAGCTTCAGCGACTCGAACGTCGGGACGTCGAACGGGATGACGCGCATCACGATCATGAACGAGGAGCGCTGCCGCAGGATGTTGACGCGGAAGCGACCGATACCCGGCATGCCCCACGAGCAGTCATAATCGCGCAGCTTGTCGATGCGGCCCCGATCGTCGTCGTTGGCAATGAGGCGCTGCGCGATAGCCCTGGTCTGATCGGGGGTCAGCCGCTGCTTGGTGAGCGGCACCAGCTTTCCGTCGATCCGGGCGCGGAACACGTCGCCCGCCTTGATGTGCAGATCGGACGCCCCGCGATCCACCGCGGCCTTGATGATCTTTTCCATTCAGTACCCGGCTTCCAGGTCGACGAGGTTCGTGAGGGGCGCACCTGCAAGATAGCGCCTGATGTTGTCCACGATCAAAGCCGTCTCCCGTTCCCAGAAGCGGCCGGACACCGCGCTCACATGGGGCGCCACGAGCACGCGTGGGTGGGTCCAGAAGGGGTGTCCGGCGGGCAGCGGCTCGGTGGCGAACACGTCGAGCGCCGCGCCTCGCAGCCGCCGCAGCTCCAGCAGCTCGAGCAACGCCGTCTCATCGAGCAGCGATCCGCGCGAGACGTTCACGACCAGCGCCTGGTGCGGCAGCCGCTCGAGCACGCGGCGATCGACCGCGCCGACGGTTTCCTTTGTATGTGGCGCCGCAATCACCAGCACGTCGCTGCCGGAGGCCAGGCGCGGCAGATCGTCCAGTTTCCCGACCCACTCCACGCCCTTGGGCCCACCGCGCTCGGGCCGCCGCCGCACCCCCGACACCTTCATGCCGAGCGCCAACCCGCGCCGGGCGACGGCGGTGCCGATCCCGCCGAGCCCGAACACGCCGAGCCGCAGCTCGCGAAATTCGCGCATCGGGATCGCGCCGTCGGTGAAGTCCTCCTTGGCCCAGCGGCCCTGCCGCTGCGCGGAAATCATGCGGTCGAGGCCGCGCGTGAAGTAGGCGATCGCCGCGACGACCCAGTCGGCCATCGGCTCCGCATGCACGCCGGCGGAATTGGTGAGCAGGACCCGGCTCCCCGACATGTGAGCGAGGCTCGAGCCCACGCCGGCGGTCGCCGTGTGCGCCCAGCGCAATGTGTCCTTGGCAGCAGCCGCGACGCCGGATGGGACTCCGAAGCCGAGATAGATCTCGGCCCCCTGCGCCGCGCCAATCGCTTCCGGCGACCCCGATCCGCCGTCGCCGTCGGACACCGCGGGTGCCTTGATCTCCTGGACGTCCCATCCGGCGCCCATCGCGTTCCTGATTTCGACCACGCTCGTTTTCGGAATCCGCCACGCGGCGCGCGGCGACGCGAGATCGATGACGAGACGCCGTACCGGAGAAGCGCTCACTCTCCCGTGGAGACCGTGCGAACGTGGTCGTGGTGCAGGAGTGTGATCATGACCTGATCGTGCAGGCGTTTGGACCCACGAAGGTCGAAGTCGATGACGAGGTCGACATTTTCCTGGCGGCTCGATACGGCGTTGACCTCGAGCCCCGCCCGCCGTACGAGGGACTCCAGATCCTCGAGAACTGTGGGACCCGGACGCGCATGAATCGAAATGGTCGACCGCGTCGATTGACGCTCCACGAGCGTTTCGACCCGGCCCAGCCCGGCGAGGACCGCGAGGACCACAACCGTGGTCGCGATGCCCTCGAGGTAATAACCGCTCCCCAACGCCACACCGATCGCCGCAACGACCCAGATAGTCGCGGCGCTGGTGAGCCCCACGACCGCGCCGCGGGCGTGCAGAATCGTCCCTGCGCCGATGAATCCGACGCCGGTGACGATCTGCCCCGCGACGCGGGTGGGATCGGTGCCTGTGCCGCCAGCACCCGCAATCGCGCTGAGCATGGCAATTGACAGATGTGTGTAGAGGACCGACCCGATACAAATCAGGATGTTGGTGCGGAGACCCGCAGGTTTGCCGCCGAGCTCGCGCTCGAGACCGATCGCGCCACCGAGGAGGGTCGCGAGGCCGACCTGGAGCATCAGCTCGAGCCGGAAGATGTCCACGATCTGGTTAAACACTCTTGAGGAACCCCATCTTATCACGCACCTCCGCGATCGTGCGCTGCGCGAGCGCGCGCGCGCGATGGGCGCAGTCGCGCAACCGATCGAGCACGCCCCCGGGATCGCGCTTCAGCGCCGCCGCGCGCTCGCGCATCGGCCCCAGCGTCTTGATCATGTTGTCCGCGAGTACTCGCTTGCAGTCGAGACAGCCCCACCCCGCGGTGCGGCACTTCTGTGCGACCTCCACCACGGTGTCGGGCGGCGAGAACCCCTGATGTATGGTGAAGATATTGCAGATCTCCGGCGTGCCAGGATCCTTGCGGGTCTTGCGCGCGGGATCGGTGGCGGCCGGCCGCAGCTTCTCCCAGATCGCCTCGGGGGACTCGAACAGCCCGATCGTGTTCCCCAAGCTTTTAGACATCTTGGCTTTGCCGTCGAGGCCCAACACCCTCTTGGTCGGGGTGAGCAACGCCTGGGGCTCGGGAAAGAAGTCGTGGCCGTACCGGGCGTTCCAACGGCGCGCAATTTCCCGCATCAGCTCGAGATGCTGGACCTGATCCTCTCCCACCGGGACGAGACTAGCTTTATACAGCAGCACGTCGGCTGCTTGCAGCACGGGGTAGGCCAACAGACCCATCGCCACCGCTTCCTGGCGCTGCGCCTTGTCTTTGAACTGCGTCTGGCGCTCGAGCTCGCCGAGCGGGGCCACGGTCGTGAGCAACCAGTTGAGCTCGGTATGCTCGGCGACGTGCGACTGCACGAAGACGATGCACTTGTCGGGATCCAGACCGGCCGCGAAGAGACTCACCGCCATATCGAAAGTCAGTGACGCGAGGGTGCCGGGGTCGTACGGCTGCGTGATGGCATGCAGATCGACAACGCAAAACAGGCACTCGTACTGGGTTTGCAGCCGGACCCAGTTCTGTACGGCGCCGAGGTAGTTGCCGATGTGCAGCTCGCCGGAGGGCTGGATGCCGCTGAAGACGCGTTTGGAGGTCACGGGGGCCACGGGGCCACAAGGTGCGTGAATACAACGACTTAGTCAAGCTCGCCGAGCGCGCCGCGCTGCGCGCGGCCGACTACGTGCGGAACGCGGTGCGGCCGGCCGTCCAGACGTGGACGGAGAAATCGCAGCACGACTTCGCGACCGAGATCGATCGCGTCGCCGAGGCGCTGATCGCCGAGGAGATCGCCCGCGAGGCGCCGGAGTCGGTCATCGTGGGCGAGGAGCTCTCTCCTAAACGGATGGCGCGCGGCGAGCTCGTGTGGATCGTCGATCCGCTGGATGGGACGACGAACTTTCTGCACGGCTATCCGCAATACGCGGTCAGCATCGGATGCCTGGTCGACGGGAAATTGGCGGTCGGCGTCATCCACGACGTGGGCCGCAAGCGCACGTACAAGGCCATCCGCGGCGGTGGCGCCTTCGAGGAAGACACTCGGCTCAGCGTCTCGGCTGTGACGGACCCGAGATATGCGCTCATCGGGACGGGCTTTCCGTTCAAGGCGCTGAACCTGCTGCACGTCTATCTGGCGCAGTTCGCCGCCGTCATCGGTGCGGCGAGCGGCGTCCGCCGCGCCGGGGCCGCCGCGCTCGACCTGGCGGATGTCGCGGCGGGACGACTCGACGGGTTCTGGGAGCTGCAGCTCGCGCCCTGGGACATCGCGGCGGGCACATTGCTCATTCGTGAGGCAGGCGGCATCGTGACTCGACCCGACGGCGGAGCGGATGTACTGAGCACTGAGGGGAACGGGTCCATCGTGGCGGGCAACGCCGCGATGCATCGCTGGCTCATCGATCTATTGAGGAAGAGCTGATGACTGCTCCGCTCGTCGAGTGCGTGCCTAATTTCTCCGAGGGCCGCGACACCGCAACGATCGACGCGCTCCGCGCGGCCGTCACCGGTGTGGGGGGGGGGGTGCAATTGCTCGACGTCCAGAGCGACACGGCCCACAACCGGTCCGTGTTCACGTTCGTCGGCAATCCGGCCGCCGTGGTCGAAGCCGCGTTCGCGGCAATGCGCGTCGCCACCGAGCGGATCGATCTGACCAGGCACAGCGGCGAGCATCCGCGCATGGGCGCGACGGACGTCGTGCCGTTCGTGCCGGTTGCGGGAATCACCATGGACGAATGCGTCGCGCTCGCCCGCACGCTGGGCGAGCGCGTCGGCAAAGAGCTGGCCATCCCCGTGTTTCTGTACGCCAAAGCCGCGACGCGACCCGAGCACGAGCGCCTGCCCCACATCCGCAAGGGCGAGTTCGAGGGGCTGCGCGAGCGGACGTTGCAACCGGACTTCGGGCCCCCGCGAGTCCATCCGACGGCCGGCGCGACGGCGATCGGCGCGCGGCCGTTTCTCGTCGCGTTCAATGTCTATCTGGATACGCAGGAGATTGCGGTCGCCAAGGAGATCGCGAAACAGATCCGCACTTCGAGCGGCGGGTTGCCGGGCGTGCAGGCGAGCGGCTTCATCGTCGATGGCCTGGCGCAGGTATCGATGAACCTCCTGGACATCGACATCACGTCGCCCGCCGTGGTCTTCAATGCGATCAAGGCCCGCGCCGAGAAGCAGGGTGTGGGGGTGCAGTATAGCGAGATCGTCGGTCTCATTCCGGAGCGCGGACTCATCGGCGCCGCGGAATCGGTGCTGCGGCTTTCAAACGCCGGGGATCACATCCTAGAAACGAAGATCCGCGCCGCGCTGCCTGCTGCCGTCCCGTCCGCCGGGCCGTCCCTGGACGGCTGGATCGATGAGCTAGCGGGAGACGCCCCGACGCCCGGTGGCGGCAGCGCCGCCGCGCTGGCCGGAACGCTCGCCGCGGCCCTCGTGGCGATGGTCGCGCGGCTGACCGTGGGACGAAAAGCCTACGCGGCGATCGAGGCGCAGGCCCGCGCCATTCTCGACGAAGCCGAGCGGCTGCGCGCCGAGCTGCGAGGGCTGGTGGATGAAGACGCGACCGCGTACGAAGCCGTCAGCCGCGCATACAAGATTCCGAAGCGCGACCCTCAGCGCGCTCAAGCGATCGATGACGCCCTGCTGGCGGCGGCGCGTCCTCCCGCTGCAGTCGTGAAGCTCGGGCGTCGCGTGCTCGCGCTCGCCCAAACCATCGAGCACATCGGCAACAAGAACGCCGTCAGCGACGCGCGTGTGGCCGGCATGTTGGCGAGAACCGCGATCGACGGTGCGACGGAAAACGTCAACGCGAACCTGGCGGGAATGTCGGAGCAGGCGAGGGCCAAAGCGTCAGGGCTCGGCTAACCCCGGGGCGCCGCCCCGGGGTCAGCCGCGCATCAATCGGCCCTGGTGAGTATCCGCGGCCCGTTGTCCGTAATCGCCACGGTATGCTCGAAATGCGCCGACAGCGAGCCGTCCTGCGTCACGACGGTCCACTTGTCGTCCAGCGTGCGGATCGCCGAGCCGCCGATGTTGATCATCGGCTCGATCGCGATCGTCATCCCGGGCGCGAGGCGCGGGCCGCGCTTCGGTTTGCCGTAGTTCGGCACCTGCGGCTCCTCGTGAAAGGCCGCGCCGATGCCGTGGCCGACCAGCTCCCGGACCACTGAGTACCCCGCACCCTCCGCCACCTGCTGCACGGCATGACCGATATCGCCGACGTGATTGCCCGCGCGCGCCTGCGCGACGCCCGCCGCCAGCGCCTGCTGCGTCACCGCGAGCAAACGAGCCGTCTCCGGTTTGATGTCGCCGACCGGGAACGTCGCCGCGGAATCGGCGTGGAGGCCCTCGAGCCACACGCCCACGTCGATGCTGACGATGTCGCCGTCGTGAAGTACGCGCTTGTGCGACGGGATGCCGTGCACGATCTCGTGATTGATCGAGGTGCAAAGCGTGGCCGGAAAATCGTACAATCCCTTGAACGACGGCTGCGCTCCGGGGTGGCTGCGGATGAACGTCTCGGCGAGACGGTCGAGGTCTTCGGTGGTGAGGTCCGGCTGGATACTGCGCCCCACCAGCGCCAGCGTTTCGGCGACGATGCGGCCGGCGGCGGCCATCGTCTCGATCTCACGCGGCGACTTGATGGTGATCATCGTCCGATGATCCGCTTGATCTCCCCGGCAATGTGATCGACCGTCCCGGTGCCGGGGACACGGTGCACGATGCCCCGCTGGGCATAATGCGCGATGAGTGGGGCGGTGTCGCGCTGGTACACCTGCAGCCGGTTGGCGATCGCCTCCGGCGCATCGTCGGTCCGGCCCTCGACCCTGGCGCGCGCGCTCATCCGGCGCACCAGCTCGTCCTCGGTGACATCCATCAGCAAAATGTGGTTCAGCCGCTGGCCGCGCTGCGCGAGCGTCCTGTCGACCAGCTCGGCCTGCGCCGCGGTGCGGGGGAAACCGTCGAGGATCGCGCCGGTCTTCGCCTCCGGGCGATCCAGCTGCTCCTTGATCATGCCGAGGATGATGCTGTCAGGGACGAGCTTGCCTTCATCGTAGAACTTCTGGACCTCGAGGCCCAGCGGCGTGCCATTTTTCATCGCGGCCCGAATCAGGTCGCCGGTGGTGATCTTGGGAAGGCCGAGCCGCTCGGCGAGGATTTTCCCTTGCGTCCCCTTGCCCGACCCTGGCGCCCCCAGGATGAGGATGAACACTTACAGTGCAGGCACTAGCGGCGGAAGCGAACCCGCGAGGTGCCCCCCCCGCCGCTCGAGCCACCACCCTTCATGAAGCCGTCATACTGGCGCAGCAGCAGATGCTGCTGCACCTGTTGCACCGTATCGAGCGCCACGCCGACGACGATGAGCAGCGCCGTGCCGCCGAACCCGAACGGCATGTTAAGCGTGTTGGAGATCACGATCGGCAGCAGCGCGACGAACGTCAGGAACAGGGCGCCGGGCAGCGTGATCCGGGTCAGCACTTCGTCGATGTAATCGGCGGTCGCGGCGCCGGGCTTCACGCCGGGAATGAATGCGCCCTGCTTCTTGAGATTCTCCGCCAGGTCCACTGGGTTGAAGATGATGGACGTGTAGAAGTAGGCGAAGAACACGATCAGCACCGCGTTCGAGACGATGTACCACACCGACGTCGTGTTGAAATACTCGGCGAAGGTCTTGAGCCACGGGACGCCGCTGAACGTCGCCACCGTGCCGGGCACGATGATCAGCGACTGCGCGAAGATGATCGGCATCACGCCGGCGCTGTTGATGCGCAGCGGAATGAACGTCTTCTGCCCCTCGCGAATGCGTCCTCGGCCCATCACCTTCCGCGGGATCTGGACCGGGATGCGCCGCGCCGCCACCGTAATGGCGACCGTCCCCGCGACGACGAGCAGCATCATGATCAACACGATGACCAGCACCGGGAAGCTGAGCGTACCGGTCTTCAGCGCCTCGAAGGTGTTGACCGTCTCCGGCAGAATGCGTTCGATGATCGAGAAGAAAATGAGCAGGCTCATCCCGTTCCCGATCCCCCGCTCCGTGATCTGCTCGCCCAGCCACATGACGAACACGCCACCGGTCGTCAACGTCAGGACCGTGGTCATCCGGAATGCAAACCCCGGACTGGCGACGGCATTGGGCAGCGATTCCGTGAAGACCGCGAACCCGTACGCCTGGAAAAAGCAGAGCACGACCGTCAGGTAGCGCGTCCACTGCGTCAGCGTCTTCTTGCCCTCTTCATCGCGCTGCATCTTCTCGATAACCGGGAACACCGGTCCCGCGAGCTGGAACACGATGCTGGCCGAGATGTAGGGCATGATCCCGAGCGCGAAGACCGTGGCTCGCCTGAGGCCGCCGCCTGAAAACAGATCGTAGAGGCCGAGGAGCGTGCCGCTCCCACGGGTGCTCAGGAAGTTCGCGAGGGCGTCGACGTTCACGCCTGGCGTCGCGATGTGCGCTCCGATCCGGTAAATCACGAGGCAGAGAAAGGTGAAGAGGAGCTTTTCCTTGAGCTCCGGGACCTTGAAGAGATTGGGAATCGGATTACTCACGCGATCGTTCCGCCCGCCTGCTCGATCTTGGCTTTGGCGCTCGTGGACACCGCGACGCCTTTCACCACGAACTTCCGCCCCGCGACCTCACCGGTCCCGAGCAGCTTGATCGGATGGTCGGGACGGCGCACCAGCCCGGCGCCGAACAGCGTCTCCGGCGTCACCTCGACACCCTCCGCCAGGAGGACGAGGTGGCGCACGTTCACCACCTGCGCCGGCTGCTTGAACGGATTCGTGAAGCCCCGCTTGGGAATGCGCCGGATGAGCGGCATCTGCCCGCCCTCGAATCCCGGACGCACCTTGCCGCCCTGGCGCGCGGTCTGGCCTTTGCCGCCGCGGCCGGCCGTCTTGCCGATTCCCGAGCCGGGCCCGCGGCCCTTACGGATGCGCGCGCGATGCGAGCCCACGGGGGGCTTCAGGTCGTGGAGCGCGAGTCGCGTGACTTGGGACTCGGGGCTCGGGGCTCGGGGCTTGGGCCTCGCCCGAGGCTTCCGCGTCGCTTTTGCCTTCGGCTTTGGCATCTTACTTCTTTCCTCCCCGGGGCGTGGCCCCGGGGCTAGCGTCCGGCGTCACCTCGACGAGGTGCCGCACCTGTTGGAGCATGCCGCGCAGCGCGGGATGATCGGCGTGCACGACTTCATCCTGATGATGCTTGAGGCCCAACGCCTCGAGCGTCCGCTTCATCCGATAGGAGTGGCCGCTGCCCGATCGCACCTGCTTGATGCGCAGCTTGCCCTTCCCGGCCGGCGGCAGGACCGGGTCCCGCCCCGATTTGCGTTTGCGGTATTTCCGCGTCGGGGGCAGCCTACCCATGCGTGACCACACTTTCCTGGCGGGCACGGTAATGGATGGCGTCGGGCTCCACGCCCCGCTCCCGCGCGACGCGGCGCGCCGTGGTCAGCCGTTTCAGGCCATCGATCGTCGCGCGCACCATGTTGTGCGGATTCGTCGAGCCCAAGCTCTTGGTCAGGATGTCCCGTATCCCGGCGCACTCAAGCACCGCGCGCACCGGCCCACCCGCGATCACGCCCGTTCCCGACGCGGCAGGCTTGAGCAGCACGCGACCCGCGCCGTGTTTGCCGATGATCTCGTGCGGGATCGTCCCGCCCGTGAGCGGCACTTCGGTCATCTTGCGGCGCGCGGCCTCGACGGCCTTCCGCACCGCTTCGCTGACCTCGTTCGCTTTACCGGTCGCGATCCCGACCTGTCCCTTGCCGTCGCCGACAGCGACCAGGGCGTTGAAGCTGAAGCGACGACCACCCTTCACGACTTTCGCCACGCGATTGATCGCGACGCCGCCGGAGCGGCCGGAGCGGCCGTGGCTTCCGGAGCCGGCGCGCTCTCGGTCTTCGGGGCTTCCTGGTTCTCTTGATCCGTTGCCATTAGAACTCCAATCCTCCTTTGCGGGCGCCGTCGGCCACGGCCTTCACGCGCCCGTGATACTGATAACCGCCGCGGTCGAACACGACCTTGGCGATCCCCTTCTCCTTGGCCTTGGCGGCGATGAGCTTCCCGACCGCAAAACTCCGTGCCACCTTGCCCTTGCCTTCGATCTGCATGCCCTCGGACGTGTCGGCGACGCCGGCGATCGTGAGGCCACGCTCGTCATCCACGAGCTGCGCGTAGATGTGCTTGGACGAACGAAACACGACGAGCCGCGGCCGCTCCGGTGTGCCCTCGACCTTCTTGCGGACGCGCAGGTGGCGGCGATAGCGCTGATCCGCCGACGTTTTGATTTTCCGGATGGATCGCATGGCTTATTTCGCCGCCTGGGCTGTCTTGCCCGCCTTGCGGCGGACCTGCTCGCCCGCGTAGCGGATGCCTTTGCCCTTGTAGGGCTCGGGCGGCCGTACGTTGCGTAGCTCCGCGGCCACCTGACCCACGAGTTCCTTGTCGATGCCTTCGATCTTCACATTGACGTTATTCGTCACCGTAATCTTGATTCCCTGTGGCGCGTGGTAGGGAACGGGATGCGAGAACCCCACCACGAGCTGCACGCCGAACGGCTTCGGTTCGGCTTTGTAGCCGACGCCCTGGATCTCGAGCGACTTGGCGAACCCCTCTGTGACGCCCTGCACCATGTTGGCGACGAGCGTCCGCGTGAGGCCGTGCAGCGCCTTATGCTGCGTTTCGTCGGACGGACGCTTCACGACGACGGTGCCGTCCTCGAGCGTCAGCAGCATGTCCTCGTGCAGCGTGCGGCTGATCTCGCCCTTCGGGCCCTTCACCGTGATCTTGTGCCCGTCGATTTGCGCGGTGACGCCTTTGGGCAGCGGCACGGGCTTCCTGCCGATACGTGACATCGCTCGTCTCCTACCAGACCACCGCGAGCACTTCGCCGCCTACCCGGGCGGTACGCGCTTCGCGGTCGGTCATGAGTCCCTGCGGCGTGCTCAGGATCGCCATGCCGAGGCCGTTCTTGATGCGCGGGATCTCGCGCGCCTTGACGTAGCGCCGGAGCCCCGGCGACGACACGCGGTGCAGCTCGCGGATGACGGGCGCGTCGTTGTGATACTTCAAGTAGAGGCGCAGCAGGCCGTGTTGCCCATCGTCCAGCACCTTGAAGTCCTGGACGTAGTGGTTGTCGCGGAGAATCGTGGCGATCGCGACCTTCAGCTTCGACACCGGCATGTCGACCCGGCGGTGGCCCGCCATGCAGGCGTTGCGCACCCGAGTCAACATATCGGCGACGGGATCAATGACGCTCATCTCGTGTCCTTTACCAGCTGGCTTTACGCACGCCGGGAATTTCCCCGCGCAGCGCAAGCTCACGGAAACAGATGCGGCACAACTTGAACTTGCGCAGCGTACCGCGGCTGCGGCCGCAGCGCTGGCAGCGGTAGTAGCCCCGCACCTTGAACTTCGGGCCCCGCTTCACCCTCTCCAACCACGCCTTCTTTGCCATGAGGTCTCCTAAGCTGCCGCGCCGGCGGTTTCGACCCGGAACGGCATGCCCAGCTCTCGCAGGAGGGCCAGCGCGGTGTCGTCGCGCCCGGCGCTCGTTACGAACGTGATGTCCATCCCGTGAATGCGCTCGACCTTGTCGTAGTCGATCTCGGGGAAAATCATCTGCTCTTTGAT